>ERZ869925.956-NODE-956-length-15509-cov-33.121328_pt1 | contig 15509 bp, 23 predicted proteins | sample MGYA00579311_ERZ869925 | MGnify/ENA primary metagenome ERZ869925 (study PRJEB32216, sample SAMN09231817) | wastewater metagenome | place: USA: Maryland | collected 2016-07-30 | study: EMG produced TPA metagenomics assembly of the PRJNA472060 data set (Reclaimed...
TTGAAGAAGAAAAAGCTGCAACTGTTAGAAAATATCTAATGGTTCTGCGCGAAGAACTGGAACGCCTGCTAAAGCGTGCCTGCAAATGCGATGACTGTGTTTGCGACAAAGATTCTATCGACGATATAACGGATGCGCTCAACGCTGAATAACCCACGTTATAGTCTTTTTGACTTATACTGAATGTAGGCGTGGCTTGTAGAGTCAGCTCCGGTCATGCTCAGGTTGAGCGTCATTCGCCACCGTTATCCTGTTCATTTAACCTTTGGAGTTAATTTCATGTCTGAGTTCGTAAAAGCTCAGGAAGAAACCAAAGCTAATCTGATTTCTCAGGTGCGCGAAGTTATCGACGCGGCTGAAGCAGAAAAGCGTGGCCTTCTTTCTGAGGAAATGGAAAAGATCGACCGCATCGAGGCTGACATTCGTCGCGTAGACGATGCCCTTGCTATCGCTCGCCGCAATGAGGAGCGTAAGGCTGAGGCTGAGACTGCCGCACGCGGTTTTGTTCCCGCAACTGAGGAACGTGGCGCTGGCGATGTTTTCCGCGCTATGGCTCGCGGTGAGGTTCGCAACCACCAGTTCAACTTCGAATCACGCGCTACGCTCGTGCCTTCGGTGAACACTGTTCCGGTAGCATTCCTTGATCGTGTCTACTCGCTTGCACGTCTTGTTGGCCCTATGCTGGAAACCTCTGAGGTTATTCAGCGCACCTCGGGCGAGTCGCTTCGTATCCCGGTTCTTACCGCTTACGGTACGGCTGCACAGTACGCTGCCGGTTCAACCATTGCTGACGCTGAACCAACCTTCAGCTCAATCCTCCTCAGCCCATACAAGCAGGCCGGGATTGTTCCGATTGCTAATGAGCTGATCGCTGACGCTGGTTTCGATCTTGAAGGAACCATTGCTGAGGCTATGGGTAACAGCATCGGTTTCCAGGTCAACAACCTTGCAACCGTCGGAACCGGATCGACCCAGCCTAACGGTATCGTAACCGCTTCCGGTTCAGGTGTAGCTTCCACCGCTACGGCTCTCGCAGCAGATGACCTCATCTCGCTCGCTTACAGCCTTGACGGTGCTGCACGCCGCCTCCCCGGTGTCGGCTGGATGGTCAACACCGCTACCCTCGGCGCAATGCGTAAGCTGAAGGATGGCGACGGATCGTACCTGTTCAACGCTGTAACTGGCGGGCCTGACACATTCCTCGGATACCCGATCTTTGAGAATCCAGCTATGTCGGCTGTTGGTTCCGGAGTGAAGTCGGTTATCTTCGGTCACCTGCCTTCTTACAAGATTGCAACGACCGGGCTCGATATCAGCGTCTCCACCGATGCACAGTTCGAGAAGGATGTTACGGTTTATCGTTACATCTACCGCTTCGACGGAAACCTGTCGCACAGCGCACACGTCAAATATCTGACAACCTCATGACATTAGTGTTATGAATTTTGGAGGCCTCCGGACTGGTTCCGGGGGTTTTCCTTTTTCCATTCAGTAATGGTTCGTTGACGTTTGCTTGCGTTGCATGATTTGCATGCTGGAACTAGGTTGCCGATGCTGTGTGTTCCGCCTCGTGCTATTGGTATGACGTGATCCGCTTCTATACGTTGAGTGGAGCCGCAATAGAGACATGGTGAGGCATAGAGTTTGCGCATTTCTTTTTGACTAATGGCATATACGCCATTCTGTCGGATTCGCGCTTTGCGCCTTGCCGCTGACGCTTTGTAAACTTCAGGATGCGCTTTTTGATACTTGCTATCTAAGGCCCGTTTATGCTCGCGGTTTTTATCTGCCCACACCTTAGCTTCTGTTTTCCAATATGTAGGATTATCCCAATACCGCTTTTTGCGATTAGCAATGTTGCGCTCATGGTTATCCCAATACCATTGACGCGATTTAACTTTGACGCATTGTTTGCATCGCTGAACGTGACCATCTTTAGCGTTTTTATCTCTGTGATATTCGCTAAGTGGTTTGAGCTGCTTACATTTGGTACAGTGTTTCATATCGGAGCTTCTTTCCGGTCATGCCCTCGGATGTTGACGCATCGCGGGGGTCTTTCTCATTCTATCGTACATGCGTTAGGCTATGCGTATGGCTATTGAGAAGTTGAGAGGAGCCGTAGCGTTAGCGTCAAACTCCCCAGGGGTGTCGACAGGCTACGGCGTTCAGGGTGAGTATCTTGTTGAACGTATGCTGAAGCATGGGTTGAAGGTTGCCGCGTTGAGTAATTACGGTCTTGAGGGTGAGATTCGTGAGGAGAAAACTCGTCACGGGAAATATACTCATTACCCGAAGGGGTTTGCTCAGTATTCGCAGGATGTCATTCCGGCGTGGATGCAACATTTTGAGTCGAAGCCGGATGTGAAGGGTTTGCCGTCTGCGCTGTTGACTTTGTATGATGTGTGGATTTATGACACGTTGCAGTTTGAGGGCGATGTTTTGTCGTGGGTTCCGTTGGATCATGTGACGTTGCCTCCGGGCGTGTTGAAGTTTCTGTTGCGTAGGAATGTGACGCCTATCACGATGTCGCCTCATGGGCAGCGCCAGTTGGAGGATGCTGGTATTGAGTCTACGTATATTCCTCATGGTGTTGATACGAAGGTTTTTAAGCCGACGGATGTGGCGTATGGGATGCCGGTGCGTGAGTATCTTGGGGTTAGGGATGATCAGTTTCTTGTTGGGATGTTTGCGGCGAATAAGGCGAATGGCATTCTGCACCGTAAGGCTGTAGCGGAAAACTTGTTGGCGTTTTCGCTGTTCAAAAAGTCTCATCCTGACGCGGTGCTGTATTTGCACATGGAGGCGTCGAATGCGTTTGGCGGGTTTGTTCTTCCGCGCTTGTTGAAGGCTGTCGGGTTGGATGCTGATTCGGTGATTATGCCTGACCCGAATACGTTGCGGGTGGGCTATCCGCAGGAGGTGTTGGCAGCGTTCATGACGGCGTGCGATGTCGGGCTAACTGTTTCGTATGGTGAGGGCTTTGGTGTGCCACAGGTGGAATTGCAGTCGTGTGGTACGCCGGTGGTTGCTTCGTCTTGGGCGGCTTCCCCTGATCTTGCCGGCCCTGACTCATACCTGGTAGAGGGTCAACTGTTTTGGGATGAGCCACAACAGTCGTTCTATCAGATACCTATTTTGGGTTCTATCGTCGAGGCGTTGAATCTTGCGTATGATGCGCCTCGTGGCATGTCGGAGGCGTCTATTGATTTTGCGAAACAGTTTGATGTGGATACGGTTTGGGCTTGGTATTGGATGCCGTTTCTGAGGAGCTATTTTGCTAGTTGATTTTGTTTCGTATTCGGGCGAACTGGACATGTTAAAGGCGCGTCTGAAACATATGGGCGCAGATTTGACGATTGTGTATGAGGCTGACCGCTCGTATACGGGTATTCCGAAACAGTTGAGTGATTTGAGTGAAGTCACGAATGATAGGGTGATTCATTTTCCGATTGAGGGTACGACGTTTGATGATGCTTGGGAGAATGAATATGCGCAACGTAGGGCGGCGTTTGAGTTTTTGAAGTCGCTTGATGTTTCGGATGACGCGTTTGTTGCGTTGTGTGATGTTGATGAGTTTCTTGATCTGGATTTGTTGTCTGAGAATCCGGCGTTGAGTGTTTGGTTTATGGATAAGTTTCAAATGTCGGCGCGTTGGTTTCAGCAGCAAGAGTTTGCTTCTGTGTCTGGTTTGATGGGTGATTTGCGTAATCGGGATATTGTGGAGATTTTTTTTCAATATCGTAGGTCGTTGCCGCAGATTCGTGGCGGCTGGCATTTGTCATCGTTTTTGACGGTTGAGGAGTTACAAGCTAAGTGGCGTAATTTTTCGCATCAGGAGTTTGTGCGTCCTAACATGGATGAATGGGTGGGGCATTGTTGGGTGAATGGGTTGGCGGTTGAGAACGGTAACCCGATGACGGAAATGGATTTGTCTGGTGTGCCTGCTGCTGTGTTGGACGGGCCGGAGTTTTGGTTTCGGGGTCGGCCATGATTCCTAACATGATTGTGCCAACTTTGTCGCGTTATGATTTGTTGCAGGGTATGGTGCAGTCGATTGATTACCCGGTGCAACACCTGTTGATTATTGATAACGGGGGCGAGTTAACGGATTTGGTTGTGCCTAACATTGTGGAACAGGTTACGATTTTTAGTATGCCGAATCCGCAGGGTGTGGCGACGTCGTGGAATCTTGGGGTGAAGTGTTTTCCGCATGACCCGTATTGGTTGATTGTGTCGGATGATGTGACGTTTGATCCGGGTACGTTGGAGCTGTTGCATGATGTTTCGGGGCCGGAGTCGTTTATACAATCTGACGAATGGCCATACTTTCAATTTTTTACTATTGGTGAGGACTGGGTTTCAACGGTTGGGCTGTTTGATGAGGGGTTTCATCCGGCTAATTTTGAGGATGATGAATATCAGTGGCGGGCTGGTCAGCATCGTATGGCGATGACGCGAATGACGTTGCCACATAATCATGTGAAGCAGGGCACTGTTTTTGCGGCTGGTAATGCCGCTAAGAATATGCGGACGTACCCGGAGAATGAGTCTTGGTTTGAGACGAAGAAGGCTGTGCTGGATTTGTCTGATGGTGGTTGGAGTTTGTCGCGTAGACGGCGGTTGAGCTGGGATTAGCGGTACAATGGTTGAAGGTGTGCGAAGGGTTTTCTAAATGGCCATAACTAATGGGTATGCGTCTCTCAGTGACGTGAAGGCGGCGCTCCGTATCTCGGATGCGGTTGATGATGCTTTGCTGGAGTTGTCGATTGAGTCGGCGTCGCGTGAGATTGACGGATACACGCAACGGTATTTCTATAATGCGGGTACGGCGGTACGGTACTACTACAATCAGGATGCGTTTACGACGTTGATTGATGATGTGCAGTCTGTCTCTGAGGTTGCGACGGTTGTACAAAATAACGTGTATTCGACTGTGTGGACGGCTAACGATTATCAGTTGGAGCCGTTGAATGGTATTCGTGGCGGCGTCATTGAACCGTATACTCAGATTCGCGCTGTCGGGGATTTCTTGTTTCCGACGTATCTGGATCAGGAGACTACTGAGGCTCCGGTGAAGGTGACGGGTGTTTGGGGTTGGGCTTCGGTTCCGATGGCTATCCGGCAGGCATGTATTCTGTTGGCGTCACGACAGTTTAAGCGTTACGATTCACCTTTGGGTGTTGCAGGCTTCGGTGACCTCGGAGCTATCCGTGTCGGCAGGGTGGATCCTGACGTGGAGAATCTGATTGCACCATATCGACGGATGCGTTACTAATGTCCATTGCTGATTTTCGTAAGGGTATCGGCGCGAACCTGGCAACGATTCGCGGGCTACGTGTTGCGACCGAGATACCGGATAATCCGAATCCTCCGATTGCGATTGTTGCGTTGCAGAATGTGTCTTATGATGGGGCGTTTGCTGGCGGCCTGACCGAGTATAGTTTTGCGGTGAGTGTGATTGTTGGCCGTGTGGCGGAACGTGAAGCACAGCGTCGCCTTGATGTTTATATTGGTACGGGTGATGGTGGCGTGAAGAAGGCTATCGAGTCGGAGCGTACACTTGGCGGGTCGGCTTATGATGTACGTGTTTCGGAGATGACACAGGTGGGCAGTATTTCGCTGGGGGATGCGACATATTTGGCTTGTGATTTTACTGTCACTGTGTATGCGGAATAATTGCGGTACAATCTTAGTAACGGTTCGAACCTGTAATTTTTAGGAGTACAAAAGTGCCAAAATTTGTAGCTGTCGATGTTAAAACGACAATCAACGGCCAAGATTTTTCAGATCATATCGCAGCGGTTACCCTCGATATTACCGCTGATGAAATTGACGTCACCGCATTCGGTAGTCGTTGGCGTACCCGTGTTGGTGGCCTCAAAGATGGCTCCATCACCATCGACTTTCACCAAGACTTCGCAACTTCGGGTTCTGGCGCTGTTGATCAAACCATCTGGAACAACTTTGGTTCACTTGCAACCGTGGTTGTGACCCCCACATCCGGGAGTGTGACAAGTTCGAATCCATCCTATACTGGCATTTTCCTTGTGTCGCAGACTCAGCCTTACGCCTCCACTGTTGGCGATCTTGCCACGATGAGCGTCACGTGGCCGGCTGCCGGCACTGCGATTACTCGCGGCACAGTCTAACAGTCTGGTAGGGTAGGGGGCATGAATCCTATTACTTTACACATCACGCTGAGCGACGGCACGAAGGTTACGGCTGTTGCTACGGCTCCTGATTTTGTTGCGTTCGAGTCAAAGTTTGACAAGTCGATTCAGTCGATGGGTCAGGATGTGCGTTTGACGTACATGTTTTTTCTCGCATGGAACTCGCTGAAGCGTACCGGGAAAACGGATCAGGAGTTTGAGGCTTGGCTGGAGCTGGTCACTGATATTCAGGTGGATGACCCAAAAGCATAAAGGGGCTGGGGGATTCTTCGGCCCATTGGCTTCTTGCTACTCTGGCGTGTGAGACGGGTATTAGTCCGCGCGAGCTGATGGAGTTGGAGCCGCGGATGCTATGGACTATGCAACGGTATTTGATTGCGAAGGCTACGGCACAGAATAAGGGTGTGGCGCGGTAGAATAGACTCTGAGGAGTGTTGCCGTGATTGATGCGAGTCTGAACGCGAATGATGTTGCGCGTACTTTTCGTGTGCTACGGAAACTTGATCCTGAATCGGTGAAGGAGCTTCGTAAGGAGTTGCGGACTGAGTTGAAGCCGATGGCTAAGGCTATCGCCTCACGTTATCCAGCTAATCCGGCTCTGTCTGGGTTTATGCAGACTTATGGTCGTTGGGGTTGGGGAAGTGTTACCGGCACTGTTAAGGTGACGCCTGGTAAGTCTCGGAAGGGTGCAGGCCGTAACGCAGTCGTGTCTTTGTCGATGAACTATAAGACGGCGACTCCGTATGTTTGGGATATGATCGGCTGGCGTACTCATGGTCGTACTCCACAGGGTCGGGCTCTATATATTCAGGTGCAAAGCCTGTTCCCTGAATGGCCTAATGGTGGACGTCTGTTCTATAAGCCTTTCAATGAGCAGTGGCGTACCGCATACAATGCTTCGGAGACGATTATTAATCGGTGGTCTGAGGAAGTATCGAGGGAGTTGAACCGTGGCTATTAGTCTGCCGATTGTTTCTAAGTTTGACGATAAGGGTGTTAATGGTGCTGAGAAGGCGATTGGTAAACTTCAGGGCACGCTGAAAACCTTTGCCGGTATTGCTATTGCGGCGTTTTCTGTTGACGCTATTGTTGACTTTGGCAAGTCCGCGCTCCGTGCCGCTGAGGATGCCGCGGTTGCTAATAACCGTCTTGATGCTATCGCTAAGTCGATGGGCATTTTCGGTAACCAAACCGATAAGGTCACGGATCGTATTAAAGCGTTTGCGGATACGATGGCGTTGAAGGTTGGTGTTGATGATGAGGCGATTAAGGCGGCTCAGGCGCAATTGTTGACGTTCAAGAATCTTGCTGATTCGGCTGATACCGCTGGTGGTGCGTTTGATCGTGCAACTATTGCAGTTGCGGATTTGGCTGCGGCGGGGCTTGGGTCTTTGGATACGTCTGCTATTCAGTTGGGTAAAGCACTTCAGGATCCGATTAAGGGTATTGCGGCGCTTGGTCGTGCGGGTGTGACGTTTACGGCGGATCAGAAGGCGTTTATTCAGTCGCTTGTTGATGCTAATCAAATGTTGGAAGCTCAGAATTATATTCTGGATGCGATTGAGACTCAGGTTGGCGGTACGGCTGAGGCTACTGTTACCGCGTCGAAGAAGATGGAAATTGCGATTGGTGAGATTGAGGAGTCTGTTGGGCAGCTTCTTGCTCCGGCGTTTGAGGATTTTGCTAACTGGTTGGTGGAGAATCTTCCTAAGATTCAACAATGGTTTAGCGACTTAGGCGCAAATCTTGGTGTTATTTTTGGTGCAATCGGTGACTTTTGGGAATCCGAGGTGCTGTCGTATTTCCGTAAATGGTGGGAGGAAGACGGTCCTAAGTTTGCGGCGGCGTGGGATGCTATCAAGCCGGCCATTGAAGTGTTTAGCAATAATGTGTTGCCGCTGGTGACGGCTGTTTTTGCGGTCTTATGGAGCATGGTGCGCGATAACGTTTTGGTTGCGTTACAAAACTTTGCCGAGTTTCTTGGTGACCCGAATAACAAAAACACAATCATGTTTTTCACGGGTCTTATTTTGGCATTGTCTGCACAGTTCCTTACGTTGCCGATTGTTATTAGTGCTATAGCGGTTGCTATCACTTGGCTGATTACGGTGTTGCAGGAGGCGATTAAGGCGTGGAATCGTTTTTGGGATGCGGCTAATCCGTTTAAGAATGGCCCTCCTGCCGGGTCGATGGATCCACGTAACCGCTTTAATCCGAATGTGTCGAATTGGCCGGGGCAGGCTAAGGGTGGTTATACGGCTCAGCCTGGTTTCTCTTGGGTTGGAGAGAAAGGCCCGGAGCTTCTATCCCTACCGAAGGGCGCGACGGTGACGCCTATCCCGCAGCATATGCGGGCGGAGAACATGATGGGCGCAAACAGTGGCGGTATGAGCCAAAACGTTTCCGTGACGGTGAATACTGTTGCGGGGAATCCGGTGGAGATTGAACGGGTCGTGTTGGATGCGATTTCGCGGGCAAATCGTCGCGGTGTGACTAGGCTAACAGTATGAGTAAGCTTCTTTACGATGGTGTGACGGTCACGGTTGAGATTGGGTTTTCGACGTCTGGTGGCGCGAATAAGGTTCCGCTTGGTGGCACGCTTTCGCAGATTGTGTGGACTGATGTCACTGAATGGGTGCGTTCAGTACAGACGAAACGTGGCCGTAATAGTGAACTGGATGAGTTCTCTACCGGTACTGCTTCGATTGTGTTGTCTAATGCTGATCGTAGGTTTGATCCGGAGTATTCTTCGAGCCCATATTTTGGTGCTGTTACTCCTGGCAGGCCGGTAAGGATTCGTGCCGCGTATTCGTCTACGTCAAAGAACCTGTTTTTTGGTTGGATTGATGAGTGGCCGACTGACTACAATTATTCGTTTGATTCTGTTGTGACGGTGCAGGCGTCTGATGCGTTCAAGGTTTTGAATCAGCTTACGTTGGATTCGTTTTGGAATTATACGGTGAAAAAAGATAATCCTAAAACGTGGTTACGGTTGGGTGAGGCTACGGGTTCGAGTGTTGCGATTGATGCGACATCGAATGTTACGGGCATGAATTGGGTTACAACCTCGGGTGTGGCCGCAACGGGTAAGTCTGCGGCTGGGCTTGTTTTTGATTCAACTAATGGTGCTGCAAGTTTTGACGGTTCTTCGGGGTTGGAGTTGCGCCCAGGGTTGCCGAAGCCTGCCGCGACTATCCCTGACTCCTATAAGCGCACTCTAGAGTTCACGTTTACAACGAATACGACTACTGATGGTTCGTATGGTATGGCGTGTGTTGATAGTGGCGAAATTGTTATGGGTGTCGGCATGGTTGTTTCGTCTGGTGTTGGCACGTTGAAGGTGTGGCGTGGAAGCATCGGCGGCATCGGATCAGTAAACATTTTTACGTCTACTGTTCGAGTGAACGATGATAATGTGCATCATGTGGTTGTGCCTTTGTATGGTGCGTTTGTTGCTCCGACGGTTGCACCGAAGGTTGATAACGTGGACATGACGTTGACTACTGGGCGTACTTGGACTGCCGGTTACGATACTCCGGTGGACACTATCGGGTTGGCGATGAATAAACTTGACGGCGACAATTTTGCTTCGCCTTTCACTGGTGTGATTGATGAGTTTATTGTTCATTCAAAAACGTTGACTGCGGCTGACATCACGGCTCACTACCAGTTAGTGATTGGTTCGTATTTGGCTGGGCAGGCTGCTTCGGCTCGTGCCACATTGCTGCTGGATATGGCTTCTTGGATGTCTGACGCGCGAGCTATCGGGACTACTTCGTCTACGGTGCAGGCGATTGAGACGGCCGGTAAAACTGTGTTGGATGCGTTGAAAGAGTGTGAGGCTGCTGAGCAGGGCAGACTGTTCATTGATCCTGACGGTAAAGTTAAGTTTATTGGCCGGCATGAGATTGCGACCACGACTGTCTATAACACTTCGCAACGTACTTATGGTGATGCGGGCTCCGAGCTGCCTTACAGTGACATTCAGTTCATGTTTAATGATCGGTTAATTGCTAACCGTGTGACTGTTTCTAAAAATAATGGTGGCGAGTTTACAGTTGATGATGTGGCATCTCAGGGCGAATATTTTATTCGTGAGAAAACTATTTCGAATCTGATTGTGCAGTCTGAATTGTTTTTGCGTGATTTGGCTTTGGCTCAGGTGGACACTTATAGGACTCCTGAGTTGCGTGTTGAGTCTTTGCAGGTGAAGCCTCGCACTATTCCTGGGTCGTTGTTTGTACCTGTGTTGTCGGATGATGTTGGTGTTCGTGTGACGGTGAAGCGGCGGCCTCAGAATGTTGGGTCGCCTATTTCTAAAACGCTTATACTTGAAGGTGTTGAACATTCGATTGAGAATGATGATTGGGTGACGCGGTATTCGTTTTCGCCTACTCCGGTTGATTATTTTATTTTGGATAGTGCATCGTTTGGCGTGCTGGATGTGAATGTGTTGGGTTATTAGGAGTCGTTATGGGTTCTGGGTTTAAGTCTTTTCAGCCGAATACTGTTTTGACGGCTTCTGACGTGCAGGGGTATTTGCAGGATCAGGCGGTGATGTCGTTTGCTACTGGTGCGGCTCGTGGTTCTGCTATCACGTCTCCGGTTGAGGGTATGCCTTCATATTTGGCAAACAGTAATCGGTTTCAAATATATAATGGCGCCGTTTGGCAGTCTTACACTCCTGGATTAGTTCCCGTCAGTCCAACCAGTGTGGATTATTCCGGCGGGGCTGCTCCTACAGTTTCGGCAATGGGTGAGGTCATTGGTAGCGGCAAAACAGGGCTAAGTCTTAACGGTGTGTTTACGAGCGCGTTCAGAAACTATCGTGTGCTGATTTGGACTGTTGGATCTACAACACATGATGTGAGTTTTAGACTTCGTGCTGGGACTGATTCCATTGCCAGCTATAACTGGACTTCGGTTGCGGGTAACTTTAATGTGCTTGGTCGTGGTGTTGGTAATAATACGACTGAGTTTCAAATTGGCACTGCGACTACAAGCATTAAATATACTGTTTTAGAATTTACTCGCCCTGCTGAGGTGGTTCCAACTGTAGTTCTTGGTGAAAGTTCAACATACAATGCGAACGGAACTGAGATTGTGCATCTTGGCGGACTTCATAACGTAACTGCCGCATATGATGGTCTTTCGATTCTAACTTTTGCCGGTAATTTAACAATTATTGCTCAAGTATTTGGGTACAACCATAACTAAGGTGTAGACATGGATATTGAAATTAATGAGGTTGAGCCAACTCCCGAGGAAGTGGCTATTCAGGATGCGTATTTAGATAGTTTTTATGAGCGTGAAGTTCAGCTTGTGAAACAGCTTCGTCACGCGGCTTATACGGCTCCCGATGGTTCTGATGCTATCCGCATGAAAATGGATCGTGGAGAAGCCACTGAGCAGGAATGGCTTGAACGTATTGAGGAAATTAACGCTCAATACCCTTACCCTGAGAAGCCGTAATGCCGCAAGTGTATTGGCCGTTCCCCACGTCGACAGTCACTGAGTGGCCTGGGCAACGTGCTGGCTCATATCATGTGGGTACTGATTTTGGTGTGCCTCAAGGCTCCCCGCTGCGTGCCACGGTTGACGGTGTAATTACTCGACATAATAATGACGGGCTCGGAGCATATGTGCTCGACATCATTGCAGATGACGGGCTGCTTGTGAGGAACGGGCATCTGTCACGCATGGATGTGAGTACTGGGCAGCGTGTGCGGGCTGGGGATGTTATCGGTTTGACTGGTGGTATTCCTGGCACTCCTGGCGCGGGCATGTCTACCGGTGCGCATTTGCATTGGGAGCTTCGCTGGGATCGGGCATGGTCAGGCGGCAACTGGGTTGACCCTCGAAAGATCACCCCGCCTGTTTTGAACTTCGGCAGCACGCCGGGAACGATTGGAGATGAGGCAGATATGAGAGTGGTTATTAGTACTGATGGTAGAGGTTGGCTGGTTACGGCGAACCGGATGGTGTGGGTGCAGTCACCTGCCGAGTTTGACATTTTGAAGCGGGTGTGTGCTTCGAATCCTTCGAACCCTGACCGGTTCGAGAGCGCACAGCTCGACATGGTGTCTAAATATTTTATGGAGGCTCCGGCTACAATAGATAATGTGACGGTGAAGGTTGACGCTAACGCTATCGCTAAAGCCGTAAATGATGATGTGTCTAGGAGAATGTCGGGATGAGTGAACCTAACGTTATTGTGGAGTACTCGCAGCCTGCTCAGCCTCAAGATTTGGGCGCGATTATTACGCATGGTCGGACTCGAAAAATTGTGTGGGCGTGTTACGGGCTGTTGGGTATCGCAATTACGGGTGTGATGGGTGGGCTCACTGCGACGGGTTGGCTTGCTCCCGAGTGGTTCATTTTTGTGTCTGGCTCGTATACGGCTGTTGGCCCCGCGTTTGCTGGTTTAGCTATGGCGAATATTAAGGGTTGATGATGTCTGAACCAACTCTCACTGAGGTTCTTGTTGCTATTGGCCGGATAGAGGAGATGCTTCGTAATATGCGTCACGATTTGGCGAAGTTGCAGGCTTCGGAGGATCAGCAGTGGAAGAAGTTGGGTCAGATGGAGACTGATATTGAGTTGTTGAAGCAACGCCAGGGGCCACGGGTTCATTTTGTGTCGTGGATTGCGGCTGTTGCGGCTGTTATTGCGCTCATGTTGGGGATTCTTGATCGGCTGTATGGCGTGTAGACTATAGTTGGCACTTTTCCCCCTGGTGTCTGCCTCCCGTACTCCTCTCAGTGCGGGGGGCTTTACCTTTGTCTAGGGCGGGGTGTATTGTGTGGGGTGGAAGGGGTTACAAGTGAAGATAAGGTTTTTACTGATTATGGTTTTGGCGGCGCTAGCGACGTGTCTGTTAGCCTTGATTTATGTCATCGATTTTATTCTTAAGTTTCGGGGCGTTTTAGGTGTCTGATATTCCGAAGTTTTGGCCTGATGAGTTGCAGCGTGCAACTCGTGAGGAATTGATTTTTCTTTTGGTTGAGTATCAGAAGATTGTGTTGGCTCAGGATGACATGCTTTCAGAATATAAGCGGGCGTTTGATGAGGTTCGTGAGTCGCTGGGTGGTGGGAAGTGATTGAGCCGGGGCGGTTTATTGCACGTTCTTCAGATCGTGAGTTGTGGTTGTTTGCGCGTTCGCAGGGTGTGACGGCGACGATGGTTGCGAAGGCGGCTACACGGTCTGGTTTTGATGAGGTTGTGGCGTCGTTGGATAATCCTCAATCGTTTGAGCCGAATGAGTTTATGCGGTGGGGTATTGAGCGAGAACCTATCGTATCCCTAATCGTCAAGGATCGTTTCGGGATTATGCCGAATGATTGGCTGATTGCGAAAGATACTGATCTGAACCGTTGGCAGATGGCTACACCCGACGGATTAAGTACTGACCATAAGTGGATAGCGGAAATTAAAACGACGGGGAAGCCATTTGATCGTGGCGTACCGTTGAACTATATGCGTCAAATCCAGTGGCAGCTCTGGGTGACTGGTGCGGAACGTGCCATTTTCGCGTGGGAGGAACGGCTGAGCGGCCCGGATGGTTTCTTCCCAGGGCTTGACGTGACTTGCCAATGGGTGGATCGTGATGAGAAGATGATGAAGCAGCTCGTGACGGTTGCGGAACGGTTGCAGGAGCATCAGGTTTATTCTGACTGGATTTCGTGAGCGTATAGTTTTCAACTAAACAAAGGGGAAGCATGAGGGATTGGATGGATGATGCGTTGTGTGCCGAAATTGGCACTGACGTATTCTTTCCGGATCATGGGGAATCGCGTTGGCCGGCGAAACGGATTTGTGATTTGTGCCCGGTGAAGCGGGAATGTGGGGAGTATGCGATAGCGTTGAATATTAATCATGGGGTGTGGGGTGGTTTGACGCCTCAGGATCGTAGAAGAATACGGAAGTTGAGAGGAAAGAATGATGGCTAATTTTAGGCTTGAAGATTATGAGACAGTTGAAGAACGGCTGCGGCGGTTCTACAATTTGCATCCGGACGGTCGCGTGATAACTATGGATTACACGTCACCGGAGGAGCGTGCGTCTGGCATGTGGAAGGTACGTACTGAGATTTATTTGAATGCCGGTGATCAGGCACTTGGGTTGGTTAAGTCTACTGGTTTGGCTAGTGAGATTGATGGTCAGGGCATGACGCAAAAGACGTCCGCGTTGGAGACTTGCGAGACGTCCAGCATCGGTAGAGCTCTTGCGAACATGAACCTTAGCGGCAATAAGCGGGCTTCTCGTGAGGAGATGGAGAAGGTGGCTCGTGGCGTACCTGCCCAAGCTAAAAACGCGCCTAAGGGCTTCCTGGAGGCTATTCAGACGGTGGATACTCTTGATGGGTTGAAGGTGTTGTGGGCTGAGGCGGTCGCTGGTGGGTTTGCTCCGCTCGTGCAGGCTGCGGTTACGGCTCGGAAGGGTGAGTTGAATGTTGACGCCGGATAGTATTCGTGATCAGATTTTGCGGGTTCAGGTAGAGTTGCGGAAGGCTCCTGATATTGTGCAGGAGTTGGAGGTTGCCGCTGAGGAGGCTGATCTGGTGGCGGATACGGCGTTACAGCGGGCACTTCTTAACGCTTCGGGGACTGTTGATGAGCGGAAGGCTATGGCGAAGATTCAATCCCGGTCACAACATGATGAGGCGGTGGTGAAGCGTGCAGCGTTTAACAGGGCGCGGTTGAAGGTGCGCCTGTTGGAGGCTGAACTTATGTCGTTGCAGGCGTTACTAAAGTCTGTGCAGGCTGAACTGTGAACATAACTATGACGGGTGTTCCGATTGTTGATTGCCTGGAGTGTGGGTTTCGGCATCCTGTTACGCGAAAGCATTGTGCGGGGTGTGGCTTGGCAACAATTTTTGGCCATGATGCATGTCGATCTTTAAACGATGAGGCTGAGTTGTGAAAATTGGTGCACTGTTCGCAGGTTACGGCGGGCTAGATATGGCCGTGTCCGAAGTGACTGGTGCTGAACTGGCTTGGGTGTGTGAGTGGGATGACGCACCAGCTAAGATTCTTGCCCATCATTATCCGGGCGTGCCTAATTTTCGTGACGTGTCACAGGTTGATTGGTCTAGTGTTCCGCCGGTTGATATTTTGACTGGTGGGTTTCCGTGCCAAGATGTGTCGTTGGCAGGATCACGTCGCGGATTGAAAGACGGTACTCGTTCGGGTTTGTGGAGCTATTTTGCGAAAGCTATTGATGTTGTACGACCGAAGTTAGTGGTGATTGAAAATGTCAGAGGATTACTTAGTGCGGGAGCCTATAGCGATGTGGAACCGTGCGCGTGGTGTTTGGGAGACGATGCAGGTGAGTCTCAT
>ERZ869925.957-NODE-957-length-15494-cov-62.984973_pt1 | contig 15494 bp, 17 predicted proteins | sample MGYA00579311_ERZ869925 | MGnify/ENA primary metagenome ERZ869925 (study PRJEB32216, sample SAMN09231817) | wastewater metagenome | place: USA: Maryland | collected 2016-07-30 | study: EMG produced TPA metagenomics assembly of the PRJNA472060 data set (Reclaimed...
ACCGCCATAAAGAGGTAACGATGATAATGTCGTTATTCCATCTCCGAATCCGTATCTACCATCGCTCAAATAAATTGGCTCACCATTAGATAATATTTTCGTTGGATTTGATGTTATGTAACTGTATGGTTTTACATCATATATTAATTCTACTACTGCCATATTTAGCTTAATGATTGTGTTATTGTTGTTGGTGCTGTTCCTAATGTTTGAATAATCTGTTGTAATTGTTCTACTTGGTAACTTTGACCACCTACTAAAGTAGCTATTACAGTTCCATTTTGATTAATGATGTTTACAACTTTACTACTTGAATAGTTAGGCGCACCGCTTATAGGCAATGCACACACGTCCATTTCATTTTGTTGAGTTAGTTCTAAATCAAAGAAATGACCAGATACTTCGTGGTCAAATTTTTCTGTGAAGTCTTCTAATGTTGCATTTTTATTAACTAGAAAATCATTAAAAGTAGGACTGTTAAAATAAGTAATACAGTCTTTACACATTTCTCTTGTATCACTTAATACGCCTAGTTCTATTGATTCATCTTTAGTTACTCTATCAAAGAATCCAATCTGAAAAGAGAATGTATCTAATTTACCTGTTACTCTAGATTGTTTGAGAGTACATAACATAACAGGAAATTTATCTCTTTTCTTTGTTGCATACTCCCAAATATCTCCGAAAAAGAAGTCATTAACTCTATAATCTAAAGTTGCAAAATTGCTTATTAAAGATACTATTTGATTTAATGTTAGCATTTAAAATGTGTTTCTATTCCACCAATCTCTCTGTTGAATATCAAAATCATGAAATTGACTAGGGAATATAAAAGGGCTATCATAAGCCGTCCCTGTTGGTGTATCTTCATGACCTGTATTTGTTGAGTATTCGGGATATAAGGTTAAATTGTTTTCAATATATTTAATTAGATTTTGTCCGTATTGTTCAGCGTAGTTAAGCCACTTCTTTGTAATTCCTTCTAATGCTTCTGCGCTTATAGGACTACTGTTATCAGAGTTCTTTTCCATTACTCCTTTATTCATATATCTATACTTAATTACATCTCCGCTATGAGCAACTATCATCCAACATAAATAATCGGTAATATAATTATCGATTAATGTTTTATAATTAGCAGGAATAGGAGTTGAAGAATTAATTAAATTATCTACATCGGTTTGTAGTTTTTTAAACAAGTCCGTACCAATTAATTTTTGTAAATATAAATCTTGTACAACCTCAACAACTGGCTTAATCATTTCCCAATCTACATTGTCATTGATAATAGACTTAGATTGTAGTGTAGCTTGTGATATTAATAATGTTTTCATCCTCTTTTAATTTTAGTTCTACCAATCCAAGCGTGTCGGCATTTAACATCCGTAAAACTTCCGTTATTCCAAAATCCACCAGAATAAACAAAAGCGTCATCACCAAACTCGTTTTTAATTCTTTCAATTTGTTTTAATGTTAAAGCCTTTTTATTTTCAGAATGTAGCTTGTACATATCTTTGCAGAATTGTCTTGTAGTCGGAAGTATAACAGAACCACTTACACCGTCTCTTAAATCGTAATAATACTCTGTGTAGATTTCACTTGGTGAGTTAGTTTTTTTATTGATTGCTTTATCGCTTACTCCAAATCCACTAGTAGAACTTTCTAATAATTTCTTACCTACTAGCCATTCTATTTGCTCCTGAACTGTTTGAACTTCTACGTTAAACATTTGACTCATCTCTTCCGCTGTTACCTCTGGATTGCCTTTAAATTGATTTAAAATAGCATTCCTTAATTGATTAAGTGTTAAAGCCTGTCCTGCTAATCTTACTTGACTGCTTAGCTTAACACTAGTTTCCGATACTGTTTCAATTTCTAAAACTTCGTCATCTTCGTTAATGTCATGAGCGTATTGATATGCTAACTTAACGAAAAGGTTATCCTTAGAATCCCTAAGCTGCACGTTACAACCACATCCACTACTTTGGGTTGATTGTTGCACATGGCTTGTATCTGTTCCCTCATCGGCTTTTTTGATAAATTCTTTTGCTTGCTCATCTGTTAATCCGTATGCTTTTAATAGTATAATTGTTTGCGCTAAGTTTTGTGATTTGTCAGGGTTATGAAAATTATCCACTATCTTAAACATACGGTTTAAATCTCTCATATTTAATTTACTTACAAAGTCATTTCCTAAACCTAACTCTTGCTGTGGTATAACTTCTGTTTTTAAACCTATTAACGACCTTATCTCATCCTTACTCATTGACTCTAGAACTTTATTAGCGACTAAAGGGCTTAGTGAATTAATGCTTTCAGTTGTACTTGATTGTACTTTTGTTTTAGACAAATCTTCTAAATTAGCGTTGTATTTTTCGTTTATCAATCCTCTAATCTCATCACGACTAAGTGCCGTTGACATTAAAACATCATTGAGTTGTATCGATTCTCCTATCCAATCTAGTTGTTTAACTTTTAATTGACCCTTTACGTTTATACCTGTTTTCATTTCAAACAAGGTTTCAATCAATCTTAAATTAGTATTTTGTCTAGGTGTGGCCCATTTCTTAATGTAAAGTTCGTGAGCGTTTTTAAGTTCGTCTTTATTGGTTTGTCCTAACTTTCCATCAACTGCCAATCCTGCTAATACTGGGTTAATCTCGTGCGCTACAATTAGCTTTTCTTTTAACGCTTGAGTTACAGACTCATATTGCTTGTCTAAGTTATCACCGCTAATGCTAGCTATTTCTGCACCCTTTTGACCGTTGCGAGCAAACAAAACTAAAGCACCTTTGTCTGCCTCTTCTCCACTTTCTGCTTTTAATCCAACTGATACGGCAGCTTTTTTCTCGGCTGTTGGTTGATCGTCAAAAATAGTTATGATAGAAGACTTATCAAATTTAGTTTGAACTAATGTATTAAAATAAGTTGATATTCTTACAAGTGTGTCAATGTCGACTAAAGCACTATGGTAAGGAGGTCTTCCGTAAATTCCCTTTAATAAGTTATCCGTAGGGAAATAATCTTTAATAACCATTATACCTATTTTCTTACTTCCTTTCTTATAAGGTGTGTAAAGCGTTCTTGGATACTCAAATTCGTTACCTTGCCAGTTATCTGAATAAGTGTATAGTGTTTCACATTTAGAAGCTCTTAAATTTCCATACGGTATATGATAAAAAAATAAAGGTTGACCCATTAAGTTAGGAACTATTTTAATTGCGATAGCTCCGTACATTTCTTGGTCGTAGTCTAATTTCTTTTTTAATTCAAACCAACTTTCTTTTGGGTTAGCAACTTCACAGAACTTCATTAAGTCTACATTCTCACTTTCTAATCCTAATCCACTTAGATATTTAGCCTTAGTGTTTAGTATAGCACCGTGCTCAGCTTGGTTATCTGCAAGTCCTACCAAGTAAGAATTATAATCATTCTTTTTACCCCATCTAATAAAGTTTTTAAACTTGTCTTCTCTTACTTCAAGTCGATAAACTTTACCTAATGTTACTCTTTCTATTTCTGTTTTTTTGTTACCCATTGTAAACGTTTTGAGTTTTAGTATAGCCATCGTAAGCCTTTTGTATTGGAACTACTGTGGCTATTACTCTTAATATTTTAGATTCAACTTTTGTTAAGCCTGTCGGATCTAAGTTAGTACTACCATTCGCTTGTTCATAAATGTTCAAAATGTAAAATCCCTCAGTTAAATTAACTTGACTTGATAATGGTATAGTGGTACTGCCTTCATCGATAGTACACAAGTTATGCTTTACTTTATTGGTTGAGAAATCAACCCCTATACAGTAAGTCTTTGATTTATTATCGTCTTTTATAAACTCAAATAAATAGTAAGGATTAACCAACACCCCAGCTTCAAAGCCTGAGAAGTCTAAATAGTTTGTTGTATCTTTGTAAATTATCATTTATAAAAAAAGCCACTACATTATGTAGTAGCTTTACTTTTTTGTTTAAACCTTAATTACTATGGTGCTGCTACTAACTGAGCTGCAATTAATGAAGAGTTAACTTCTAACATTCTAGTAGCTGACTTACCAACCAAGCTAACAATGTTTCCGCTAAAATCTTCAAAATTTTTACCAAACGCTGTTTGAATTTCTGTTACATCTAAACCACCATCTAAACCAGCAATCCAATATGTACCGTTTTTTCTTTCAATTATAGCGATTAAGTAATTCTTCATCAACAAGTCTAACTCAGTACGCTGAACTGTTGTAAACCCGTTAATTGTAAATGTGATAGTCGGAGCGTAAGTGTTAATCTTTGTTTCTACATTTCCAGTTGCGTTATCAGAAGCCTCAGCCATTTGTCTGTCAAGGTTGTAAGCTCTGAATAACTTACCTGTAGCTAAAACCAAAGTAGTCACTACGTTTGCAGTTAAAGCAAATTTAGCAATGTTTGTTTGGTCTAAGTTTGCATACTCAGTAAATAATATTCTCTTAATTCCTGAGATATTATCTTTACAAGAATCGTATGTTATATTTGTTGTTAGTGCACAAGGCATATTTTATAAATTTTTAAAAGGGAGTGTAAAAACTCCCTAAGTTATTAACCTCCGTAAAGTACCCCTTTGTTTGCATCTGCAATGTGAGCTTGAATAGTGTATATTGCTCTGATGAACTTAACATCACTATCAGCTGATTTCTTCCCGATTTCAATTTTAGAAATATCAGCATGAGAATCACTATTCCACATTACTCTTGAAGCTCTATTAGCATAAGCTAAAGTAGCTAAAGGAACAGGAACAAACACTAACTCAACACCGTTATAAAATACTCTACTAGTTGCAAAAGTATCGCCACTAATAACAAAATTAATTTGTTGAGCTGCGCCCACTGTATTATTAGCGTTGTAAATTAATTGCTTCCAAGTTAACGGACAGTAAATGAATACTGGGTCGTTAGGGTCTTGTAACATTTCTTCTGGCAATGCTGCGTAAATTTTACCTACCTCAGTAGCAATATTTGCACTAGTTACAGTTGTTCCAGTTACTTTGATATAGGCACCTAAAGCACCATTGTCGTATAATGCTTTTGTGAAAATACCATCAACTAATCCCGCAGTTAAACCAGCTACTGCTGTTTGAGCTGCTGCTGTAATTGAACCTTGACCAGCACCAGGTGATAAACCTGCTATAGCTGTTTTAGTTGCTGAAGTGATGCCACCCCAAAATAATCTTTCAGCATCAGCAGAAATCTTAGGAGCAAACATACCTAATACTTTTGTATTAAATTCGTTTGATTCAATTTCCCAAGCACCTTTCTTCATGCTTTGGTTGAAACGACCAGCACGAATAGCCTCTTCTAAAAACTCTTCTTTGTACTCTAACTTCGTCAAGCTAACTACTCTATCAACTAAAGTAATTGAACCAGATGCAGATAAAGCATTACCTGTATAGGCTTGAGCTGTTGCAGATACTGAGCTTGTTGTAATAATTGTACCTTCTTTCATGTCATCATTGAAAGTAATCCAATTACTAGCAATGGTTTTATTTTCATGAAAAATCTCTTGTAAAACTGGTACTAAATTAGGTCCCTTAATGGTTGATTGACCTGTATATGCTACTGACATTGTTTATTTGTTTTTTATGATTTCTAATTCGTTAATTATGTGGTTAACCTCTGATTCACTTAACCCACCACTTGTTAAGTATTCTTTCATGTTTACTCCACTTGGTACTGTATTAAGCCAATCGTTATATGATAGGTTTGGAGCAAATGGGTTTACAAATTCTATTTCTTCTTTTTTCTTTGCCATGTTATAAACCTTTGTTGTATCTGTATCTTTCAGCAGGTGTCATATCTTCATAAGACTTGCTTAATTTTACTTGCTCTTCTTCAACTGGAGTGTTAGCCAATTTATCAAAAGCACTTAATAAAACCGTTACTGATTCTTTAACGCTTTTCAATTCTGATTTTAAAGATTCGTTTTCTTTTACAACTGAACTAAGTTTAACTTCAACATCTGAAACTTTACTCATTGTTACTGATTGCATTTGAGCCTCAGCTGCTTTCTTTTTTTCTTCTTCCGCTTGCTTTGCTTTTTCTTCTGCACTCATTTCAGTTGCTTTAAGCTCTACGTTTGTAATAACACCGTTTGCGGTTGTTACCAAAGTGATTGAACCGTCTGCGCTTACTACTTCGTGAGTAGCATCTGGAGCGGGTAATTTGCCAGTTTCAGAAACTACATATACTTTTGAATTAGGAGCTACTTCTCCCTCAATTTCAATCTTTGTGCCATCGGCTAATATTGCCTCACTCATTTTAATTGAGTGCTTTTCGATTTCAGCTTTTAATTGTAGCTTCAAATCATTTGGCAAAATTTTATTAATCGCTTTCGCTAAAATATTATCCATCATACTAATAACGTCTAAAAAGTTAATTTGTAACACTCTCGTTTAAAATTTTTATTTCATCTTCTGTCAACTCGACTTCTTCTTCAATCTCTAAATCATAGAATCCATCAATACTCCAGCCATTTATCTTACCTGCTTTTATATCGCTCATTAACTTTTCATCTACTACTTTAGCAGTAAAAAATAAAGTACCCATCTTTAAATTCTCAAAGTTTTTTACTTGAGTTACTCTATTAGGGTGTGTAATAAATTTCTCCATTACAATAGCTCCGTTAATTAATTTCTCAGAGTGGTTAACATCTACGTTTTGGTCTTTTTGCTCTGCACTCATCTTAATTAATGATTGTTCAATTGTTTCTTTGTCAAATGAGATATAGTATTTAATACCTTTGTGAACTCTCGGTATTAACATATCAGGAACTAATGCAGGTGCAATCACTATGTTTTTTTCTTCGTCTAAAACTTCCATTTTAATATGGTTAATTTCTTCTTCCATTTTAATATAGTTAATCTCAATTGCTGGTGTTTCAACCATTGATAGGATGTTCAATCCGTTTTCTTTTGTTTTTATTTTGGCTTTATAAATGCCATTCTCTACTAGTTTAGTCATAATTAAAAAGTTGTATTGTTTATTCTTTGTTGTTGTTGTTTTTGTTTATCGGTCATTTTTGATTCTGTTACTTCAGCTTCTACTTTAACGCTAGTATTTACGTTTATAGGCCTGCCATTCTCATCTAGTCTTGTTAATGGTTGGTTAGCTGATGGGTTAATATTTGGTGCAATAGAATTAAATTGTGGGGCGTTTCCGCTTACTGCTGGCACTCCTGTGGTAGAGCTTCCTGCACTACCCTTACTTTCATAAGTCATACCGTCTATCTTAGCGATTGTTAGCCCTGTTGCTGCTACTATACTAGCAGCGTTGGTCGCCCTTGCTATTGTTGCAATCGGTTCTGGTAAAAGGCTCTTCGCAGTTAAAGCAGTTAAAACACCTTGCGCTCCACTAATTAAAGCCTGTCCTATTTGTATTTTTTTGTTTAAATCAAATTGTTTCTTCCTAACTTTTTCCTCATCCTCAAATCCTTTTTTATTGTTGTTTAATTTTACCTGTAATGCAAAATCATTTAAAGCGTTTAATCCATTTGTAAAGTTTTGAGCATCTGTTAATGATTCGTTTGTCCTTGCTATTCTATCTTGTTTTTCTTTTTCTTCTGCTGCTTGCTTTTCTTTTCTTAACCTTTCTTCTTCATTCCAAGCGTCAATCTTAGCTTGGTTTTCTTCTTGCATAACCTTTAGTTCTAAGGCTTTCATTTCTTCTAAAACCTTAGCACGATTAGCAGCTTCTAACTTGTTAGCTTCTTCTTCTTTTTTAATTCTCCAACTTCTTATCTCTTCTTCTTTTTCTTGTTCTTTTAAAGCCTCTGCAAATAAATCATCTGTTTTTTTCTTATCGTCTTCTTTGCGTTTCTTAGCGTCTTCATTTCTCTTCTTTTCAACTTTTAATTCTTCTACCTGAATAGAGTTTCCAATGTTTTTAATCTTTTCGTTTATCTCATTAGCGTTCTTAACTTCCTCTGACATCCTTTCCCTTTTCGATTCTGTGTATTTGCGATCCCATATTTCAGCAGCTTGAGTGTTACCTTGTGCCCTTGCTAATGCAGCTGCATACTTATAAACTGATTCTGTCGCATCGTCATTACTTGCTATCTCTCTTATTTTAGCTACTGCTAATTTGCCTTGCAAGTCTAGTTCTTTTAATTGCTCTAATGCTAAACGTTTCTTAGCTTCTATTATTTTATCTGTACTTGCTCCCTGTGCTTCTAGTAATTTTATTTCACGTTCAATCGAACCAGATAAAGCCTTTGTCGCTTCTTCTTGCTCTTTTAGTTGTTTGTTTAGTTTTATGATTTGTTTTTCTCCGTCTGATTGAAGATTAAAAAACTTTTTAGTAAACTCCGAAACTTTATCAAAATTCTCCCATAATAATCTAAGACCTTCAATAATTAAAAATATAGGTATAGCCTTCATAGCTGTACCTAAAGCGTTAAACCCAATCTTTAATTTATCAGTATCAAAGTTTTGAAATCCTTCTCTTAGTAATCCTACTGAACTATTTAAACGTTCTACGCCAGTACCTTTTAAAGATACGGAACTGTCCTTTAAGTCATCTAGTTTGTCTTGTAAGTTAGCTACTTGTTGAGCTGCAGATTTATATTCCTTACTACCCTCGCCAAACGCTTCCGCTGCTTGAGCTTGTGCATTCTTCGCCTCTTTGAGTTCATTCTTTAATTTTTTAAATCCGTCGGTTGCGGGCTCTACGCCTTTATCTAAAGCCTCAACTAACTTGTTTTGTAATTTGTCTATTTGAGTTGCAGCGTTCTTAAACTCTTCACTTCCAAATGTGGAATTGTCCATAATATCCTGCAACTCGCTAATAGCTTCTTTAGCTTCATTGATTGAGTTAATAGATTTACTTACTCCGTTTATTTCTATTTCAAAAGAGACCTTCTCCATTTTTTATTGTGTTGTTTTGCTTCGTGTTTCATTATTGATTTTATAATCTTGTTTAAGTCTTCGTTATTTTCTTGATATAAACAAAGAACATAGTATAATCCTATAAAGCCGTTATAAATTTCTGTTATCATTTTTTTAAGTAAAAGTTTTTGCCATTCGGGACTACAACAACAGCTTCACCTTGATTAGCAATTGAGTATGTTGTTACAAAATCAACTGTTCCAGTTGCATCGTTTGAAATCAAATCAACTGTTTGTCCAACTGTATTATCTATTCTTATAATTGTAAACTCAAATCCAACATCATTTAATGTTATTGTAATTGTTCCGCCTGATGCATCTGCTAGTATTGTTGTAAATGGCTCTTTCGGTAATTCACTATCGCTGTCAATTGTTACAAATTTTGTTTTTATATTACCAGCTAATCTCATCATTCGTGAACTTGTATCTACACTCTCCGCTAAAAAACTCCCTACTATACTTGCGCTACGTGCTGAACCCATTGAACCGCTCCCAGTATTGCCAGGGTCAAAACTTACATTACCACTCGACACAAATGGGCTATAATCAATTAGTTTTAATAATTCGCATCTTACTGATTGATCGCTGTCTGCTCTGAACTCATCTATCTTTGTTAGTATGTAGTAATGACCATCGTCAAATATTCTTTTACGATAATTTAATTCTCTTATTCTACGTTCACTTAAATAGTAATATCTTTCTACAACTCTACTATTTTTATTTGTTATTTGATTTATAAAAGGTTTCCAATATACGTTATACAAGTTGTTATCTGTATAAACTAGATTAGGACGCTCCCAATATATTTGTTGAGGGTTATCAAATAGAAAATCAAATGTAGGACTGTAAGGATGGTCTAAGTGTCCTAAGTATGGAAATTGGCTATAAGTTGTAACCCCTGCACTATTGCTGAATAATTGCCAAAAACCTCCATCCATTGTGATTACTCCACCCCATAATAAAGACCTTGTATTATGCTTAATTGGTTTTATCACTCCGTTATCATATGTTAGAATCTTAGGAATAATTAAACCGTTTGTTTCATGCCCTACGCTTACCGTTGGGCTATAACTTAATTCGGTTAATTTTTCACCTTTTAAGAAATCGTTGTCTATGTCTTCATCCGCTTGTCCGTAAATCTCCCTTGTATCGTCTGTATATTTTTTATTATAGTAGTCGCTGTCTTCTTTGGCTTTAAATAAGTAAGTTAGATTTTCTAAACTAGCCATTGGCTTATGTATCTCACCTTTTGCAATATCTCGTATATCTGTCCAATCTTCGTGTTGGCTAGTAAACCAATCAGCGTAAGGTTCAACTATCATTGTTTTATCGAGTGTTTTGTCTTGAACCATCCATAAATTAAACTCTCTTATTGAATCTATTAAATAATCTTTTTGTTTTTTGTTTCTAGGTAAAATTTGATTGAAGTCATAAGCAACACCTGAGCCATCTACTACTTCATTTGATTTTAAACGAACGTACAAATAAGAATCTTTAACTAATACATCTACACTTCCAGAGGTCATCGACATACTCCAGTAAATCATTGTATTTGCTAAACTTACTACTATTCGATAGGTTGTGCTAGGCGCATCATAAACCTCTGTTGTTATTTGAAATGGTTGTTCTATGTTTAATCCTGTTACTTGAAATACTTGGTCTTCGTAATATACAGTTGTCCACACACCCAAACTAACTTCCTTTTCTAAACTTATCCTAACATATCCATCACACGACACTAAACCTGCAAGAGCTGGGTTAGATGTTTTTTTTTGAATCCTCACATTACATTGATAAGTAACTAAATAACTAGCTTGTAATGGTGTTATAAATTTACCAGTAGTTGTATTGTTGTTTCCACCTGTATCGTAAAACGGTGGAGCTGTTTCGTTGTTATGAATAATCGGGTAAGGTGGTGTTATACTTGCTGGTAGTAACATTTGAGTACCCGCTATTAGCACGAGTGATATTGTGTTTAATGGTGTGGTGTTGTCGTTAACGTAGAACCTATTATTATTTATTTGGGTCGGAGTTAAGAATATCTTTTCAACGTTTGTAGGGTGTGCTATTTTTTTAAATAAGTTGTTTTCTAAAAAGTTTGAATCCCAAGCCCATCCCGCTTTAGCAAATATTTTTTTTAGCATTTCATATCTAAAAAAAAGTGGTTTCATATTTTGAACACTAAACTGTTTCTCTTGGTCGTAGTGACTTGAAAAGAACTCTGAATCTTTTCCATAGTCGCCTAAAAAATATCTATATCCCTTCCCTCCAACTAATCCAACTGCTACGCCTGACTTTATGTTTGATGTAGCCCAACTATTAGTTACGTTGGTAAAATTTAGTTCGTGGTTCCATTCGCTAAAGTCTATGTCATCTAAAGGGTCTTCGTTACCCACTACTAACTTTTCTCCTATGTCTTTAAATAAGGTTGAAAGTTCTCCGTATAGTTCTACATTGTAAAAACAAGTATCATTAGCTAAGTTCTTATCTATGCTTACTAGCTTTAAGTGGCCGTTGAATACTTCGCTTTCATTTGAAAAATAAATAGCTGGTTCTTTCTTGTTAGGATTGAAAGTACTTAATGAAGTGCCTAAATCAAATATTCTATCGAACACCTCGTTAATCTCTTTAGATGCTGGTATCTTAATTGTCTTTGAGTAGTTAGCTTGTTTTGAACTTGGGTTCGTTATATCTAATATATTATAATTAAACGAGGGTACTATATTCTCGCTTACTGCTACTTCAATATTTCTTACAAATAACCTACCCATGTGATTGACGTTTCTCGATTAAGTTATTTTTTACAGTCATTACAAACTGTATTACTTTCTCAATTACTTTCTTTTTAAAACTGAAATTCAAGTTTTGATTGCTTATGTATTCGTATTTACTCCCTCTTTTAAGTATCATCGCAGGGCTATTAAAACAATCCTGTAACATTGTATATTCGCTTTCTGTTAATGGAGCCGAAGTAAATGTTTTAATCTTTTCGTATGTATTGCCTAATACTTTTAGATTTTGATTTAAAGGCAATGAGCTATTAACCAACGTGCCACCGCTATTCCTGTAAGATGTTTTAAAATATTGTTCAATTGGTCTGTAAGTTGTTTGCGTTGCTGCTAAGTCTTCTTTTACCCTTGTGCAAAAATTGATGTGGTCAAATGCTCCTTTACTGTTTACATAATACAAAGTATTTTCTAACTCCTCACCTGTATTACAACAGTCCTCTACGTTTAAAGTGTAAGTGTGAACTTCTGAACCATTCGTAAAGTCATAAACTATCTTGGCTATATTACTTACCACTATAGGAAAGTCTCCAGTAACTTGTGGAGCTGTTAATCCTGCCAATCCCGACAAACCTAAGTCAATACAAATGAATTGGTTAGAAGTTGAAACAGTTGTTAAGGTGTTAGGAATGTAGCTATCACTTTGTAATGTGTTTGCTGAATCATAAGTCCTTACCCTTACCGTTGTTAACTGCCCTGCACTTTCTAACAACCAATAAAATACTAATTGGTCTGTTGCTGTTGCTCTTATAGTAGAGCCATAACCGTTTAAAGCACCGCTAATAAATGAGTAAGCAGTAGATATATATATAGCCATCTTTTCATTACTTAGCGAAGCGTAGTAAGGCTTATAAGTTTCTGTTGTACCAGCATAAATAGTTGGCGTTGCTCCATATCTTTCTCCTATATTAACTGTTACGTTAATAATTGATTTAGTGCATTGCTGCCAACCGTGTGTATTAATTGGGAAATAGTTTTTTAAATAATCCTGCACCAATGGCTGAATATCAAATATAACATCCGCTGTTGGTCTGGCTGGTAACACCAAAGGGCTTAAAACATTACCATCTACATTTATCTGAATATAATATTTAAAGTTAGGCTGTGCTGTTTGATTGCTCGTAGCCTTAAACATCATTTGATTGAAGCCAGGAGTTATAACACTTGGTCTATTATTTAATGTAATTGCCATTTATTTAATAACGTCAAAAAGTTTAACTTTCACTTAAATATCAAATTTAAAATTCTCTAATCCATAATCCTTTAAGTCGGTTGCTAGTGTGTCTAGTCTTCCGTCGTTTATAGTATCTGTAAAAAAGTTCTTGCCCTCATATCCTTTGGCTCTTATTTTAGAAGCTATTGCAAAAGCTAGTTGTTTCTTTGCTCTGTTAAATGGCATCTTTTTTAATGTCTTCCACTTTCTTACCGCTCTATCTCTTTTACCTTGTTTACTGAAACTTTTAGCTTTCTGTTTAGATTCATTTTGTTTTTTTATTCTTTGCTGCAATTCCTTTTCCTGAAACTGACCAACTATATTTTTTGCCCTTGCCCATTCTCCTATTTTTTCAATTCCTTTTTTGCTTACTGGCCCCGAACCTCTACCCCTATCTACAAATTCCCCATAGTATGGCATTAATAATTGAAAGCTAATACTGTTATCTTTTGGAATAACCCTAAATCTTATTTTAGCTGCTAGTTTACTATCTTGCCCTCCATAGCCTACATTATTAGCCTTTAACGCTGCTCTAAGGTCATTAACTAACTTTTCTCCAAAGTCTTCTAATATAGTTTCTATTGGTATCACTTTTTATTTAGTTGTTCAAATTGTTTTTTTTCTTTTACTGCATCCATATCCTGCATAAATACTAATTGATTATAAAATCTTCTTATGTTCCATTTGTAAATTAAATCTTCTTTAAACGGGTCAAAATCACACATAACTTTTACTGTCCACCACCAACCATAGTTAGTAGCCATTACTTTTAATGGGTCTGGGTCTTCGTTACCGTTGTCATCGTCATCTCTAAATCTTTTATAATCAAGTTTGAAGCTTCGTTCAAAGTCTGAGAAACTTTGGATAAAAAAAAAACTGCTCCCGCTACTTTAGTGTAACTCATTTCGCTAAAGTCTTTCTCCATTCTGTTTGTAACCGTGTAACTTAAATCTGCTTCATTGCCCTCGCTATCTATACCATCGCTAAACAATGGTTTGTAAACCAAAGCACAAAGTTTACTAAAGTTACCCTCCATGTCTTGTAAATATGCTTTGATTGATAACGCTCTGTTAGTTGTAAAATATTCCACGTCATTAATTAATCGATATACTCTCCATTTATAAATAATGTACTTGTTTAATCGGTAAACGTTATCCTTAGCGTATAAGAATTTGATTTGATTCCTATAATAATTTAGCTTAAAGAACTTCCACGATTCAACCTCTTTTAATTCTACGCCCTTTACTAAAGCAAGTATCTTGCAGTCTTTCTCTATTCGAGTTGATTCGCTGTTTATTATTTTTGTTATCTCTGGTATGTGTTTAACTTTTATATTCATACAAACATGTAATCTATTGACGGGGTTGGGTTTAATTCGGTATAAGCAATGTATTTTAAGCAATCAATTGCATGGTTATACTTCTTTATTGTTTCGCCTGTAAATTCTCCGTTATTGTTTTTTATCCAAGTAAAATTAGCTAATTCATGCTGTGTGTTATAACTGCTTTCCGTTACTAGTATTTCATACTCTTGAAGTTTAGCAATAGCTTGTTTATTCTTATCATTTCCTTTTTCGCATTTCACAGCCCAATAGCCAGCTAATGATACTTCTTGAATTGACTTAGGGTCTTCATTATCACAAACTATCTTAACATCTCTTCTTATTCCAAGTTGATTCATTAAGTTAATTAGTGGTTCATTAAGCAATCCTGTTTGATAAATTAGTTCATGTACAATTAACTTGCCTTGCCATTTATATACGGATATTAAAGCGGTTGGAGAAATACTAAATCCCCAATCTAATCCATAGGCTATTATCTCCGCTTCTTTTGGTAGTTCTTTTATTTTAGACCAATTCTCAAATACTACACCGTCTAACATTCCTAACATTCCCATTCCGTAGACACGCCAGCGGTTAGCCCAGTACTTTGATTTGATGTTTGATTCAGCAAATAAGTCTTTTAAGTTGGTATCTCTAAAACCTCTTTCTTTGTAGTTTAAAATAGATTTTACCTCTTGCTCTGGTAAGTATTCGTTATCTTCAAATGTTAATGTAATAAAGTTATTTTCGTTTATGAAGTCATAACCCCAAAATCTATTGTCGGGGTTATAATCGATTATGGTTAATTTAGAACGTGAGATAAATTGAACAGCCGTTTCAACGTTCATTTTATCCGCCTCATTAATATAAAGTATATCACGTCTAAAACCTTTACCAACGTCGTTAACATCTGCTCCTAAAAAATCAATATAAGAACCATTAGGATATTCGTGTTTTGATTCCGACCTATTGAAATCATCTTCGTTATTAATTATTCCCCAGTCTTTACAAATTTTTTTATAATCTCTTATAACAGTTCGTTTCATTTTGGATAACTCCGAACTTAAAACAGTAGCCTCCTTTTCACTTGCTAGTAAAGATTGAATGACTAGTTCTAATATTGAAATAGTTTTACTTGCACCCTGACCACCACAAATAACAAACACATTCTCATTTGGATTGCCATCAATTAAGTTTAGTATCTTAAAATAAGCCTTTGAATATTTGTATTTGTTTTCTATTTTCGTTTAAATTTTATTTCTTTGGTTAC
>ERZ869925.958-NODE-958-length-15461-cov-10.543684_pt1 | contig 15461 bp, 21 predicted proteins | sample MGYA00579311_ERZ869925 | MGnify/ENA primary metagenome ERZ869925 (study PRJEB32216, sample SAMN09231817) | wastewater metagenome | place: USA: Maryland | collected 2016-07-30 | study: EMG produced TPA metagenomics assembly of the PRJNA472060 data set (Reclaimed...
TCCGAGGCTCCGGTCCGCTATGCGCCGCTGTCCAGGTGCCTCACGTGGATGGATCGGCGGGTGCTGAACGGGGTCGAAACGACGGCCGAGGCGAACCTGTGGCTTTCGATCCAGGGCGCCGACATCCTGGATGGGACGACGCTGAACGCCTCGATCGCGGAGGCCCAAGGATCCACGGTCTCGGCGGCGATCAAGGACCGTTATTCGCGGGAGTTCCAGAACGCGAACGATCCAAATCTCGTCGTGGTCAATCAGACGGTCTCGATCTCCGGCGCGGCGGTGACCGAGACGGCCACATGCTCGCCGAAGCTCTACGGCTACACCGACGCGATCACTCTCACGGTCTCCGCTTCGAGGTGATGTGACATGGCCGGAACGAATGGGCTGCAAGACGCAACATGGGATTCCGCATCAAGCGCGAAGGTGCTTTTCGGCGGGTCTCAAATCTCGCTGGTCAAGTTCACGCTCTCGAAGGTCGAGGTCAAAACCGAGAAGGTGCCGCGCGTAGGGGAGTCGCTCGCTTCGAAGCGCACCCCGGGCCGTGCGGAGGTGTCGGATCCTTCGGGCGAGATGCTCACTTCGGACTGGGTCGGCTTCGTCCTGCCGCGCATGCCCGAGCAGGGCGGCACGCTGTTGGAGCTTGTCGTCCTCGTCACGCTCTCCCATCCGAGCGTGCTCGGCTCGGCGGCGATCCTTCTCGATCGGTGCCGGTTCACCGCGATCGAAGGGCCGGATCTCGACGGCTCGGAAAAGGGCCTCATCACCAAGTTCACGATGTCGTCGATGGCGCGCTACGACAAGGGCGCTGACGGCAAGTGGAAGAGCCTGTTTCGCGTGGAGGGGCGCCCCTCGTCCACCGCGACGGCGCTCCTCAAGTTCTGACACTGGCACGCACGAAAAAGGACCTCACCCCATGGCAAAGATCGATCTGGTGGCCCTGCTGGCCGAAACCGAGGCGGAAGAGACGGCGGCGAAAGCCGTCGAGCTGAGCGAGGAGCAGAAGGCGGCGCACCTGCTGCTCGAGCGCCGCGCCCAGGCGCGCGAGGCCCGCGCGGCGGCGCTCAAGGCTGCGCGCGAAGTCGACGGCGGCACGCGCGAAGCGGTGGCCCGCAAAGAGGCGGCCGGCCGGTTCCTTGTCCGGGCGATCGATGTGGTGGACTTCTTCCCCTTCGGCGAGGCGCCCTCCGATGATCGCCTCCCCACCGGCGGCGTGATCATCGTCCGCTCTCCCCTGCCCGAGAAGCAGGCCGCGGTCTCGCGCGAGATGGAGGCCAAGAAGCGCCCCGTCGAACAAATCCTGACGGACCTCGTGATCGATTCGACGATCGATCCTGCGCCTCTCGACGTGGAGGCGGGCGCCGTGCTCCGCGCGTTCTTCGGTGCTTACCCGGGCGCCGGCGCGAACGCGGGCAACATCGTGCTGGAGCTCGGGGGCCTGCGGCAGAAGGCGGACAAAAGAGGCCGCAGCTAAGATGCTGCACCAGGCGCGCGCGGGCCGTATCGACGTGGCTCAGGCGTGCCTGCTCGCGTTCATGGGTCGGCCGCACCCCACGCCGGAGGAAGAGGCCGGCGCGGGCCTCCTTGCTTGGGGGCTGTCTGATCTGCACGCCGCGGCGGTTCTGCTGGGCATGAAGGAATGATCTCTTGGCCGCTTGTCCGATTTGCTCGGGGCTCGGGGGCGCGTCCGGCGGCGCCGCCTCCGATGCGGCCAAGAAGTTCGACGAGCTGATCAAGTCGCTCGGCTCGTCGTCCTCGGCGGCGTCGAACCTTCAGGGCGTCCTCGACAAGCTCACGACGGCCGAAGCGGCGACGGCAGCGGCGGCGAAGCTCGCGGCGCAGACGGGCTACAAGGCGGCGGACGTGCGGCGCGCCATGGCCGCTCAAGCGAAGGATGCGGCGGACGCCGCTCGAGCGCTGGCGGCGGCGGAAGAGGCGGCGGCAAAAGCGGCGCAGAAGTCGGCGGCCGTGACGGCGAAGCTCGCGGGAGAGTCGGTCAAGACGGCGAAGGCGACGCAAAAAGAGGACGCGGCGTCGGCGGTCGAAGCGTTCAAGCTCCGTCAGAAAAAAGCGGACGCGGCGAAGGAGCAGCGGCGGCACGCGGCGGAGACCGCCGAAGACTTCAAGAAGCTGACCGCGACGGGCAACCGCACGAACGAGACGATCGCGGCGCTCAAAGAGAACTACGGGCTTGCAGCTCAGGGCGCGGGCCTGATGGCGGCGGGCGTCGTCCTCGTCGTCGGCGCGCTCTCGGCGCTCATGGCCAAAGCGATCGAGGCCGTCGGAGCCGCGAATCGGCTTCGGGAGTCGTGGGGCGCCTTCTTCGGGACGGGCGCCGCGGGCGGGGCTCGCTTCCTTGGTGAGCTTGACGCCATCGCGGCGAAACTGCCTTACACAGCAGCCAAGATCCGCGAGATGGCCGGGCCTCTCATCGATGCTCGGCTCCGCGGCGCGCAGTTGGCGCGGGCGATCGAGGCGGTCGCGGCGGCGACTGCCATCATGGGGGACAAGGGCGGAGCCGCGGCGACGTCTTTGATCAAGCAGTTGGCGGCGGGCGCGCGGCTGAATCAAGCGGTCTGGATCTCGCCCGAGATGCTGGAGCAGCTCTCCGCGGCGGGCATCTCGGCCGAAGTCCTCGCGCGCGAGCTGGGTGTTTCCGAGAAGCGGCTCCAGCTTTCGACGGTCAAGGCGTCTGTCCTTGGGGATGTGCTCCAGCGTGTTTTGATCAAGAATGGCGCAGGCTCGCTGGCGTTGTTCGGGCAAACCTGGGACTCGATCACCGGCAAGATTTCCGAGGGTTTGGCGGCAGCGTTCGCGGGCCTTGGGGACCTCGTGCAGCCGTTCATGAAGGAGGTCCAGTATTTGGCCTCCGAGCTATTCAAGGGCTCCGTGGCCTCCAAGGGCCTTGGCGGCGTTCTCCGCGCGATCCTGGAGCCTGCCTTCAAGCTTGCGACGGCCGGCGTCCGGGCGCTGCATTATGCCCTGCTCTATGTCGAGATCGCGGCCCTGACGGTGTACATCGCTCTTCGCCCGCTCGGGCAATGGCTGGAGAAGATCGGTCTCGTCTCGTTCCTCGCCTCGTGGGGCCTCCTCGCGCTCAAGTGGGTGGCGATCGGGCTCGCGGTGATCTTCGGCCTTCTGGCGATCGCGGTGACTCTGGCCTTCCTCCCCTTCATCGTCGCGACGGCGGCGATCATCCTTCTTGTCTTCGGGATCTACAAGCTCGGGTCGGCGATCGTCGGCGCGGCGGATGTGGTGGCGGCGGGCGCATCGAGCATCCAAGCGAGCATCGGCGAAGCGCTGGACGGCGCCACAAGCAAGCTCGCAAACTGGCCGCTGGAGGCAGCGAAAGCCGGCCTCAACTTCGTGATGGGCTTGATCCAGGCCATCACAACGGGCTCCGGACCTGTCGCGGACGCGGTCAAGGGACTGGCCTTCTCGGCGGTCTCGGCGCTGTTCGGCGCGCTGCAAATTCGCTCTCCCTCGCGCATCACAGCGAAGGCTGGCGGGCACTTCGTCGAAGGCTTCACGGGCGAGATCGACGAAGGCGCGGGCGACGCCAAGGTGGCCGGCGCGGGACTCGGCACGGCGGCCGCGGGTGGCCTTGCGAAGTCGGGCGGCTCGGCTGGCGGCAAGGGCAAGTCCCGGCCTGACATGGTGTTCAATAACTGCACCTTTGGCCCCGGCCTGACCGAATCGATGCTCCGTGACTGGTTTGGCCGCATCCTGGAAGAAATGGCCGCATCAGGCCCCGAACCGGAGTCCGCGACATGAGCTTTCCGAATCCCTGGGATGCGCCGGAGTACTACCAGCGCGTCACGATCGGCGGCCGTCCGGTGAAGGCCAATCTGATCGAGATCGATGGGATCTCGGTCGAGGATGACTGGACCGTTCAAAGGCCCCTTGGCTCGTCGGGCGCTACCAACGTTTTCAAGGGCACCAAGCCGGCCGGTCCCTGCAAGCTCACATTCGAGGCGGTGAGTGCGGAGGAGTTCGACGATCTCCGTGAGTTGTTCGAGATGATGCGCCCCAAGCCTGGCCAGGGCGCTGCCGGGACGGGGTCGACAGTGGGATCGCCGGGGTCGGCGGCTTACGGCAAGGGATACGTCAATCAGAGCAGCAACAGCAACCCCGCGCCCACGATGACAGCGGACGATCTACTCAAGTCGGCAAAAGCGGCGCTGGCGCAGTTGCAGGCGGGTGGTCCCTCGGCGGCGGCTGCCACGTCGGCCGGTCCGATCGCCTCGATCCTCTCGCCTGGGCCGAAGCCTCCGACGCTCTCGATCGAAAACGGGTACCTGAATTATCACGGGATCACGGCGATCTCGCGCAGGTCGTGGGATGGGCCCAAGCCTACTCCGACGAACAGTTTCCGCGTCGTGATCGAGGTGGTTTTGCAGAAGGCCCCGATCAAGGCGGCGGTCGGCGCGGCGTCGACGCAGGCGGCCGCGGGAGTCGGGAAGACGATCGCGCTTGGTGAGATCCAGGGCGCTCAGGCGGCGGCGATCGCGGGCGGTGGCCCGGCGGCGTCTTCGCAGCAGTTCAACAAGGCGGCGGCGCAAGCGGGGGCGGGCACGTGAGCACTCTTGGTGCCCTTCGCGTCCTTGTCGCGGACGTCCACATCCCGCCCTCTGGCGGTTGGTTCGCAACTGTTTCGCTTGACTCCTCCACGCTGCCCCCCATTGGCGCGACGGTCCTCACGATCGGCGATCTCCAGCTCGTGGGCTCCGTGATCCGAGCGGACTGGGACGACGTCCCGAACGGTGGGCGCCCGATCGCCACGGTGCGCGGTGGTGCCGGGTGGCGGCTTCCGGTGGTGCGCGCGGGGTCGTATTCCTCCACGGGCGGCGTGAAGCTTTCGACGGTCTTGGTGGACCTCGCGACGATGACGGGCGAGACGGTGGTGGTCCCGGCTTCGGACGTCTCCCTCGGCTCCGAATTCGCCTGGCAGGCGCACGCCCCGCTGGCGCCGGTCCACGGTGCGCACGTCCTCGCGGAGCTTGTCGCCCGCGCCTCGCTCTCGACGTGGCGCGTGGAGCCGTTCACGGGGCGGACGGTGTTCTCGAGGTGGCCAGCGCTCGCGGCGGCGGACGGGCGCGGGCGCATCACAGATCGCGCGCGGGACCGCGGACGGCGGACGGTCGGCTTGGATGTGCAGGTGGCGGCGTTCCTCCCAGGTGCGACACTGGAGGGCCTGACGATCGCGCGGACCGTCTTCCGCGCGTCGGCGAGCGAGCTGCATGCCGAGGTCTACGAGACATGAGCCAATCTGTTCCCAGTGCAAAGCAGAGCCTGGCAGACATCGTCTTGCAGCGGTTCCCCTGGCTTGCGGGCGTCGTGTACGTGGGCAAGGGCCTCGCGATCCGGGCAGCGGGCGGGCTGCTCCACCTCGCGGGCGGTCCGGGGGATGCGGCGGTGGTGCGCGTGGGGGATGCGGGCACGGGCGGGACGATCGAGGTGGTAGGCGGAACCTCGATCAAGTTCACCAACGCGGCCGGCGAAACTCTGGTGATTCCGTTCTCGTTTGCCGGCGGGGCGGTGGTGGTGGGTCCCGCGGTGCCTCCGACCCCGTTCAACCTTGCGACGAAATCGACCGAAGGCTCTGCTAAGGTGACCTGCGGATGAGCCTCCTCAGCACCACGCTTGCGCGTCCCGCGGCCTCCGCGGCCGATCCGCTCGGGTACGACATGAAGGTCGGCGCGGACCTCGATCCGAGCGGGCGCAGTGCCACGGGGATCGAGCTGGTTCAGGATGCGATTCTCCATCGGCTCCAGGAGGATCGGCTTTCGATGGTCGGCGCTCCCGGCGACGAGATCGATTTTGGCGTGGATCTGCGCAAGTGGATCGGCGAGGCGCTCTCCGATGATGCGCTCGCGGCGAAGACGCCGGCTGTGGAGGAGGCGCTTCGGCGCGACGTGCGGATCGCAGATATCCGCCTCAAGATCACGAAAACCACGGGCGCGGACGCGGCGCGCTGGGCGCTCCGGGTCGCGGTGCGCGCGGTGGCGATCTCGGGGGAGACGATCGATCGGATCGTCGGCGTCTCGCAGGTATCGGTGGAATTTCTCGCGGCGGGCAGGTGATCGATGGTCGGGTTTGCTGATCTCTTCCAGGTCCCCACGCTCGCGGAAATCAAGACGCGCGTCCTCACCTTCGCGACGGATGCGGGCCTCCCGGTAACGTCCTGGATTCCCGGTGAGCCGTCGGAGCGCTGGACGGAGATTCTCTCGCGCGCGATCGATGGGTTCCTCTCGAACATCACGACGCAGTCTGTCCGCATGTTCTTCCTGGAGCTCGCGACGGACCCGGGCGATGCGGGGGACCTCTCGGCGGATCAGACGATCCGCCCAGGCTTCCTTTCGGCGCTCGGCGCGGGCTGGTATGGGGTCACCCGAGGACAAGCCACCTATGCCGTCGGATCGGTGACGTTGACGAACACGGGGACGGCGGCGGCCACGTTTTCGGCCTACGATCTCACGTTTCAGCGGTCTGTCGCGGCGGCGAACGGGGGACTCCCGACGTATCGGAACGCGACGGACACCACGATCTATGTGGGCGTCGGCGATACGTTGACGCTTGCTCCGTCGGCGTCGGTGACGATCCCGATCATCGCGGAGCAACTCGGCACGTACGCGAACGCCTCGCCGGGCGAGGTGTCGGTGGTGGTGACGGGTTCCTTCGGGACGTTCACGGTGACGAACGCGTCGCCGGTGCTCGGCTCGGACCGTGAGGAGCGGCGCCTCTACATCGATCGGTGCCGGCTCCAGTCGGCGGCGGCGTCTCCCGCGGGGCCTGCGGATGCTTACCGCTACGCCTCCACGACGGGCGCGGACGGGTATCCTTTGCAGCTCTGGGACGGCTCTGGCGCGACGACGGTCAACCGGGCGTACGTCTCGCCGGATTCGTCCACGGGCCTCGTGACAATCTATCTGGCCAACACAGCGGGGCCGGCCTCCACGGTCGAGGTCTCTTCGGCGAACGGCAACATCAACGGGATCACGATCGCGGACACGAACGGCGTAGTTTGGAATCCCAACCCGATCGGGGTAGTCCCGGACTGCATCACGCTCGGACCGACAGTGGTGGACGGCAAAACAGGTGCTCCGGGCCCGGCGGCGGCGATCTCCACCAACTATGGCTTCCTCGCGGGCACGGTGCGGATCAAGGCTGTTCCGGGCGTGGCCAGTCTCACGTTGATCGCGGCGATCCAGACGGCTCTCGAGGCGTCGGTGAGTCGCTATTTCGAGACGGTGCCGATCGGCGGACTTGATCAAGTGGCCGGCGCAGGCGTCGTCTATCGCAACGACGTGGAGACGCTCCTCAAGGACTGCTATCCGGCCCTGTATGCGGCAAATCTGACGAAACCGGCGAGCGTGACCACGGTAATCGCGGTCGGACATGTGGCGGTGTATGTCGGGCCCCCGGAGGTGACGGCGGCGGCGGACAACGGCGTGGGCCTGGTGCGGCTGACGGTGAATCAGGACTTGGCCGGCTTGGCTCAAGTCCAGATTTGGGAGGCTGTCACTTCCAATGGTCTCTCGATCCTTGGAACCTGGTCTTTCAACTACATCAGCGCGACAACGATCGATCTCGTGGGGTCGGTGTTTCCCGGCGGCGGCGTGTTCACGAGCTGTTCCCTCGCCACGGTGATTGTGACGGTGGTCCCGTGACAACCCTGTCGACCTTCTTTCGAGATCGAACCTGGACGCTCGCTCCGAGCTGGTTTCAGGGCCCGTGGATGCGGGCGCTTGTCGATGCGTTCGCGGGAGAGCTGGACAACTTCCGGGATCGCTCGGTCGATGGGCAGCGTTCGGCGATCCCCTACGCCGCGGGGGCGCGGCTCGCTGATGGCCGCTTGATCCAGTGCGACGCGGACGTTTTGTCGTGGCATGCCAGGGATCGAGGTATCTCGATCTACTCGAGCGAGCCGGAGCTATCGAAGCGGTACCGGCTGTCCAGGTGGCGGCAGATCAAGAAGCGGCGCGGCTCGCCTTTTGGCGTGTTCGAAAACCTGCAACCCTTCTGGCTCGCGACGCAGGCCAGTGCGCTCCCCACTGTGCGGATCGTGCATCAAGACAACGTCGGTTCCCCCTCGGCGGTCTGGTACACCTTGACGCCCGCGGGCGCGATCTCGGTGAAGCGGCGAATCACGAGCAACTGGAACTATGACGGTGCCGCGGCGAAGTGGTCTCGCTTTTGGGTGGTTCTGCACCTGCCCCCGGGATATTCTTCGATTGTCGTCTACGATGACGGGACGACTGTCTATGACGGCGGCGCCGTGTACGACGGCGTGACGGCGCTGGCGATCGCGGACATCGTCTCGAACATCAAGGAGGCGAAAGCCGCGCACTCCCGGCTGGCGGGGGTCATCGCGACGACTTTGCAGCCGACGGACCCGATCCCAGGAGTAGCAGGGACGCACTATCCCTTTGATCCGACGGACACGGCGCAGACTTCGGCGGATGGCTGGACTTCGCTCCCGGTGGGGAATTGGGCGAGCATCGTTGATCCGGCGACGGGGCTCCCCACGCGGCCCCCCTGGGCTTCGTGGCTGTACGAAGATCAAGGGCCGGTGTCGTGATGGTCTTGGATGTCGAGTCGGAAGGTCTGGCCGCTGCCTATCTGGCGTATGTTCAGCCGTTGCACTTCTCGCCCGAGGAAGGCCGCACGGCGGGCCTGCTGAACGATGCGGCGCACGTCGGCCTGCTGTCCTCGGACGCGCTGGTGATCGAGCCGCTGCGCGCGGAGCTCGCGCGGACGGACCTCGTCTTCGGTGGGACGGAGTATCGACTGACGCTGTCCCTCAAGGCTCGGGCGGCCGCGGCCGACTTGGCCGATCGGCTGGGGGTCGGCCGTGACAGGATCGCGGAGGTCCACGCCGCGGCGGTGCGCGTCGGGCTGAAAAGGCTGCAACCCCCGAAGCGAGGCGAGGCGACATGACTACCAGTTACACAGGCGTCAACGGCGGCACGTTCCCGAACACGATCACCGGCCCCGCGGCGGGCGAGTTCGTCACAGCGGCGAGCGTCGGCCTCGTGGCGCAGGGCGCCGCGGATGAGCTGAAATACCTGTATGATGCGATCACACGGATCGCCTACACCGACACGATCCGCGGCTTCAACGGCCGGTTTTCGCGTGGCGTGGCTCGGGTGGCGGTCGCGGACGGCAACAAGACCCTGGGGGTCGAGGCTGGAGCGGGGATCGATTACTCGGGCCGGCGGTTCGAGCTGGATAAGGCGCCCGCGGCGGTTCGCACAATCACTATCGACAAAAACACGGCGGTTCCTGTCGCGAACGAAGTGATCGAGTGTTTCATCCCGGGCGCGGTCGCGACGGGTCAGCAGTATATTTTCAAGCGGAACGATGGCACTTCGATCTGCGAGTTTTGGGGGCTGGATGAGTCAGACGCCGGGATGTGGGCGGAGTTCGTCTACGACGGCTCCGTCTGGCGGCTCGGCAGAAACAGCGGGGCCGTCGTTTCGGCCACATTTGCCGGTGTCAACAGCGTCGGCGTGCTACCGAAGGCGGGCGCGTGATCTCATGGGTCTTTGATCAACGTCGCGCCGACGAACGCGGACGGCGGCGCGACCTCGGCGATCTGGTAGTAGTCAACTGCGTCGCTGCTGGCCTGCCCGACGCAGTTGTTCGGGTTCGGGCCAGTCTTGAACCAGACGTTTTGCGGCGTCTCGATGAGAGCGCCGAGCTTCAGCACGTCGAAGGCGAGCGCGGCGCCGCACGATCCGGAGATCCAGCGAACGGCGTAGTCTTTGGGCGGCGCGCAGAGCTTGTCCAGGGCCACGATCGGAGCGCTGGAACATCCGGGGTCGGCGTACATCGGTGTCGGGTAGATGCTCGCGGGGCCCGGCATGCATCGTCGCGACCCGTCCGAGGCGAGCCGGAAAACGCAGGGCTCGTTGAGGTCCACGTCGAAGAAGTCTCCGGTGCGGACGGTGGCGCCGTCGTCGGCGGCGAGGCGGCGAACCTTCAGGCGCGTCCCGCTCTCGGCGGCGGCGCTCCCTCCGGGCGGGCCTTGGGGCCCGGCGGGTCCCGGCGGACCGGCCTCTCCCGGCGGTCCCTGCTCGCCAGGTGGGCCGGCGAGGCCGGGGGTTCCGTCGGCTCCGCTGGCGCCGTCTTTGCCGTCCGTTCCGGGCGCGCAGGCGGCGCAGAGCACGAAAAGGAACGCGGTGAGTGTCAAAATGATACGGTTCTGCATGCCGCGGACCGTAGGCGCGCGAGCGCGGTTGTGCAAGGAGATGGGCGATGCTCGGTGATCTAACTCCAGTCTTTCCGGTCCGCTCGGCGCTTGCGGCGTCCTACGTGGCCAGCGCGGTCCCGTGCGTGCTCCGCCGCGCGACGGTGACGAACACGAGCGGCGGCACGCTCTATCTGCACGTCTTCGATGCGACCTCGCTCCCCTCCGTGGGCGCGGTGCCGCTCGTGAGCCCGGTGACGGTCGCGGCGGGGACGAACAACGGCAACGACTGGCGCCCCGAGGGGGTAAGTTTCGCGCTCGGGTGCGTGCTCGCGCTGTCCTCCACGCTGGACACGCTGACGGTTGTCGGCTCTGACGTGGGCCGGTTTTTCGTGGAGAAGCTCTGATTATGAGCGGTTATCCGATCCCTCCGATTTCTGATGCGACCGTGGACACGTCGGGGGTAGCCCCTGCCGCCATGTACCGCGACTATGCCGGCGAGCCTCCGACGCGTCCGACGACGGCGCCTTCTTCGCTCGCGGATGCGTCCGGGACGTGGTCCGAGGCGACGGTGACGAACGTCTCCGCGACAACGGGCCCGACGGTGTCCAATTTGACTTACCGGCGGTGCCACTCCCTCGGGCACGTCGCGGCGGGGCGTGTGATGCGCCCGGTGATGCTCCTGCCCGGCTTTGGCGGGGATGGCGTGACGGAGTTCCCGCAGAGCTTCCGGCGTGCGCTCGCGGACGTCGGCTTTCTCGTGATCGCTCCGATCACGCAGGGCCGCGGGTCGGTGTCGGGATCGCTGCACTATCAGCCCTTCGAAACGCAGGCGCTCCTCGACATCCTCGCGGCGGCGGTGACTGCGGCCACGTCGGCCGGCGCTACGATCTATGGCGGCGGACGCTGCGCGTGGTTCCTGTCGTCCTCGACGGGCGCGATCGATCTCGGGCTCATGCTCCAGCGCTGCCCCGAGGCGGTGTTGGGCGGGACGATCTTGTACCCCAACGCGGATCTGCTCCGCTATCACGAGCTCGTGTCGGGCGGCACGCTCACGGCCCTGGAAGCTCAGGTCGCCGTACTCGGCGCGCGTGAGCCGGCGGCACTTGACTACTACACCGCGGTAAACCTGGACGCGATCTCGCGCGTGCTCGCGTTGCCCGAGTGCACCGCACGGATCTTCATCGGCGGGGACGAAGAGGATATCTCGGTGCCGATCCCGCTCCCTTCCGAGATCGTGCGCACTGCGCGCGACCGGCGCGGCTCGAGCGACATGGTGTCGTATCGGATCACGAGCAGCGCGGATCCCGCGGGCGAGCGCATCCAGCACAACGGCGGCATTTCGGCCGCGGGCGTTACGCTGTTCAACTACGGTTGGATGCAAGAGGCTCTCGTCGCCACGGAATGGCGTCTTCCTGTCGCTTTCGCGGGTCTTCGTGCGCAGGGGTGGATTCGCCGCCTCGCGGTGACGGGCTCGGCCGATCCGGTGGACGACAGGCCCGGTGTCGAGGTGTGGCTATCGCCGTCTACCTCGGGCAAGGCGGACACGAGCGCCGGGCGTGCGCTCGCGGCGGACGTCTCGATCACAGCGGAGGGCCGGCTTACGATCGAGCCTGTCACCACGACGAGCGGCTTTGCCGAGGTCATCTCTGGCGCAACGGCGCGCACGGTGCCCTTGGAGCCGCATCTCGTCGTGGATCTCGTGGCAGCCCCGGCGATCCTCGTCCCGGCGGACCTTGCGACGCTGGGGATCACGCATGCGTGGTTTTCGGACGAGGGTGTCACGGGCGGCGGAACGATCACAGCTTGGGCGGAAGCGTCGGGGTTCGGCGCGATCTCGCTCACGGCCTCGGCGAATCACCCGGCGAGTGCGACAGACTCGGACGGGATCACGACGGTCCGTTTCACCGCGGCGTCGTCAACAAAGCTCGTAGCGGCGTCGCTGCCCTTCTCGCCGCGCGCGAACTACGCCCTGCTCGTGGTGTTCTCGATTCCGACGACGGCTGCCGGGCAGATCGTGAACTTCACGCACCAGGGCACTTACGACACGCTGTCTCTGGGGGTATCGGCGGTTCCGCAGGACATCGTCTATTACCGCGACAACACCTACAGCGGAATCGCCGCCTCGGTCGGCGGACATGCCGTTTCGACCGCAACGAAGCACGTCTCTGTGCTCCGGCGGGACGGCTCGGATCTGTACGAATCGCTGGACCTCGGCAACGAGTCGCACTCGGCGATCGACCCGACCAAAGACACGTTCCTCACGACCGGCACGAACCACATGACGGTCGGCGCTGGTCTCGCGAACCAGGGATCGACGGCCGACCCGTTCGAGTTCAAGAGCGTTGATGTCTACGCGATCCTGAGCGCCCCGATCAACCTGACGCCGGCGGAATACGCGGGGATCACCGCCTATCTGCGGCGGCGCTTCATCTTCGGCTCGGCGCCTGCGACGAGGACGCCTGTCGGTGCGCCGGTGTTCGAGGTGGACATGACGGTTCACGCGGCCGATTTCACAGCGCGGCTGCACACTGCTCACCAAGTCGATCTCTCGGGCGCGGCGATCACTCCGACGCTTCCAGACCCGGCGACGTGTCCAGGGCATGAGCTGATGATCTCGCAGGTCGTAGCGGGCACGGCGAATCTCGTGCTGACGCCGTCCGCTGGCAAGATCGAAGGCGCTTCATCGCTCACGATCGCCGGCAACGGCTCGGGTGCGGGGATCTCGAAAAGGCTGTATTCCTACGGCGCCTCGGCCGTGGGCTGGAAGGTGATTTGATGTCCTGGCGTACCTCTCTCGCGGGCATTCCCGCTGGCCTCGCGTTCCTCCTCTCCGCCCTCTCGCAGCCGGGGCCGTGGTCCTGGCCGCGTGCTCTGCTCGCGCTCGGCGGCGCGCTGCTCGCGGTCCTCGCGACCTTTGCGGGGGACCACAAGGCGGCGCCCACAGACAGTCCGCGCGAGCTCGCGGATGTGCGTGAGGCTCTCGCGCGCATCCTGGAGCAGCAAGCGGCCCGCACCGTGGACCCGCCGAATCCGGACGCGGCTCCGCGCGTGGTGATCCCGAGCTTCGAGGATGCGACGCGGGCGACGAGCGCGCAGCAGCCGAACGCGCGCAAGGGGGACAAATGAGCTATCGCGATCCGCCCGCTGTGCTGCCGTCGCTGCGAGATCTCGACACGGAGGAAGCGGCGGCCCCGCGCGCGACGTCGATCGGCCTCGGCTTCGGGCTGTACTGCTACCTGAGCGCTCGTGAGCCGTTCATCCTGGGCGAGCTTCGCGAGGAGAGGCGAGCGAGGGAAAGCGCCGCCGCGGCTCCCTGCCCCGCGTTCACCGTCGGTCCGCCCGTGTTCCGTCCGCATCCTCCTCCGACAGCGCTTCTCAGCGCCGACAAGATGGTGTCCGAATGACCCGCCGTCGCACCCTCCTCGTTCGCGATCCGCCGCCCGTGGTGCTCGAGGTCCGCGAGCCCTCGGCGGTCGCCTTGCGGCTCGTTCCCGTCGCCACGATCGACGATCCCGCGCGGCGTGAGGCGCTCCTTGCGGCTTCGGGCGTCGACCTCGCGCAGCGGCGGTGGACGCGGTTCCTGCGCTACGCGACGGCGGCGCTCGGCCTCTACGTGGTGGTGCGGCTGCTGACGGGGTGCGCAGCCCTCGAAGCTGCTGCGCCCGGCCTGGCGGTCGCGCATGACGTGGCGCGCGCGGGCTGCGCGATCCTCGCGGCGTCGGACGGCTCGTCGGCGTCGGTGCTCGCGGCGAACCAGGCGATGCAACGACAGGTCCTCGACGCGCAGGCGCAAGCGGCGATCGAGCGCGGCGCCAACAAGGCGGAGATCGAAGCGTTGCAAGCGTCGGTCGTGGTGCTGTCTGCGGCGGTGCGAGCGAGCGCGGAGCAGATCGTGCGCGCTGCGGGCAACGGGCCCGCAAAGCTCGCGCCGTGCCCGGCCGATCCGCCCGCGGAGCCGAAGCCTTGACCCTCCAAGGCTGCGACCTGTCGCACCACAACGGCGAGCACTCCGCGCCGCTCCTGGACTTCGCGATCGTGCGCATCAGCTACGGCATGCCGGATGGGCGCACGCTGCCCGATCTCGCGGCGGAGGGGCACTTCGCGCGGCTCACGTCGGACGGCAAGCCTCGCGTCCTCGCTGGCTACCACTATCTCGCCACGGGGCCGAACGGCGCGACGGGCGAGGATCAAGCGGCTTACTTCCTCGCTCGCCTCGGCACGCTGGAGACGCGCTTCGGCCTGCTCGGTCGCGCGTGCGACAGTGAGCCGCTTCGCGACCGCGACGCCGCGGGGCAGCGTATCCCGTGGGACCCTCCGGAGCGCGTGAGGGATCGGGTTTTGGGATTTGCGATGGGCGTCTCGGCGGCGCGTCCGTGCCTCGCGTACGGCTCGCGCGAGTGGTGGGCGCGGCTGCAACTGCCGTGGTGGTTTGCGATGCACTGCCCCTACTGGGCTGCGTCGGCGCCACCCCCGCCCGCGCCGTGGCCATCGGCTGCGATCCAGCAGTCGCCGGCGCCGGTGGGCGGCGTGGATCGGAACGTGTTCGAGGGGACGGCGGCGGAGCTTCGCGCGCTGCTCGGGTTGCCGTAGCCTCCCCCGATGCGCTCGGCCGACGACCTCCTTCGCGACATCCTCCGCACGGCGCACGTCACCGGCCTCGCGCGCGAGCATCAGGAGGCGATCGAGGAAGCGCTTGCGGCGCTCGTGGGCGAGCGTGCTAGCGTGGCGGGCATGTCCCTCGCTCCCATGCCCCTCGCTCTCGAAATCACCAAGGCCGCCCGCGACAAGCTCAAGGCGGCGCTCGATCGTCCTTCGCCCGATCCGCGCGAACAAGCCGCCGCGCTGGACGGCGTCCTCGATCTGCTCAACCAGGCGATCGGCGGGCCGACGGACCCGAACGAGCCGAGCGGCGGATGAGCTACCGCACGCCCCCGGCTGTGCTGCCGTCGCTGCGGGACTTCCCCGCCGAGGTCAAGGCGATCTCCGACGACATCGACCCGATCGATCGGGCTTTCCTCGCCTCTCGCGGAGAAGACTCGATCGCGCGTGAATATCCGGCGCTGGCAGCAGCGCTTGATGATGCGGTGCGCGCGCGCATGGCCGAAATCCGAGCGGCCGCGGCCCCCTGCCCCGCGTTCGCCGTCGGTCCCGATCTGCGCGGTCCTCGCTCGCCCCGTCCGCCGCGCGATCTGCGGGCGTAACGGTGGACTTCCCCCGCCTCCTCTGGTGCGCGCTCGTCGCTGTCGAGGTGGCGGCTGTGGGGCTGGCG
>ERZ869925.959-NODE-959-length-15446-cov-5.152687_pt1 | contig 15446 bp, 23 predicted proteins | sample MGYA00579311_ERZ869925 | MGnify/ENA primary metagenome ERZ869925 (study PRJEB32216, sample SAMN09231817) | wastewater metagenome | place: USA: Maryland | collected 2016-07-30 | study: EMG produced TPA metagenomics assembly of the PRJNA472060 data set (Reclaimed...
TGTTAGGAGTATGTATTTTTCTGTGTGTTTGTTTATGATGGCTGTCAGTTGCTCTCTCGTTATTATATAGGTGTCCATTATTTTTTCTCTGGTAATTGTGATCCTGTGGTAACGTGGACGCCTATTCGCTTTTGCATCGCGGCGGCTTTTTCTTCTGCGGTCATCTTTGAGTTCATTATTTCAGCGACCGTCATCGCCTCTGCCGTTTTTGGGGGCGCTTGTGTGGTTGGCTTTGGTTGCTCTGCGGCTTCCGGGGATCCGATCGGCGCTTCTTCTGTTTTTGCTGGTTTTGGGATCCTCGGCATCTGCATAAGTTGATTTATGATCTGGCTTGCTTGGGATGAGGTTAGCTCTTTGGCGCTTGTTACCTTATATTCTTCTTTCAGTTTTTCACGATCTATCCCAGTTTCAGTGCATAGCGTTGCCATGTATTTCAGTTGCTTCTCGCTTGCTGGGTATGCTTTTGGTGCTTGTGGTGTTGGTCCGGGTTGTGTGGTTGGCGGTTTTGGGGCTGGATTTGCTCGCTGGGCCGGTTGTGGTTGGTTTTTTGGTCTGTTGTCGTGACTATCTGCGTCCTTGGCATCATCTATTGCAAGGAGGCCGTTGAGTGCGTATTTTCGGGCGTAGCTGGATGTGGCGCCTGTTATTTGGCTATCGTCCATGCCTTTTTTGTCGAGACTCTCCCGGGCGTAGGCGGTGTTGTGGATCTCGCCTTGTCCGTCTGTAATCGTTGCTGTTGCCTTAACGTAGTAACGGTCCCCCACTTGTACGATTTCGTCGTTTACTATGATTATTGTGTCTTTGTCTAGGAGGGGTTTTAACGCTTCGAGGATGTCCTCGCAGTTGCGGTAGTAGTAGCTGGAGAAGCTGTTGTATTGGCTTTTAGGAGCTTTTAGGTCCTTTTGGATCCGGGCCAGCTTTTGAAAAATGGTAACTGGGGCGGCGGTTTCGCTCCCATGCGGTTCTGTTTGGACTTTTGGTTTGTCCATATGATTTTTTGTACCGGACCTGCCGGTAACTTTTAATTTGTCACGCTTTGGGTGACTCGCTCAGTTTCCTTAATATAAAGTAAATATGCTCCCGGGTGTACGGCTTTCCTGTCTTTGGGTTCGTGTATCGTTTTGCTATTTTCGTGGCTGATAGTCCGTTGTTGTAGTCGGTTGCGACACGGAGCCAGAGGTCCATTGCTTCTTTCTTTCGCTTTGTGTGATTGTGGTATTTTATCTCCATGCTTTGATTGTAATATAATTGTAATATGGAAGTCAAGCGGTATTTGACGTCCACTCAAATTTAAGCCGGATTATCCATAAATTTATCGCGATCATATGCTTGTACTGATCTACAACTTCTGTCAGGTCGTTTTCGAAGTGTGTTCGCCATTCCCGGGATCCGTACACAATGAGGGTGTCATCGTAATATTCGCCTTCTTTCATTTTTTTGAATAGCTTCATTACTTGGATGTGTGTTCTCATGGATTGCTTTCTCCTTTCTCTATGGTCATCAGGCTCATTTGGCCCGGGATCGGTTGGAACTTAAGGCATGAGTGGCAGACGCCTCTTTTCTTCCGGTCAAATACTAAGGTGTAGCGTCCTTTGCCGCATTCAGCGCATTGGTATGGGTATATTCTTCTGTATTTTTTCATAGTTTTTTGAAATGTTCGAAAAATGACAATGCTGTTTGAGCTTTTATTATTCTGCCCTTGAAGTTGAAGTACCAATCGGTATCGCTTATTATTTTTTCTACTTTTATCCAGTCGTTAAAGTAGCCGCTCCAGACCATGTCGCCTACCTTGATTTTTGTGCTAGTCATATCTGATTTTTTTATAAATGTTATAAGGGCATGTTTTGTTTTTTGTGGGAATGGGATAAAAATTAGGTTTTTGAAGTATTCTTCAATTTTTCCTACTATTTTTTCTTGTTCTTCCATTCGTCCCCAGTCGTGATTTTTTTCCAGTTTGAAGTGCTTTAGGATACACTCTTTATGGAACCATCCGCCGCATCCGGTGCATCGGTACGCGTTTTCGATGTCTATCGTTTTCATACAGCCGCCCTTGTAGGTCATTGCTACGTTTCCTTTCGGGTTGGCGTTTCCGCATTCCCGGGTGAGGATCGCTTTTTTGTGGTTTTTTAGCCAGTGTATATGCCCTTCGTCGCCCCAATGGGCTTTTGCGTGTATATGGTTTATTACGGCTTGGATCCAGAATTCTTCTCCGCACACTGGGCATTTTCCGCGTTTTTCGTTTTTGTATGATGTGTTTGTCATAGCTGTTCGATTATTACTAACGATCTATCTGTTTTTGTTTCGAGGTAGTTTGCGACCGCCGGGACCAAGTCTGCTATGCGATTCAGGCTATTGAAGCCCCCTGTGTCGGTTACTGTCGCTTCTATGCTTTTTCCATTGTCTGTGTTTGTTATCCGGACTCTTGTGTTCATGGGGAGCCAGTTGAATGCGATCGTTGCCCGGTTGTCGTCCAGTGTTTCTCCGTTTGCCATCGTCAGGGTTGCCGAGCATCCTAAGCATCCCGACCTTGAGTAATGGCTCACGTATCCCTGCCATCGTCCTCGCCCGGCGTTTGTTCTCTCCCTCAGCGGCGCTCTTGTTGGGGCCAGTGTAGCGCTTGGTGTTGCTATCTTTGGGGGGGAGTGCAAAGGAGTGTATTTGATGGGTATGGGAGTGTTCTGCCGGGGGGTTGTTAACAGGATGAAGAAGTAGGCGCTTAAGACTCCGGCCATGATCCAGAACATCTTCCGGCGCCATGATAATGTTTCGCGCTTGTCCCATGCGCGCATATCTATCCCTTTCGCTATGGTTTGCCCTATTTTGTGGTTGCTCATACGATGTTATAGAAATTTATAAGCGTTCCTGTCAGGCCCGGTTGCCCGAGTCTGAGACGAGTGCTTATTGTTCGATCTCTAAGTGTGTGAAAAAATACTTGAATTGCCAGTATGCCATGTATATAAATCCGAGGCCGAATGTTAGGATGCCGAGAATTGAGAGGCCGAGTGCTGTTACAAAGAATTCTCCGAAGCTTCCTGTAAATTTGATCTTCATGTGTGTTACACCTCCTTTCTTTTGTTTCATATTCTGAGTGTAATATAATTGTAATATGATTGTCAAGCGAAGATTGTTATAGGAAGTTGCGGCGCGGTTTTATGTATGTATCTATTTTTACCACTAGAAAGTATAGCTATTTAAAGCTCCCGGGTATAGGCTATCTGTAATCTATCTCCTTCTTACTTGCTGTCTTCTCTGTACCAGACTGTTTGATGTTTTATCCGACGGTCCTCGACTTGATATGATCTCACGATCGCCCTCGCATCTTATTCCTTGTTTGGTTTAGCCCGGGATCCACTTGTTTCAGGCTCAAGGATTCAGTCTTGTGGATGGTTCCGGTTTATTATCCGGCGCTCTATCCCCTAGTTCGAACACTGTGTAATCGTTGGTATCTGATGTTATGCGGTAGCCTTTTTTAAGAAGAAGCTCGCGGTGTATTTGGTAGTATCCTTCGGCTGATTTGAAAACTGTTTGTCGGTCCATAAAAAAGCACCTATTTGTAACCGTGTCTGTGTGACGCCAGCACACAGCTACAAACAAGTGCTGTTATGTGTTGCGTCACCAACACCCTTTGACTACTCATCTTCCCCTTACTTTATTTATCTTATTGATTCGTTTTTGTTTTGTCAACTGATTTTCAATAAGGCCTGTCACCGCCTGCTTTCTGGGCTATCTTGTAGACGCCGGAGAAGGCGAAGGCGATCTCAATTGCTATTTTTGCCTTGTCGAGAATGACGTTTCCGAGGCTTGTCGGGACGAATGACATAACGAATGCGGTCAGGAATGCGATCGCGAATTTCATCTTACTATCCATGTTTGGAGCATAGAATCCGAGAACGTTAACTACTCCTATTGTAATCAGTCCGGCGAAGGTCATGTTTGTGAAGTCCATAGGTGTTTTATCTAATTTTTAATAGGTTAGCCGAGGCGGTTGACATTACTTGGAATGTTTCGGTTATGAAATGCGTATATTTTGTGTAGTCGTTCACTTTGTAGGCGACTGTTCCCTCGAAGTAGTAGGTCCCTACTGGAATGCCGCAAGGAAGCGCCCAGTGTGCGATCATAGTGGCCTCTCCTACGTCTGCCTGTATATCCGTCGTGAATGACTGAATGCGCTCGCTCTTGCCGTCATTTTCGCGTATAAGCGTCAGTTGTTTGACGGAGGTTCCTTGGATCGGGACCAGCACTTTTCTGTGTATGTAGGCATCTACAAATGAGCATTCCACGACTTGCTTTCGCTCAACGGTCACCGGGTTTGTTATGTCGTAGTATTTTGTTTTATCGTAGTAGCGGTAATAGTAATTTGATAATGCCTGAAGGGACCAGCTCATCATTGTGAATAGGATAAAAAATCCGACGATGTATTTAAATTGTACGTGGATGTGGGTTCGCACTTTCTCTATGTGTTCTGTCATGGTTTTAATTGCGGTTTATAGAAAAAACCGACTATCGCTCCCATGAGACCGTGGACTAACGGACTGGTTTCATAGGTCGGACTGATAATGTCGTAAAACATCGATAAGGCCCATACTACTGTTACTACTACTAGGACAAATTCTCCTTTTTTATCTTGTGCTGGGTGATAAAACTTTGATACAAATAATCCGGACAATAGCCCGGCGACGTATGATACTACTCCTATAATAATCGTGTTCATATCTGGACGCCAAGCTTTTCACATATCGCCATGACGGCGGCTTGAATAAATTTTAATCCCGGTTTTTTTAGTGTTTCGTATTTGGTCTTTGCTTTGGTAAGTTCCGAGTTCAGTTTGGTGATTTCGGCTCTTAGGGTTGTTTTGTCTATGTCTGCCTGTTTTATTACTTCTATGTATCCGGTTGGCCCGATTGCCTTGTCATATTCCGCTTTGTAGGTCTGGGCTTGTCTTTGGCACTCTTGGAGTTGGACTGATAACGAGTTCTTTTCAGCCAGACAACTACTCGACGTTGCCTGTGCGGCGATGACGTCTTTTTTCAGTTGTTCGATCTGTGGATCCTTTACTTTTCCTATAATGTCGTTTAGTCTGGTGATCTCTGCTTTGAATGTGGCACACGCATCGGTTGATGGAGGTGTTGTTGGGGTTGTTGTCGGCTTCAGGTCTGGGAATGCGTTCTGTATTCCCCTTAGAAGGATCTGTGAGACGCGTTCGATGTCATTCAGGATCACATTGTCATGTGGATCTATCGATTCTCCCATCTCAATAATCACGCAGTGTGTGTTTGCTGATAGAACGTTCCACATATAATAGAACTTTGTGTTTGGGTTTCTTCTGCCGGGAACATTACGGATGCCGCTTTCGCTAAAGTAGATTTGTTCTATTGCACCGGCTATCCGTTGGCTTTCTTTGTTACTTTCTACTGAGGAGTCTATTGAGGGATCAATCCAGTCCACAAATCCGCCACCTTCGTCCCCTGCGTAGTTTGCGTCGCAGTGAAGGGCGAGGTATAGGTCCCAGTCGGTATCGTTTACTTTTGGATCGTTGTCGTCGAAGGCGTCGTCGCGGTAGGTTTCTACTCCTATTGCGGCAAGAAGCTGTGTTAATCTGAGGCCAATCGCTATTGTTCTTTCCTGTTCACGAGGAGCGCCTGTTGCGCCGGATGTCATTCCCCAGTGTCCGGATTGTATGCAGATTTTTCTCATATATTATTAAGTGTAACACAATTTTTAACACTCCAACATTCGGACGTGGGCGTATAGCTTTGTGAGTTGGATGTATGAGGCTATTGAGTATTCTGGCTCGTTATTGACGCTTTCAGCGCTCATGGTTACGGCTCCCCATGTAAGGGTTGCATTATTGTTTCCTACTGAAGCAAGGGTGTGGTTGTGTGATCCGGGTGATGTTCCGCCGGGACCTGATTTTGTACTTCCTCCCTGATAATCTGTCCCTCCTGTGTGGTTGTGTACTGCCGCTTCGGAGTGTGAGTGGCTGTTACTTGCTGGGTGATCGTGTGTATTTGATCCTCCAGTATTTCCTATCTCACTGGTGTCGTTTGCTATTTTCACATAGTAATTTCGAAGGTCTGGGGTTGCTGTCACTCCATCATCCCACAGTTGGCCGGTGCATAGTTTCCATCCTTTAGGGGGGGCGTCTACGTCGCCTAACCAGAGACCAATTATGCCTTTTGGTGACGTTCCGCCGTTTGCTTGGCGCTGGATCGCGAGTAGCTTTTTGTATCCGGGTTCTACGGTTCCCGATGTCAGTGTTGCTGTGTAGGTATCTGTTGTCACGGTTGCGCTGTTGAGTGTTACTGCGTGATCGTGGGATCCTGATTTATTTCCGCCCGATCCACCCTCATTGTTTCTGTTTGGATGATTGTCGTCAATTCCACTTCTTCCGGTGTGGGAGTGGCTTGTGGTGTGGTTGTGGTTTAGGACGTGATCGTGTGTTAAGGATCCGGCTATTGTACCGCCGTCTTCATCTGTTTCTGCCCCTCTCAGGTATTTGTTTCCGAGTGCAGGCGCTCCATTGTCACCGTCAGTACAGGCAAGCCAGTTGGCCGGGACCGTTGCACTATTAAATAGGGCAATCATGTCGGTTGCGGCAACTGCGCCTCCGGTATCAGCTTTTAAGAATATAAAGTCAAAGTATGGCGGTCTGTTGTTGTTCGCTTGGCTTGGGTAGGCTATCGTGCTGGTTGCTGTACCTCCTACGCGTGTTGTTATTGTGCTGGATGCGTGATTGTGTCCACATTGCGCGATAGGATCGTTGTTTGTGCTTCCGCCGTAGCTGTCGCATGCGCCGGAGGCTGTGTATGCTACTGAATGGCCATGCGTGTCTGTTTCTGTATGCGAGTGTTCTATACCAGTATGATTGTGAGCGTTTGCGCCGCCTGTTACGCCTATTGCTTCTGCTCCCCATGCTTTTGGAAACTTGCCGTCAAGAGCCGTTTCACGAGTCCAGTTGGCTGGTATCGATGCTACTGTGCCGGGCCATAGCAAAATTACATTTGCCGGGATTTTCATAGGTTATAGGTTCCGGGTGACATAAAGGTTCGCTAACAGTCCGCTTCCACTACTGGATCCTGTTACGTCTAGGCTTAGTTTGTCCCCCTTTGATAATGCTGTGATGCTGAATGAGGAAGTGAAGCTGTCGCCGCTTGAGGTTATTGTCATTCCGGCTTTTATGTCGGATCCATTCTTTTGGAGACGGATGACGCATGTTCCACTATCGACCTTTCCGTATACTTCGTAAATGGTGCAGTCAAATGGGACCACGTAGTGTCCGCCTTGATCGTCAAGGACCGCGACCGCATCTTCTACTTCCCATGCGAAGACGGTGTCACGCTTTATTGCGTCGGCTCTTAATTTGTTTTGTTCTACGGCTGTTGCGTTTGTTCCGGCGGCTACATCTGCTGATTGGCTCATAATTTATTATAGCAATATTTTATGCAAATCAAAAAGCTTATGACATGATGCGCACAGTTCCTTGAAGTCTGCCCGGTCGCGTTTGTATGTTCCGCTTATATTTGCCCATTGATATGATTTTGGAGCGAACATCATGTACCCACGTTTATTTTTTCTTGGATATACGCATTTTGTATTTTCACATTGTTTTGCCTTTCCGTATTTTTTTACGATCCAAGCGTGAACAGCTCTGTAGGATGGATTTTCCTTTTGGTATGCCCAGTGTTCTGGGCCACATTTAATAAATGGCTTGTGGCCTTTTTGCATTGGGGATCGGCTTCGCGCATACTTTAGGTTTTTTGGTATTTTTCCTTTCCGGGATTCGTTTGCACATTTTTGTGAGCAGTATTTTATACCCTTCTTTATTAGGGCAAGCTTTCTATATCTAGTTTTTCCACATTGTGGGCATTTTATATTCTTTCCATTTTTCTTACTCATTCCCTAATTATACTGTAACCATTCACACCATTCAACCAATGGTCAATTGCCAGACCATAGTTAAAGTATCGCTTGCTGTTTTTACTCTGTTTATTAGTGTTCGGCAGTAGAGGATACCACTATCGGTAGTGGCGCTGGCGTTATCACCGAAGAGGCCAGCCTCACTTAGCGATCCGTTCGCTTCGCTCGTTGTAAAAAAAACAGTAAATTCTGCTATATTGTCGCCCGATGCGCTTATCTCTCGAACCGAGAGGAGTTTGCGGAACAGTTCGGCTTCTAGCTTGGTGTTTCCGGCCACTGGTGCGGTTGTACCGGTTCCTACCCCTATGTAGGTGATTGTTCCCCTGTTGTTTGCCGATGTGCCTCTCAAACGGTCTGCTATCGCGTTTTTTGCGAGGGTTAGGACCATGTTCTTATAGGTGTCGTCAGCCTTAATACGTCCGGTCTTTGCATCGCGGAGAATAAGGCGCAGTTGCCCGGTTAGTTTTATTGATTCGTTCATGTGTGTGTTTTTCATAGGTTTATGCCCATTGGAACAGGTCCCATCGTGCGCGTGTACTTGGACTTGCCTGTAAGCTGTCAGTACACCACGTCGCGGCTCCCCCGGCGCTATCTATCACGAGGCTGTCGGTCAGACTGTCGGATAATAGGGCGTCGGTAACTGCTAACAGCTCATCGACTACTTCGCTGTCATCTAGCTCGACGAGGTTTTTGTTCGCCTCTAATAATTCTATCAGAAATCTTATGATCCCCATAGTCTTTGCGGAGGCCAAGGCCACTTCGTATTCAAACCGACCGGCTCCCATCGATCGGGATACCACCTTTTGCACTATGTAGTCTGCGTTTAGGTCGTATTCGGTCAGGTTGATGTTTATGTATTGGCCGGATCGGAATCCGTCCTCGTATGTTATAAAGGATCCCTCTATTATCGAGTCTGCGTAATCGGTAAGCTCGGCCGTAGCTCGGTCCCGGGCGGCTTGAGTTGTTGATATAGTTTTGTCAAATATAGCAAACTCTTTTTGCCCGAATTGGGCGATGCTTGGGGTGTCTTCAACTGCCACTAGGATTGGAATGTCGTATTTGTATAGGACCGTCAGTGTATCTGTAGTTGTAAGTGTCCCTCCGCCTGCGTCTTGCTCAAGGTATTTTTCCTGAAAGTTCAGGTACCAATCAAATCCGCTTGTGTTTATGTTTTTTATTCCCACTGTCTGCGGCGATCCGTTTACTTGGACCGTTACGTCATGCGGCTTGTCTGGCAGGACAAATTTCTTCTTTGTTGCGTCCCCCTTTGTTGTATAGGTTGTTTCGTCGGATAGCTTTGTTCCGCCTCGGACGTATACACGGTTTTTCAGTTGGGAGTTGTCCTTTTTAATGACGAGATTCGTATAGTTGGCGCTTGCGCTTGTTATATTAAATGGCGCGGCGTTTGTCGTTAGTGGGAAGTAGTGGATGTCTTTATCGTAGTCTATATACCAATTGCGCCCTGTGAGGTCGCATATTTGTTTCATTGCTTGGCTTATTTGGATGTAGTTGAAGCTGATTTGGTCTATTGTCACGCCCTCTATGACGTTTGTTGTGGTGATTCCCTGCCCTGCACAGTAACGAGTCACAAAGTCGTTTATGATCTCAGCGTCGGTGTATCCTTGGTAGCTTCTGTGGACGAGGTTTCGGTCCAGTAGGTGTGTGTAGTCGGAGCAGGTCATGTCCATTTGGACCGTTCCGTTTCCTTGCTTTTGAAGGTTGGTACTTACTATGTATCCGCCGAATTGCTTTGTGCCGTCGTTGTTTGTTATGACTATTTCGTCTTCAATATCCGGGAAGCCAAGAAGCGATCGGTTCAGCATTGAGAGGCTACAGCCGTTTATTTGGTCGTTGATAATGTCTTCAATCGTCACGGATCCAGTCAGGATGTCTGCTGTTCGATCTACTCCGTTTATCGTTATGTTGTAGGTTACTGCCAGCGTTGAAAATGCGGCCCATGCGGTCGTTGTGGTCCCTAGACTGTTTGTTGCGTATAGGCGATAGTAGTAGGTTGTTTCCGGAGTGAGTCCTGTTATTTGTTGATTGAAGTTTCCCCCGGACCATGGAGTAAATGTTCTTACAAATGTTCCTGCGTATGGAGTTGGGGAGTATTCGACTCCGTATTCGGTCAGGGTTAACGCTCCGGCTCCTATCAATGCGTTTATTGTGGCCTCATTGTTTGTTATCCCGGTCACTGGCTTTATCGATATGGACGGTGTGGATGGGGGTGTGTATGCTCCAAGTAGTAGTAACATTCTTTAATTGTAGCAAAAAAGAGGATTAAACGTTACTGACACCCATATGTTTTTTGATTTGATTAAGATTTGTTTCATAGCTTACAATAACTACTCCGCTTCCGCCAGCGCCACCGTAATATGCCCCGGAAGCTGATCCTCCTCCACCGCCGCCCCTATTTGCAACTCCATTAGCTCCATTTCCTGTTTTGCTTCCATCTCCACCAATACTACTTCCGCCTGTACCGATTGTCCCTGTAGAATATGAACAGCCGCCGCCGCCGCCAGAATAATATAGTGATGAGCCTGAGATAGAATATGCTAAACCCGCGCCTCCGTTTCCTGCGTTATTTAATGAAGCGTTTGCTCCGACTGCCCCAGCTCCACCACCACCACCACCACCCCAACCATAGGCGCCTCCGTTTCCTCCGTTATTTCCCTCACCTGAAGGACTTGCTGTACCTCCCATACCTTGTGGCGCTCCATCTGCAGGACTACCTCCTCCTGCACTTCCTCCTTCTGCTCCATTAAGTCCTGATGAGTCTGCCTTTCTAGATCCTCCTCCACCGCCGCCAGCGGCCGTAATACTACCAAAAACAGAATCTTCACCCTTAGTGCCAACTACTCCTGAGTTCAGTCCATAGGCCCCGGCTCCGCCTGCACCCACAGTAACAGTTATCTCCCCACTTACAGCAAATGAGGCATTGTACTTAAGACCACCAGCTCCACCGCCGCCCCCAAATCCTCCTCCACCGCCGCCAGCGGCAACAACTAAAACTTCAACAAGTCCATATCCTTTTACTGAAAAAGTACCACTACTGGTAAAAGTATGTACTTTTTTTGTTCCGTTTGTAGTTATTGTCCCACCAGTAGCACTAAAATTGGTTTTTCCATTTAATTTTTTAATAGAAGCATTTACAACGCCCATTATTTTTTTAACTGCAATTGTCATAATATTAGACTAATTCTGTCTGTGTTAATTGTGGCGAGAATATCATACGGTCTGCGTGAGTTGCAACCCCCATTATCTGTACTACATCATCTGTACCTGTTGGGGCTGTTTGTGAAAGTGTATTTCCTGTAGTTCCAGTTACTGTCCCATAAATAATCCCACCAACTGTCCAGTTCCATGTATCGTCACGCGCTACTCCCATAAGAAGAAAGTTTCCGGAGGCGTTGTTTGCTATCGAAGCATCGCAACACATTACCAATCCAGTCATTGATGTTATTGCGTCTGCATCAATTAAGCCAACTTTTCCATCCGATTTTATATATCCTACGTCGCCGAAGTTTAAGTCTGCCCCGGCTGTTAGTACAATTTTCATTCCATATGCTGTGTGATCTAATCCGGGCGCGGCAGTTACTATTGTGTCCAGTGCTGAGGCTGATTGCCCGGTTGATTTTATGTAGTCTGAATCTTCAATTGCTTTTGCAGTTACAAATTTTGCATCATCGGTTCCAGTATTAACCTCGGCTCCAGTCGCCTTTGTCATTGCCGCTTGTTTTGTGTCTGCATATGCCTTTACTGCTTTTTGGGAGGGGACCTTCAAGTCACTATTAGCTGTTAGGGCAGTATCAATATCGAGGTATGTTTTTGGGATTGGCTGGACGTGTACTGGGCTTGGCATAGGTTTTAAACGTAATATGTAAAGGTTACGCCGTCACCATTTACTGAGCTGTCGATGTAAAGGTCGGCTAAGTCGTCAATTGCGATTTCTATTGTGTCACCTGCGTTTAGGGCGATACCTCTCCGGGTTGCCAGGGAAGCTACGACGGTTGAGGCGCCTATCACGATCACGCCGGTATTGTCTGTTTCGGCTTGCACGTATACGCGTTTTACTGCGGTTGTTGCGGCAAGGGCTACGGCGGATCCGGCGGTTGTTACCACTTTTCGTCCATCGCCTATGGTTCCTATTGCTTGGTAGCTTGGCATTGGGTTTGTTTTTGATACATCCCCATCATTTACGCCATCAGCTCCTATTGTTATTTTGTTTCTTTGAAACTTCACTCCGGCTATATCATCTGTTGCGACTGTATCGCCTCCAGCCATTGTGTTGAGTTCTGTGTTGTCTGCCATAATTTAATTATACATAAATTGGTAATTAAAAACGGACATTGAGTTGTAGCTTTCGTATGATCGCGTCGCCTACCTTTTCTCCGAGGCGGTTTGCCGCGAATTCGTCCCCTATGTAGGCTCCACTCATGTCGACCGTCACGCTGTTGACGTTCGTTGATGGGCCTTGGTTTGATACTGCAAATGCCGCTTGTCCTTGGACCACGCCGCCGAAGGTGAGGTCTTCCATTGCCCGGTTTACAAGTCCTACGCCGCGTTGCACGATGTCAACTACGGAAGGTGAGTGTCGTTTGGTAAAGTCGAGGGCGTCTTTTATTTTACTTACAAAATCCTTTATGCGATTCCATGCGTCCTCAAATGGTTTGACGAGTTCATGGAGAATGGTTCCGCCCCATCCGGTTATAAATTGGACCGCGCCGTTAAGGGTGTTTTTTATGCCGTTCCATACCTGAATTGTGGCTTTGAGGATCTTTTGCCATGCTTCGTCCCAGTTTCCGGTGATAAGGCCCAAGAAGACGGCAAGGATCGCTGAAATTATGCCGGTTACGATCTGGAATATACCTACGATGATGTTCCATGTGCCTTGTAAACCTTTGATGATGTTTTCTCCGTTTTCTTTCCAAAATTGAAGCAGGCCGGCGAGGAATGTTACCACGATCGCGGAGACTACCGTTGTTACTATGGTGAATATGCTTGTGAGGATGTCGCTAAGGACCTGTGTTACGAGCATGATCTCGTCCCAGTGGGCTTTTATCAGCTCTACGAACATAACAAAGTAGGGCTTGACGTTTGTGTCGATCCATATCATGAGGCCTTGGAAGGTTGTTGTTATCCATGTGTACAGCTCGGTCAGTTTCACAATCACGGTGTCTATTGCCATGGTGAGCCATGAGAAGTCGGCGCTGTTCATTTTTCCTATAAAGTCGCTTATCATGCTGACCGCTTCCGAGAGGATGGGGAGGAATGCGTCGCCTATTGTTTCTTTGAGGTTTCCGAATTCAACACTGAATCGGGCCATGGATCCAGCATAGCTGTCTGCGAAGGCCATCGCCTGTCCGCCTGCTATGTCTTGTATTTTGCCGAATATCTCGGCTTTTGTTGCATTGTCTGATAGCTCGATTCCGTATTGTTTCAGTACCCGGGCGTTACCCATGTATGCCATTTGGAGGATCCGTTGTGCGTCCCCTATCCCGATATCTTGAAGTCTTGCGAAGTTTGCCGCTAGTGCCATCTCTTTCCGACTTTCAGTTACGTCTTTTGTCACAGCAAGGCTTTTTGCCATTGCGAGGCTTGCTTCTTCGTCGTCGAAGCCGAAGTTTACCATTTCGACTGCTGTTTCCTTTATTGCTTGCTTGAATTCTTCAAACTGTTTCACGTTCCCTTTTGTTGCGCTGTTAAGGAGCGCGTAGGTTTTTATCATCTCTTTTTGCGCTTCCCCTGCCGCGTCTGCAGTTATTTTTATTCCTACTGCCGCGACTCCGAGGGCGGCGCCGGCCGCGAGGCCTACTTTTCCAAGTACACCGAGGACACCACTGACGTTTTCTTTGAATCCTCCAAGTTTTCCTTGGGCTTCTTCCATCCCGGACTTGAAGTTGGTTATGTCTGCCTTGAGTGTTGCGACGACGCTTCCTAAATCGAACATAGTTGTTTTTTTATAAAAGTAACTGCTATTTTCATTTTACAATAAAATTGCCACTACTTCTCAACTTGTTTTTCAGGCGCTCAAATCCTACCGAGTCAAATTCGTCGTCATTGCTTGTTCCATCTTCTTCGTCGAGGATCTTCCATAGTTGTTTTGGATCCTTGTTGTGAGGGTTTTGTGCGATCGCGGCCTGCATCTTGTATTCGCGGATCTTGCGTTTGTTTATTTGCTTCATGAAGAAGAATAGGTCATCAAAATAGACCTTCTCTAATATTTCCGTGAAGGCCCATCCGTACTCGCTTGCCAGAAGGTCGACTGCTCCGTATATCCAGCTTATTCCGTCTTTTTTGGTGTCGGACGGGCCAGAACTTTTTTTAGTTCTTCGTAGACCTCTTTGAAGTTGTTGACCTCGTAAATGGCAAGGGCGAGCTTGACGGCTTCGTCTATCCGAAGGGACTCTATTTCGTCGCGCTTCAGGGGGGTTGCTATAACGAGGATTTCAAGGGCCTCCGGCCATTGTTTGGCTAGGATCTGAGGGAGTTGCCTTATAAGCTGATCGGTTGATTTGTTTGTGAATTCAACAAGGACCGAGGGAAGCTCTTTCAGGACGTTGAGGACCTCTGCGTATTTTCCTAATGGGAGCCGGGATATGGTTATTGTTTTTTCTTCGAGTTTTACTTCAATAGTTTTTTTCATAGGTGTTTTGGTTGGCGGACACTAATTGGTCACGTTTGCCATCCAAATGTTAGGCTGTACTGTCGCCGATGAGTCCGAGGTAGTTTCCGTCGGTTTTTGTTTCGTCGAGCAAGGCTTCGAATGTTACTTCGATGATTGTTTCCTCATCTACCTTTCGGTTGAGGACCACTTCACTTGCGACTACTGCTTTGTGGAAGACGATGTCGTTGGCTCTTGTTCCCATGTTCAATGGGTGAAGGACCAATTGTGCCGCTTCTCCAGAAAGCTTTCCGCCGGCTGATTTACCAAGGAGGATTCGTGCGTTTGCCGCACCTGCAAAGGTTGCGTTAGGCATGGATGCCTTCAGGTTTGCGATCGTCAGTTCTGCGAGAGGGACTTTTGCTGATAGTTTTTCTCCTACGAGGTACTTTTCAACAACAGTTTCTCCGTACTTGTCGACTGAGACGTCTTTGTACACTGGTGAGTATGTGATTTCAACTCCGCCCTTTGTATGTCCGAGGTCTACGCCGTTGAATACGACGCTACACGCTCCTACTTTTACGTTAGTGATGTCTGCCATTATGTTTTGTCACCCCCTTTGGTATTGGAACTTATAAAATCTTTCTCTATTATATCCTCATTTGACTTTGTTTTCATGTGCTTGAAGTCTATCGAGAAGAATTCTCCGCACCGGGGGCAGTTGAATGCGAGGCGTCCGGCGAATATATATTCGTAGCAAATGAGCTTCCGGCATTGCGGACAGCGGACCTCTCGGTATGGTTTGTCGTTAAAGGTTAGCATATTATCTGGTTCGGGATCTGAAGTTAATTGAAAACTCGTCGAGTCCGTTTTCGGTTCGTCCTATGTGACCTCCCTCTGCCATGGCGAGGATAAAATAGAAGTA
>ERZ869925.960-NODE-960-length-15429-cov-8.627813_pt1 | contig 15429 bp, 14 predicted proteins | sample MGYA00579311_ERZ869925 | MGnify/ENA primary metagenome ERZ869925 (study PRJEB32216, sample SAMN09231817) | wastewater metagenome | place: USA: Maryland | collected 2016-07-30 | study: EMG produced TPA metagenomics assembly of the PRJNA472060 data set (Reclaimed...
AGTAAGGATGGATTAATAACGGTTGAAGAAAACAAACAGTATAAAACAGAGGTTGAATTTGCTGATGGAATGGACGTGGATGCCGGGTTTGTATCCCCATATTTTATGAATACTCCTGAAAAATCCATGTGTGTTTTTAATGAGCCGCATATTTTACTATACGGAGGAACATTATCATCTTTCAAAGATTTTGATAAGTATATAATAGAGCCAATGGTAAAAATAAACCATAAGCCACTTATAATAATTGCTGATGATTTTAAAGGTGATATAGTTTTGGGCTTATTAACTAATATAAAGAATGGGTTACAAACCTGCTGCATAAAAGCACCTGTTGCAGAAATTATGGAAGACATTGCATCTGTTACAGGGGCAACTTTCATAAATACAAAAACAAATTTAAAGTTACAGGATGTAAAGATTTCTCATTTCGGCAAATGTGAAACAGTGAAAATCACAGCCACAAAAACATCATTCATTGATGGGTATGGCAAAGAAGAAGTTATTGAGGAAAGAATAAAACAATTACAAAGCCAGATAAAAAATGCGGTATCAGATTTTGACAGGGACAATTTAAAACAAAGGCTTGCTAAAATGCAATCAGGGGTAGCCATTATAAAAGTAGGTGGTAAGACACAGACAGAAATTGATGAGAAAAAAGACAGGATAGATGATGCCAAAAGTGCTACAATAGCAGCGATGGAAGAAGGATATGTTGCAGGCGGCGGCACTACGTTCCTTCATTGCTTACCAGCTTTAAGCAATCTTAAATTTGATAATGAAGATGAGGCTAAAGGAGCAAAAGCAGTAGAAATAGCCATTCAATATCCATTTGCTCAAATACTTTCCAATGCAGGATTAAAAGCCGATGATTACTCTGTACAAATAGTTATGCAGCCTTATGGTAATGGAGTAAACGTAAAAACAAATAAGGTAGAGAACTTATTAGAAACGGGGGTTATTGACCCGGCAAAAGTTTTAAGGTGTGCTATTGAAAACGCCGCCAGTGCAGCATCATTATTTTTAACCACAGAATGCGTAGTAGCAGAAAATATTTAAACTATGATACAAAAAGCCCAAATTTCATTTAAAGATTGGTTTTATGATAAAACACAAATCGGGAAGGGTGTGGATTATTGTTATACTATAATATTTGAAAACCATACTTTTAATGGGGTATATAACTTTACACATACGCTTGGAGATTTACGTGACATTGATAATATGAACAATCAATTAAAAAAATTCAGAGAAAATGTATTTTTAAATCTATTAAAACAAATAATGAATGAAGAAGCCATTAGGGAACAGAGTAATAGTAAAGCCTAACGATGCTATAACAGTATCAGAAAGCGGTATGGAAATGCCGGAAGAAAGCGTAAGCAAGCCAGTAGAGGGAATAGCCGTAGCAGTTGGAGATAAGTGCGAAGATGTAAAAGAAGGCACTAAAGTAACTTACAGCAAGTACGCCGGGCAGGTAATAACCATAGAAGAAGTTGATTACTTAATTATGAGAGAAAGCGAAATTATAGCCGTTGAATAGCGTATTTAAAAAACACAAACAAATGACCCCATTTAATAACGTCGGAAATAACAAATGTGAATTACAGCATGAGTGGAACGGGGAAAGACCCAAAGTAAACCCTGACAAGCACGAAATTCAATTCCCGGAATTATACGGAAAGCAATGCGACTGCGGACAAGTGATATGGTTTGAGGAACTATGCGGATGTGCTATTAAAAAATGGGAAGCAAGACCTTTACCTAATCCTAACAGATAATGCCTGATAAAACCAAATGGGATCTAATATCGGAAAACTTTAATTTCTTCTTTCATAAGTTGACCGCAACAATGACAGACCAGCAAAAAGATGTTCTGCCAAAAGATTTATACTTTAAACTATTCAAAACAGGCGGCAAGCATAATACCAAAGACACCACAAAGCTATCTTTCTTAGCCAAACTTTACATACTAATAAAGTCATTCAAAAAACGGGTGATAATTATTGTAGAAGATGATAAGGAAGGCATGGATGAAGAACAGTATTTTAAATACAAGAAACAACTTCATAAAAGACAATATACCGTTTCCGGGGCATCAGACTTAATAGAAGATGCCACCTTTGTTTTAGGGAATAAGGAACTGATAGACACATATTCCGCCCTTAATGGATTGAGTACATCAGGGGCTTATAACTATCTCATCAAATCAAAAAATGCCGTAACATTAAAGCCGGATGAACAGGTAAGGGCTATGCAATATGTGGCAAGATTCCTGACTAACTACGAAAGTGCAAGAAAACGCATACACATGAATAGCGGCTTAAACATAAACGAATGGTTAGTTTTAATTGCTTTATTTCATGGAGAGGAAATGCAGGGGGCGAAAATATACCAAGAAGTATACAAGCATTCCTTTAATAGCAGTGCTCATAAAAAAAGAACTGCATTTTGTACACTCGAAGTTTCAAAATATATTGAAAAAATTGGAAAATCAAAAGGTATGAAATTAAAAATAACTGCACTCGGTAGGTTAAAAGTGCTTGAAGTACTTTCAAAATATGCCGTTAATTGCTAAAATTAATCTGTACATTTAAGATGGAATATAAACATTGATTTTTCCCCGTGGAACATGAGCCAAATAATACAACTTCAAGAGAATCTTTATCAATATGAACTGCCGTCATTGCCTGACGAAAAGGAGATATGGTACTATGACTTGCCAAAGGCTCAACAATACTGGAAAACACCTCATGCAAAAAACTTTAAGTGGTTAAATGAAAAAGGGGAGTTGCGGAATGTCAAGCAAATGACCGAAAAGGAGCGCATTGAATACATAGATTACTGGAGGGATAAATGGCTCAATGGATTATGGATAATGATTAATGGGGAGCCTACATACATTACAGGAGAGCACCTTGACCATATAGCTATTAACAAATTCAAATCAAAGCATTTTATTTATTTGGATGCCCAAAGGGAAAGATTTTATTTTAGAGATTTGACTAATAAAAACCCTAAATGCGATGGAAGAGTTTGGGCTAAGGGGAGGAGGGTCGGTATTACCGCAGAACAAATCACAGCAAATATCCGGTGCCTAATTTCGGATTACGCAAATCACATAGCCGTTCAAAGTGATACGCATGATAAAGCAAAATCCACTTTGCTTTCTAAAATTATTGATACATACATAAAGCGCCCGATATGGTTACGGGAGACCTTTTATTCGAGTAATGGAAAAATCCCAAGAGCATCATTAGAATTAATTGATGTGGTTATTAGGGATGATGAAAATTATCCATTGGGAGGAACAGCAAGGGCATTCCCAAGCACACCAAAGGCATTAGATGGGGAGGAATTTATGTTGGTTACAATGGACGAGTTGTCTAAATGGCTGGACGTATCACCATACGAAACATACGAAATCAATAAAAAAACAATTGTAAATCCCGGAAAGCGGGGAAAGTTGGATGCTCTTTCGACAACTGGAGACTCAAAAGAAGCGCAAAAAGCCACAAAGGATTGGCATAAACTTATTGCCGATTCCAACCCAAAGGTATTAAATGAAAACGGGCAAACAAATAGTGGATTATGGTACTATTTTGTTTCCTATATACATTCCCTTGAGTTACTCGAAAAATTTCCTGATATAAAAGATGTTTATGGTAAAATAAATAGAGACAAGGCAGAGCAATATATATGGAATGATATTAAAAAATATCCGAAGGACAGCAAGGAATATATATATGCTTTGTATAAACAGCCAATGGAATTAAGGCACACTTTGCTTACACCTACTGGACAAGGCTATTTCAGTAAAATAAGAATAACAAACCGACTTGACCAGTTGCGCCAAATGTCAAATGACAGTAAGCCTTATGTAAGGGGTTCATTTGAATACGACGCTAAGGGGAATGTTTATTTTGAAAGTAATGATGAGCGAAGAATAAGGTGTGAAAAAGAAGGAATAATATACGTAGAGGGGAATTGGTTAATAGCACTTCATCCATATTTTTCAGTTGAAAAAAATATAGATACAAGAAACAGATACAGAAAAAGTATTGATGGAGTTTTTTTTCCCCCGATAAATCCCGAATTTGGCATAGGTTATGACCCTATCAGATACAAGAAAGAAGATACCTCAAGTAACAGCCTCTCACAAGCCTCAATAATAGTTTACAAGAAATTTGACTATTTTAATTCAGGTGAATCAAATCAATATTCTGCGTTGTATTTACATAGACCGGATGATCCAAGAGAGGCGAACAAAGAGTGTATAAAAGCCTGTAAATATTACGGCGCTCCTGCAATGCACGAAAGAGTAATTGAAAGCGTAAAAGAAGATTTTGATGAGGCTAATTGCCTGCCGTTTCTTCAAAAAAATCCTAAAGATGATTTGCATGGGATATGGATTGATAGTGGGGGTAAGGTGGTAAAGAATGCTGTTGATTTAATGGTAACAAGGTTTGCTAATCCTAAAACACCGGAAGATATTGACCAAATAGCTATTATGCCATTTGAAGATTGCCTTGTAGATATGGATTTGTTTGATATAAGCAATACGACAAAGTTTGATACATTCATGGCTATGGTAGAACTGGAACATGGGTTAAAGCAAATCGAATATACCAATTTAACAGAAGCCAAAACAAACGAGATGGGGAACCTTATTCGAGAATTATTGCCAACCAGAAATTAATATTTATGAAACTAATAAAAGACAAAATACTAATCCGCATTTCATCAGAGTTAAGAGAAAGTATATATTCTAAAGAAATATTGGATAGTAAAGGCAATAAAGTAAAATTATTTAAGAACGTAAAAGAAGATGACTACCTTGATGAACGGGCATCATTTTTAAATGTACAGACAGGCATCGTAGAAGAAGTAAGTGATAGTACATGTAATGCAAAAAAAGGAGATATAGCGTTAATAAACTATGACATTTGTAATTCCCCGCAAAGGTTTTATAAAGCAGATGGAGATGACAATATTTATTTCTTAGAAGCTAATACAACCTACCATGAAACTGATAACATTGCTTATAGGACACAGAGATCAAAAAGGGATGAAATAGTATGGAGTGCTGGAGATATAGACGAGTTGAGTGGATTGTTGGGGGTCATAAGCGAAAATAAATTAATGGCAAACCCTCCTTTCGTTTTTTTAAAACACCAAAGCAATATTCAAACTATGATATCTCCAAGTGGAATGATGTATGACGAGAGTAAAAAAATAATTGAAAGAGAAGTGTTAGCTATTTCGGAAGAAAGTAGTTTAAAGTATGGAATAAAAGTAGGGGATATAGTAACGATAGATGATTATGATTTATTTTCAGTTAGGCTTGATGACCAAACCGCAATAGACTGTATAAACGATCAAGATATTTTATGTGTATAAATTTACTATATTTGGTTAGTAAATCACTTAATGAAGTAGAAGTCATTAAGTGATTTAAACTTTCACAACAAATACCGTCATTCAGCTTCTACCTGATTGGCGGTTTTTTATTTTATGGTAAAAAGAAAACCTGTAGTTGGAAAAAAGTTTAATAGGCTTTTAGTTTTAAAAGAGAAGTCATATCCAAGATATGGGGGGACTGGAATACATGTATGTTTAAGGTGGCGGAATAAAAAAAACGGGTTTCTTAATTTTTTATCGGACATGGGGCTAAGGCCATCCAATAATCATTCTTTAGAAAGAAAAAACGGACATCTTGGTTATTTCAAAAAAAATGGCAATGATATACAATTTTACACCAAATAATTTTGTAGTTTGATTTTTTGAGCATATCTTTACACCATCAAAGCCAAAAGATATGTTACCAGAGTTTAAAAGCATCTTCGATTTACTGAAAGCATTTCCCAATGAACAAAGCTGTATAGATCACTTAGAAAGGCTACGTTGGAACGGAAACCCGGTATCGCCATTTGATGCTGACAGCAAGGTTTACAAATGTTCTGGTAATAAATACAAGTGCAAGGCAACAGGTAAATATTTCAACGTTCGCACCAATACTGTTTTTGATAATACCAAAATTCCCCTGCAAAAATGGTTCTTAGCCCTGTACGTTTTCAGTTCCCATAAAAAAGGCATTTCCAGCCACCAGTTAGCAAAGGATATATCAGTTACGCAAAAATCTGCATGGTTCCTGCTGCACCGTTTACGCTATGCCTTTGACCATCCTAACTTTCAGGCTACAATAGGCAACGTGGTTGAAATTGACGAGACATTTATCGGGGGCGAAAGCAAGAATAAGCACTCAAACAAAAAGAACAAAACAAAGGGTATTGGTGGAACTACACACGATCAAGCCCCTGTTATTGGTATGATTGAAAGGGGCGGCAATGTGATTGCAAAGGCTATCCCTGAACGTACAAACTTCTTTATGATACCAGTGGTACAACAGAACGTAAGGAAAGACAGCCTAATAGTTACAGACGAGTTCAGGGGCTACCGCAGGCTGGATAAGTACTACTACCGTTTTACAGTAAACCACAGCGCAAAGGAATATGTAAACCACATGGCACACACCAACACAATAGAGAACTTTTGGAGCCATTTAAAAAGAGGCATTGACGGTATTTACCATTGGGTAAGCAAAGGGCATTTACAAAGCTATGTTGACGAGTTTACCTTACGTTTCAATACAAGGGATTACAACACGCAAAGCAGGTTTGATTTAATTTTGTCTGCTGTGGCCGGAAAGAGATTAACTTACCAAGAACTTATAAAATAAGATGGAAGGATTACAAGGGACAACAGATTTTCTTTTTTATGCAGATGGCACTACTGCATCAAGGGTGCAAGTAATTGTTGGAGAAGATACAGTTTGGACTACTCAAAAAGGTATGGCCGAAATCTTTGGGGTTGAGGCCAACACGATAACATACCATTTAGGTGAGATATATAAAAGCGAAGAACTCAACGAAATCGCAACTACTCGAAAAATTCGAGTAGTTCAAAAAGAAGGCTCAAGAGAGGTGGAAAGAGAGGTTAATTTTTATAACCTTGACATGATAATTTCAGTGGGTTATAGGGTTAATTCATATAATGCCACAAAGTTCAGAAAGTGGGCCACGCTGGTCTTAAAAGAGTATTTGATAAAGGGCTTTGCAATGGACGATGAGCGTTTAAAGCAGGGCAATAATCTTTTCAACAAAGATTATTTTAAAGAACTCTTAGAGCGTATCCGGGAAATACGTGCCTCTGAAAAATTGTTTTATGAAAAGGTTAGAGATATATATGCTACCAGTGTAGACTATGATAAAAACGCTCCGGTTACAATAGAGTTTTTCCAAAAGGTTCAAAATAAACTTGAATATGCAATTGTAGGGCAAACCGCACCGGAAATAATAAAGTCCAGGGCAAACCATGAGTTGCCACACATGAACCTTAAAACGTTTAAAAATGCAAAGAAAGGCGGCGAAGTTCAAAAGGCTGATGTAACTGTTGCAAAGAACTATTTAGAGGAAAAAGAAATGAGAGAATTGAATACGCTGGTTAATATGTTCCTTGATTATGCAGAACTACAAGCAGAGAAAAACAAGCTGATGAAAATGGCAGATTGGATACAGCGTGTTGATGCCTTTTTAAGATTTAATGACTATAAAGTATTAACTAATGCTGGCAGTGTAAGTAGAACAGTAGCTGATAAATTTGCTGAAAGCGAATACGCAAAATTTAAGATTATAGTAGACAAAGACCCTGCTGCCGACTTTAAAAATGCTATTGATACAATAAGAGGCTCTGGAAAACTACCTACACCAGTTCAGCCAGAGGAGAATAAATTATCTACTTTTGACCGGCAATTAAAAGGGTTACTTGATACGCCACCCCCAAGCAAGGATAAATAAGGGGGTAACTTTTTGCTAATATTTTAAGTATTTATTTTTACTTTGCAAACGCAATAAAAAAGGAAGCAGTTCGCACCTGCTTCCCTTTTCAAATTTTTTTGTACTTTTTGCTGTTCTACAAGTATTCCTTAATGTCCTTTTTTACTTCAGCAGGGCAAATTTAATTCTATTGCCCAAACTTTCAAACCTTTTCTTATAAATTTTACAATCTGCAAATGATGACCAAGTATTCATCACTCAAAAAGCAATTGAATATTGAACCCGGCAGATTATCGGGCAATGAGTTAGCTTATTTAACTCATTATATGCAAAACAACCTAAACGGTGTTTCGCAGCATTATAAGCAGCCAGCCATAACTCATTTGAAAAGCATTTCAGAAAGATTAGGAGATGATAATGTCACTATTGAAAACATACTGCCAATAAAGTTTGATATACCCTTTCCTCCTGTAAACAAATACGATTTTACTTTCATTGATTTGTTCGCCGGAATTGGGGGATTTAGAATCCCAATGCAAGAAAGCAAAGGCAAATGTGTCTTTACATCGGAGTTTAATTACCATGCTCAAAAATCTTATGAATTAAACTTTGGCGAAATACCATTTGGAGATATTACGAAACTCGATTTAGAAACAGTTCCCAAACATGATATTTTAACTGGCGGTTTCCCATGCCAGCCATTTAGTATTTCAGGCAAAATGAAGGGGTTTGAAGACACAAGAGGCACTCTCATTTACTACATTTTTAAGATCATTAAAATGAGAATGCCTAAAGTGGTGTTTCTTGAAAATGTTAAGCATTTGAAACATCATAAAAATGGTGAAACTTTAAATACAATCATAAAAGGGTTGAACGATTTAGGGTATGAGGTTTCATGGGGGATATTAAACGCATCTGATTTTGGGGTACCTCAAAACAGGGAAAGGCTAATAATTATTGGGCATCAAAAGAAAAAATTTGACTTCACTAAATTAAAAACTAAACCCAAGCCAGTTTTAAAAGACTTTTTAGAAACTGATGTTGAATTTGAATATTTGAATGAGCCATATACAATCATTGAAGATTATAAAACCCAAGAAAGCGGTTTAATATTCATTGGGTATCGTAATAAAAAAATCAGAAAGGCTGGTGTAAGACCGGGAACAGAAAATTTATCAAGAGTTCACAAGCAACCAAATAGAATTTATTCCACTGATGGCTTGCACCCGGCATTGCCTTCTCAAGAAAGTTCAGGTAGGTTTTGGATATACCATGAGGGGAGAGTGCGAAAGTTAACAATAAACGAGTGTTATAGAATAATGGGCTTTCCTGACAAGTTTATCAAAATAAATAACCCCGGTGAACTATACCGTCAAATTGGTAATAGCGTTTGCGTCCCTATGATTGCTGAAATAACTAAGCAAATCAAAAAGCAACTACTATAATGGCAACCCAAACACCAGCAGAATATCTCGAAGGAATTTACGATAGAGCAATGGAACTTGTAGCTATTTCCAAAGGAGGCAAAGAAATTACCAGTGATTTATCAAAAAAAGAAATGGCCTATCTTGATGTAATTATAAAACATTCGGAAAAAGCAAGAGGTTTAGTGGCTGTACTTACTACAAGTATAGTATATAAAGCCCTACACCCTCAGCAAGACATTAGAAATCATCAAGCAAGTATAAAAAAGGGATACGCCGGGAGAGTTTTTGATACAAAAAACATAACTCCATTTTTAAAAAAGAAAAAATTCCCAGCACCAAAAGGAACTGGATGGCTTACAAGAGCGTTTGAGCAAAAATCCCCATATACTAAGAGTTATAAAGCTGCAATTAATACAAAAGAAGCCAAAGTGCCTTTTTTGGAACTTATTGATTTGGTTCAAAAAGGTGCCGATTGCGAAAAATATATTAGCTATTTATTTCAAGGCTTTATTATTAAGCGAAATAGTCAAGTTATTGATTTATCTAAGCCAGCAAATTTGTCTATAAATACCATTTTAACAATTCTTGAAAATCATTTTAATACAAAATATAAAGCAGAGGGTGCATCAAGATTACCAACCTTGGCGATTTACGCAGCATATATTTGTTTATTTAAGGAAATACAAAGGTTTAACGGCAAAGCGTTACTTCCCCTCGAAAGTCACACTGCTTCTGATAGAAGTAGTGGAACCATTGGCGATATAAATATCGTTGATAGCGAAGGAAAGTTTTATGAAGGAGTAGAGGTTAAACTTGGAATACCAATTTCTTTGCAAATGATTGAAGATGCAAGAGATAAATTTGAGGTTACCCCAGCATCACGATACTATATATTATCTACAGCTGAGGTTTTAGATGTTGAGAAAATTGAGATTGATGAAGAGATTCAAAGAATTAAAAATGTTCATGGCTGCCAATTAATCGTTAATGGGATAATCCCTACTTTAAAATACTACCTACGGCTTCTGGAAAATCCCTATGAGTTTATAGAAAACTATGTGCTTCTTTTGGAAAACGATCAAGCATTAAAGTTTGAACATAAGGAAAGATGGAATAAAATTATCGGAGAATTAAAGTAAGAAAGATGTAGACGATTATTTCAGCGTAACAACATTGATTATCTGGTGTAAACTTCTATATCATTGCCAAAAAAATTGTATATGGGCAAACATAGCAGTACAATCAAGAAATAGAAGTTCAAGTATATGGATTGAATATAATGGGGTAAAGCAAGTTCGGGAAGATTGGGCTACCGAACTAAAAGTTTCAAGTAATGCAATAGGATACCACCTAAAAATAGGCAAATCATTTTCCGAAATATATACCCATTTCACCCAAAAAAATAAACAAAAAACTATTTTATGACAGTAGGCGAACTAAAGAAGATGCTAAAAGGAATCCCAAATGATTTTGATATAGCTATGGGAGTAGATAACTCTTTGATACCAATTTGTCCAACAGATTCAGAAATAATTCAGGTGGAATTTAATGATACTAAAGAAAAAGTAATGGTATTTGTATTGGCTAAATGCTCTTGCATTCCACACGAAGGAGAAGAACAGCTAAATTAGGCTGTTTAACTATTTTTTGTCATGTTGCCAAAGATTATTTTAACTTCGTTAGATAAATAAACCTTAAATGGCAAAAAAGAATGCAGGCAAAGGAATGCCCAAATCACAAACAGTTCAAGATTTAAGCTGGTTCTATTCCGATATAGCATTTGTAAGTGAAGAAATGAAACGTAGCCCGACATGGGCTGCTCAAATGACCTTTTTCATCAAATTAAACAGTGTCCAATTTGTGCCCCAAGACAGGTATGTAAACTACAATAGTTTGGGAGGTTTAAATATCAACCGGCAGACTTATGTAAACATGGTTGACCCCCCTACTCCAATGGGCGGCGGCGGTACAGCAGAATACTTTGCAGCAGACTTTAAAGCTAACCCAATATTCATACATCTTCTCAATATAGCCAGAGCAAAAATGGCTAAGGTTCTTTCCAATAAATTACAGGTAAAAGAGATTGATAAATTCGCAAAAACACAAAGACAATCTGATAAGGATAAAATAATTCATCAGCGACTTTTGCGTGAACAATTGATTACCCCGATAGCAAAAGAATTAGGGCTGCCCCCAATATCAAAAACAGAGACAGCAGAAGAATATGTTGCGAAATTAGAAGGCAATAATGCTAACCGTGGCAGCGATGAAGCATCAAGAATTATTGACCAGATAAAACTAAAAATAAAAGACGATAAGACATATAATCTTTACGAAAGGTATGCTTATAAAGGAGACATAGAAAGGTGCTTTGAAATGTGGATGGAGCACAACCTTATAGACCAAAACAAATGGCGCATAAAAGCAGAACAATTTGATTTAGATAAACTTTATTTCAATCGTTCTGTTGGAAGGTTCTATACTGATAAAACAAGCGGCAGACAGGTAGTTGAATATCTTGCCCCCAATACAGTATATACCAATCCATTTTCATCCTATGACGGGGAAGACATTATTCATATCTTTCACGAAAAGGAAATAACATTTGCTGACTTTGTAAAACAGTTTGGAACTACATTAACCAACGAGCAATTAAAAGAAGTTTTTGAGATAAATAAAATAGCAAGCAGTACCGGCGCAGGTCATGGGCTTGATTGGAATACATCTAACGGTTATGTACGTGACAATGCAAGAATAAGAATAGGTTATGCCAGCGTATTAACTCAAGAGGCAGAACAATTCGCAGAAGAATACATAAACGATAGGCTACCTTCATACAAACCTCAACCTGCTACATGGAAGCCAGACCCGGAAAGCGATGTTCCAAAACAAAAGATATACAACGTTTGGTATAGTTGGTATTATGTACCACCTCCGGGGGAAAGGTTTACAAGAAACTCTCAAGCAAGTTGGCAGTGGCAGGCTCAATATATTTTCAACATAGAAAAAGACACCGATATGTACAGGTACGGTGTTGATTACAGGTATGCTAAATCTACCTATGTTGTATGGAAAGATGAAAGACCGTCTTTCATGGATACGGTGCAAGCGTACATGCCAAAAATAAATACCATTTGGCATAAGTTTCAAAACTGTATCATTCAGGATACTACGGCGGTAGCCATTGACGTTGATTTAATAACCGGGCTATTAAACGCCGTAGATGAAAGCAACAATAAAAACCCCAATTCACCACAAAACCCAACAGGAAGTAATGGCATAGATGCAGGTATGCAGGCGTGGCGTTCTATAAAACAAGGCGGTATGGGCTTTGTTAAGTTTAGGGATAAAAACGGCAACTTATTGGTGCAAGACCCAAGTAAATTATTTGTTCAGATAGATAGCAAGCATTTAGAGAAAGCAGAAAAATATCTTGAAATAATGCTTTCGCTTTATGAGCAAATGAAAATAGCCTTAGCACAAAACGATGTGACAGAGGGGCAGTCAGCTAAACCAAGAGTAGTGACAGCCGCAATAGAGGCTTCACTTGAAAGTGCCAGCAATGCTATTTTCTATCTTGAAAATCCCACCAAAGAATTTTTGATAATGTTTGGTGAAAGAAGTATTCAGTGGCAATTAAATTTATTGAAAGAATACCGGAAGTACGGCGAGAAAAAAAGATGGGAAGAATACTGCAATGTGGTTGGATTAGCCAATGCTTTAATGGTGGAAGGCATAGAAGAAATGAATAACGAAGATTTGGGCATTACCGTTTATTTGGAAGATACAAAAGGAATGCAGGACTACATATTCCAGTTAGCAAACGAAATGGCTAAAAATAAAGAAGTGGCGAGAGATGCAGCAGCATTAACTATAGATACAGCCAAATGGAACCCCAAATACGCAATAGCATTGTTAATGCTGGCAGCCGAAGAACAAGCTGAAGAAAATGCGGTTAATGAAGATGTAGCACACCAAAGACAAATGGAAGTATTGAATATGCAGAATGAAATAGCGTTAAATTTGGTTGCCGCTAAATCACAAGGAGTGCAGCAGGAAATTCAGGTGCAGGGAAGTGTCGATAGCCAATTGCAGCAGCAGATGAATGACATGAAATATCAAACTCAAAGCATGTTAAAAAAACAAACTACAGAAAGTAGAAAAGAGGAAACCGATAACAAGCTGGAGAAAGAACATAATTTGCGACAACAAGAAAGTTTGGTATAGATTTTAAGCCGCTTTAATTTGAAGCGGCTTTCTTTTTATTGTTTAATTCGGTAACGAAAGTTCTCCAGCTTAGTATATCTCGTTTTTGGGAAGTATCTGTAAATGAAAACCCAAAATCTCCCTGCGTAGCATTGTCGGTAGTAACGAACTCTTTTCTTATTTCTTCAAGTAAATTATCAGCTTGCTTTCTTTTGGTAATTGCATAATCTAACAGTACGCCTTTTTCTTTATTTACTTTTGCTATTGTATCAATGTCATATTCTGAACTTATTGATTTAACCTCTCCCTCTTTGTTCATTTTTTCGTATGACTTTTCTGATTCAGTTTCTTGTGTAGCAAACCGAAACATTTTAGAAGAGTAGTCAAGCAAATCAAATATTGCCCTCCACTTCCAACTTTTAAGACCTTCTAAAAAATCAAATGTAGCCATACCTGCGATGTTATCTCTCCCATTTAGCACATCTTGAAATAAATTGCTCGAAATATCTGCACCAAGATTGTCAAGTATTTTTATTTTATTTTCAAGTCGGTCTTTTTTCAAGTCAAGCCATAAAGATTCAGGGGAATATGCGTACACAATAAAACACATTACTGTATTTGCATTTTTTATATCAGGGATGTTAGCATAAATATTATTGAACGAAACAGGCATATTGTACTCGCTTAATTTATCAGAGTAATCTTTTGATAAATCTTTTGTAATAGATTTTATTAAGTCAACGGCTTTCTGCATTTTCTGTAAATTTTACTGGAAGTATCTCGGTACATTTAGGGCACAATATTCTTAGTTTTTGGATGGCTTGCCTTACCGTATAATTGTTATCAACCTTAGCATCTATTATTTTTTTTAATTCAAATCTCGTCAGTCTTAAATAAACTCTGTTTTCATCACGATTGGATAAAGATTTTTTTTCAAATTGAAGTTCGGGGGGATAGCAAAGGATGCCTAATTTTTTTAAGGCTTTTTTAGCTGAAAGGTTTTGTTCTGTTTTTGCTTTTTCAAAAAGTAACAATTCAGGCTCGCTTAATCTTATTGATACTTTGTTATACTCCCTGATATTAACACCTCTATAAACCTCAACTATTTTATTGGTTTTTGACTTTGGACTTTCGCTCAATGGGTAAATAAGTTGTCCTACAAAAGTAATGTATATTGAATATATAATTGATTTTTACGGTAGAAAATTTTTCTATGTACTTCAAACCAGCATTTTTTTATAACGCAGATGCCACAGACAATGGTGGTGGTGCAGACACAGCAACGGTAGAAGCCACACAACAGGCAGGAACTGAAACTGCTCAAGAATCTGCATCACAGACAGATACATCAGCAGTAGAGAAAATGGATTTGCCGGAAGAAGTTGTGGCAAAACTAAAAGAATACGAAGAACTAAAAAGGTACAAAGAGGAAAATTCTAAGCCTAAGCCAACCGATGCCGAATTACAAAAAGCACAAGAAGAAGACAGGGCTAACTTCATAAACTACTCCGTAAAGAATGACCTTTTAAAACTTGATGATCTTACAAAATACGAAACACTGAAAACACAAAAAGATGCCGATTTGGTATTTGAAAGTTTTTTCAAATCGTACAGAGAAGAAAATCCAGAGATAACCGATGAAAAAGAGCTTGCCGAAGCTGCAAAAGAAGAATTTGACAATGAGTATAAGCTAAGTTCTAAAAATGAAAAAGCTAAAGAGCGTGGTCTCGCAAGGCTTGCAAAAGATGCCAGCGAAATAAGAAGCCCCTATGAAAGTAAAATAAAAGCGGCAGAGGTTTCATACAAAGACAATAAAGCTATCGCAGATGCACTTCCTGAATTTGACAAGTTTGTAAAATCAGAGATAGCTAAACACACCCCCGACAAAATTCCATTTAAAATAAAATCAGGCGAAGAAAATGTTGTTGTAGAGATTGAATTAACAGCAAAGGATAAAGAAA
>ERZ869925.961-NODE-961-length-15417-cov-21.776526_pt1 | contig 15417 bp, 22 predicted proteins | sample MGYA00579311_ERZ869925 | MGnify/ENA primary metagenome ERZ869925 (study PRJEB32216, sample SAMN09231817) | wastewater metagenome | place: USA: Maryland | collected 2016-07-30 | study: EMG produced TPA metagenomics assembly of the PRJNA472060 data set (Reclaimed...
GAACCGCTCTTCCGATCTCGCTTTAATTCCTATATCCCAAAACTCACCCAACGCGGCCGAAACCGGCCACCAACGGCCGCGATTAGAAACGATCACGCCCGAAACGGCGGCAACTAGATCAGACGAAATAGCTGGGTTCGCTAAAGACGTATTGGGCGTCGAGTTGTTGGAATGGCAACGACGGGTAGCGGCGGGGTTTACCGCTATGGACGAAAACGGCGACTACCTACGCCGTATCGGGTATTGTTCCGTAGCGCGCCAAAACGGTAAAAGCCTTTTAATGGCTAGCGTTCTAGGGCATTTCTTAACCGTCGAGGCCCCGCGACGCGGAACCCCACAAACGGTTATAAGCGTCGCGCACAAACTCGACCTAGCCGTTTCTATGTTTAAGTTTCTCGCGCCAATTCTCGAAGCGAAATACGGCGCTAAAGTTTCGTGGTCATACGGCCGTAATGAGTTAGAGATAGTCGTACCCGATCCGGAAACGGGAGAACTAACGGGGCCGCATAGGTGGCTAGTTCGTGCCGCCACACCGCAAGCGGGACACGGGTATAGCGCCGACCTAGTGCTACTAGATGAGATTTGGAGTATTAGCGAGGCCGCCATAGATGAGGGTTTACTACCCACTCAACGCGCCCGCCGTAACCCGCTATGTCTAATGTTCTCGACGGCGGGTACTGAAGCAAGCACCGCAATGATTAGGTGGAGATCGCAAGGCCTACGGCAAATAGACGCCGGCGACGTCGGCCCTATGTATTTCGCGGAATGGTCACCGCCTAGCGGCGTCGATCCATTATCTGTGGCGGCGTGGCAATTTAGTAACCCGTCTATGGGCTATCTACTGCCCGTATCCGTTTTAGAGGCCGAAGCGAAAGCACCCAACCGGCAAGCGTTTTTACGATCGTCGGTAAACCTTTTCACGTCTGCCGCTAACGGGTGGCTAGAACCCGGCCTATTCGAGTCGTGTCTAACCGACGACGTTTTACCTAGTGGCGGCGTTTTAGCCGTTGATAGTTCCACCGACACCGCGCATTATGTAGGCGTACGCGCCGTCCAAAACGGCAACAAGGTAGCGGTAACCGTCGAGTTCCAAACAGATAATTTGGCGTCGTGTTGGGCCGCGATCGAACAACTACTAGCCGACCAACCAACGTTAAAACTATCCATACCGCCAACTATGGAAATATCGTGCCCGCCTAAATGGGAACGCCGCCGTAATATCGTCGGGTTCCGCGAGTTAGGGAAATGGACCCAACCCGTTAGATCTATGATCGTCGAGGGACGCCTACAACACACGGGCCAACTAACGCTAGTGGAACACGTCGAACGCGCCGTAATGGTCAAAGCCAACGGTTCCGTTTCTCTTAGTTCCGCACGTAGTCCCGGCCCGATCGAGTTAGCCCGTTGTATGGTTTTCGCCGCCGCGCAAGCGTCACGCGCACAACAAAACGCGAAACCAACGCTAGTAGTCGTCTAGGGCTATGCTTACCTACGCGTAGCGGCGGGCTAGTTCGTCGGGGACTACCCGTCGTTACGTTCCCCCATTGCCTTAACCGTTTGGCGTACACTTCCCGATATGGGTTTATTCTCGCGTAACAAAGTGGCGGCTATGGCAACGTCCGTAGAACCAAACGTAAAAGCGGCCGTAGGGTATAACGCCGGCGCGGGACAAATTGGCAATTTCTACGCCTATATCGACGGCGACGCGCGCGCCCGCGCTATGTCCGTACCGACTATCTCGCGTGCCCGCGATCTAATCGCGTCTATGTTCGGTTGCCTACCGATCGAGTTTTACCGCGAAATGTGGAACGGCGAAGAAATGGACGCCGTCGAGATTGCGCCGCGTAGCTGGGGACGACGTCTCGACCCAACCGTTACAAATAATTTTATTATGTCGTGGACGTTTGACGACCTATTTTTCTACGGCCGCGCGTTTTGGCACGTCCAAAGCAGAACACAAGACGGATTCCCCGCGTCGTTTACACGTTTACCCGCCGCAATGGTTACGACAATGGATCAGGCCGGCCCCGTATGGTTTGGCCCGTCTAACCAAATTATGTTTAATGGATTGCCCGTCGATAGCCGCGACGTAATCCAATTTTTAAGCCCTATTCAGGGGTTGTGCTATATGTCCGCACGCACGATCGAAACGGCCCTATCGTTGGAAAACTCAGTATTACGCAACAGCCGAAGCGCGATCCCCGCCGGCGTATTGCGGCAGGTTGGCGGCGAACCGTTAAGCCCTACGGAACTATCCGAAATGGCGCACGCATTTAACGAAGCACGTTTAACTAACCAAACGGCGGCGCTAAATGAGTTTTTAACCTATGAGGCCACAACCGTTACGCCCGACAAAATGCTTTTAGTAGAGTCGCGCCAATTTCAGGCGCTCGAACTTTCACGAACCGCAAATATCCCGCCGTACTTAGCCGGAATTGCCGTCGGCGGTTACAACTACCAAAACGCTACGCAAGCAAAACAAGACCTATACCTATTTGCGGCTAAAAACTTTATCGAGTGTTGGAATCAAACAATGTCAGCCGACAACGTGCTACCGCGCGGAACGTTCGTACGTCTCGACGTCGATAGTTACCTAGAAGAAATGGCGCAAGAGGGAACATATACCGAAGTAATCGAAGAAGAAACGCCGCCACAAAACCGCAGACAAACGCCAACAATGGACAACGAAACAGAAAGTATGAACTAATGACCGTTTTACGTTTCACCCCAACCGCTATTACGATCGACGCGGCCGCGCCCGACGGCACGCCACGCCGTACCATTATGGGCCTTGCGGTTCCGTATGGCCCCGAAGCGGTAACCGCCGACGGTACGCGCGTAAAGTTCGCGCCCGGATCTATCCCAACCGATGGCCGCGCGCCTAAACTTCTCCAATATCACGACACCAGCCGACCTATTGGCGTTGTTACTTCCCGCGTCGAAGTGTTAGACGGCGAAGCGCCCGGTGTGTATTTCGAGGCGCGCATTAGTGACACGCCCGCCGGCAACGAAGTTTTAACGCTCGCTATGGACGGCGTATTAGACGCCGTATCGGTAGGCGTGACCCCAACGGAATACACATATGACGAAAACGGAACAATGATTGTTACCGCTAGTCGTTGGGACGAACTATCGGTAGTGCCACTTCCGGCGTTTGAGTCGTCACGTATCCACCAAATAGCCGCGCAAAGCGGTAATAATGACGTTAGCGAACCCGACGACGCCGACGAAACAGAAACCCCACAAGAGGAGAACCCAAATATGGAAAACGTCGAAGTATCCAACGTCGAGGCGCAAACCCCCGTAACGCCATTGTGGGCGCAAGCACGAAGCCACGCGCCAAAACTCCCAACCCCAGCGGAATATATGGTTGCGTTCGCCGCAGGTGCTACCGCGTTTGCCGAAATGAACGCGCGTATTTCTGCCGCCGCGCCAAATATCACCACCACAGACACTCCGGGCATTTTGCCGGAGATCATCACCGGCAGCGTTTACGACTCGCTTAACCCGATCAGGCCTTTTGTTAGTGCTATTGGGACTAAGGCAATGCCGACCGCCGGCGCTACATTCCGCCGCCCGAAAATTGGTACACGACCCGTCGTAACACAGCAACCAACCGGCCAGCTAAACACACTCGACCCGTCCACCGTTACCGTTACAAATACCGACGTATCAAAACTTAGTTTTGGAACATACGTCACCGTGTCGGAACAAGATCTTGACTGGTCAGATCCGGCGTCTCTCTCCATCGTGTTAGAGCAACTTGCGATCGCTTACGGACAGGCCACCGACGACTACGCAGTAGATCAGTTGGTAAGCGGAACAACCCAAACAGAAACCGTAAACGATCTCACCGACCCGGCAGACTGGATCGCGGCTATCTACGGCGCGGCATACCAAATTTCCGCAAGTTCTAACTATCTGCCTACACATTGGGTAATGAACCCTATTACGTGGGCTAAATTGGGAATGCTTACCGACACAACCGGCCGACCCGTTTTCCCAACAGTTGGGCCAATGAACGCAAGCGGAACGCAAGCCGCTAACAGTTGGAACGGTAACCCGTTGGGCCTTACTCTTGTCGTCGATAAAAACTGTTCCGGCGGTACCGGATCGGGCGCGCTTAGTGGCGTTATCGGCCACGCGGCAGGCCCCGCCGCCGGTTTTGAGTTCTACGAACAGCAAAAGGGCGCGGTATCTATTGAAGTACCGTCGATTTTGGGCCGTACGATCGCGTGGCGTGGCTACGCCGCCGCATATATGGCAGACGCGACAAAGTTCGTAAAACTTGTAAACGCCTAACCGAAAGGCGGTACCGCTATGGCGGTTTACAGCATTACGCACCACCAACGGTTAAACGACTACGTAGTAGTTCAGTTATTAACTAACGCAGATATCGAGGTAGGGCAAAGCGTCACTATCACGGGGCTAGGTCACGGTATGAACGGGACGCATACCGTGACAGCCCTACCCGCATATCTTTTTATAGGCGTCGATCATCAAGGCGACCTATTAACCGACCCACAATTTCCGATCCCTAATCAAGTGTTGTTCTATGACGCCGGCGACGACGTAGAACGTAGCGCCGTTATCCCATACGGAACGCTTACCTATGCGCCCGTCTGTACGTGGATTACCGCTACAGATATTGAGGACTGGATAGGCATTGGCACCGCAAGCGCGTTAGACCAAACTTTCCTAACCCAATGCGCGGCGGCCGCTAATGCGTTTTGCTATCGCCGACGACAAGAGGCTAACTACTTCGATAGTTTGACCACCGTACCTAGTCAAGACGTAAAACTAGGAACGATCCAATACGGCGGCGCGTTGTACCGTTCACGCGGAAGCATTGGCGATAGTTTCGCGTCGTTCGACGGTATGGGGAACACCAGCTATACGGGCCTATCGGCGATCGTTAAACAACTATTGGGCATTGACCGCCCAGCGTGCGCCTAATGTCCGTCGTTGCCTATACCGATCTTTTTAACGAATGCCTAGACGATCTTGCGGCGCGCATTGGCGCAATTAGCGGCGTAACCGTTGTTACTGATCCGCGAAACTTAGCGCCGCCGTGCGTATTTATTGACGCGCCAACGTTCGAGGCGTTTAACGGCAATATCGTAAAAATGCGGTACCCCGTACGCGTTATTACATTAGGGCCGGGCAACCTTGACGCCCAACGTTCGTTAATGAACCTTGCCGCCAAACTTTTAACCGCAAATATTGGCGTTTTAGAGGGACGGCCAACGGTGGCTATTATCGGCGGTACTGAACTACCCGCCTACGATCTCCAAATATCCATACAAGCGCAACAAAGTTAGGGCTAAATATGTACGTAATTCTTTCCGAACGCGTCGGGATCGTCGGCGCTAAATACGACGTAGAGGCCGCACGCGCCAAAGGGTACGACATAGACGCGCTAATTATCGGCGGGTTTATCGGCGAGAGTTCCCCCACTAAGCCGCGCAAGGCTAGTAAAGTCTCCGACAACACCAGCGAAAAGGATTAAAACCTATGGCTACTTCCACAATTCTTAGTAACCCCGTCGTAACCGTTAATAGCGTCGATTTGTCCGATCAATGTACTTCGGCGCAGTTTGTCGAACGTTACGCGGAATTGCCCGCCACCGCGTTTGGAGATACCGCTAACAAGTACGTAAAGGGCTTAGGCGATCACGAATTGACATTAACCCTTTATATGTCTTACGCGGCTAGCGAAACCTACGCAACGCTTAAAAGCCTTGTAGGAACAACTACTACCGTCGTTGTAAAGCCAGCTAGCGGCGCAGATAGCGCCACAAACCCCGGACTAACCCTTACAGGGTGCTTTTTAGCCGAACTGCCGCATAACTTCGCGCTGGGTGAGTTGTCACAGATCGACGTAGTTTTTCACGGTGGAGTGTATTCCGAAGATACAACCGCCTAACCCGAACGGCATTAGAAAGGCCCGACACTATGAACCTAACCATTCGCGTAACCCGCGACGGCAACACATACGACGTAACAACCAACCTTTACGTAACCGTGTTGTGGGAACGCAAATACAAGGCCCGCGCGTCCGATCTCGCTACGGGCGTATCTATGGAAACGTTGGCGTTTATGGCGTACGAAGCGTCCAAAATGAACGGCGTCGTAGTACCCGTTTCTTTCGACGATTTCGTAAAAAGCGTCACGAATCTAGAAGTAGTGGACAATGAACCGGGAAACCCTACCCAACCGGCACCTATCGCCGGCAACTAGCAGAACTACTAGCAGTAGTTGGTTATTGGCCCGATATGGTGCCGTTCGATACTCGCGACCTAGCGACAGTAATCGACGTCCTAGAGAAACAGGCGCGCCAAAATGCCCGTAACAGGTGAGTTCGAAGTTTTTGGCATACAAGAGGCGTTAAAAGAAATTAACGATTTCGACCGCGTGTACCGCCGCCAAATTACGACCGATCTCCAACAAGGCGCGGGCGCGGAAATTGTGCGGCAAACACGATCGTTTATACCGACCGAATACCCGTTACCGGGTATGGCGCGTGGCGCAATGATTAAAGGCCGTAACGACACTAACTTTAATTTGGCACGTGTAAACGCGGGCGTTAAAACGTTGGTAGCGAAACGCGCAAGTAAAGAGCGAACCGTAACGTTCACACGCCCGTTGTATCTTGACGGCCGCGTAATAAATGGGGCTTATACGCAAGACGTGGATTTTAAGGCGCGCCCGTTTGCCTTATTGACGGCACAACAGAAAGACGCCGCAGGCGCGTTGTGGGATCACGCCGGAGTAAATGAACGTAGCCAATTCGTACAAAACCTAATTACTTATGGACAACAGAGAACGCCCGAAGCGCCGCGCGCGTTGGCGTTAGGCGTCGGCGAGGCTATGCCTACTGTCGAGGTGGAAGTATCCAAAGTATTAGACCGCGTAAGTGAGAAACTGAATAGAAACCTACGCCTAGAAAAGACGCGCTAACTATGGCTATTAACATTCCAATTATTTCGAGCCTAGACACGAAGGGATTCGACCGCGCCAAACGCGAGTTTTCGAATCTAGAGGGAGTGGGCGCTAAGTCTGCCTACGCCGTTAAAAAAGCCGCTATACCCGCCGCCGCCGCGTTGGGCGCTTTAGGGGTTGCCGCGTTTGACGCCGCTAAGGGCGCTATGGAAGATGCCGCAGCGCAGGCCCAGCTAGCCCAAACGTTAGGCAAAAACACTAAAGCCACTAAACAACAGATCGCCGCTAATGAGGAATGGATAACTACACAAGGCAAGTTATTAGGCGTCGCCGACGACGAACTACGGCCCGTTATTGCGAAACTATCTACGCAGACTAAAAGCCTTTCTAAAGCGCAAGAGGGCGCAACGTTGGCTATGGACATTGCCGCCGCGACAGGTAAGCCACTATCAACCGTTGCGGACGCGTTAGCAAAAGCGTACGGCGGCAACGAAAAAGCCCTAGCCAAACTTTCGCCCGAACTAAAAGGGTTAATTAAAGAGGGAATGACGGCGGACGAAGCCTTTAAGAAATTGTCCGATACTTTTGGCGGCGCGGCGTCCACTAAAGCAAACACGGCGCAAGGCAAGTTCCAACGGTTAAGCCTTTCACTATCGGAAACTAAAGAGTCGATCGGCGCGGCATTGTTGCCAGCTATCGAGAAAGTGTTACCCGTTTTAACAAAGTTTGGTAATTGGGCCGCGAACAATACGACAACGTTTTTAGTTATTGGTGGAGTAATTGGCGGCCTTGCTACTGCCGTACTTGCCGTTAATGCCGCTATGAAAGTATCCGCCGCCGTAAGCGCCATAGCCACCGGCGCTAAAACTCTTTACGGCATTGTCACGGGTACCAATACGGCCGCAGTCACAGCCGAAGCCGCCGCTACAACGGCCGCCACCACCGCCCAAACGGGGTTAAACGTGGCGTTATCTGCTAACCCTATTGGCCTTGTTGTTATTGCTATTGCCGCGCTAGTCGCCGGTTTAGTAATCGCCTATAAAAAGTTCGAGGGGTTTAGAAACATTGTTAATAGCGTTTTTAGTTTTATTAAAGACGCGGTATCGGGCGGATTCGATTTCTTTAAGGGTTACCTAGATTTTGTGCTAGGTATCTATAAAGGCATTTTTAACGGCGTCGCTAAAATATGGAATAACACCGTAGGAAAATTGTCGTTTAAGGTTCCCGGTTGGGTACCCGGATTAGGCGGTAAAGGTTTCGACGTACCTAATATTCCAATGCTGGCAGAGGGTGGCATAGTTAATAGCCCAACGTTGGCAATGATCGGCGAAAAAGGCCCCGAAGCCGTCATACCGCTAGACCGTTTCCGCAACAGTGGCGGCGGCGATATTTACGTAACCGTACAAGGTGGCGACCCTAACGCCGTTGTGGACGCGCTACGCCGCTACCAACGCCAAAACGGGGCTATACCAATTCGGGTGGCGTCGTAATGCCATTTACCTACACGGCCGAATACTCGACAAACGGTACGACGTGGACGGCATTAACAAACGTACAAGCGGTAAGCGGTTTCGCCGGCCGACAAAAGTTAGTAGATACTTTCGAGCCGTCACGTATGACGGTAACGCTACGGTACCCCGACGGCTACACGTCACCTATTACGGCGTTGTTGCCGGGTACGTGGATACGTGTAAAACGTACGGGCGCTACTTATGAGTTGTGGCGCGGCAAAATACGTAACGTTTCCGTCCAATATGGCATACCGTACGAGGACGGGGTAGGTAACGCCGATTTTCTTATTTTAGAGTGCGAGGGTGCCCTAGCCGAATTGGGCCGTTTACAGGGCAACGATCAAGAAATAACTACCGATCTTGTGTATTGGCTATTAGGCGACGTTACGACCTACACGGGCGTTCCTATTGGTACAACGTTTACCGAAGCAAATAGCCCAACGTTGGCGACGTCCACCGTTAGCGGTTCCTATGCCGAATGGTTAAATAACCTTGCCAATTCCGTCGGGGCCACCATTAAAGACGGATCCGGAATAGTTGGCGTGAATACTAAAGATTTTATCGGTACGTTGCCGGTGGCGTTTAGTGACGCCGCTAACGACGTCGATAATCAAGTGTACGACGTTTTAGAGTTTGACTCAGTAAGCGCCGATTACTATACGCAAGTAGAAATAAATACCAATAGCGTCGGGACAGTAACGGCCGAAACGGGTAGCGCGCCGTACCGTACGTTACGTTTATCGACGTTTAACGTTTCCACCGCGCAAGCGTCCGACGTTGCTAACTATTGGCTAGGCATTTTTAACCCGCTCAAAGTAGGTATTACGTCGCTTTCGTGTTTGGCCGAATCGCAGGCCGTAATGAACCTCGAACTAGAATACGGTTGGTGGGATTTACCCGGTTACCGCACAAACGTCACGTTTAGAGGTGAAACGTACTATATGACCATTATCGGCGTCTCGATCGACGCTACGCCAGCTAGCGCCCGCTATACCTACTACGTGGCCGATACGGCACTATTTCCGTATGAGGTTTTGGACGACCCTATTTACGGCCAATTCGATAACCGTAAACTTTCGTGGTAAAGGATTAAGGTACAACTATGGCAACTCCACCCGTATTTAGTGTTGGGCAATACAACACGGCCGCCTATATGAACAGTATCGGCCTATGGTTGGTTAAAACCGCAACCCTTAGCGGAACCTCTACAAATATTGCCAATTGTTTTACTAGCGATTTTGATAACTACCGCGTCGTTTTAGGTGATTTAGACGTTTCAGTAAACACGACACAAACGATCGGTATTCAATATTCCGCAAATGGTACGCCCGCTGGTAGTGGGTACGAATGGTGGACACAATTTATCTACTCCGGCGGTAGCGGTACAGAGGGCGGGACGGCGGCTACGTCGTGGCAGTTGGCGTATTATTCCGGCGACAATGAAGAAACAGGTAGTTTAACTATCGACGTTTTTAGCCCAAAGTTAAGTAAATACACGCACGGAATGGCGCAAACGTTTGCGTATCAAGCCGGCGCGGGTGGCTATGTTTTAAGGCTTAGCGGCGGCGTATTAAAGAACACCAATAGTTACGACGGTTTAACGTTTGTAAGTAGTAGCGGTTCTATGTCTGGAAACGTAAAAATTTACGGGTATAGGAATTAAAGCAATGACAATTAGCAACCCGCCTAAAGCGTTTATCCTTTTAGTTGCGCTTATATGCGTAACCTTGCTACTAGCGATAAACCGCGTCACTACTGAAGCGGGACTACCAATTATTACCGCCATAGTCTTTTACGGTATCGGCAACGGCGTAGCCGCTAAACAAGGTAAACCCGCTAGCCCAATTATCGGCCCCCGCGACAATGGCTAAACGACCCTACACAGGCACTAAAGACGGCATAGCCACCGCTAAACGTGCGGGTACTGAATGGTTTACGCGTGCTATGGCTAACCGTTGGGGTTTTTCTAATTTGGGTACGTTTGTTGTTCGTGACGTTCGCAGGAAAACGGGCGTTTTATCAACGCACGCGACCGCACGCGCGGCCGATAGTGGCTATATGAACACGGCGAAAGCACGCGCTAAAGCCGTCGAGGTGGCTAATTGGTTAGCAGATAACGCCGACGTTTTAGGTATCGAAGCCGTACACGACTACGCCTACGGTAAATACGGGCGCGGGTGGCGTTGTGATCGCGGCAAATGGAAAACGTACACCGCGAAAGATAACGCCGGATCCGTCGGCGGGCATTGGCTACACACAGAATTAAACCCAGCTATGGCCGACAACGCTAAAGCATTAGCGGCGGCGTGGCACTCGATCCCTAAGCCCGACAAGGCTTAAAACGGATTTACCCGTAAACGCCGTAGTAGTTCGTTAGGGTTTTAGAACCCGACGAAAGGCCCCATATGCGCCGACTACTTGTAACCGCCATACTGACCCTAACCCTATGGGCCGCCACCCCAGCTACGCCACTAGAGGCCGCCGTAGGACGTTGCCCACAATACGAAACACAACTAGCGCGGTACTTCCCTAAAAACGTTGTGGCGGCATTTAGCCGGATCGCGTATCGCGAGTCGCGTTGTAACCCTAAGAGTGTTAGCGCGGTTCGTTTTACGGGCTACCCCGATGTTGGGTTACTCCAAATACAGGGTAGTTGGAGATCGGTTACCTACGCCGTTTGCCGTCTAAGGCCAACGGATAGCCATATACGGGCTTTAACGCGTCTTGACTGTCATTTACGCGTTGCGCGCTATTTGTACGACAATGGCGGTTTAGGGCATTGGCGGGCCACGTCGGGAAAAAAATAAAAATATTTGTGTTTGGTAGTTGTGTTTGTGGTTATTTGTGGTCATAATAGACATATGACAACAACAAAGAAAAGAGCCACTCGCGCTATCCAAATTAAAAACCAACTCCGTACAAACGGCGTACCTAACTTTGTTACTCCCGTCGAGGCGGTTTTAATTTGCGATCAGTACGGCGTAACCGTAAAGCGTTTTGCCGAAATGGTGAACCCAAACGAAAACCCAACGCCCGTAGCAATTATGGACGTAGCCGCAGAAATTGCTAAGAAAGGCGGTAAGTAATGGCAACGGCAACACAAAACCAAACGTACGTTATTTACGTGTACGAAAAAAAGGCCGCCACATACGACGAACGCGACGGTTACGGGGATTACCCAACGTTTGGCGCGCGTCGAGTGTGCGAGGTTGGCGCGTCTAGCGAGGATCAAGCATTAGAGATCGCCGGCGTGCGTGATAACTACACGCAGATTTTTTGGGCGAAGTTGGCCGAATAATGGATACGGCAACAAAAAAACAAGTAATGGATTTTGCCGCTACTCATAATCTCGAATTAGAGATATTTACAAGTAGTAGCGAATGGTGGTACAGCACCGAAAAAAACGAAACGTACGACGATAACGACGACCACGAAGTTTTTACGGGCACGATCGATATAGAGCATTATCCGACGGCGGGCCAACGTTGGTATTTAATACTTCAAGATATGAAAGATTTAATCCAATAATGCCACGTCCCGTTACTCAACCTTGCGGCACCCGATCCGCGTACAAACGTCATTTACGCCGCCACGAAACGCCGTGTACGAAATGTCGCGCGGCTAATAATCGTTGGCACCGTGAGAACCGAAACAATGACAGACGTAACCCGTAACGTCTGCTACCGTAACCGCTAATCCAACCCGACTGAAATAGGAGAACCCGACAATGGCCCACTATAAACACGACCTAAATAAATGCGTATTGTGCGGCAACTACGCCGATATAGCAACGTGGAAACGAACCGTAACCGACGAAGCAATAGTAAAAGGCCCGCGCCGCGATTATTGCTACGACTGCTACGACTTTATGAACTACCCGCAAGCGATCGACCGAAACCTTAAAGACCTAAAACGACTAGCAAACGATCTACGCGAGCACGCCTACAAATACCTTTTAAACGACGGCCAGCTATGCGCCGATCTACATCAAGCCGCTAACTATTTAGAGGCCGTAGCCGACGGGAGTAATTAAAAATGGTATTTCTAATCATTATTGGATTTATAGCGTTACTCGCCGCCGCAATATGGGTTATCAACATATTTGACTACGCACGGCAAGCCCGTTACCTACTGCCATTATTTGCCATAGCCGCGATTACGTGGCTACTAGCCCTATTCGCATATAACCGTGCGTTGGATTACAACGAGAACAAATGCGCAAAATGGGCCATAGAAACCGGCTACGAAACAAAATACGTAAACATTGGTTACGGCGATTGGGCGTGCTACGGCAAAGTAGTCGATAAATGGCTACCGATCGAAAGAATACGAGGCATAGAAAATGACTAAGTTATGTATAGCCGACCCGCCATATCTAGGCCGCGCGGTACGTTGGTACGGCGTCGGCGGTTGCGGCAACGGTGGCGGCATAGGGCAAGCCGATCAGCACCCCGACGCTAAAGAATGGGATAACCCCGCACGCCACCAACAACTAATACACGAACTCGAACGCGATTACGACGGTTGGGCCGTCGCTATGTCCGTACATTCTCTTAGTACCTACCTAAGCGTTGTCGAAACAGACAGCAGAAACGGGATACGCGTATGCGTATGGAATAAACCCGCCGCCGTCACTAGCGGCAACCGAATAACTAATAGTTGGGAACCTGTTTTAATCCGTGTACCGAAAGATCGTAAAGGCTACAAAAGCGGCCTACCACGAACAAAAGACGTATTAACCGTTACGCCACCGCGTAGCGGATTTATCGGCGCTAAACCGTTCGAGTGGACAGAATGGGTATTAGACCTATTGGGCTACACCGACGGCGACGAAGTAACCGACCTATTTCACGGATCCGGCGCAGTAACCAACGCCATAACTCAACTACGACTATTTAACGGAGACGATCAACAATGACCACAACTAATGCGCCATACGTGGCGGCTAGTGACACGTCACGCGCCCGCGCACTACGCGAGGACTCGACAGGTAAAACAAACGCACGCCGCCAACAAGTATTAGACCTAATCAACGAAGCCGGCACCGCCGGTTTAACGTGGAAAGAGGCCGCAGACCTAACGGGCCTACATCACGGGCAAGTATCTAGCGTCCTAACCAAACTCCACGAAGCCGGCGCGACATTCCAACTAAAAGTAACTCGATACGGTTGCCACCCATATTTAGCCGCGCAATACCGCGACGATTTCTACGACTACGAACGAAACGACGAACCCGTAAAAATAAAAGCCAACGCAAAAGTGGCGGCACTAGAGGAAGTGGCCCGCGCCGCGTATGAGTTGTGTTACGGACAAAGTAAAGACGCGGGTAAAAAATGGGATACGTTACGCGTCGCATTAGCGAAAGTAGAACTAAACAATGATTAACCGACTAACAAACGCGGCCGATTTCACGCTACGAATAAAGACGTTATGCCACGTACTTTACGACGTATGTAGGTGCCATATATTTACCGATCCGCGCCATAAATGTAGCCGTTGCGACATTCTCGCAACTGCCGCTACTGAATGGGCCTACGAATACGAACTAGTGCTAGAGGCATACGACGAACAGAAAGATACAACGGTATGAGTTTTGATCTAGGTGATTATGTGGACGTGCGCCACCGTCTCGAATTGGCGCTACTTCAGTACCCCGATCTACGCGTAGTGGAAAACGAACCACAATTACGCCAGCTAGGGGAACGCGTCTATATTGAGTGTTCCGTAACCGTGTACCGCACGCACGACGACCCGACACCGGGCCGCGCGTACTGTTGGGAAGTGTGGCCGGGCCGCACCCCATACACAAAAGATAGTGAACAAATGAACGGCGCAACGTCGGCGCTAGGCCGCGCGTTGGGCTATATGGGGTTTGGAATTAAGGCCGGTTTAGCGTCCGCTAATGAAGTACGAACCGCACAAGGTAACAGCCACCCGTCCACCGAACCAAAAACGGAACCTAAACCATTACGGGCCGTTAGCGAGGCCGCGCCCGTAGAACAACGCCGCGCCACCGTTGGCGCTATGGCAGGTAAAGCCACAACTAAACAACTCGACCTAATCCGCGATATGCGTAAAGAACGCGGCCTAGAACAATGGGACGGCGACGGCAAAACATACGCCGAAGCGTCCGAGGAAATAACACGACTAAAAAACGTGCCGCGTAATGGTTAAAACGATCATTATTAGCGCCACGATCGTAGGTACGTTCTATTACCTACTCTTTTGGCTATTGTCATAGCCCCAGCTACACAACTAAATAACAGCCACAAGGCCGCGTATGGGTTAGCACTATGCCGGCATAACACGCGGAAACGCGGGTAGTAAAACGCGCCCGTTTTCACGCTTAACACAACGACCGAGTGGCGGCAGGGTAAGACGTTTTGCTAATCATTCTCAATAGTCGCGACCTACGACATTAAATAACGGGCGGGAGTGTGGGTAGGTGGCATCCACACGGGGAGTAATCACCCGTCTAACGTCTCCCACAACACACACGGCAAACACAACAAAACCCACCACAACGGCATAACACGTGATACCACGTACGCGTTACCATTGAGAGCAAGCCGCGCACGCGGCGCGCTAGCGAAAGAACCCGACCATATGCCACGACAACACACAACCAACGACAAAGAGTACGCACGCAACAGACGCCTACTACTAGCCGACGATCCACCGTGTACCTATTGCGGACGCCTAGCCGACACCGCCGACCACATAGTCCCCTACGCATTAGGTGGCGGCAACGAACTATCGAACCTAACCCCGGCCTGCCGTAGTTGTAACAGTAGTCGCGGGGCCACAATGGGCAACCGCCTACGGGCCGCGAAAAAACTAGGCACCGTAAACAACTCGACCACAAAGAGTGGCGGCAATGAAACCGCCGATAATTCGCCGGCCGAAAACGACGCCGTAAAACCCAATAATAGTAAAGAGTTTTTTTTAGAAACTAACTCCTTGCC
>ERZ869925.963-NODE-963-length-15386-cov-6.479812_pt1 | contig 15386 bp, 14 predicted proteins | sample MGYA00579311_ERZ869925 | MGnify/ENA primary metagenome ERZ869925 (study PRJEB32216, sample SAMN09231817) | wastewater metagenome | place: USA: Maryland | collected 2016-07-30 | study: EMG produced TPA metagenomics assembly of the PRJNA472060 data set (Reclaimed...
CCGGGGATTGCAGGAAGAACGCCACGGCAAGCCCGCCGACGAACACCAGCAGGCCGACCACGCCGAACGCCACGGCGAATCCGGCCATCCGGCGCGCGGCTTCCGCCTGTATCTCTGCCTCCTTTGACGCCACCAGCGCGGCCATGCGGGCGTTCTCGGCTTCGAGGCCGTGGATGCGCTTGGCTTCCTGCTCGACTTCCGCGAGGCTGGATTCGATGTCGGACGCGAAGGCCCGCAGGCTGATCGCCTCGCGCTCCACGTCGAAGATCGCCGCCCACGCCGCATCGGATTCGGTCGCCTTCGCCGCAGCGCGCACGTCAAGGGACGCCTTCTGCACGGCGGCGGCGGACTCGCGGATGCGCGCCAGGTTCTTCCGCGCGTCCCCGATGCTCCCGCCGATGTCGCTGCTGACCGGGTACGCGGCAGGCTGCTTCACCTGCTCCGGCGTGCCGCTGCACCGGGCGATGGCGATCATGGAGAGCACGAACAGGAGGATGAGTAGGGGCTTGTTCATTTGGTGGGGGGCTGCTGGACGCGGTGCTCCATCATCGCCGTCAGGTCTTTCATCTGCTGTTGCAGTTCGTCCATCTTCCGCAGGCGGGCGTTGTCGTACTTGGCGACCACCCACGTGAATCCGGCGGTGGCGATGATGCTGGTGATGAAGATCGGGAGGCTTACCTTGATTTCCGCTTCCGTCACCGTGTCCGCGTTGAGGATGCCACAGGCTATCCACGTGACGGCGCTGCACGAAACGGCACCTGCTTGCGCGAGGATTGGGCTGATGGTGTTTCCGGTCAGGTGTTCGGTAATCATGGCGCTAGGTTATTCATTGGCGGGGAAACGTGCTTGCGGATCAGTTCGTCACCCAGAAGTTCACGCGCGTTTCCGCCGTGGCCGCTGCGCTGCCGTAGAAGGTGATCGTCCCGCTCCCGGCGACCGCCTGCACGCTCTTCATGGTGGTGTCGTTCGTGGCGACCGTGGCCTGCACCACGCTGGAGGTGGTGACGAGGCTGTTGTTCAGCACCTTCGACGCATCGGCGGCAGCGAAGTTGATGCTGCCGGAGGTCTTGTTGATCGTCTGGACGGTGGTGGTCCCGCCAGCGGTGATCGTCTTGTCTGCGGTGACATCGCCCGTCAGGATCGGCGCGCTGTACGTCTTGTTCGTGAACGTCTGCGTATTGGTGAGCGTGGCGAAGGTGCGCGCGCTGCCCGCTGCGTCCGGGATGGTGATGGTCGCCGCGCCCGTGGTCTGCGCCGCCGCCGAGATGGTCAGCGTCTGCGCGGTGGCGTCGGCGGTGGTGATCTTCAGCGCGCCGGAGGTCTTTCCGGAGACTTGCAGGAATCCCGTGTTCGTCTTTCCGCTTGGGGTCAGGAACGCCGGGGTGCTGTAGTCGCTGGTCACCTGACCGTACAGGGTGGTGGCCGTGGTGCTGCTGTTGCCGATGGCGGTCGTGTTCGACCCGAGGCCAGCCACGTTGATGCCGATCACGATCTCGTTCGTCCCGGTCGCCGCCGCCGCTCGGGTCGCGCGCCCGATGAAGATGGAATCGGTCGCATCGGTCAGGTTCGTGGCGGTCGCGTAGTACGCCCCGGCGAAGTAGCCGATGGCCGTGTTCCCCGAGGTGCTGCCCGCGATGTAGATCAACGCCGACTCGCCAACGGCGGTGTTGTAGTTGTTGGCCGTGGCGCTGAAGAGCGCGTACGCGCCGATGCAGCAGTTCTGGCTTCCCGTGGTCAGGTTGAAGCCAGCGCCGTAGCCGACGCCCATGTTCTCTGTCCCGGTCGTGACCTTGTTCAGCGATGCCGCGCCGAAGGCGGCGTTCGCCGTTCCCGTGGTGGTGCCGCCCGAGTTGCCCGTGAGCGCCGCGTAGCCGAAGGCGGCGTTGTTGTCGCCCTTGACGTAGCGGCCTGCGGTGTAGCCCACGGCGGTGATCTGCCCGCCCGTGGAGTTGAGGTCTAGGCAGTTGTGGCCGTACGCCGTGTTGCTGAACCCGGTCGTGTTGCCCGTCATCGTGGTGTTGCCCACGGCCAGGTTCGTGGCGATGGGGGGGCTGGTGGCCGCGCCGCGGCTGATCGCAACGCCAGCGATGATCGCGGTGGCGTATGTCCCCGTGGTCGTGAACTGCGCCACCTGAACGCCCCCGGCGGTGAGGCCGAGGACGTTGGCGCTCACGCGGTAGACGCCCGTGTCGGGGTCGCTGGTGAACGCCAGCGAAGGCAGGCTCACGGTGCCGTCCGCGAAGGACGCCACGCCCGTTGCGCCGATGGTCGTGAACAGGCCGCTGGTCGCCGTGGTCGCGCCGATGGTCGTGCCGTTGATCGTTCCGCCCGTGATCGCCACGGCGGACGCGGCCTGCGTGGACATGGTGCCAAGCCCGGTGATGTCCGTGTTCGGGATGGTCGCCACGCTGGTGATCGCGCTGGTCCCTGCGCCCTTCAGGTAGTTGCCGCTGGTGTGCGTGACCGCGCCCGTGCCGCCCGATGCCACGGGGATGGCCGAGCCGAGCCCGGTGATCGTGCCGCCCGTGATGGCGACCGCGCTGGCGTCCTGCACCGCCATCGTGCCGAGTCCGAGGTTCGTGCGCGCGCCTGCGGCGGTGCTGGCCCCGGTGCCGCCATCGGCCACCGCGAGGTCGGTGATGCCCGTGATGCTGCCGCCGCTGATCGTGACGGCGTTGGCGTTCTGCGTGGACATCGTGCCGAGGCCGCTGACATCGGTGTTCGTGATGGCGAGCAGCGTCTTGGTGGTGGACGCGCTCATGGCGGTCGGGACCGCGCTTCCGCCCGTGGCGTTGCCAAGCACGGTGAGCGATGCCTGCGTCGCCATCTTGGCGAGCGTCACGGCGTTGTTTGCGATGGTGGCCGCGAACGATCCGGTGCCGCTTCCGGTCACGTCCCCGGTCAGGGTGATGGTCTGGTCCCCGGTGTTCGATCCGCTGATCGTGGCGTTGGCGGGGATGGTGAGCGTGCGGTTGGCGTTGGAAAGGTCGAAGGTCAGCGTGCGGAACGCGGTGTGCGTGTTGACCACGCCGAACATGATTCCCGCGTTGACCGCCGTGTCGTTGATGCCGAGCTGGTTGTTCGTGAACAGCGCCGCGCCGCCCGAGATGCTGACCGCGCTGGAGGACTGCGTAGCCATGTCCCCCACGCCCGAGAGGTCCGCGTAGGGAACCGTGGCGCTGGCGGTCATCGCGCTGGTGCCGCTGGCCTTGACGTAGCCCGTGAGCGTGGTGGCCCCTGTGCCGCCCTGCGCGACCGTGACCGCCGAGATGGTCGAGAGCAGGGTGCCCGTGCCTGCGGGCAGGGTGAGGACGCTGGTGCCCGCCGTGGCCGCGCTGTTGAGCGTGGTGGTGCCGCTGGTGGAGCCGTTCAGGATCAGCTTCGTGCTGTTGAACGACTTGGCCCCGGTGACGGTCTGCACGCCCGCCAGCGTCATGTCGCCGTCGCCCGTGCCCGCGCCGATGGCGGTGCGGAAGGCGCTGGCCGAGAGCGCGGAGGCCGTGTTGTCGGCGTTCATCCGCAGGAAGGTGATCGCGCTGGGGTTCGTGAGGCCGAAGATCGCCGCGCCGATGGTGGTCGCGCCGACGAGCGTGGCGGTGTAGTCGCCCGAGGTGGGGACCACCGCACCCGTGCGACCGTTGAACGAGGTCACGGAGGTGCCCGCCACGTCCACCCATTCGGTGTCGTACGGCGTGCTGCTGGCCTTCGCCAGCACCTGCCCGGACGTGCCTCCGGTGGGCACGCCGATGCCGGGGATGCCCTGGTATGCGTTGAGGATGACGGTCTGCGGGATGGGCATGGTCTTGCTTTCGGGTCAGGGGGCGGTGCCGCCGAGGGTGGCCTGCACGGAGCCGGTGGTGAACATGGCGTGGACGCGGAACGAGGGGTAATCGGTGGAATCCTGGAGCACGTCCAGTTGATAGAAGCAGTCGCCCGCCGCGAACGCCGCCGTGATGCTGGCGTCGATGCGGAGGTCGCGCGTGGTCGGTTCGATGATCGTCCAGTCCGCTTCCTCCGACTCGTAGAACGAGTAGGTCGCACCGGGCTTGGACAGGCGCAGCCGCCACACGGCATCGTCGTAGCCCTGAAGGTCGGGGAACGACAGGCGCAGGAAGTACGGCGACCCCTGGTCGATGGCGATGACGAGCTGGTTGAGTGGATCGGTTGCCATCGTGATTCCTATGGTGTGCAGGTGACTTTCGGCGCGTTGGGGATGCAGAACGTGTAGGCGTAGGCGGGCGGCTTGGGGTAGCGCGAATCGGGGAACACCGTGGGGGCCAGTTGCGTCATGGGCACGATGGCGTTGATCCCGATGGGCTTGCACTCCACCGTTGCGTCCGGGTAGTCGGCCAAGAGAACGCCGGGCCATATCTCCGTGCTGAGGATGTTGCCGCGCTCGCCGCCGTTCTCGGCGCGCGCCCCGTCCGTGCCGTCCCACTTGCGCGTGAGCGGGTACGAGGTCTGCCACCGCGAGGCGTCGGTGATGTCCGCCGTGGTCGGCTCGACTTCCTCCCACTCGTACTGCCACCGCCACGTGCCGGGGATCAGGACGTATCCCGTGATCCGGGCCATGAAGGTGCGGACCTGCGCGGGGGGCACGCGGACGATTCGCCCGCCACCGGGGCTGATCTGCGTGTCGATGTTGCCGATGCCCGTGAGCATCGCCGCCGGGTCGCTGTTCAGTTCGCCCGTGTTGCCCAGCGTCCAGTCGTGCGGGTCCGAGTTCGTCACGGTGGTGCAGAGGATGCGCCCGCCGATGCGGCGGATGCTGAACTCCATCTCCGTCTGGCGATAGCTGGAGGCAGGCAGCACGGGCCAGCCATTCCACGCCTGCCGCCCGAAGGCGATCCGGCTCCGGCGCACCCACACCGCCTGCGCGAAGTTGGCGACGGTGACGCCGCCCGCCAGCCACGGGTAGGAGCCCGTCAGGTTCGTCTCGCTGCCGGGGAGCGTGGTGAAGCCGTACAGGGTCGCGCGGCCCCACGTGGACTGAAGCGCCATCGGGCGGGGGACGCTGACGGACGCGCCCGGTGCCGTCTCGTTCTGGTCATCCTGCGGGTCGTACTGGTTGTCGTAGCGGCGAAGGCCCTCGCGGGTCGCGCCGATCACGCTGGTCTTGTTTGCCTGCGGTGCGAGGCTCCCGACGATGGCCCCGCTGGCGTTCCACTGGTCGAACAGGTCGCTGATCCCGCTGGTGTCATCGCCGCACGCCGCCACCCCGCCGCGCTTGATGCGACCGAAGCCGCCGGGGGACGCCATGTAGGTGGCTAGGATCGTGGCGTCCTCTCCCGCCTGCACCACGCTGTAGACGCCGCTGCCGCTGTTGTACTGGAGCACGTACCCGCAGGCCGCGAGGCAGTGATCCAAGAGCAGCGCAGGCGAATCCTGCCACGCGGCGGTGATCCCCTGCACCAGCACCATGCTCTCAGCGGCGGGGTTGAACGATCCGAACGCCACGGTGATGCCCGCAGCGGTGGCAAGGCGCTGACAGAGCGCCAGCATGGTGCCAAGCGGGGTGCCGCTGCTGTAGTCGCTGCCCGTGGCCGTGTTGGCCGCGTAGCGCCCGTCATCGGTCAGTTGCGGCCCGTGGACGATGCTGGAGGGGGTCGCCGGGGCGCGGAAGCGCGCGAGGTAGCGGCAGTCCACCGCCTCGACCACGACGAAGCCGCCCATCGAAGGCCACAGGAGCGGCACGGGCGGGCGCAGCCACACGCGCATGGCGTGCAGGGTGCCGCCGTGTCCGTCCTTCCATCCGAAGTTCACGCCGCCGTCCGCCTGCCCCTGCGCGAAGGCGTACAGGTCCGCCACCTGCTCGGTGGGGATCAGGCACTTGACGCAGGCATGGCGGGACGCGCCGCCGGGGACGCTGATCCGAAGGAAGTCCCCTTCCGGCACGCCCAGCACTTCCGCCATGTCGGCGACCGCCTGCCACGACTCCGAGTCCGGCGTGAGCGCGGGCCACTCGAAATCGTTGACGGGATCGAGGATGAATCCGGCGTGGATCATGTGACGGGATCGCTGATGGTGCCGTATGCGCCAAGGCGCACGTCAGTTGCCGCCGCGAGGACGCTCAGGGATCCCTGCTGCTGCGCGGTGGAAAGTCCGGGGTTGTTTGCGGCCAGGATCAGGCCGTTGGGGGGCTGCCAGTACCGCAGGAGGTAGCCCGCGAAGGATGCGCTGTTGAAGCCGCCGCCCGAAGTGCCTCCGGGGTCGAGCGCATCGAACACGCGCTCGTAGATCGCGTTGAACACGCCATTGCCCTGCGCGTCCCCGCGCAGCGATCCCGGCACCCACCCTTCGGACACGAGGATGGCGTTCGCGGGCAGCGGTCGCATGGACCGCCCCGGCGTCTGGTTCTGGCGCGAGACTTCGACGCGCTCGGTGATGCGGACGCGGGGCTTCTCGGTCTGGAACACCCAGTCCTGCCCCTCGTCCTCTGCGCTGCACATCCGCACGGTGCCGGGGCTCACGCGCATGGCGGTGAACGATGACGCCTGCATGATCGTGGTCGGGGTGTCCTGAGTCGTTTCGTTCGCCTGCTTGGGGTAGGGGTCGATGAAGGCCCCGCCGAAGTGGGCGTTCATCGCGGCCACTCCCGTGTTCGACGGGAGCACCGTGATGACGGCGGTATCGGCGCACGGGGTCGACAACTCCACCTCAAACACTTGCGCCTGCGGCATGACGCCTGCGCTGCCCTGCTGCGTCGATGCGTTCAGCGCGTTGTCCAGCCAGTGCGGGACCATCTGCCAAGCGTGCTCGTATGCGCCGTACGGGCTGACCGTGCGCGAGCAGTCCAAGCGCGTCACGGTGAACGGCGTGCCGACGATGCTTGAAATGGCAAGCGATCCGGTGTCCGCGTAGTTCTGTGCGTAGACGCGGGCATCCATCTCGCAGGTGCAGGCGATGCCGTCGAACATCGACTCTTCCTCGACCGATGCTCGGGTAATCATCCGGCCTTGGGGGTTCACGCGGATGCTCATGCAGTTCCACGCCATCGCCACCAGTTCGCGGATGTCCGATGAAAGATCCCCCGCCATGCGGACGCGCATGGAAACATCGGCCCATCCGTAGTTCGGGAAAGAGCGCGTGTACTTGAACTTGATGTCTCCGTCCCGCGCCGGGTATGGCAGGTCCGTGCGGCACTGCTCATCGGTGATCTGGTACGCAAGCCCGGTGCCGTCAGGGGTCAGCGCGTACTCCTGTGGCCTGCGCCGCCATCCTTCGCCCGGAACCGGGGGAATGATTGCAAGGCGGTACAGGTCCGGGTAGGGGTTGCGGCTGTTCCAGTCGCCGCCGGACGCCGATGGGGCCACGGTGTCATCGCGCCCGCTGTTCTTCGTGCTGGGAGCCACGGACAGGACGCCGCGAATCACGCGCGTCAGCCGCCCGTCCAGCCCGACTTGCATCGTCTGTGTCCACGTGTGCGATACCGGGCTGGTGGTCGTTTCCACGTCCAGGGGAGGAATCTGCGAGTCGATCTGGAACTCCACCCCGACCATTCGCGGCCCGATGGCGTAGGGCGAAGAAAGCGTAATGAGCGGCCCGCCAATGTCATCGGGAACGTCAAGCGTGTAGCTGCTTCGTGTGACCCACGATCCGCCAGCGTCGCGCACTTCCAACGTGTACGTCACCACATCGGGGATCGTTGTTCCCTCTCCCCCGGTCGCCACCACGGCAGCAAGAAACTCTTGGTAGGCGGTTTCGCTGGCAAAGATCCCGCGCCCGCGAATAGTGGAACGGACGCCCTTCATGGTTCGTCCATCGTCGGCGTAAACAGGACCGTGCAAAAACTCCGTGGTGGTCACGCACGGAATCACGAAGTTTGTCCCGTGCCCCACGCCGCAGGTGAGTCGGCTGTTTGTGGTGAAGGCCATTACGGCTTACCTCCGACAAGCATGTATGCCCCCATCTGCCGAAGATCCTGCTCGATTGCTCCGTTCGCGGAACTCATGTCGGCGCTCGGCTGCGTGTTGTTGACGATCAGGCCCAGAGACGCCAGCACGTTGCGGAGCATGGCAAGGATGGCGCGAAGCCCCTCACCGATGGCCGTCCCGCGCAGGGCGTCCGCGATGGAATCACCGATCTTGCCGTAGACGCCGCCCGCGAACAGCGCGATGCCGCGCAGGGTTTCGATGATCGTGTTCGCGGCGGAAAGCAGCGCGCCCAGCGAGATGGTCGCCACCGTGGTCAGCGCCGCCAGTTGCGGCAGGAGGTTGTCCCCTAGCCGCGCGGTCTGGTTGCTGAGGAACGTGTCCGCCCGCTGCGCGCTTGCCGCCGTCGCGCCGCGCCCGCTCTGCGCGCTCTGCATCGTCCGCATCACCTCGGCCACCTGCTCGGCGGCGACCGCCTGCGATGCGGCACCGCTGAATCCCATCAGGCGCGTGGCTTCCGACACCATGTAGCGGTGGAAATCGACGATGGCCTTCACCACGCCCTCGATGGCCTTGATGACAAGCCCGACCACCACCCCGGCCACCGCGCCAGCCGCAAGCCCCCCGGCGATGCCCGACGCGCTCATGCCGCCAGCGCCACCGCCGCCGCCTGCGCGCGCCCCGGACGCCGCGCCGCCCGTGAACACCTCCGTGACCGTCCCGGTCGCCAAGTCGCGCTTGGGGGCCATCAGCGCCGTGCCGATGCCGCCCGCCTGCCGGGTGGAAGCAAGGGCGCGCGTCACGCTGGCGGACGCCGCCGCCTGCGAACTGATCGCAAGCGCCTGCGCCGCCTCGATCATCGCATCGGCCACGCCCGCCTCCGGGCGCTGGGGGAGGTTGCTGCGACCCCGCCGCCCGGACGGCGCACCGGATGCAGCGCCTCCGACAGCGCCACCCGATGCGCCGCCGGGTGCGGTTCCGTTCCCTGCGGCGTCCAGCGACGCAGTGAGGTCGTTGAAGTCGATCTTGATGCTGCCGTACGTCTTCTCGCCGCTTGCGTCCGTCATGTCAGGCTCCAGTCTCCGCGCTGTCGAATGCGCGCCCGTACTCGTACACGTCCGTGGCCTTCATCCACCCCGGCTTGCCCTCGACCTGGATCGGCGCGCCAGCCGTCACCAGCAGCATCGGCGTGGTCAGCAGCGCGTCGGAGCCTTCCCCGAGGAACGACTGGTTGATGGCGTAGCGGATCGCGTTCATCACGTCCACGATGCCCCGCGCTCCGATGGTCCGGTTCGTGGCGCGCGGCTGGCGGTCGGTCAGTTCGCGCCAGTTCAGGCTCACGGCAACCATCGACCGCGTGAGCCATGCGCCCGAGAGCGGGTGCTGCTGCGTTCCGTCGCGGATCATCACCTGCACTGTGGTGCGCTGGACGCTCACGGGGGTGGAGTATTCGTCCACCATGTAGACGCACTGGTTGCACCCGAACTCTTCCATCACCGCTTGGATGCGCTGGATGATCGCGGTCGTCACTTCCGACTCGGAGAATGTCGCCATGTTCGCCCCTGCCATCACGCTGCCGTTGAGCAGGGCGAGCGTTGCGGTGTTGAAGTTGTTCGCGGTTTCGAGGATCAGGCCCGCGTCCTGCCACGTGGGGAACAGGGACGGCACCGGGGACACGCCGCCGTACTGCACCTGCGTGATCATGTTGCGCGACTGGAGCTGCCGTGCGATGGTCTGCGGCGTGTACGGGTTCTGTGGGTCGTTGTCCGGCTGCGTGGCGAGCCATTGCCAGTACCCGGTCGCGCCCCACAGGAGCCACCCGGTCGCAGGCGGGCCCGAGTAGGTGCGGCTGCGCGCCAGCGCCTTGTTGAACAGGGCCTGCGGCAAGAACGTCGGCACCTGCGTATCGACGTTGAAGATCGGCGTGAACGGGTAGAACACCGTGCTGTTCAGCGGCCACACAGGCTGCGAAGGCTGGCCGTTGATCGCCTTGCAGCGGTTGACCACCTCCAGCCCCGCCTCTTGGTACGAAGTCCACACCTCCCACTCGACATCCCAGTCTGCCAGCGTCGGCGGGTCGGGGTAGTTGTAGCCCGGTGCGGTCCCGGCGAGCACGGTGCTGCCCGTCGCCAGCACCTCGAAAGGACGCTGCTCGGGGTCCATCGTCGGGAAGTCGGGGGACAGGACGAAGAAGTACGGGCAGGCCCAGTCCATCTCCGCGAAGATCGGCGCGTAGCGTTCGGTCGCCTCCGCGATCCGCACCTCGCGGTTGATTTCCGTCGCGTACTTCCATGACACCGGGTCCGCCGTGGTGAAGTTCCGCACCAGCGGCATGGACGAGCACGCCAGCATGATCCCCGTGGTGAACTCGGCCTTGATCGCCTGGAGCGCCCCGATGAACTGCGCCTGTGTGTAGGCGATGCGCTCGGGATCGTCGCCCGTCATCCACACCTCGAACAGCCCCTCGAAGTCGAGGAATGCGTAAGTGGGCGTGAGCGCCCCCGCCACCGCCCCGTGCTCGTACAGGAAGTTGATGCACGCGGGGATGTTGATGCTCATGTCCAACTGGCCCTCGTTGAGCACCAGCGGATCGCCGTACGAATCCGTCTCCCCGCCGTAGAGCGGGACGCAGAAGACGAATCCCGGCACCTCCTCGAAGTCGATGAGGGTGAGCGCATCCTGCGCCGGATCGCCCGTGGCGCAGATCAGGTCGTGCAGCATGAGGATGGGGGTCGTTTCAGCCACGGTGCTTTCCTGCGGCCTTGGCGGCGGATGCCGCAAGGTGTGTGCGCTGCGCCTGCCTGCCGTCGCCCGTGGCCGCGAACACCAGCCCCGCCAGTTGCTCGGGCGTGCCGCCGAGCGCCGCGCTGATCGCGCCCGCCATCACCAGCGTGTCCCGCGCGTCCAAAGCGTCGAGGTTCGCCATGAGGCCGAGCGCCGTTTCTTCGTCGAACTCGCAGGGAGCGCGCCCGTAACGGGCGAGGAAGCGGGCGCCCTCCCTTAGCCGTTTCCCGATGCCTGGATTCGCTGCATCACGGAGGTGACCACCGAGAACAGCGCCGCGTCGGAAGCGGCCAGCGCCGCCTCCTTCGGCGTGAACAGGTCGCGTGCGATCTGCGCCGTCGCCTGCACGCCCTCTGCGCCGGGGGCGCGTACGGCTTCTGAGCAGGCCATGCTCGCCATGAGTTCGCCCGCGTGGAACGACACCGTGGTGCCGTCGCGCATCGTGACTTCGTACCAGTTCGGGTCGGATTCGCCGCCCATCGTGATCTTCGGCATTGTCGGAGTGCCTTTCGTGCGTTAGGTGGTCGTGAGTTCGTATAGGAGGTTCGTGGACGGGAGCGGCATCGCGCGCAGGTTCAGGCCCAGCACCTTCGCGCAGTTGCCCCACTGGCTTTCCACGAAGGACTCGCCGTCTGCGATGCAGCAACCGAACTGGATGCCCTTGCGCCCGGTGATGAGGGGCTTGATCCACACGCCGAAGTAGCCGCCGCTGGCGTAGGCGGTGGGGACCATGATCTTGCCCACGGTGGCCGTGCCGATGGCGTCCTCGATGCGCGTCTCCAGCGCGGCCAGTACGGTCAGGTCCCACTCAACGAGCGCGCAGGAGATGGTCGCCTCCTGGTTGTTCCCGATGAACTGCGCGGGGGCGGCACCGCTGGAGGTGTCCGTCTCCTGCTTCATGTGCTTGATGAAGTTCACGCGGGGCAGGTTGTCGTTGGCCGTGCGCCCAAGCAGCGCGTAGGTGGCGGTGCTGCCCGTCACCCAGATTTCGCACGGTCCCGTGACGTTCCATGTGATCGCCATTTCATTTGCCTCCGAGGGTGAGTTTCAGGCCGGTGAAGATGCTGTTGCCGATGACGTGGAAGTCCTCGGGGGTCGGTTCGACGAAGTTGCGCGCGGGGACGGTGACGCCCTGCCACGCCATGATGTAGTCCTTGCCCTGCTGGAGCCGCCCGGGAACGAGCGCAGTGCCGCCTGCGTAGTTGCGCGCGCCCTTGCGGGTCAGCGGGATGAAGTTCGGCCCGGTGGTGGTGATGCCGCGATTCTGGTACTCGCCGTAGCCCACGCCGCCCACTTTCACGTCGATGGTGCCGCCCGTGACGGTCGCGCTCGCTGTCAGGCTCCGGCGCAGGCGTCCGGTGTCCTTCAGCGGCTGCTCGCCCGTGCGGTAGGAGACGGATTCCTGCGGCACGCCCTTGCGGTCGAACCACGTCCCGGTGATCGGCTTGATGGGGTCGAACTGGCCCTCCCGGCCTTGTCCGGCGTCGATGTGCGCGCCCATGCTGTCGCTGAGGACGCGGGCGATGCCCGCGCCGACGGACGGCATCTCCAGCGCCTTTGCGATGCGCTGCTTCATGTAGGCGACTCGCTGGGCGTGGTTCATCCCCACAGCCTCCCGTTGCAGCAGCCGAAGCCAGGGCGGAACGGGCCGAAGAACGCCGTGTTGGACGCGAGAAGCTGGCAGTTGACGCTGGTGACGCTCGTTGCGCCGGGGGCGGTGCTGGACGGGTTGCCCGCGTCCGCCGCCGCGTCCACGGGTCCGAAGATCATGCGCCCGCCAGCAAGCTCGTTGAGGTCCGCGAGCGCCTGCTTGTACATCGCCTCCACCTGCGGGGGGATGCCGCCGCCGCGCCGGGACATGAGCGAAGCCGCCGCCAGCGCCACGCAGATGGAGCGCAGCAGCGGCTCGTTCGCCGCCGACAGCGCGTCCAGGTTGGCCGTGGTGTACATGTTGGCGGCGCGCGCCACGCCCTGGATGCGCCCGCTGGCGTTCTCCAGCGCGTAGTCGATGACGCTGTTCGGGCCAACGAGAGGCCCGCCTGTGTCGGCGCAGCAGTCCGCGATCAAGTTCGCGTCTATGGCGGCAACGAGGTTTTCATAGGTCGCGTATGCCATTGTGCTCGCCTTCGGAAAGGGGCCAGCCGCGAGGCCGGCCCCTTGCCGAGTGCGGTGGGCGGTTGCGGATCAGCTCAGGACGTTGGCGCACATGTAGCCCGACTGGGGCGCGATGACGCCGACTGCGTAGTTGTCGGAGATGACTCCCGAAAGGCGCTGGGGCAGCGCCTGGTACTCGGTGCGGACGGCCATCTCCTCGTAGCTGAAGATGCCGATGGTGCTCCAATCGCGGCCTGCGGACACCTGGTTGCCCATGATCTCGCCCTTGCGGGTGATGAACAGGGCCGCGTTGCCCATTGCGAAGGACGCCGCCGTGGTCGCACCGGGCTGGCTGGTGACGCGCACGGTGTTGTCCACGATGATGTTGCGGAGGCCGTAGAGCTGGTTGGGGATGCCGTACGAGGGGATCACCACGCTGGCGTCGCCGCGCTGGACCGCCAGCGAGAGCGTGTTCTGCTTGATGAAGTCCTCGAACTCGGCGGTCTGGCTGATCGCGCGGGCGACTGCGGGGCCGATGACCATCGTAAGGTCGGAGCCCTGCACCAGCCCGCCGGACGAGAGCTCGACCGCCTGCATCGCGGCCTGAATGCCCTTCTTGATCCACTGCTCAGTGGTGGCGTTGGAGTTGTTCCACGGGCCGCCGCCGAGGATGGTCCCGGTGGCCGCGGTGTTTCCTGCCCAGTTGCCCGTGGTGGTCGCCGCCGTGATCGCGTTGATCTCGCGGACGGTCATCACCGCCTGCGCGTGGCTGCCGATGTACTCGGCGGCAAGGTCGACCGTGGGGCACTGGTCGATGGTCTGCTGCGGGATCATGAACGCCTCGCCGTAGCGGGCGGTCAGGAACGTCGCGTTCTCGAAGTAGTCGCCGACGGGCTTCGGCACGTCATTGCCAAGCGGCCAGATGAAGTCGCTGACGGCCACGACTCGCGCGCCGTTGGCGGGATCCCACCGCTGGTACACGCCCGACATGTTCTTGGTGGGGTACAGCTTCGCCCACTGGTTCAGCTTGAAGCTGGCCGGGTTGCGGGAGTAGTTGACGCACAGTGCGCCGCCGAGCTCTGCATCGCTCCAACCGTAGTTGGGGATGTAGATGTTCTGTCCGCCTCCGGGCTGGTTCGTGAATGCCATTGTCGAGTCTCCTGTCGTTCTTGGTGGAGCCCGGATCGTTCCGGGCGGTTCGGTCGTTCAGGTCACGCGCCCGGTGCGGAGTTGGGGATGAACCACACGCGGAAGAGCACGCCGTCCGCAGACGGGGTTTCCAGCGCGATGGCGCAGGGGACGCTCGTTGCGGCGTTCGAGTAGACGATCAGCCCGCCCGCCGTGGTCGCAGAGAGCTTGCTGCCCGCGCTGATGCCGCTGGCGGTGGTGCAGTACGCGAACACCTCGTAGGGCTGCTGGACGGACACGGCTTCGCCCGCGATGGCGTTGTAGGTCGCGTCCTGGTAGCGCAGCGAGCCGTCGCTGAAGCCGACCACGACATCCGTGGCGGCGGTGGCGGCGATGACGGTGTTCGCGGCGCTGAACTTCAGCGCGCGGTTGGGCAGGATGTTCCCGCCCGAGATGCAATTGGGAGTGAGGGTTGCCATTGTGTGTGTCCTTCTGTTGCCTTGCGGTCAGGAAGCGGCCTTGGCCGCGGCGATGCGGGCGTTGTATTCGGCCATGTTTGCGGGGTTCGTGGCGAGGACCGCCTGCACCTGCTCGTCGGAGAGCGGGCCGCTGACGCCCTTCAGTCGCACGCCGATGCCGCCGTCGATGCGCTGGCCAATGGGGTCGCGTGCGAAGGTGTCGCGGAACAGGGCCACCATCGCGTCGGGGTCCTTGCTGACCGCCAGCGCGCTGATGAGCGATTCGCGGCGCGCGGCGGGGATTCGGAAGCCCTCTGCGGCCATGTTGTCGATGGTGCGGCTGAACCGCTCGACCCGGTTGGCGTGCTCCAGCTGCTCGATCCGCGCGGTGAACTCCTCGCGCTCGCGGGCGAAGGTGTCGGGGGCGGGCGCGGCGGGAGCCACGGGCGCAACCTTGGCGGGATCCGTCCGGCTCATGGCGTCCGATTCGACGGTGGCCGCAGCCGGGGCGGATGCGCTCACGCCGCAGCTCTTCAGGCATTCCATCACGATTGCAACGATCTCTTCGCGGGTCATTTCCTTGCCTTCCGTTCCTTCCCCGGTGCTGGGGATGTAAGTGTTCTGTCCGCCGCCCGGAGACTGCATCTCGAAGGTCGTCGTCTCGGCGCTGAAGATCTCCACCATCCCTCCAGCCGAGAAGTCCGTGTCCGCCATGTCACGCGCCGCCGTCTCGGCACCGATCAGGGCCACGGCGGTCATCCGGCTGTCGGCGGCGAAGATCTCCGCGCTGCGCCGGGGGTATGCGTTTGTGGCCAGGTTCGCGTCGAACTGCTCGCGGCTCATTTCCATGTCGCCCACGATGGTCAGAACGCCATCGGAGTCGAATCCGTCCAGCGAGACGATGCGGCCCACCGAAGGCCGCTTGTCCGTGATCCCCGGCACGCGGTCGGCGTGGCCCAGCGCGATGCGCGGGTACATGCCCTTGCCCATGCGGGCCTTGGTCTGCTCCAGCACCTCGCGCGTCTTGCTCGCGTCGTAGCGCCGGATCTTC
>ERZ869925.964-NODE-964-length-15378-cov-3.636820_pt1 | contig 15378 bp, 30 predicted proteins | sample MGYA00579311_ERZ869925 | MGnify/ENA primary metagenome ERZ869925 (study PRJEB32216, sample SAMN09231817) | wastewater metagenome | place: USA: Maryland | collected 2016-07-30 | study: EMG produced TPA metagenomics assembly of the PRJNA472060 data set (Reclaimed...
AACTGCTGCTTGTACGATAGCCCAGATGCCATTGCTTCCTGAAGCATATCATTACCTACCAGAGGTTTATGCAGCATACAGATATTGGTCAAAAGAAAAAGATTCAAGAGCATCGATATTCAAGAACGAACTCGAAGAGGGGATAGCGAGTTTGACTCGAGAATATAGCATGGGTGATCTGTCGATGATCATAGATGATTTATGCGATGCACCAATTATTAATCCAAATTTGACAATAGAACTATGAATAACTTCTTAAAAACATTATTAACACCAACATTGGGACTAATTAATCCATTTAATTTATTAAAGAAAAAAACTACAACCCCGGTAGTTCCTACTTCGATGACTGGTACTGGACAGATAGGACCAGTTAAAGCACCAACATCAATGACTGGTACTGGACAAATTGGTCCAGTTACAATTCCAAATACAAGTGCGAATAAAGTTGTAAACCCAAAAACTGGAGGACTTACAACGACTCCTCCTCCAACAAATACAAGTCCAACAATTCCAACATGGGATACTCCTACGACAACAACACCACCTCCAACGACAATACAAACTCCAGCACCAACAACAGTAACTACTCCAACAGCACCGGATGTTTCTTCATTAAGAACTGGAGTAGCAAATGCAGAAAAAGCATATACTACTTCAATGCAAATGACTCCAGAAGAAGAAGCGGCACAAGCCGAAATAGATAGATTACAAACATCATTTAGAACTGGATACCAAGGAATAGAGGATCAGACAATTCCAATGGAATTCATCACCGGCCAGCAAACATCTCTAGAGAAACGAGCATTAAATCTAGCAGAGCCGTTATCGGCCAAATTGGCCCGTTTACAGGCGAAAAGGACAAGTGCCACAGAAGCATCCAAATTCGCACTAGAAAGGGCAGATAAAGCCGTAGAAGCAGCAAAAGGGACCACTAGTGAGGGCTTTACTTTAGGTGAGGGACAAACAAGATATGATGCATTCGGGAATATAATAGCAGGAGGGACACAATCTAGTCCAACTACATACACTGAGGGAACAGATCCAACAGCTGATGCCTACGTGAAAGGAGTATTGAGTGGACAATACAAACTCGAGAATATACCAGAAAATTATCGAGGATTAGTAGCTCAAGGAACTGCCGGACAAAAGATACAAACTGAAACATCACCATATTCAGCCGAAAGAGCATTTCGAACGATTCAGAGTGTGAATGAACTCCTACCACAGGTCAATAACATGACCACAGGATTTGGAAGTTTATTGAGTGTGATTCCAGAGTCACAAGCTAAATATTTCAAATCTCAAATAAATACACTTAAATCAAGTATCATAACAAATGAATTGACAGCAATGAGAGAGGCCTCAAAGACAGGTGGAGCATTGGGTAACGTTTCTGATCGAGAAAGTGAATTCCTATCAAATGCTCTCGGAGCATTGGACACTGCAGTAAAACCTGAACAGTTCAAAGCTCAATTAGAAAAAATAAAACAAAGTGTAGAAAGATGGCAACAGGCCGTAAATCAATATGGAGGAACTCAAACTGCATCAGCAAACACCACTGGTGGAGTAGTAAAAACAACCATAGGTGACATTAATACTAATTGGTAAAAATTATATGGATCAAGACGTCATTAACTTAGCAAAAGCGATTAGGGATAAAGAAAGTAAAGGAAACTTTAATGCTGTTGGTGATGCTGGAACTTCAAAAGGAGGATACCAATGGCAAAAAGGAACTTGGCAGGAACATGCGAAAAAAATACTCGGTGACTCGAATGCTCAAATGACTCCTGACAATCAAAATGCTGTGGCTTATGGGATGATTAAAAATTGGAAAGACCAAGGATTAAACCCGGCCCAAATCGCAGCAAAATGGAATTCAGGAAGCTCAACTGGATGGGAAAACAAAATAGGTACAACGACAATAAATGGAAAGAAAATTGCATATAATGTACCTCAATACGTGAAAGATGTGACCGATACATACCAGAAGTATAAGATGACAAATCAAGTGATTAAAGCACCTGAAAAATCTGCAGGCGAAATGGCTGATATATCATCGGCAGAAAAATACAAAGCCACATTTCCATCTAAATCAGAGGGAACTGCTGTCGGAGAGGCCATAAGAACTGTGGGGAATATACCGGGCTCAGCATTTGGATTTGTTAAGGGTGCATTAGATATAATCAATCCAGTAAGCACTGTAAACAAGATAAAAGAGATAGTTTCTGGTACAAAAGAATTTGCCCAAGAACAGGGTGGGATGGGTAAAGCAATTTGGGAAGTCATTAAACAGACACCTGAAACTGCATATGAAGTATTGGTACCGGAAGTAGCGAGAAAGGTAATCTCTGGCGATTTAGAGGAAGCCCAAAGAGCAATAGTAAACGATCCTGTCGGGCAAATACTTCCATTCATTATCGCAGCAAAAGGAGGAGCAAAAGTAGCTGATACTGCAGCGACAAAATCAGCGATGGCAAAATATGCCAGAGAACCATTTACTCAAAAAACTATTCCTAAGCCAACGACAAAATATAGCGAAGCTGTAGATACAACGATAAGTAAAGTTGGCCAAGCTGGTATGCAACCATTCAAAAGTGCATTCGGGGGTGCCGGAAAAGTGCGAGATTATGCGATAAGTCAGGCAACCGGACTCGCACCTGAAACTATAAGAACAGTAAAAGAAACTCCTAAGGCATTCAGTAAAAAAGCAATGGCTGATATAGACAGAGCAACTCTAGGTAGACAAGTACAATCAAAACTCGGACAACTTGCCGAAGAAAAGAGTGCAACCGGAAAAGAATACCAACCAATCCGAGAAAGTGGAAAAGAAGTAAAAGTAGATCCAACATTCTGGGATGATACATTCAAGGAAACAACCGGACTCGAGATTAAGAAAGGACAGCTAACTCCAACTACAACTTCTAAAGTTCGAGATGCTGGAGATGTACGGGCTTTGCAGAAAGTATACGAATTCTGGAAGCCAAAATTCAAAGAGGGAAAACTAACTGCTGATGAATACCTAAATATGAGAGAGGACCTCGCAAAAGCATCTAAATTTGAGAAAGATTTGGGTAAAAGAAAGGATGTCGAGATACTCGCAGGCCAGATAAGAGCTAAACTAAATCAAGCATATAGACCACAGGTTGAGGGACTTTCTGCTCTTGATGAAACAATGCGTTCACAGATACTCGAGTATAAAGATCTTGCAAAAGGACTCGTAGACAAAGACGGAATAATTACCGATGCAGGAATGGCTAAAATTGCCAATCTATCAAAAAATAAGCCAAAATTAGCAGAGCAACTCGAGAGAATTGTGCCGGGAATTACTCAGCAAGTAAAGGTGCTTCAAGCCATCGCAGATATTGAACGAGCAAGTGGAATAAAGGTAGGAACATATACCAGAGCCGCAGCAACCGGTGGAGCATTTCTTGGTGGTGGACCAGTTGCAGCAATAGTGACAGCTGTACTGACTTCTCCTGAAGTAGCAGTGCCACTTCTAAGACAATACGGACTCATAAAAAATGCAACTGTAGTAAAAGCCGTCACCAATGCTCTCAGAGAGAGTGTCGGATTCGTAAATAAATTACCAGAAAAAATACCAGCAAATTCAGCGATGATAACTGGTGGAAATAAATCTAACTTTGGTAGGTAACAAATTTATAAATCACAATCCCAGCAAAAAGACAGAATAGATAAGAAGCTCCCTCGACAACTCCGTATTCACTAAGAAGTGCAGCGATTACAAAAATTATTATAAAAGCTGTCCATGGGTGCTTGATCTTGTAATTAAGTTTAGACATAGTATAATTATAACATATAACAACCTGCAGGAATAGTCACCTGTGGATAACAAACAAAAAAACTATGGAAGAAGAAAAATTTGTAAGTGGAGCATTAGAGGATACAAGGCCAGAGGAATCAAAAGCCAAGGACTGGCACAAAGACGTGGCCATGGCTACTCCTATTGAGTGGAAAGTAAAGGATTTTAGCGATATAAAGACATTTCCAGTAAGGAATCAAGATGGCTCAGGATCGTGTGTAGCCCAGACACTGGCTCTGATACTCGGCATAGAAAACTTCCTAGAAGAAGGTAGATTTATAGAGTTCTCGGCTAAAGATATTTATACTCGAAGAAGCAATCAAGGGACTATGGGAATGATAGGAGTAGAGGCCTTAGATATAGCTCGAAAATATGGGTCTACTCTCGAGGTATTAATACCATCTCAGAACATGGGAGAAAGCGAAATAAACAAAATTGTTCGTAATGTATCCGATGAAGAAATTGGAGAAATCTTCCGGATCAAGGACTTTTGGCAAGTACCATTTAATGTGGATAAGATAGCTCAAATAATGGAGAATGGTCGCAAAGATGGAGTGGCAAAACCATTGATGACATGGTTCCAATTTCCACGAACAGAATGGACTTCAAAACCAAACCTAACTCCTGTCACTACAGACAGAGTACATCATTCCGTCACTGGAATAGATTACGGAATTATGGATGGTAAAAAAGGAATTTTCATACAAGATAGTTGGGGACTACATTCAAGCACAGTGAATGGCCTCCGATTCATAAGCGAAAATTATTTGAAAGATAGAATGACATTCTGTGCCTATGTAAATGATCTAGGAAACGACTGGCAAGATATGCCACAGACGACAATAAAAAGAGTGTTAAGACGAGGAATGACCGGAGAAGATGTAAAAGAACTTCAAACATTGCTCGGCATAACAGCTGATGGACAATTTGGAAAAGCAACTGAGAAATCAGTAAAGATATTCCAACTAGATCATGGGTTAAAAGTAGATGGGATTGTCGGTCCTGTCACATTAAAAAAATTATTAGAAAAATAATATGCAAGGATACAAAACTTGGATTGGTATATTCATCACAGTTCTCGGTGCTTTGGGTTATGGAGATCTGATAACTCAAACAGATGCCAATAATCTTATCAACCTATTGACACAAGTCATCGGAATTGTTCTAACAGTATACGGAAACTGGAAAGCACATAGTCAAATAAAGGCCCTTGGGGGGTACTCAAAATAGGTGTGAATAACTAGTGTTGACTTCAAAAGAGAGTGGTATAATTAAGTTATACCACTTTTCTGTTATGTCTGGCCGAAGTTTCTGGGGAGCAAAAACCCAGCACTTATGAAAAAAATAATGAAAATGGTGACTTGTGCAATTATCTCCCTATCGCTACTAAGCATACAGGTAAGAGCCGAGGCACCAACAATATACCGATCACAATATATCAAAGTATATGCTTTCGAAAGAGTTTTGATGACTTGGGGTGATGACCAATGGATATATTTCAATGACTTAGTAAAAAGAGAAAGTAATTGGAATAGTGAAGCCAAAAACCCTGCAAGTTCTGCTTATGGATTCGGACAATTATTGGATAGTACTTGGAAGAGTGTCGGATGCGAAAAAACAAGTGATCCATACATACAGATTGACTGCACTATAAAATACGTGAAAGATAGATATGGAACTCCAAAGCAGGCAATCATATTCCACAACAAAGCAAACTGGTATTAAAAAAGGCCCTAGGTGGACCTTTTTTTGATAGTGATTTCGAACATATCGTTCCAAAATGTTTGATTCAACCAAACAAGTATTTCGTCTGGTTTCATGTTCCCAAATAAATGGTGATATAATTCGTGCATTAATCTTGGCACCTTACATACTCCGACAATTCCTTTTTTTGGTCTTGAACGTGGAATGATATGGTGCTTAGTCATCTGTAACGGATCATTTTTATTTTTCATGATGTACTCTTTTCAATTATTATACACCTGATATAATAAAAGTAGTAGTTCGGATGTGTGTAGCTCCGGGCATAAATGTTCTTGTGTTTCGACTCCTCAATAATCGACAAATAATAATTTTAAGAGAAAGACCAAAAGAAAATTTCACATACTACTCCTACACCTAAAAAACCCTTGTTTTAAGGGATTTTTTAGTTAAAAGTTATACACAGTTATGATTAGGAGATAGCAACTGGTCGGTATATAATATACATAGGTCGAAACATTAATAATTAAATAAAAAACATACATGAAAACAATCATCACAATAGTTCTTATAGCAATAGCGATGATATTACTGATGGCATGGTTCGATGAACATGACAAAAAAGTAATGCAATCAGCTGAACTATATGAAAAGTGTGTAAGTATTCAATACGGAGGTATGACACCGGCTCACTACTATGAGATCAATGGCGAATACCCCGAGTGCGATTATCAAGCTAATTAAAAATAAAATATGGAAGAAAAAGAAATTGTTGTATTAAAAGGCCAAGTGTCAAAGTTTGAAAACCAAGCTAACGAGATACAAATAACGACTCCAGAAGAAAACGAGTCAGCATTAAATCTCAAAGCAAAACTAAAAGACCTCGGTAACCAAATAAAAACTCGCAAAGAGGCGATAACAAAACCACTAAACCAAGCATTGAAAAGTGCTCGGGAATTGTTCGCACCTCTTGAAGAGAAATTCGAGAATGCCGAAAATATGGTTGGTAGAAAACTTCTCGATTATAAGAGAAAAATAGACGAAGAGGCCAGAAAGAAAGAAGAGGCCATCGCTAAGAGAGTAGAGCAAGGAACTCTCAAAATTGAAACAGCTGAAAGAAAAATAGATCAGATCCAGAGGGTAGATAAAACTATAAAAACAGATCATGGCCAAGTTCAATTTAGAAAGATCAAGAAAATGCGAATAGTAGACCAAAACCTCATCCCAGAAAAATATTGGGTTATTGATGAGGTCTTATTAAGAAAAGAAGTACTAGCCGGGGTAGTCGTTCCCGGTGCAGAAATGTACGAAGAAGAAATAGTATAATGACAAAACAAACAAAAAAAGAAGTTCAAAAAAAACAATTCAATGATCTTGCTGAACATGAAAACAATACCACAGAAAGCAAAGAGATAAAGGTAATTGAAAGGATAATCGAAAATAGAGAGATAGCTCCACAGGATGCATTCGGAAAGATGAGTAAGTCACAGATAGAACTTGTTAAAAGAACTGTAGCCAAAGGAGCAAGTGATGATGAGTTGCGACTCTTCATCCAAGTGTGTAAAGGAGCAAACCTAAACCCATTTCTAAAGCAAGTATTCCTAGTCCCAAGGTGGGATAGCCGAGAGGGCAAGGAGGTCCGGGCCATTCAAGTCAGTATAGACGGATTCCGAGCCATAGCCGAGGAAAGTGGAGGATATGCCGGGAATGAGGATGCCTTATTCACTGGAGAAGAGCTCGTAGAATACGGGAAAGAGAAAAAACAGGTCAAAGTGCCACTTGAGGCCAAAGTAACAGTGTACAAGTTCGTAGAGGGCCAAAGATACCCTTTTACAGCGACAGCAAGATGGTCTGAATACTATCCGGGCGAAAAGATGGGCTTTCAATGGCACATTAGGCCATATCTCATGCTCGGTAAATGTGCCGAGGCCCTAGCACTAAGAAAGGCATTTCCAAAACTACTCTCCGGAATGTACGCTTCGGAAGAATTAGACAAAGGGCAAGTAGAGATATCTCCTGAGGCAAAAGCTGAACGAGGAATGCAAACTCTGTTAAAATTGATTAGTGAGTGCTCATTCGCTGAACTTGAGGACTACAAAAAGAAGATAAGTGAAACAACCAAGTATAGCGAAGAGCAAAAGAAAGACCTCCTCAAGGCCGTAGAGAAGAGATTCAGCCAGATTGATAAACAAACACCATAATGCCAACTCCAAGACCATACATTAGCTTCTCGCAAATGACTCTGTTCGAGATGAATCCACAAAAATATGTGGAGCAATACATCTATGGAAAAAAACAGAGGATAACGAGGAACATGGCATATGGGTCCCTGATGGCAGATGGGCTAGAGAATGATGAATCCACCGGGGATCCCGTCTTGGACATGATGATGGCTAAGATACCAAAGTTCGAGATTAGAGATAAGTCATTCGAAGTGGATCTAAAAGACGGGAAAAGTAAGATAACACTTCTATGCAAACCAGACACCATGAAAGCTGATATGACAGCATTCAAGGAGTATAAGACGAGTGTTAGGCCATGGACTCAAAAAATGGCCGATGAATCAGGACAAGTAACGTTCTATGCTACCGGAATGTGGCTCAAAACAAAAAAGATTCCACAGGATATAGAACTCATCGATGTTGTAATCGAATACAACGAAGATGGATCATTGATTCCTACTGGTGAGATAAAGACATTCAAAACCAAAAGGACAATGGTTGATATTATTAAAATGACCGGCCGTATCAAAAGAGCATGGGCCGGCATCAATAAGCTCTGCGAAAAAGAACTATTATGAAAATTATAAGATACAACATTAGTAAACCAAAAAAGTATACCGATCGTGGTGGAAACGAGAAAACTCAATGGAATAACATAGGTACAATGACCGAATTTCACAAGGATGATGGCAAAATAAGCCGAATTATCGAGATCCCGGCCATAGGACTAGATGCAAACCTATTCAAAATAGAGCCAAAACAAAGGGAAAATAGCGAAAATCAAGACCAAGGATACGAAGAAATGGGAACTGAAGAGATATTATAAACTAATACACCTGGCTTCGGTTATCCACAGATTGACTAGGTTGCAGGATAACCGACAGCTTGGTATAATAAGAATATGGCTAATCAATGGTTCAAATTTTATGGAGGAGAATACCTATCAGATCCTAAAATAGGAAGATTGTCTCCTGCAGAAAGAAGTTGTTGGATAACACTACTTTCAATGGCCAGCATGTCGGATGACGGAACAGTAAGATATTTAGATATAGATGATTTACTAGAAAAATCAGGGATACATCATAATCCATACAATGAGGGTGACTGGGAAAAATGTCAAAATGTGTTAATAAAATTCTCCCAGATGAAAATGATAAGTGTGGAAGATAAGGAAAGCATGATTAAAGTAATAAACTGCGAAAAAAGACAAGAACACAGTATGACTGTGGCCGAGAGAGTAGCTAAACATAGGGCTCAAAAAAGAGAGGTCCAAGACGATGTAACAATTGATGTTACAAATGTAACATCAGAAGAGAATAGAATAGAAGAGAATAGAATAGATAATACTAAGAGTATATACGGAGAATTTCAAAATGTAAAACTCAAACCGGAAGAACACCAGAAATTGATAGAAAGTTTAGGGGAAAAGAACACCAATATCCTCATAGAAGAATTAAGCACAGGAATTGCCTCAAAGGGATATAAATACAAATCCCACTATGCAACACTTCTAAACTGGGCTCGCAGGAAGTATCAAGAGGGTCAAAGGTCGACAATCAATAAAAGAAAAATTGTATGATCTACCTAGTCGAAATGAGCAAAGGGCCAAGTATCAGGATCGACAGCGATGACTTGGCTAAAATAAGAGAAAACATAGGCGAGAGTTTAATATCAGTAAAGCAAGGTATTATCAATCCATCATTCATGGTGAGCATAATCCCAACAGACGAAAGCGAAGTTGAGGTTAAGCAAAAGGTCGAGATGATAGATGGTAAACCAACACTGACTATTGGCGAAGAGAGAAAAAAACTAGCCAATAAAATGAACGTTAATAATCTACAAATAGAATGAAATATAAATGGAAAAAAGCATATAAAGGTCCATTTGAACTAAAGGATGCCATGGAATTAGTTGAAGATATAAAAAAAGTGGCAAATCCAGAAAAGAATGGAATGTATGGAGCAAAATTAAGGAAAAGGTCGAATAAACAACTTTATGATGTAATTATAAAAACAGAAATATGACACCAGAAAATCTAGCGATAAAACAAAAGGTTCACGAATTAAGGAATAAAATAAAACACTGTCCATTTTGCAACTCATGCATTGAGGATCGCAAAGTGGCACTCTATAAGGAACTGATTGATGCACTCTACCGAGTATATTGTTGGCTAGGCCAGAAAAGAAAGCATGATTTCGAGATGAAAGAGATAAGACACTTGCTAGGGAGGAACGAATATGCAAGATTTGGGGACTTGGTACGATTCGGAGGATTGATATACAAGCCAAAGCTATATGGAAAAACAAAAAAGGCCTACTATGGCCTGAATATGGCTCGAGCAAAGGAGTTCTTCGCAGGAACGAGAACGATACCGGTGCAAATAACACTGGACCAGATCACAAATGACATAGTGAGTGAAGTTCCATGCCATGTGTATGACTTCCCAAAACTAGCAACATTATTACGACAGGATGGGCTCTACGATTACGAAAAGGATGTATTACCACCACAATTATGGTCAGAAAACAAATAAAAAAACCAATAGTGTATGGTGGACTCTGGGTTAAGATGCAGATAAATTATTAGAATTAACCTCCACTTATAAATAAGAGGAGATGAAATATTATGGAAACAACAAAAACACTAGAAGATAGAATAAAGCTACTAAGAGAAAATGGATTTGAAATATCTCCAGCTATTGAAGTAGTCATCAAAAAAGAAATAGAATTTGCTGTTAGAAAAGAAATTATGGATTTTATGTATGCAATACAAGAAAGAGCAAATACTATACCACCAAATTTAATCTTAAATGAGGTCGTAAATTACGCCCATGATAGAATAAAACAATTATATAACTAACCCCTCTCTAATCAGAGGATGAGAAACGATTATGAATAAAGAACAAGAAAAGAGAAAATGTATAACAAGTCCAATGTATGGCAAAGATAATAATAAAACACTTCACTTCTATTGTGATTATTGTGGTATAGAAATGGGCTATAATGAAGATAGAGAATGTAATGCCGAATTAGAGCTATGCCCTCATTGTAAAAATCCAGTAGGAGATAGTGAAAGGTCGGTTAGCATTTGTTTTAAGTGTGATAAAGAAATATGAATACAAACAATAGAATTAGAGAGGAGTGGAGAAGTCAAATAAATATTATTTATGGACAAATTATGCGTTCTGCTATTGGAAGCCAAAGACCAGTATCAATAAATGAAGCAAAAAAATTTTTAATAGACTTTATAGATAAACTCTTAAAATCTCAGAGAGAAGAAATAATAAATAAAATTGAAGAATATAAAAGACCATTAGATTATTATAAACAGAGTATGTCAGATATGACACAAAAAGAAAGAGATAATTATTTTTATAATTTATCTATACAAGATATTATAGATTTAATTAAAGATGATTATAACTCTAAACCAAAGTAAATATGAAACAAGAAATAGAAAACATAATAAAGAAAAACTTGCCAGAGAAAACTCCATTTTGCAGTAAATTGTGTCAAAATAGAAATGGACTAGATTATTGTGGAACTTGCGAACAGGCGTGGGAATATTGCTCTTGTTCTGCTCGTAATACTGGCTTTAATAAAGCCCTCTCCCAAATAAACACCTCTCTCATAGCTGATGAAGTATTAAAGGTTGTGGTGGATAAGATAAAAGAACAAAAAATAAAAGGAGGATTTAGCGAAATAAGTGGAAGTTATAACTCAGCATTAGATGATATTTTATCAGTATTCATTAAATAAATAATATGAGAAAGAAAGATATAGATATAATAATGATTTGTTCAAAATGTGGCAAAGAACCAGATATAAACAAAGAAATGAGTAACGAAAATTGGCGAGTAGTTGATAATAAACCTTGTAAGTATTGTGGTGGAAAATTAAAAATTAAAGTTATAACTAACTCAAGTACCCTTGAGGGAGAACGAAGTGAACACCTCTCCCCTAATAAGGAGAATAAAAACAAATGAAAAAACTAATTATTAAATTGTTAAATTTTTTAACACAAAAACCTAAAATGATATGTGATGAATGTAATGGAGATGGTGTTGTTTATAATTTAGAAACTGAATCAACTTGGCCATATACGTTTTGTGAAAAATGCAATGGGAGTGGTTATATAAGGGATTATTAATTAAGGAGAATAAAAAGTAATATGAAGAGAACCAGATTGAGAAAAAAGGGTACATCACCTCAGGCATTGATGAAAGAACAGATCCAAGCGATTCTCCGAGAGATAGTAATAGCCCGGGATGGTGGATGTATATTCCGACACTACAAAAACGAGATAAATAGGCAGTACCGAGAATGTGGAGGATGGAGAAAAGATGGAGGGCTCATCCTCCAAGCAGAACATCTGCATACTAGGGCCAATGCTTCTAGCTTCTCAGATACAAGATTAGTAATCTGCATCTGCCAAAGACACCATATCTTCTATAAGCCACAGCACAGCAATGAATACTATCGGATCGTGAAAAAGCACATAGGCCCGGCCAGAACGAAGCTCCTCGAGGCCGTACAGCAAGATAGGACAGCTCATAAGGTGGATCTAGCTCTTGAACTAGTTGCCCTGAAACAAGAGCTGAGGCAGTACGAAAAGGTAGAGGGGGATATAGAATATGAGCAGGTTTAGTTATCCACTAGTTGACTATGCCGACAGGTAGGTATATAATGTTAGGTGTATGACAAACGAATTAGTAAAACAAAAGACCGAAGAACCACTTAAACAACATGGCCTAAACGGATGGAAGTTTGAATGGTTAAAAAAGATGAATAAATTTTCTAAAGCAGGATGTTGTAATTATAAAACAAAGACGATAAAGATATCTCCAACATTTGTAGAACTCAACGATGATGACGAAGTAATGAATACAATTCTTCATGAAATAGCTCATGCACTAACTCCAAGACATCATCATAATAAATTCTGGAAAAGAAAGGCGATAGAGATAGGATGTACTGGGGCAACTCATTATTCAATTAGAGTTAAAAGACAAAAATGAAAAAGAAACCAAAAAACAATAAGCCACCAAAGCTCTCAGAATGGATAACATACTCCCAACCATTCACAGCGACAGTAATAGAGAGAGATGGACCACATGACCACCGGCTCCAGATAACTAGCCCAGAGTTCTATCAACACCAACTAAACAAATTCAATCCCGGAACGAAAGTGACACTTGTACTTCATACGATGAAATCTAAGAGATCCGAAAGACAAAACAGGTATTACTGGGGAGTGTATCTTCCACTGATAGCCAAGGAAACCGGAAACCATGACTTAGATGCATTACATGAATTATTCAAGAGCTTGTTCCTTACAAAAGAGATCAAGGAAGTCCTAGGCCGAAAGGTTAGGATAACAAAGAGTAGCACAGAGCTAGGGGTCGGTGAGTTCTGTGAATTTATTATGAACATAGAATCAGAAACTGGAGTCGAAGCTCCTCCAACAGAGAATTGGGAGTTGGCTCCACTTCGTGGAAAAGATGAATAACTGTGATCATGTGTGTACAAGTAATTGTAGAAGAGTAGGGTGTAATTGTGAATGTGGAGAATTTCACATAACCCCGGAAGAAGAAGCTCAGCTCACTGAGGACAAAAGGCGTGAAGAGGCCGAACAGGCCGACAGAAGTGAAGAAGAATCATTATGAAATAAACAGCTCACAACTTACTGTGGCAAATATGGAAAAATTAAAAACGTTAGCCGTAGTCATGGCAGTAGCATTCGGAATATCATTTTTAGATGGAATGTTTGGATGGGGTTTAGCAGATGGATTTTATGTGGTTATTGGGTTAGTGGAATTAGTTTCTATTATCTGGATACTACGAATTGTGTATAAAAAGTAATTCACACTTGTGTAAATAATCACAGCTTGGTATAATAAAGATATTATGAAAAATAAAAAACTTACAGCAAAAGAAAAAGAGGCCTATGCTATCGTGGGGCGTCTTGGTGGACTGGCAACAGCTAAAAAACTCCGCAGAAAAGGCATGAGTGAACTTGGCAAAAAAGCAGCAAAGGTACGATGGGGTAAAAAATTAAAAGCTAACAAAAAATAATTATGCAAAACAATCTACCAGAAAGCGAAAAGGACTTCAATGAAAGAATTGAAGCAATGAGCAAAGAGATAACTCCGATCATGGCAAAATACGAACTAGCCCTAGGTGCTCAACCAAGAATAGAGCATGGAGCTATCGTAGCAGATGTAGTATTCATGAGTAGTCGAAAAAAAGAAGAAAAGAAAGAGGAAACTCCTCTATTAGAATAATGCTTATACTAGGAATTATAATTGGAATAATGGTATCAATTCTCATAGTTCTGACTATGACATTCTTCCGAGCTGGTATAGAGAAAAAAATAAAGATTCTGGAAACTCGAGTAGAAAACTATGGACCAAAACCCAAAGGATTCGTATTCGAAGCACCAGATGAAGCAGATGAAATAAGAGAAGAGATAATCCAACAAAATAGAGAAAAAGGTCGTGATACTCCATTATCAGATTTAATTGATAAATAAAATGAAAGTAATTCCAAGAGGAAAATATGTTCTCATAAAGCCAGACAAAAACGAGGCCAAAGAGAATGAAAATGGTCTTCTAATGCCATCTAACCACGAAGTCGAGGAAAAGGCCGTTGGTGAAGTTGTTGCTGTAGGAGATGTAAAAGATATTAAGAAAGGTGATCGTGTAATATTTGGAATGTTCGCAGGAGAAACCATCGAAGTTCCAGAGAAAGGCAAAAAGGTCGAGTATAAACTACTGCATGATGATGACATCATTGCATTCATTAAATGAAATCCTCAGTAGTAAAATATGGCACTAGATTTGGATGTAGATTTGGTCAACCTCATGACTTCGTAATTATCAGAGATAATAAGTCATTCAAGGTAGAACGATGCAAGATATGCAATATCCGAAGAAAATACAATAAAGGATATAAGGCCAGAGTAGACAATGTTCAATATCTAAAAGACCACGTTCGAAATTATGCTCAACCAACCGGATCAACCAAAAGAGTGTACAAAAAAACTTATCAACCAAGTAAATGTAAAATAGTTTTATGATAAAAACAGCACAAAGAGATACCTTAGATATAATAAAAAATACCATAAACAAAGCAGTGAATTTGATTAAACCAACATTTGGTCCAAGTTCAAACAAGGTAATTATATCAAAGCAATTATATAAAATGACAGTAGATGATGGGGTACAGATAGCCCGGGACCTTGAATTCGAGGATCCAATGGAAAATGCTGTCTGGCAAGAAGCAAAGCATACAGCGATTCGGACTAACGATAGAGTTGGCGATGGTACAACCGGAGCATTGATAATGCTTCAGGCCATAATCAACGAGGCCACTAAATCGGTTAAAGTAGATGGCCGAAAAATAGAGAAAGAACTTAAGAAAGGACTCGAAGAGGCCAAGAAGCAACTTCTCTCAATGAAGCATGAGATAAAAACTAAAGAAGATTTGGAGAAAGTAGCTCGCATATCATTTGATGACGAAAAGATATCAAAGATAATCGCAGATTCATGGTATAAACTAGGGAAAGATGGAATCCTCACAGTTGATCGTTCTGGAACTATGGAAACAATCGCAGACATAGCGAATGGAATCA
>ERZ869925.965-NODE-965-length-15374-cov-5.142633_pt1 | contig 15374 bp, 19 predicted proteins | sample MGYA00579311_ERZ869925 | MGnify/ENA primary metagenome ERZ869925 (study PRJEB32216, sample SAMN09231817) | wastewater metagenome | place: USA: Maryland | collected 2016-07-30 | study: EMG produced TPA metagenomics assembly of the PRJNA472060 data set (Reclaimed...
TCTACACTCTTTCCCTACACGACGCTCTTCCGATCTAAATAGAAGTATGTCGTCCCGGATCCGAGGACCGTGTTTGTTTTTTGGTGCAATGCGGCTCGTACAAGGTCCATCTTGGCCTTTCCGGCGCTATAGCTGGTGCTTCGTATGAAGATTTGGAAGGTTGGCTCTTTTGTGGGTAAGTCTGCGTCTGGTAGCATCCCTCCAGTGTCTAGGACCACGAGGCCGTCATACACGCCTCCGGGGAGGTAGGCGTAGTATATATCAGTTCCAACAGTGCCGAGGCCCTGCGTGGCTAGGTAGTTTGCGATCTCACTTATAATCATATTATTTGAATCCCATCTCGGCTTTGAATCCTTCGCCGGCAAATTTTAAAAAGACCTTTATGTTCTTCTTTATTGGATCCTCGAGGTACTTGCCTTTTCTGCCCTTTTGGAATGTGTACTCCGGGTGTTCATGCAGTCGGGCGGCATACACTTTATTGTACCCTACCACGACGTCTTCTCCTTGTGGTTCAAAGCCACCCGAGCTTTGTAGGAGTCCGGTGTCATGTGGCACTTCGAAGCTGGACAGGCGCAGAATCTCGCCGGCTATACCTGACAGCACGTTAATGACGCCCTTTTGAGCTTTGCTTAGAAGCTTTTTTAGGTTGTCCTGTACTTCTTTGTCGTTTACGGTTATGTCTGCGGCCATTCTGTTAGTTCTAATTTGATAAATTCCACCTCGCCTATGCCGTTGGGTGTTGCGTATAGTCCTATTACTTTGTATCTGGTCCCTTGGTATTCGACGTGATCGTCTTCTTCAACATCAGTGTCTTCCGGGACATATGCCAGTGCGTCAAGCGATATGGTTGTGCCATTTGGCATCATTTTCTGTTTTGTTGTTTCCTGAAAGCGACATTTTACATCGACTCCGGCTCCTACCACTTCACGCCCTTCCGCGTTGTAGCTGGTTTGGCCGTACACTGTTATTGTTTGTCTGAGTAATGCTTGGACGCTCATACGATAAGTCTTCCGGTGCGATTTCTAATGCCTCGTAGGATTGTTTTGACCTTGGGAGCTATGAGTCCTTGGACCCCGGTCGATTCGTCGGCATTAGTGTATGAGTAGTCGCCTATGCTTTCACTGCGTTTGCCGAGCTGATCTCCGGCGAAGAAGTCATCGCCCATTTTATCTATGTACTCGTATTGCATGACTGTGGCGCGTTTTATTGGCTCGATGATACGCTTGTAGTATGTATAAGGCGTGTTTTGGCTGTAGAAGACCACGTCTTGCTGGCGTGGGAATTTGCCAAGCTGATAAATTGAGTAGAATGTCGTTGTGTCTGGGGTTGCGGTCCAGCTTGAGTCGACGGTTATTCGTCCCTCTTTTGTGGATCCGGTTATTTTTTTGCGGTCCCCGGCGCTTGTGCCTCCGAGTATTTCTATCTCGCACCCTTTGAAGTAGTCTACGTCAAATAGGTTTTGCTGATCTGTCTGCAGGTCAAGGGTGACGGCTCCGCCTGCGGATGCTCGCCCGGTGAGGTTGCTTTGGAAGAATTTTAGTTGATGGCCGACGTATGCGTCTATCAGTTCTTCGGCTCGTCCTAATTTTTCATCTGTTATTGTGTTTTCTGCGACGCCGAGGAGTTCGGCCGTTTCGGCTTTGCTCACGTATCCTCTGCGACTTGTTGCGACCTTTGAAGTGATGCTCATATTTTCATTATAACAAAGTTAATTGTGGGCCGGTCACTCCGGTACCACCGCCAGCGCTTGTTTTATGTCGCAATGCCACAACAGGATACACTCATGCTTTCGCCCGGTTGTCATGTTGCTCTGCATAGGACCAAGTGCTTTGCGCCGATATAGTCCGGTAGCGCCTACAGACCGATTCGTTTAAGAGCGAACCGGCCCTCATATAACCTCTGTATTCGTTTGAGTTGTGCATGGGTTTATTTTAAATTGGCAAGGAAGGCTTGAATTTGTTCTGCCTCCTTGTCAAAGTTCACTACCGACATAAAATTATTATACGCTTCTTTGCAAAGGGTTTGGTATCGATTTTCTTCGTTATAGTAGTTTATCTTGTTTACGATCTCGTTTGGATTGAGGCCGTCTACCGTTACGCACGTCACACCGTCTTTCATGAGGTCCTTTCCCATCTTACCTTCATAATACTGCCGCTTTACTATCATTGGACGGCCCATGGCGCCGGCGTTGTGGATGATATGGCCGTAGCCGTCCCCTCCGTTTTTCGTGTGCCATATGAAGCGGCTTTCGCCCATCAGCTTTGCGAGGTTTACTGCTCCGTGTGCGGCACCGTCCCTGCAGGATCCGCCGTAGCTTTTAAAGGACCACTCGGGCATGATCCGTTCTACCGTTTGGAAAAGGTTCCAGTCTGCCACGTAGTGGCTTGCTGTGTTGAGGCAGTTTATGAAGCTGGTTATGTTTTTGTTTTGCGCTGGGGGAGCTGGGGCGAATATCTTCGTGTCAAACTCTTGATGGTAGGTTACGATGTTTGTTTCCGGTGGGACCGCGTTTATTATTGCCGAGGCCATGATGTTTTTTGCGTACCCTTCTTGTATGGTCCATGCGTTGCCGACTTGGTATATAAGTTTCGGGTGTTTTGGGTGTTCCGCACACAGGCGCGCGAAGGAGGTTATGTGCTGGGGGATGGATGCGATCACAATGTCGATCTCGGTCTGCATGAAGGTGTTTAGCTCTATTGCCTTGTGGTAGTATTCGTATTCGGGATCCCATATGTAGTAGACGCCCTTTTCTATCTTTTGCACCCGGTTTAAGGGGGCGCTCCCGTCAGCCGGGATGTAGTCGGGCCTTATGCCGAGGTATTGCTCAATCGTTTCCGGATGGTTGTTGTAAATTTCGGCCATTCTCCAGTAGCCTTTGTGGAACCAGTCCTTTCCTATTGGCCGATACAGTGTTCCGCCGAGGCGCTTTTCAAATAGGATCGATAAGCTGTTGTATAGACTGAGGTGATGTTGATCGGAGAAGACTTTATACATTTTTTATAATTTTTTTTATAATTTTTTTATAATTTTTTTTCAGAAAATTTTTCCAATTATTTTTTTATTATATAGGGTTTTTTTCGTATAGGGACCACCCCTCCCCTCTTTTTATAGGTCCAGCCATTTTTTTATATTTAGCCTCGGAAAGCCCTCCCCTCTCGGCTTTTTTGAGCAGTGGGGGAGTGGTTATAGGTCTAAAGTGCCGATTTTGCCAGCCTCACGAACCTATCGTCCAATGGGACCTCCACAGTCAGGCTGTCACATAGCCATTTTCTTATTTCTTCCGGTTTGTAGTTTGGGGCTTCACCTAGCGCTATTAGTGTCATGTTATGGCTGAGTCCGTTGAGGTGTCGTGCGTGTTTTTCTATTCTGTATATGGGTATTTGTGCGTTTTGCAGGTCCTTGTATATTTTTATGAAGTGATCGCCCTTGTCTGGGATTATTGAGAAGTCTTTTTGGGTTGCGTTTAGCACTTCCCGGCGCATGTGAATGCTTGCTGGATGAAAGCGTGGTCCCTCATACCATGCCATCACTTTGTAGTCGAGGTCTGCGGCGGCTTCTAGGGTTTTCCAGTATTCTTCTCCCGGATCCACGACGAAGTCTTGCTCTGTGAACCATATCCATGGTGCGTTGTAGCTGTGCAGGAGCGCGCGGTTTACTGCGATGTTTCGCCAGTCCTGTCCGGAGGTTAGGAGTTGAGGCTCTATAAATTGGACGTGGTCTTCAAACATCGCTTGCCTGATAAATTGGCGATAGTCTTCTCCTTGGTTGGTTTCCGTAAATGCAACTATCACTTCGTTGAAGCGTTCTCTGTTGTCGCGGATAAATTGACGCCACAGGGGATAGTCGCAGTTCCGGGGCCAGCTTATAACAATGTCTTGGATTACCATAGTCCGATTGTTTTGTATGCCGCCTGTCGTCTGCGGATATTTTTAATCGACAACTTCATGCCGCCTATTGCTTTTTGGATTGCTTGTTTGTATGCCTCTCGGAAGGAGGGGATGCTTTCCTGTTCACCAAACTCCACGAAGGTGAGCCACCATTGCAGTCGTCGCTCGTATTCCATTTTTTCCATCTCGGTCTTTGCTATAGCGGACCAGTCTATCTCGCGTTTCACTTCCGGTTTGTTTATGCGGTAGGCGAGTGGCCTGTTTTCGCTGTCGGTCAGGATGCCGTGTACTCCACTGCTTAGCGATCCGATGTGGCACCATGGGGCGGAGCCGTCAAATAGGAATTGATGGTTGTCGAAGTGGCGCAGGTCATCCGGGTGTCCGTGGTACTGGGGTATGTATTTGATACGCTTCTCCGGGACCAGTCCTCTTAGTTGGAGGCTTGCCCAGACGAAGGTGTCGCCGTATATGACGTCGTTTTGCACGATGTAGTTGCCGAGCTGGGGGATTTCGGTACCTTTCTGCCATGCCTTGGCGCCGAAGTTGCGGTCGGTCTTGAGGAGTAGGTCCTTTGTGCTGAAGTAAAGGTTGGGCCAGAAGTTGCACCCTTGGTCCCCGAGGCCTTCATATGATAATCCCCATAGTTGTTGCGCCCGATCGAGTATCTCCGGGTGACAGCTTCCGCGCTTTGAGCCGACGATGTCGTATTGTCCGCTTTCGATCCAGTGAAAGCATTGGTCTATCACGCCGCGCCGAGTTATGTAGCAGTCGTCCTCGACCAGCATCACGTATTTTTCCTTTACCTGTTCAAGCGCCCGGTTGATTGCATCGCCGTGTTCTATTTGGCTGGGGATGTATATAAGCTCGATTTTGGGGTTTGCTGTAATCCGTTTGACGTATTGGACCACTTCTTCTTCGATGGGGCTGTTGACCAGTGTGTACAACTTATCCACATCTTCTCCCCATATTGTATTGAATCCGTGTAACCAGTAATTAAGCATGAACGGATCTACTGGAGTTGGGAGGATTGCGGCTCGGCTTCTGTTTTCCATATAAATGTGTGAAAAATGGTTTTAAATGTTTGTAATGCGTCGCGGTCTATTCCTATATAGTCGATGATGTGTTGTATTTCTTTTTTGGCGTATTCGTGGTATTTTTTCATGCCTTCATAGTCGCCTACGTCCATAAATTCTAGCACCCATGCCAGACGGAGCGCGTGGCTCCATGTGAAGTGACTTATCCCCACTTGTGTGGCGTAGTTCTCGATAAGGGGACGCACTGGTTCTTCGCGCGAGCGATCTATCTTTGCGCGTTCTTCCGGATCCCAGTACAGGCCGTGGATGTGGTATGCCATGGTCTGTAGGTGTACCCATCCTACGTCCGGGGCGAAGACGCCTTCGCTGTCTTCTACCATTTCGTTTATGGTTTTTATCGGATCGGGTAGGTTATACAGTTGGGTGAATTCCTGTTTCTTTATTCCTTTGAATGTGGCGCCTGCTTTCAGTAGTTCGAGGATAAGGAGGAAGTTAGTATCAGCTCCCCATGCTTGCGTCAGCGGTGTCCAGTTCATGAGGGGGCAGTGTTCGCCTATATCTTTGTGGTATGCGCCGAAGTCTATCGATGTTTTGGCAAGCAGTTGCCGGCTTATAAAAAGCATGTTCGCGTAGAAGGACCAGCCTTTCTCTCCGGTTTCTTCTACCACGATCGGTAGTTGGTCCGGCCAGTTTCGCTTCATGATTTCTTCTATCGTGTATTGTGGTGCAAATATCGGCGTTACAGGCGTTACGACGGTGTTTTCTTCTTCAACTGTGCGGAAGTAGCCATCGAGTGTCCCTTTGCGGTGAATAAGGGTGTCATCGTGGCAAATAAACAGGAGGTCCTCTTGCACCTGCCGGGTTCCGATGTTGATGCTTTCCGGCCACATTTTGTTTGTTTCTATTACTGTGATCTTTTTGTGGGATGACAGTAATGCTTTTATGTATCCCCATGAGCTTGGGTGTCCGGGTTGCGAGACGATAATATACAGGCGATCTACTTCGTCACTCCACACCTTTGTGAATAGCTCGTATTGATAGCGCATCAGGTAGGGGAAGGCATTCGTCCCCATGACTGCGGCCCGGGTTTTTCTCATAGTTTTAGGCGTCTTTTTACGTCGGTTGTCGATACTCCTTTGGTGTAGGGGATGTATACGAGGGTAATATCTAATTTATCGAGCCACTCTTGCGTAAATTGCATTTGTTTGTAGTAGTCTTTTTTTGCCCAGTCGTCGCCTACTGCTATAAAGTCTGGCAGGACGTATTTTATCGATAGCTTGCTGTCGGCTCCCCCGATGTTCTCTATTACGTCGTCCACGTACACGCATGCGAGCAGGACCGCTTCTCGTTCGGCGTAGGACATTACTGGGGGCTTTCCTTTGAATTGCTCTATAAAATCATCCGTGTTTAATGCCACCGTTACCTTGCCTATCTTCGCGCATTGGCGTAGGAAGTTGACGTGGCCTGCATGGAAGAGGTCGAATGTTCCGCCGGTGTAGACTATCTTGTCCATTTGTAGTCTTTTTCTGCAACTTTATAAAAGCCTGTCAGGCCTCGGGGAGTGGGGAAGTGCATTGGCCTTAGTTTTCCTGATCGGACCAGTTCCTTGATCGCTTCCGGTAGCACTCCATACGGCCATGCGAAGCCGTGTTCTTCATTGGGGATCTGGTGCATGTGAAAGTGGAGGTCGTGTATAAATAAGTATCCGCCTTCTTCGAGCGAGTCATAAAACTTCAGAAGCTCTGCGAATCTCGTTTGTGGTTCCGTATCTAGGAGAATAAGTTGGTACTTGCCTGTCGGTTGGTAGTCTTTCACGTCCCCGAGGACGGTTTCCACGTATTGGCTGAGCTTGAGGTCTGTGTGGAGGCGCTTTTGTGCGCGCGCGTATAGCTCTGGTATAAATTCTATCGTTGTCAGTTTACCTTGCTTGTTGTCCCGAAGGGCCGTTCCCATGAAGGCGGCTCCTACTCCTATATGTGTTCCTGTTTCAAGGACCGCCGTTGGTTTGAGGATCCGGACCATTGCATATAAGAATTCCCCTGTTTCGGTTTCTATTCCGGCGTCGTTGAATGAGGTGTATCCGGGTTTGTCCGTGTCAAGGGGAAGGTCCCAGTGGCCTTCGTTGTGTAATACTAACGTTTGATCTAGCCCCATGAGCCTTTGCGTGATGTTCATACTTTTGTCTTAATTTGTAAATAGGATCGCCATAGTTCTTTTATCTTTTCCATGCCGAACATTTGGATTGCCGCGAAGCGTCCCATCATGCCTATGCGTTCTGCGCTTTTGCGGTCGTTCAGTAGGAATCGCACGTATTTACGGCACTCGTTCAGGTCGTCACTCCAGAAGCCGTTCACGGCGTTGGCTATCAGGTCCGGGATTTGGTACAGGTCGCCTGCGATGTTCAGGCTGTTGCCGTACTTTGGTCCTACTGCCACAATCGGGATTCCGGTCATCCATGCTTCTATAAAGTTTAGCGTATAGCTGGCTGGTTGTGTCCCTGTGTACACGTAGACCTTGCCGTCGCGCATCTTTTGCTTCATGCCGTCGTAGGTTAGGTATCCGCCGTTGAGTTCTCCGCTTTGCTCGTTTTTGGGACCGTATACTTTTGCCGGGATGCCCTCCGTTATGTATTTGAATGCTTGGAAGTTGCAGTATTCGCCTCGGTGTTCCATGTTTTGGGCGAAGGTTATCACTTCGTTTCCGCCTCCTACCCATCCTTTGAATTCGTTTTCATCTTTGTAGAAGGGGATTAAGGCATCGCACCCGATGTTGCCGGCTATGTTGCTTTCGCGTTTTGAGTAGCGGACCACTTCCAGTCCCTTCGATCTGAAGGGGGCCAGTTTGGCTTCTACGCTTGGGGTTGACTGTCCTATGGTGCGCCATATAACACGCTTTCCTTTGAATTTGTCCCAGTTGTTTATTATCCACTCCGGGACGTGCATGACTATGATGATGTCGAATTTATCTATAAACTCTTGAGGGATGTTGTTTCGGTCCGGGGCGTTTGCTGATAGCCATGAGTCCGGGTTGTGACGCAGGGGCGGTCGGATCTGATCTACTGGTTGCCATGGCATCACATACGATCCTAGGCTGAAGTAGTCGGCTTTGAGTTCTTCAAGCAGTCGCAGTTCATCATATTCGAGTATTGCGTGGCAGGACATGTATAGGATTCTCATTTAATTGATGCCTTTTGGCATGCAGGGGACTCGTCCGGCTGTGTCCATTCGTTGGTTCACGTCCCTAACTGTTAACTCGTTATTGTACGCTACCACTGTGTTGCATTTTCTGCACCAGTAGTACGTTTTTCCGGGGATTGCCTTGTATTTGGCCTTCGCCAGTTCTTCGACCGTCATTGCGTTGAAGTTGTGCCATGCTCTCATATGAGTTGGGGTTCGGTTAATTTATAAGATTCTTTCAGGCGATCGCGCATCTTAATGCCGACCGCTTCTATGCTGAATTCACGTTTTACTGTTTCCTGTCCGGCTTTTGCCACGGCTTCTCGCTCTGCTTTGTGTTCGAACACGTAGCGCATTGCGGCCCGGACGTCTTCTACCTTTACCTCGGCCCACTTCTGATCCATGGTATACCATTGTCTGTTTCGAGTGTTTTCTTTGAGGTGTGCTAGGGTAAAGGGAAGGAGGTATGCGTCCTTTTTATCGGTCAAATATTCGTGTATGCCGCCACACGCTGTGCTTATCACTGGGTTTCCGGTCAACATAGCTTCCATCTGTGGAATGCCCCAGCCTTCGCCTCTGTGTGTTGATATTAGGCAGTCGAAGGTCTTGTGGAAGCGGTATATTTGGTGTCGGTCCATTAACTGGGTGAATAGGTATAGCGGAGCGTATCGTTTCAGGTTGAGTTTTTTCTTTATAAGGCGGATGTTCTGTTTCACTTCGTCTTTCTTTTCGGGACCGAAGTTGTCCACGTAGGTTTTGAGCGTGAGGCTCACGCCTTCCGTGTTTTCAAACTCTCTCCAGTATGCTTCAAGCAATGCTCCCGGGTTCTTTCGCTCGGTCCATTCGAATATCGAATAAAACTTGTAGTCGTTGGGGTAGTCTACGACGTAGGGGCGGATCTCTCCTATCTTTGTGTCGATCGCTTCCGGGATTATGTATATTGGCTTTGTTACGCCGCAGTTTTGGATGGCTTTTTTGTTGTACTCGGATCCGGTCCATAGCTCGTCCATCATTTGGGCGCCTTGTGCAAAGTCGAGGGGGATCTTGTCTGTTTCCCAGAATAGGCGTCCTATGTGGTATTTGTCGTGTTCCATGTAGTTTCCGAAGACGTTTGGCGTTGTGTGGAGGATCTTTATTTTGTAGCCTATCTGCTTGCCTTCGTGTTTTAGGGCCACGTCCCCGAGCGCACCGAAGTCTGCCACTTCCATGGTGTATTGGGGGAGCTGTGTTGTTATTTCTATTCCGGCTGAGACGAGGGCGGCTATGTCATGGCGGTTTGCTTCGCCGTAGCCACTGTAGTCTTTTGCCGGACCGCAGTACTTGAGTTTTATAGGAAACACCCCCTTTTATCGCGTTTTTGTTCTTTTGCTTTCACTGAGTATTTGATTTTTATTTCGATTGTTATGTCCATTTTTTTGTGACAGCTTCTACATAAATACAGGTAATCTTTTATGTCCCTCAAGTACTCGCCGCTTATGTTTTCAATATCGCGTGGCGGCTTCAGTTGGCAATGCTCACAAAATTTGGGTTTTGGCTTTCTTTTACGCACCCACAAATGTATTGACGCATAGCCTCCTTTGTACTTAATCATTCCACTGCACCATCGCTTGTGGTTTGAGAATGCCTTTTTGTTTGTAAATTCCTTTCCGCAACAGTTCATATTTTTATATAGTTTTCTTCCGGGAACGTGCTTATCACGGCTCCACAGCTTTGACAGTGGATTGCTGGGCCGGGCTTTTTGTCGTGCGCGTAGAATGCTACTCCGGTGCATGAGTTACAGAAAAATCTAAACTTTGGCGCCTTGGGGGATAGCTCTACTGGTTTGAATGGGACTTGGCCTTCAGGTTCTTTTTTTACGATCGGCTTTTGTTTTGCCATAGGTGTTCACCTCTTTTCAGGTTATTTTTTCAACTGTTAATATGTTTCGAAGTGGTCGCTGGTCCAGCGGCTTCATTCGTGCGTCGTCTATGATTCCCTTTAGCTGTTTTGCTGTCCGGGCGAAGGTCCAGTGCTTTACATATTCGCTTGCCCTCAGTCCTACTTCTGCGGCTTCGGATTGATGGTCGTATATATATCGCATTTGCCTTGCTAGGTCTTTAGCGTCGCATATCACCATTTTACCAACATCTTGATTCTTATATCGGCTGTAAATGCCGGGGCATTCTTCCGCCACCTTCACTTCGTACATATAATTTGGATCAAAGTATTCTGTTATGCCGTGGGCGTTTGGCACGATAGTGGGAAGGCCGGTTGCCATCGCTTCTAGCGGCGTTATGCCGAATCCTTCGCCACGGCTGGGAAACACGAAGCAGTCTGATCTTATGAGGATCTCATGTAGCTCTTTATCTGTGCATTTGCCCAGTATCACTTCTATGTTTGGGTACTCGGCCGGGACTATTGGTATTGGTGTTTGGTTGAGGGTTGTTTTCAGGATCAAGCGGACCGGTTCGGTCTTGTTGAATGCCATGTTGAATGCTTTGAAGACCTCTACGAATCCTTTCCGGATGTTGAATGCGTTGTAGTGTAGGAAGGTGAAGTTTTGTCTTGTGTCGCTTTTTATGTCACGCTTCACGTATTTGAATTGCTTGTCGTCATAGCCTAATGGGACCACCTTTGCATGTATCCCTGCCTTCTCGAAGACCTTCTGGCACCACCGGGAGGGGACCAGCACTTCGTCGGCCGCCTCTAGGTAGTCTTTCCAGTCGGCTGGGATCTTGTCGCTTTCGAACATCGTGTATATCATGCGGTAGGGGGCTTCTATTCTCAGTATGCCGTAGGGGTTGTGGAAGAGGATTCCTATTTTCTGTCCGGTGTAGTGGGGGCTTACGGTTTCGCCGAGGGCTTCCAGCTCCCGGACCATGTGTTTTCCTGATATGCCATAGCCGTCCGTTCCGCCGGGGGAGACGGTCGAGAGGTATATGCCTTTTATTTTGTCCTGTTTATTTTGGAGGTTTTGTATCATCTGGAAGCGCTGTCTTATGTGTTCCTTTTCTTCTTCTTCTGAGGGCTTGGTCCATCCGGGCGTGTTTATGTACTCTTGTATTTTTTTTGGATCATCTACCGCTACCCACCTGCCGCCGGGATTGATTAAATAGGACATATTACTATAATACTTCTTTCGTCTTACTGTTGTCAATAACAAAAGGAACCGCCCTTTCGAGCGGCCCCCTTTGCGTTATGGAAACGACGGACTGAGGTTAGAATGATTCTACCTCGACGACTCTACGTTGATCGAGTATTGCTACTCCGTAAAGAAGATCGATTGTCAACTGATGAGCGCCCAAGTCTGCGTTATACCAGAACAGGGTTCTCAAGCTGAGACCGATGGATTCGTCATTGATCACCGCGTAGTTCCCACCGAAGCCTTGCGGCTGGGCAAGAGGTCTACTGGCTAATACCAAGGCGTCGCGAGTGTATGCCAAGTTGTGATAAGCAACTGGGGACCCGGTGACTTGGATGAGCTGGGATTCTGAGATTTCGAAGCCATAGGTTCGAATCACAACACCGTCAGCGATGGAATTGCTTCCACCACGCACTGAAGCGTTGACGTATTTGTCCACTCCGAGGAAGTCATTAAATACTGTCGCATCTGTGTAAAAATACCTCTGTTCTACCTTTGGTACTTTTTGATCTGTGAAGTATTTTCTGATCTTCAGGAATGACGAGTCGATCGTGGTCGCACTGGTCCTATCCCAAGTTATTGTGCTTGTGATAGAAGGGTGTAACGACGCAAGATCTGTTTCAACTGCCTCCGCAAGTGCGATAGCACCGTCCTGACCGTACTTGTCTTGTGTGTTTTGGTTCTCAAGCACCTTGGTCACATCATCAATCGTGAACGTGACTTCTTTGTGCTTGTTTAGCGTAACGGAAACGTTTGTGCCGGTTGGGTTTTGTTTTGTGAACGCAACACCAGCGACTTTATCGTTTGCCGTAACTGCACCAGTTTTGGCGACCTGAATGGTTGCGCCAACCTTTGCTGTTTCGTAGTCACTGTCGCGAGCTACGTTTTTGGCTAAGGTCAAGTAAGATGGAAAACGTTGCAAACACTTTTGTGCAATGATTGTTGGAATAAACACCGCATTAGTTGTGTTGTTAAGTACATTTTCTGCCATATTTCTATTCACCCCCTTTTCATATATGAAATTGGTAACGTTGTACACAAATCATGTGGGATCAGGTGTCCGAAGAACGTTATCGGGAGTGTCCGGGGCTATTTGGTGTCGTCTTCTATAGCTCCGATTTTATAGGCTTCCTGAATGTCTTTCTCATGCTCCCTGTAAAAGGTTGCATTTTGAATTTGACTCAGTTTGAAGCGTGGAGGCTGTCCTGTGCCTGCTCCGCCGGGATTGCTTCCGGATCCGATTTTTGGTGCGGCTCCGTTTGCGGCAGTCTTAAACACTGGATAGGCTTCAAGTGTCGCTTTGATCGCTTCGTCAACTCCGAGGGCTGTGCCATCATCATTGATTTTCACGTTCGATCTATCGACCAGCTTCAAGAGTGCGCCTATATTGCCAACTGGAATTCCGGCTTTGAGTGCCGCGTCGCGAATAGCATTGTCTGCTACTGCGCTGAGGAATTTAGTCTTGAACGTTTCGGATTCGACTCTGCGCTTTTCAGCCAGTTCTTCGAATTTTTTCGATTCAATGAGCTTTTGTTCCTCGATTTTTTTCGCGTCCTCTAGTGCCTTATCCCCTGCTTTGGCTCTCTCCAATAGGTTCTTGAACCGGTCGTGCTTAAAAAGGCGCGGATCTTCGAAGACCTTTACGAAGTCTTCATCACCGACCTTACTTAAATCCAAACCGTTGTTTACCTGCTCCTTCTCGTTTTTTTTATCCGGGCCGGTCCCGGGAGCTTTGTTTCCCTTGTTGTCAATGTCTTCCTTATCTGCCATAGTGTTGTTCACTTTTTAACGTGGTCGTGTCCACTCAACTACTAATACTTAATGTTAGCAGTAATACGACAGTAATGTCAAATGATTTTAATTGCCGTTATCGTATGCTTCGGTTTCTTTTGCCAGTTTCGGGATGAGGGTGTTGATGGCATGGCGGCAGTTTGGATGGAAGAGGCCGTCTGCTTCTGCGTCTGCTACGGTTTTGTATCCTTTGGTTTGCCCGGTGATGCTCAGGACCTCTCCTTGCCATGAGGCACATATATCGCACGTTCCTGAGTGCTGGGACACTTGGACGAGGTCGTATCCGTTTTCTGCCATGCGGTTTACCATGCCACGGTTCCGGGCTTCTACCACTTTTGTTCGGAATAGCATTTCGGCGTAGGCGTCAAGGTCCCACGATCGCCCGGCTTTGTCTTTTAATGCTGAGAGGCCTTGTTCTTTGAGGGTTAGGACTATTTGGTTGCGGACCTCTTTCAATGCGTCCCCGGCTGTTATTCCTTTGGCTATTTTCTGCGTTACGCCGTCGCGGAAGGCCTTTCCGAGTATCAGGTTGGCACTTCTGCCTACTCCGCTTAGTGATTCGCCGAATGCGCGGCTGGTGTCGTCGACCAGCGCCATGATGTAGTCTTTGTGGACCTGATTGAAGCCTGTTTTTATGGGTATCTCGGCTCCGATGTTCTGTAGTTGCTTGACTCCTTGATCGGCCCCGGTCTTGTAGTATTTGGGTATTTCGTCCTTTATAAATTTGTCCACGTCGACGCCTAGGTCTTTCAGGATCTTCTCGACTTGGGAGAGGATTTTCTTTCTGTTTGCCACGCCGAAGTTTGTGGCGGTCGTCATTTCGTCTACGATTTGCTTATAGGATCCTTTGAAGAGGTTTATCAGCTTAGCTATGTTTTGTTCGTTCAGGTCTACTCGTTGAGGGTACATAGGCGTTAGTCATATTAGGACTTTTTTAATTTGGCATCTTCTTCGGCCTTTTGCTTTGCCATTTCTTCAGGCGTCATCATACTGTTGCCGGTCCCTTTGTTGTCGAAGGGGTTTCCGGATCCGAAGCCTGTTTTGGGCATGTCTATTGCGCCTTCTTCTTTTATGTCCTCAAGCATTTTCTCGGCTGAGTCTTCGTCGATGCCGTATATACGCATGATTGCCGCTTTTTTGCTGGTGAAGCCAGCATCTACCGCCATGGTTTCGTTTTCAAGCTGTTCCTTGTTGTCTATCGGCAGGCCGTCTTTCCAGTCGATGTCCGGGACCACAGGGGCTTTTTTGAGGTCGAGTCCGGCCACCTTTATATTGTTTGCTTTGGCAAATAACTGCGCGATGTAGAGGACCTCTTTGAGTCCTCGGTCGTAGTACAGCTTTTTTCGTTGTGCTTTTGCGATCGTTCTCATAAGTTTGAACTTGAGGGCGCGTCCTGAGTCAGTCACGCCTTGTCCGAGTCCTAGAATGTCCGGGCTTATCTCTGCCGTTAGGTACATAAATTCCATCAGTTTTTCTGTTTCCTTGAATGCGTTTTCAAGCGATGCGTCCCACACTATATACTTGGGTTCGCCTTCGCCTTGCTCCACTTCCATGACTCCTAGGGCCTTTTTGTTCACGTTTCCGTGTTCATCAATCACGCCGGGAGGAACCATGAGGATTGGATCGCTGTGTTTGTCGAGGATGTTATCAATCGAGGTCATTCTGTTGTTTATGGCAAAGAATATGCTGTCGAGGTCGTAGTAGTCGGATATTCCGAAGTATCGGTTGCCTGTTTTCCAGTTGGGGATGTGGACTATTAGTGATTTGTTTATGCCTGTTTGCTCAATGGGCTGTAGGTCCGTCAGGCCGGTCGTTGCCAGTGGGACAAGGTTCATTATTTTGTCCTCGAGCATTTCATAGCAGAAGTTGTAAATGTATCCGGGGATGTGGACCTCTTTTCTGAGGTACTTCTTTCCATTTCGTTTAAAGGTCCATGCGAGGATCTGTCGTTCTGGTGTGGATCGCACGTTGAAGCTATCTACCTCTGGGAAGTAAATCGTGGGTGTTATGTCTTCGATGATTACCGTGTTTTCTGTTTGTCCGGGTTCGCGTGGTCCGCTTCGGATCTTAAATACTGCGTCACCGAGTGCGCTGTTTGATAGGGCGCTTTCGTAGCATTGCACGTCCATGTTGTTTTCATACCACAGGGCGTTCATGAAGTCTTGATCGCCTTCCGGGACCGTCACCTTTACCGGCTCACTGAATAGCATGTCGGCAAGGATCTTGCTGATGAGACCTGCAAAGTTGGCTTTCACGTAGCGGAGCTTTTTGTACTCTTTGGTGAATTTTTCGTCGCCTATTTTTACGTTGAATGCTGTGAAGTGGTCCCCCATGAAGAGGTTGGTGTAGTATTGGTATTCCGTCA
>ERZ869925.967-NODE-967-length-15359-cov-9.406168_pt1 | contig 15359 bp, 13 predicted proteins | sample MGYA00579311_ERZ869925 | MGnify/ENA primary metagenome ERZ869925 (study PRJEB32216, sample SAMN09231817) | wastewater metagenome | place: USA: Maryland | collected 2016-07-30 | study: EMG produced TPA metagenomics assembly of the PRJNA472060 data set (Reclaimed...
GGGCCTTCGTACAGCTTGACGCCATCCGCCAGGAGCGTATCCGGTGCTGCCCAGATCGAGAACTTCCCGATTGAGACGTTGGCGTTTTGGGCGCAAACCGTCTTGAACCAGTTGATTGTGAGGATGTTTTTGGCCGGGATGATCCAGCAGAAACAGCCGTCGTCGCGGAAGATGTCGGAATTCGGATCAGAGATCCAGTTGATCTTGCCTTCCTTAAAGGACTCGATGGCTGCTGAGAATGGATCGGTGGGGGCGGGGACGATTCCGCCGCCTCCACCGGTTGCGCTTACGTAGTTCCGAGGATCGCCGTTCTGGACATCATTCGCGTCTGTCTCGACAAAGGTGTACTCGCCCGAGCCGAGGAAGTATTGCGGATACAGTCCGTCGCCGTTCGCAACCAGCGGCGTCACGAGCGGAGTTTCCAGCGTCACATCGGCGTAGATGACCTTCGGGATGGTCGTGTTGACCACGTAGGCGTACAGCTTCGCGCGGGGGAGCGGTGACCCGTTCCGTTCGGCGCGCTGGATGAACCATGGAGCGTTATTTGCCATCGAGAACCCCGCTAGACATTGGAGCTAAACCAGTTCCACTTGCTCGTCTTGTAGTCGTAGTACCACAAGGTTGGCACGTTGAAGTTTAGCAGATTCGCTCCGCTTGGCTTGTTCATGACTCCGCGAGCTGTGACGGTCCCGCCAGCAATTGGGAACATGATGCAGATATTCGGGAGCGATGTATCCGACATGGTCGGGAGTGTGATGTCCACCGCTCCGGTGTTGTCGATCATGTAGACCAGCTTGAGCGGCCCCGGAAGCGTAAGCGTTCCACTGAGTGCTGTCACGTTCCAGTCGCCAAAACCGAGCTGGTCGATGGTTAGTCGGTCGATGTCAACGATTGCCGAGGCAGGAACGATCCCGCCCGAGCTATTGGTTGCAAGGAGCTTCGCGTCTTGTGGAAGCAAGCTAGCGGCATTGATGATCTTCCCGACAGAATTTGTCCCAAGTAGTTGCGCGCTCAATGTGTCGATGTGCGCGTTGTAGACCTTTGGCACGCCGTCGAACATGGGGAAATAGGCGTCGCCAGTCAGCTTGCATCCGGAGACAGATTTCGTCGTCGCGGTGTATGTGGCCGGGAAGGTTGAGGAAGTCGCAGAAAGCGAAGTCCCCGCGAACCAGTTGCCGACATCCACTTTGACGATTTCGCAGAAGTCCAGCGACAGCACGCCAGTGCCGAGAGTCTTCCCAGTGCCGAGCGAGATCGAGCCGCCCTTGATGGATAGTGGCGTCGGTGTCGCGCTCCAGAGCGCACCGAGCGCGTAGACCTTGCCGGTGGTCAGGTTGACACGACCGCTCTTGGCTGCTGCGTAGAATGGAATCGCATCATCCGCCGCTCCGTTCGCGACCGCTCCGAACCACTCAGGACGGGCAAAAGCGTTCTGGATCGTGACGCTCCCGACCGTGGCGATGGACGCGAACTTGAAGCACTGCCGAGCGATCCGCGATTCGTCGATGTTGACGATGGAGAGTGTAGCTGGCACGCTTGCGTCGAACTCGATCAAGCCTTCCGACGGATCCACGACCCAATTGGCCGCGAACGTCACCGTCCCGGAATAGACTGCGCTTGTGTCGATGATCGCGGTCATCGGGTCGGTTGCGGATGCGTTGAGTTTGTCCGCTGCGTCGTTGGTCGTCTCTCCGCCCATCCACGAGAGCCGGACGGAATCTGTCGCCCCTTTGGCGAACACCGGCTGGATGTTCACAGAGAACGCCGCCGCGCTGCATCGAAGGAGGCGCGAGCCGGCCAGGAAGTTCACGGACGGCCCGACCTCGTTGGCTGCGAACGATCCATCAAGGATGAGCGAGCACCCGGCGACGATGTCGAGATCTGACGCTACATAGACTTGGTCGATGATCCAGAGCGGTATCTGCCACGTCACGGAGGCGGCAATCGAGGCATTGAGCGCGGCGGCTTGGTCTGCGGTCGTGTCGTACTGGACACCAAACCAGAGCGGGTCGATGTAGCCGGGTAGTTCGCGCTTATACCGGGTCGTGTTGCGCAGAAGGATCACACCGTCGTCGTCGGCACCGGTCAGCGCGGTTCGGTAGAAGATGCCCTCTCCGCCGTCGTTCTGCGTGGACCGTCCGAGCACCACTACGGCGTCGTAGTCCTGCGTCATGCCTCGCAGCGCGTCGTAGTTCGCCACGACGCAGATCGAGCCGGTGGAGTCAGGCCCAAGGCCAGAGCTTGAGATATTGTCCGCCGGTGGGCCGACCTGCACGCCCGTCGAGCTGTAGGCAATGATCTTGTAAGCACCGGTCCCGAAATAGATCAGCTTGGAAGCGCCTGCGTCCACCGTGACGGACGTTCCAAGCGAGATCCCCGCCGAGTCGTAGACGGCCTTCGGGGTGGTGGTGCCAGCCTGGAAGAAGTCGTATCGGCCACCGGAAAGGAGTTTGCCGTCCGGGCCAATGAGGCGAGGGACGAAGAATGGCATCAGTTCCACGGCGACCCCTTTTGAATGTATGCTATGGGCATGGAAACGATAGCCATCCTATTTGTCGCCACTCTTGCGCTTGCGCTCTTCATCGTGTGGGCCTCTGAGGTTGTACGAAAAGCGCGTCTGCGACTGCTGGCGGCACGTACCGCGATGCAATCCCGAATCCGCCTTGTCCTAGCTGGGCTGCACGGCGAGCGATCAAAGGGATAGCGACCGGCTCGCTGGAAAGGTTTGCGATCTTTCCAAGTAGCGTCCTGTCTGCGTTGATCGAAGTCGGATCCTTCCGAAGCATCGCCTCGACGCGCATCGCTTGGGCGTACGGCTTCCTCGTGCCTTGTAGCGTGGTGCGGACAAGATCGCTGATTGCCGGGTTGTTGTGCATCATGTCGGCAACTTCTTCGCGCAGAAGGTCGCCAGATTCGCGAGCGATTTCGTTCGTATTTCCGGGCGCGACTCCTGTGCCTGGGTGGAATGCCGCAAAGTTCACGCGCCGCAAAAGGCTGGGGAAGTCCGCATAGCTTACCGGTACATCCTGTCCATGTCCGCGAAGGACAGAGATCGCATCGCCGATCTTGTCTATGCTGGTTGCCACCTGATCCGCTGATCCCTTGAGTAGGCCAGAACGAGCGTTCATTTCGGCATTTGCTTTGGCTCGCCCAACGAGGTCGCCAACGGTCAAAACGTCCGATTGGTTCGGCCCGTTTGGATCCCATCGCCGCCCGGTTTGGTTCATCAGCTCGGACGCTGCAATCTCCTGTTCGGACGGCAAAACGCGCTGATTCGCCGGAGTTCCTGCGGATGCGCGGATCTTTTCGCGAAGTTGGGCGGCGATTGGGCTTGCCTCGTTTGCTGCTGCATCGCCAGCTTCCGCGAACGCTTCGACCCTCTTCTTGATTGCGGCACGGAGCCCACTCTCGGAAAGAGACTCATTCAGGAGCGGCTGAACGAATCGACGAAGGTCGTCGGCTCCGGCTTGCCCGTATTCCATGGACTTGGCCGCGAGGACGCGAGCCATTCCTCGGAACGCATCTTCCGCGACACGAACGCCCTTTCCCGCGAGCTTTGCGGCCCCGGTAGCGAGTCCGCCGAGCCCTCCAGACATCAAGCCTTGTAGAGCAACCCCGGAGGCGGGAGCATCGTTTGCCCACCACTCCCCAGCGGCGGGAATTGCTCCCGATGCCACGTTTGCGCCAACCTGGGCAAGTGGCCCCAGCTTTGCCGCGAGCGTTCCGGTTCCGGCTGTGAGCGCCGTTACCGGCGACCGCATCATATTGATGCCGAAGTTGTGGATATTCTGGCCCCAGCCTTGACCGGAGATGGGAAGCTCGTTCGGATCCTCCATTGGCACGCCTGCGCCGGTTTGCGCTACCCACCTGCCAGGATAGGAGGCGATGTCGCCTCCCATGTTATAGACGCCCTTCGCGTACTCGCTGGCCTTGCCGCCGAATCCCGGTTGCGCTTGGATGCGCTCCGCTGTGCTGCGTCCGTGCGGAAAGATCTTATCCCAGAAATCCGCGTCTGTCGGAACCGGCATTGGAGCCTGGACAGAATCCGCCTCCGCATAGGCTGCGAACGGATCCTCTTCGTAATCGGCGAACGGATCAGCCATTACTTCACCCGAACCTTTCCATCTGGCCCACGGAAGCGCGAACCCTTTGGGAGCGCGACGAATTCCGGATCTTTCGGACTTGTATAGGTCTTGATCTCGCCACCGCCTCCGATGTAGGATTCCAGCTTCTTCAAATCTACACCGGGCGCGCTGGTCTTGATCAGGTTTTTGATCTTGGATTTCTGGCCCGATACGTAGCTCTTGAGAAGGGTTGCCGCCTCGCCTCGGTTGCCGCGCAGTTGGCTGTAAAGCCATGTCGCGCCGCCTTTTCGGAGCCCTTCATCCGCTACCGACTTGCCTAGCGACTTATTCAAGCCTAGAACCGAATTCACATCAACGCCCGATTCGATCAAGCGCTTCGAGAGGTCGCGGATCTGGTCGTCTGATGCGTCACTTCCTCCGAGCTTCGAGGCTACATCTTCAAGTGTACGAACGACTGCGAGATCGCGCTTTGCCTCGGTCGCCACCGCCTCCGGCATCGACCGCTCTGGTACGCCAGCCTCTGACCATCCGGTGAGCTTTCCGCCTTGCTCGAACGTGGCTGCGCTCTGGTCCTTCGCTTGGATCCCTGCCGCCGTAGCGAGGCCAGCGGGGACGATCCCACCGGCGAATCCTTGTAGATGCGCCTTGAGTCCACGTTCCCTCGCTTGCCTCTCCAGTAGGGCCACCTTGTATTCTGCTTGCTTGCCGGGGTAGTCGGTCTTCTTCGGCATAACACCGAGGAACCGCTCCGCCTCTGCCGCGAGCGCGGCCTGCATGTTCGGCGCGCCCATTCCGGAAAGCTGCTTCGAGGCCAGCGCTTTACGCTCTGCCGGTAGCGACTTGTCGAAGGTGCTGGAAATTTCCTGCACATCCTTCGTCGGGTCGTACGGGGCTGGCTCCTGCGCTACTCCGCCGAGAGTGTTGGCGAACGCCTGGAAGCCGGCCTGGGGCGTGCTGGTTGTCGGCGCTGCCGGTGCGCCGCTGGGCTTCTTCGCCTGCGGTTGCGCGGTGAGTGCGGACGCATCGTTGTCGTAGGACTTGATGTCGTAGGCGCTCTTCGCGGCTGCGGCACCGGTCGCCAGGGTTCCCGCTGTCGTCTTCATTGGTGTTTGCATCGCGTCCGGTGAAAGGATCCCCGCTGCCATCGCGTCACGGGAAAATCCTTGCGCGTCGAGTTGCTGGGTTTCTGGGTCGAAATGCTTGGCAAAGAGGCCGTTGAGCGCCTTTTGCTGGCTGAGTGCGAGCGCGTCGCCTTCGTTGCGGATCTGCGCGCCGCGAGTTTCGGCACCGGTCTTCTTGATCCCGGCCAGCTTTGCGAGGTAGTCCGCTTGGCCTTGCTTCGCATCTTCGTAGAGCTTGGCATTGCGCGCCGAAACGTCCGGGTCGCGCATGTTTGAAAGCCACGTCATGACGGCCATGGGTGCCCCTTAGAAATTGTAGGTGGGTGCGGATTTGTAGGCATCCATCCAAGGATTCGCCTGTCCCTGCGGGGATCCGCCGAGCATTCCGAGCCCGGTATTCACTGCTCCCGAAAGGCCAGACAGCGCACCGAGAGCGGAATTCGACTGACCGATGGTTCCTTGCGCCGATGCGTTGCCCATGTCGCCGTACATGCCGGAAACGGACTGTGCGAGGCCACTTCCGAGCCCGGCCATCGTCTTGCTTGCGTCCATGCCGGACTGAGCCAAGCCGCCGTAGTTCTTGAGTCGATCGGTCTGGTATCCGTAGTCGCGACCGTACTTCTGCTGGGCTTGGTCGTTCATCATCTGGCTATTCTTCTGCCACCGGTCGATGGCGCTCGAATAGCCCTGGTTGGCGATGTTCGCGGTATTTGCCTGCAAGGACTTCGCGAGACCTCCGCCCATGCCGCCCTTAGCCATTGCGGACGCTTCCAGAGCCTTGTTTGCTTCCTGGATCGCGTTGGCGACCGACGGATCTTTCCACCGGTCGAACTGGAACTCCTGCTGCTGGTATCCGAATTCAGGCTGTTGCTGGCCTTCAAGCATCCCCTGGTATTGCCCAAGGGCTTGCGTCCCGGCCTGCTGGTACGGCTGGAAGCTGGCTGCGCTCTTGTCGTACATCCCTTGCGAGAAGTCGATTCCCTGCTGGAGTGCGGCGCGCTGCTGTGCGGCGGCGCGGCTGGCTGCGGATCCGCTGATCATCCCGCTGATTCCGCTTGTGAGGCCGCTCAAAGCTGCCCCGGTGAGTCCGAGTGTAACAGGGTCCATCTTATGTCCTTTGGTCTGTGTCGATCATGTACCACCCGCGCACGATGACGCCCGTTCCGCTTGCGATCCCGACGGAAAGCGCTCCGGCCACGAGATTGATTCTGGTCAGTGTCAAGCCTTCGAGCCGGTCAAGCCAGCAATCTGCCACCGGTGCGGCTGGGAGCGGGAAAGGTTCAGTTCGCCCGTCGCCGTTGTACTGGATGAAGACGATATTCCCGTGGAGGACGGCCCGGAAGCCTGCGGAAACCGGGTTCGCGGTCATGTTGCGCAGGATCTTTCCTGCATCACGGAAATACAGTTGCCACGGAAGCGGGATCGGCGCGCCTGGAGCGAAAGGCGTTGAAATCGGGGCGTCGCCGAGTCTCATCGAGCTAGCACGTCGCCGTCGATCAGAAGGCCGACGAGAATAGTTTCGACGGGATCGGTTCCGGAGATCCGCCACACGCGATTCCGAGAGGAGCCGAGTACCGGAAGAAGGGAACGGTAGGCGTATTGTCCTTGGCGACCAGTCTTCACCAGCCGCTCTTGGCTCCACGTCTTTCCCGAGTCGTTGGAATAGGCGAGCATGATCGACGGATCTTGCCCGACACCTTCGTCTGTGTTGAGCGTGGTTCCATTGCCCTGCTGCATCATGATCTGGGCCGACTTGTACCGGACCCATCGCCCATCCTTGAATCCGATGGGAGTCGTCTTGACCCACTTGATGTAGTTCACGCCGATTCCGTCTGGGTTCTCGTTGGAGTGATTGAGCACATCGAGCCAGTAGTAGGCATCCGTCTGCCCATCGCCAAAGATGTTCATCGACCAATTCTCAGTCGTGTATTCGCCTCTCCAGCGGTGCTCTAGGCCGGTCTCGCGCTCCAAGTAGGTGCGTTCGTGCCACGCGCCCGTGACGACATCGTAGGCCAGCGTCCGGTCTGCGTTGAGGAAGTGGAAGATCACGAATGCGTGACCAGCCTGAGCGTACACGTAGGCGCGACAGTCGTCGTACTTGGCGAATGACTGGATGATCTGTTCGATGCCACGGGTGGAAACGCGCTTCGGCTGGAAGTCGGATCCGCATCCGAATACACCGACGGTTCCGTTTCGATCCGATCCGAGCCAGTAGACCACGCCCTGGTAGTTGGCGTGCGCATCCTTGGAAGCGATCCCCATCTGGATAATCGCATTCGGCATCCGCGCCCAAAGCTGGGTGGCGACATCGCCGGTATCGTAGTGGACTTCGCAGGAGTTCCGGCCAAAGAGGAAAAGGAGATTCGAGGTAGCGTCGAGCGCTAGAATGTTGTCGGTGTCTCCGACCTTCTTCCCGAACTGCAAGCCGTTCCAGTAGTGCATGACCAGCGGCGCGCTTGGATCGATGGCTTGCGGCTGGTAGAACAGGGTGGACCAGTAATAGTCGTAGGAAAGCGCCTTGTTCACGATGAAGTAACCATCTAGGCACTTGACATGCGTAGGCGCTGCCGTGGGATCTAGGACGCCAGGGAAGTACTCGTCGGTGATCGCGGCGAGTGTTGAGGTGTCGAGCTGGAGGATGTATCCGGCCTTCCCGTCAACGATGCACACTTGGAAGCCGTTTTCGGCGAACCGAACCGGTCCGCTCGTGCTGCTGAGGGTGCCGCGAACGACTCGCGACCCATTCTGGTAAAGCTCCCACAGCGTCGAGCCGTTGGCCGCGAAGGTACGCCCGTCTGAGGTTGTGAACAGGCCGCGGCACCCCGCCGAACCGGTGCGCGTCTGCGGCCACGTTGCGCGAAAGCCGGGGATCCGGATCGCGTAGTATGGCACCTTCGCCGTCTCGGATGGACTCTGCTCGATGTACAGATTCTTGCACACCTCGCGACCCACCGAGAAGTACGGCGAGACGAAAGGTTTATCGCCGATAGGGATGGTTGTGAACACTAGACGGTCCGGCCTGCCCACGTCCAATAGCTGGACGCCCGGGTCGGCATGAGGTCGGAAACGGTATGCACGTTCCGCATGTTGTTGTTGAGGCGCTTGATCCCCGAAAGCGCCGTGTGGTACTGCGCTAGCACGTCCTGCTTGGACATGACCGCTTCTTGACCGGCTGGCATGTGCGGCCACAAGCGGAGAGCCACGCCCGGCACGATTGCAGGGCTGTAGATCTCGTCTAGGGTCGTCTCATCCTGGATCGTCGCGATGGTCGGGATCTTCTCGAATCCGATGATCCGAATCGTGGTGCCGACCATCGGCTTCGGCCAGAATTGAATCGTCGAGAGGGGCCGTTGCCGGTCCCAATAGGCATAGTACGAGATTCCCGGCGTTTCCTTGTTGAAGACGCGCTGGTATTCTTCGAGGGTCTTCAAGACGCAATGGAAGACGCTTGGCCCCATCTCCAGCGTGATCTGGGAAATCTCCATCGGGTTCGTCGCGAGGTCGCCGGTTGGCCCTAGCGTGATCGAAGCATTGCCGAGGGAGGCAAAGGAAAGATTGGTCTGGGTCGGGTTGTAGATCGACTTGGTGGACCACTCAAGCACAAGCCGATTAAAGCACCGGACAGCGAGGGCGGCGGCATCTGGATCCACCGACTCGCCAAAATCGCGGAAGCCTACGATGCCAAGCGCATCCACCAAATCATCGTAGACCTTCACGCCTTAACCCGCCAGCTTCGCGAGTTCGGCTTTCAGCTTTTCGGCTCCCCATCGCTTGTCGATCTCTACGCCAGCGGCCACGAGCTTTTCGATCAACTCTTCCTTGGTGGGCTCGGTCGGTGCGGGAGCCTGGGAAGCCTTGAAGTCTTCGACCAGCTTAGCTGCGGCCAGCTCTTCGGATTCATCCGCGAACACAGCCCCGACGATTTCGCCGCCGACAACGGTATCCCCGCACTTGGGGTAATCCTGGTGGTAGTAGGTCGGTTGCGCCACTTTGCGGCCTCCAATGATGTTGTTTTGGTTCATGAGAAGAAAAGGAAGGCCGGGAGCCGAAACCCCCGGCCCGGTCCTTAGTACACCGAGGCCACGAACTCAGGCAGGTACACCACAGCGCCCACGTAAGCCTTCATGATGTGAATCTTGCTGAGGGTGTACGGGTCGTGCGACTCGATGATCGCCACGTTGATCCCGTTGATGTTCTCCTGAGCCTGGAAGTCCAGATTCTTGGGGAGAGCAATCTTCGGAGACGCACCGATGATGGCCTTACGGTCAAACACCAGCGAGGCTTGGGGAGCGGTCGCGCTCGACACGATGGTGATCGTTGCGCCGTTGGCAGGGATCGCGGTCACGTTCTGGTAGGCGTTGGGCGATCCACCGGGGCCGATCAAGGGTTCCGACAGAGTCAGGGTCGCAGCGCCGCCGGTGACGGTCGCCGTGGAAACCACGGTGAAGGTTGCCTGGATGCCGGTGTCCACGAATGTGTCGGGATGGACCCAATTGATCGCCGTGCCACTGTTGGCGAGGCGGATCTTGGTTCCAGCGGGAACGGTTGCCGAGGCCCAACCGGCGGTGATGAGGCTCCATGTCTGAGTCCAGACGGCTCCAGCGCTCTGGTTGGCTCCGTTGACGGTCACGGTGCCGGTGGCGGTCACGCGATCCGAGGGGAGCAACGGCGAGCGGTAGAAGTCGAACCCGGCGAACTGGCCCATCATGCCCTGGCGGTACAGCTTTTCGACGGCCTTGGTGGGATTGAACAGCGAGAGCTGGCCCACGGTAAGCTGAGTCGAGAGCTTTTCCGAGACGATGGCGACAGAATCGCCGTCATCCTCGCGGCCACGGGAGTTCAGAAGCTCTTGGGCGGATGCGAAGGCGTCACGGGCTGCGGTTCCGGTGGACGGGGAGGCAGGGTTGCCGACCACGTTGCCGGAGTACAGCAAGGCCAGATTCCCGATGTAGGTGTCGATCTGGTTGCGCAGCTTGCGAGCGGCGGGGGCCAAGTGGCGAGAAACCACCTGTTCCTTCGACAGCGCGAAGGTCGCGTCGTCCAGCGAAATGCCGAGGTTCGCCTCGAACGCACGACCAACGGTCAGAGTGACGAGGGGTTCGGTGAAGCTGGTGAGGGTCTGAGCGCCGACGGGGACGGATCCATCGGTCAGCACGCCGCGAGACGAGGTCTCGACGCGAGCGGGACGGCGATAGGTCTTCGCGCCGCCGATATTCTCGGAGGGCGAGAAGTCGTCGGAGCGCCAGTCGATGTTCTGGGAGATTTTGCCGGTCTGCGAGAACTGGAAGAAGGCTTCCTTCGCGACCAGCGTCTGTTTGCCGAAAGTATTGGCCATGATTGGATCCCTTGAGGATATGGGTGTTCGTGGTTGCGACCTTTCGCTACACCACGAACTCCGGTCAAGAAATCCGTGAGCAATCTCCCCGGTTCACCGCCGAGGGAGCGGGAGGCGTTGCCTCAGTCCTGAATATACAACTATCCGCGCATTTCCCGCAAGCGCCTGCGGTTGTATTCATCCTGGGTCTCCTGTTCTGGATCCTTTCGGCCCGTTCCGCCGCCGCCGACCACCTTGGGAACATGCTTGACCGGGGCTGGCGCTCCCGATGGCTTGAACGCTGCGACCGGTGCCGGACCTTTCGCCGCTGGTACCGGTTGCGATCCCCTCGCCTTGACCTGGGCTTTGAGTTCACCGAGGAGCGCGATGGACTCCACCGGGTTGCCGTTGACGAGCTGGGCGATGTATTCCTCGTTGCAGGCGACTTCGAACGACACGGCTGGAGGGAGCTTCATCAGCATGGTCGCCACTGCCGGGTGCATCGCGGGGCCGAACTGGTCAAGGTGACGAACGGCGTCGATGATCTCGGGGTTCGTCTTCGCCTCTTCCTGCACGGCGCTCGCATAGTTGTTGACGAGGGTCGCGACTTCGCGCTGGTGAGTCTCGACGCGCTGTTTCTCCTCGAATCGGCGCTCCAAGTTGCGCGTCACCACCTCGTCACGGGCGGCAAGGTACCCATCCCCGTCGAAGCTGCCGTCATCCTTGACGAATTTCGCCTTGTCGATCTGGCTCGGGTCCGTGATCTCCTGTTCCTGCGGGATCCGGGATTGCATCGCGGCGATCTGGGCGCGAGCTTCTTCCAGCTCTTGATCCTTCGTCTTGAGCGCGACACGGTTTGCAGCCCATCGAGCATTGGGAATGCCGCCTTGCGTGCCGTCCTCGCCTTCCTTGGGTGTCCACGGGCGTTTCGGCTGCTCGGTTGGCTGGCCTTCTGGCTTCGTTTCGCCTTCCGGCTTGACGTAGACTTCCGGCTCGTCGTTGAGTTCGTCGGCATCCGATTCGACGGAATGCCCCGTCTCGTCAACCTCACCAGCGACCCGCGCTTCGTTGTACTGCTCCTGGGTCATTTCCTCGACTGCGACTGGATCAGACATTTTCCATTCTTTCGGTTAGGGAAGCTCCGTTCCCGGTTGGCTGGCGGCTTTCCGCTGTTTTGTCGTGGCTGTGCTCGGTCTCGATGATCTTGTGAACGTGGGCTGCGGACATCTTTTCCATTTCGTTGTCGTGCTTGACTTCTTCGAGCTGGAGCGCACTTTGGGCCTTGATCTGCTCGGCTTCGCTCTTGTCGGCAAGCTGGGATTGGGCCTCCTGGTACTTCTGCACAACTTCGTGGAGTTCGGCGGTGATCTTCTGTAGGGCTTGCTTGAGTTCGTCCGTCTGCTGGCCCATGAGCGCCATTTGTGCGGAGCTGTCGCCCTTGTTGGCGAGGTACTGCTGGAGCTGCGGAGGCAGAAGGACAGTCCACATATCCGAGATGTCTTCCGACCCTGGGATGGACATAAGGCGCAAGGTCATCGCCATCACGACCGGCGCGTATTGCGGGTTGTTCCGGGCGATCTCCAGAAGGGAGTCGATGAGCGCTTCCCGCTGCGATCCGTACGACACGCCGGTGGAGATCGTGACGCCGTAATCGCCGTGAAACAGGTCTTCCGAGTCCTCGCCATCCGCCCCGAACTTGGCCGACGAAACCGACCCATCTTCGCCGAGGATTTGCCTCTGGCGTCCGTCGTTGTAGTAGTGCGGGAGGAGGTCCAGAAGGATCTCAGTTTCCCGGACGACCGCATCGTTGAGCGCCTGGACGAGGTAGTAGGTGGCAACCTGGGATTGTGCCTGCTGGAGCTTGACCGACTTGCCGGAAGCGGGGTCAAGCATCATTCCCTGGGCAGGATTCACGCCGACAATCTGGGTGATGACTTGGTAAGCCTGTTGCGCTGCCTCGAAGAACGCGACCGGCGTTTCCCCGGCTCGGATCTGCTCGATCTTCGATCCCTTCTTGTACCGAAGGATCGCAACAGCTTGCGTGTTCGACTGGCTCCATTCCGTTTCGTGACCTTCCGCCGCATCCTCTTCGCCCATGAAGTTCGCTTTGGGCATTCTGGAAATCAGGTCGATCGCCTCGGTTCGGAGATAGTCGATCTCGTTCAGCGGCTCCTTGATGTCGCGGATCATCCCGGCGAAGTGCCACTTCTCATCGATGTACCGAAACTCGCCGGTCATGACTGAGAACGGAATGAACTTGCCCGGGTAGTCCAGATCAACGTGCAATAGCTCATTGTCGTTGTATAGGTACTGGATGACCTTTTCGTCCTCGACCGTCCACATTTCCCGAACTGTCACGAGGTCCTTGTCGTCCACCGGGAATTCATGCTCAGGGAAATCTTTGCAGAATTGGCGGCCCGTGATGACCTCGGAATATCCGACCCAATCTGCGTCTTCTAACAAAAGCGGGTTCGCGTTGGGCGCGAAGATGAGCCGCGACGTGTCGTAGATCGGGATGACGCGCAATTCGACATCGCCATTCCGTATCTTCTTCGGCAGGATCCGCACAGCACCGATTCCGCCTTTCGCCACCGACTCCAGCGCGTGAAGCCTTGCCCGGTGCGCGTGGCTCTTGTCCTCGATGTGACGGATGAGCCCGGCGCGCTTCTTTGCGCCTTCGAGCGTTCCCGACGAGACGGGAGAGATCTTTCCCGCCGGTGGAGCCTGTCGCACGGCACCGGTGAGCACGCGAAGGAATGCCGGGGCCACGTTGTAGGTGAAGGACGGTCGCCCGTTCTGCTGTCTCTTCGCGGCCATGTTGCCCCAATGGTCGCCGTTCGCGTATCGGGTGTCCTCCTTGCCTTCGTCGTGGATCGTATCCCACAAGGCCCTGCCCATCGTCTCCATTTCCTTGAGGTCAGCCAGCTCCAATTTGCCGTACGCGACCTCCTCGGCCTCGTGCTTCGCGTTCTCGTCGTCCATTTCTATCCCCATCCGTTCGACATGGAAAGGCGTACCGGCTGCGCGGATTTCTTCCGGTCCAGCTCGCCTTTGATTACTGGCTCCAAAGCGTAGACAATCGCGTTCATCGCGTGATCGTTTGCCTCGACAACCTTTGGAAGAACTTGCCCCGAAAGACGGTCCACCGCATACCGATAGAGGCGGAATTCGTTCGCCGTGTTTTTGCATCGTGGGTGAACGATGATCTTTGAAAAGCCGCGAATGTAGTCGATGCCGTCCTTCTGGATCCCCGTCCACTTCTGGCAAGGGACGTGCTTTGGCAGCCCGTGCCGCTGTAGGTGCGAGATCGTCTCTGGCCTTGCGCAGTCGCCGCGGGAAATCGTCTCGGCGATTCCTGGTACCTCATTGACGAGTCTTGGCGCGAGGTCCACGGTCTCGATCCGGACGCCGTACAGTTCGTGCTCGACGTAAAGCTGGCGCGTGATGCCGTTCGTTTCCACCCACAATTTGACGGCTGCGGTCGCGTCGAGAGCGAAGCCGAAGTCGATCCCGTAATACGGCCCGTGCCATCCCGCTTGAGCCTCGAACGCCTCGATTGACCACTTCCCGCCGTAGACCTGGGCGTCTGATCGCGAAATACATTCCCCGTCCCAAACGTGCGCGGCCCCGTCCGGGTCGGTCTTGCGCATGTGCTCCATTTCCTCCCGAAGCTCCTCGGGAAAAAATGGGTTCATGTCCCAGTTAACCTTGAGTGTCGAGGCGTTCGCGGGAGGGTTGAGGACGAATCGCTTATACGTCGGGTCGTCCTCGTTGACTGGATTGAACGTGATCCAGATTTCTGAGCCCGGCTTACGGATGGTCGGAATCAAGAGCCGCCACGAATCCTCCGAGACAGCTTGCGCTTCTTCAACCCAACAAATGTCGATGCCTTCTAAGGACTTGATTTCCTTTGAGTTGTGGTGCAGGCCCTTGAAAATGAACTCGGTCCCCGCCGCCCTGGTGCCTTCCTTGCCTCGAATGAACGATTCGCCCACGTCGTACCACGCGCCTAGACCGAGGATGTCGATCTGATCGGAGAGGAGGCGCAACACGGAATCGCGGATCGAGGTCTGGAGTTCACGACAGCACAGCACGCGCAACGGCCCTTGTGCGCCTAGCCAGACGAGAGCCCGTGCCATCATCCACGATTTGCCCGACCCACGGCCACCCCAGAACACCTTGAAGCGCATCGCGACCGAGAGGATCGCGACAGCCCAAGGGAGGAGAAGGCTACTCGCCACAGGTCAGCGACCCGAGGATTGCCGCCTTGCCTTCTGCGGTATCGAAGCGAGGCGGGAACAGAGCGGACCCGTCCGGGTTGCCGATGGTCTGGGTTGGCGGTCCGTCCACATTGTCGAGACAGATCTTGATTGCTCCAAGGTCGCCGCTGGCTGCAAGCTGGAACAGCTTAGAGGAAAGGAATTCGCCCTTGGTGACAATCTTCGTCGAGCCGTCTTTCTGCGGCACCTCGACAGTTTCATCCATGCTTGCGCGAAGGCATCCCCGGATCGAGATTCCCTTTTTCGGCGCTCCCTTTGGATTCCCGCTTTGCCCTGGTTGGAATTTCGGCATAGATTGAATATACCTAAAACGGCGCTTTTGCGCCTGTTATCCTCTGTTCCTCTTCCTGTTCTTGCCCTGTTCTAGAACGGGAGCCCGTCCGATGGCCTGCTGTAGATGATCCGATTCGACCGAGAGATTGCCGCCTTCTCCTGCGCGGATTTCTGAATCTTGGTCCCGCTTGTATTGCCGTTCGATCCGTTCGCCATTGATTGCCTCCCAAAGTTTCGCCCCGCGAATCCCGCGATTGATGGTAAAATACGTCTCCAGAATCCTATC
>ERZ869925.968-NODE-968-length-15346-cov-24.632071_pt1 | contig 15346 bp, 17 predicted proteins | sample MGYA00579311_ERZ869925 | MGnify/ENA primary metagenome ERZ869925 (study PRJEB32216, sample SAMN09231817) | wastewater metagenome | place: USA: Maryland | collected 2016-07-30 | study: EMG produced TPA metagenomics assembly of the PRJNA472060 data set (Reclaimed...
ATTACGGGTCTTTCAAGGTTAAATGGAGAAACTGTTAGCGTTTGTGCCGATGGTTATTACGCGGGTGATAAAGTTGTTTCGGCGGGCGGATTTAGCCTTGATGATTTTGCAAGTATTGTTCACGCTGGTTTTGGTTATTCTGCTGAATTAAGAACGCTGCCTGTTGAAATAAAGAGCCTTGGAACAATCGCTGGCCGTGTTCGGCGCACGCATGAAGTCAACATATACTTAACAAATACTATTGGACTAAGTATTGGAAATTCATTAAATTCAGTCATAGAGGTCGTTCCATTTGGCGGCGGGTCTGAAAACTTGAATGAGGGGCCGTCTTTATATAACGGCATTCTAACCAGAGAGCCGCCAATAGATTACGACAGGGAAGGGGTTTTAAAAATCCTTCATACGTGGCCAACAAACATTACGGTAAATTATATTGCCCAAAAATTGTCAATTAACGGTTAAACCACTTAATTCTTGGAATCTATCCAAAATACAGCCGCACGCCCTGCAAATAGACGATAAAGAAGAAACACAGAAAATTTTTAGGCATGGGTTTCCAGCGCATCAAGCCATGTTTTACGACAAAAGAAAGTCAATACTGGCTTGCGGTTTGATAGATTTGGGGGATGGCCAGTATTATCTTTGGACGCTCTTTAGCAAGTATGTAAAAACAAAGCATTTGTTTTTTATATTTAATTACTTGAATAATTATTTAACATTATTGAAATATACGTCGGTTCATCATATAATACGAAAGGACTTTAACAATAGTAGAAGAATTATGAAATTGTTGGGGTTTAAGTACGTTCGGGACGAGGACGAAAATTTAGAACATTGGGTTAGGGTCTAATGGCTACAGCACTTCCCTTTATTATGGCTGGCGTATCTGTCGTGCAGGGTATTCAAGGATACCAGCAAAATAACGCTATGGCCAAAGCCGCTACGGCAAACGCAGCGGCAAATATAGCAAATGAAAAAAATACACTTGAAGTAAAGCAAAAAAATTTAAAACGCCAGCAAGAAATAGAGACTGGACGTGCCACTGTTGCCGCTGCTGGTTCTGGTGCAACGCTTGGCTCGTTTGATACTTTGTTTGATGATAATGCGACACAGCAGCTTATGGACAAGGCGATGCTTGATTATGACAGCAAACTTACACAAGAAAACATTCGTTACAATGCTGCTGTGCAAAAAACACAATTTAAGAGTGCGGCTACATCCTCTTTAATTAACGGCGTTTCCAGTGCTGCTGGAAATTTGTATAAAGCCCCATCCGTTCAAAAAGCGGTTACGTCTGGAAGTAATTATGCGGGTCAAAAGGTAGGTTCCATATTTAGCAGTTCAAAAACAGGGCCATATTTAAATTATGGTTCCAGTCTTTTAAGCGGATATTAAAATGAAAATTCCTCGTTACGAGCAACAAGTAAATGCGCCAAGCGCACCGCAATTTTCTCAAATTGCAGATGTTCGCACAAATAATCTTTCCGTCTTGGCTGATGGATTGCAAGACGTTTATCAAGACAAATTGCGTGAACAAGAGGAGGCCAAAAAAACTGCTTATATTCAAGCAGATAATAGTATTAAAATGGCACTTGATAAAGCCATGTTTGATTTGCAAGAGCGTATTCAAAATGGTGGTTCTTACGCCACAGCTGAAGCGGAATATCAAAAAGCACACGACAAGGCAATAAAAGATTTTGGTTCTGCGTTTGATGCTGATGAAAGCGGAAATACACGGCTTCGTTCTATGTCAGAGTATGAATCTATGGGAATGGAAAACATTCTTAGGTTACGAAATTCAATTTCTTCACGTAGGAAAAGTGATGCCGCGAGTTCTATAAATTTAAGAATAGCGCAAGCTAACGATGAATACATCATGGCTGGTGACGATATTTCCAAACGTGAAGCCGCAGCTAAAAAAATTACTGGGGCACTTGCTGGTGGGGCATCGGTAGGACTTTATACTGGTGAAGAAGGTAAATTAAAATCAATGATAGCATTGCGTTCTGCTGAAGATTCTCGCCTTGATTACATATCTGTTCTTTATAAAAATGAACCATCAAAGTATTTAAAAGAAGTTGAGTTATCCAAAGAAGTTCTTGGTCCAGAAAAATATATTTCTCATTTAGCAAAAGCTACATCAATGGTTGACACCGTAGCGACTGTAGATTCATTTGTTTCTTATGCAAAAGACCCATCTTCGGCTCAGAAACCAACTCAACAATCAACCGATCTCTTTTTTAATGAAAAATTATTAACTCCATTCATCAATAATGAAATAACACAACTTGATTATGAAGCTGGTGTTGTTGATGTTGTAAATGTTTCAGGGAAAATTCCTTCCCAATTAGAAAATCAAATGAAAACAACTTTGTCTATGTATAAAGAAAATATGCCAGCAGATTATAAAAAAGCTGTTATATCAAATGCTAGACTTGTTTCAAAAATCTATGATTCAAATCCATCTGTTTTTACAAATGAAGGTTCTGGATTAAATAAAAAAGATGTTATTGTTTCTCAATCCATTATTAATAGAATTGATGCCGGTGTTCCAGAGGATATTGCGGTTGATGAAACATTAAAAATGGCTTCAGATAAAAATTATGATGCAAAATACGATGAGCAAGTTAAAAAAACTTACACAAATAATGATTTTAAAAATTATTTTACTAACCAATTAAACATTGATGATGTTTCTTGGCCACTTATACAGTCAAAGGCAACCGATCTTTTTGCAATGTCTAAGGCTATGGGCTTGTCTGATGGTGATGCGAAATCTAGTGCATTAAAATATCTGTCAAAACAATACGGGGATTTTAATGGTGTTTTAGTAAAATACCCCCCCAATAAAGTTACAAATATACAAGATGAAAAACAATGGTTACTTTTGGCTCAAAAAGAATTAAATAATTTTTATGAAACAGAATTTCCGTCACAAGTTTCTGGAACGACTGCTACTAAAAAATTTGGTAAAGCAATTCTTGCAGGTGATGAACAAACAAAAAAAGAATTAGAAAATAAAATAAATCCTAGTTTTGCTCTGCATTATCAAACTCAAGAGGGCGCACTGATTCCTGTTTTTGATAGAAACGGGCAAAAAGTTAGAATTGCAGCAGAGCCAAAACAAGAAAATATAATCATGCCAATTTTTTCATCAAATTTGTTTGGTGGTACATTTATAGGACCAATAAAATTAGGTGGTTATACAAAACAACAACAAAAAGAGCTTGAGGCCGGAATTAAAATTCAAAAACAATTTTTGCGCGGTGAATATAAATGACGGAACTTTCTATTGTTGGAAAAAGAGTGCAAGATTTAGGGCTATCAAAGTTTGATGTATCTTCTATTCCACAGTCGCAAAAAGAAGAAAATTCGTCTATTTTAGACTTTGCGTCTGCCCTAATTAAACAGTCTCCGCCTATAAAATTAGGTGCTGGTGCCGTTCAAATTGGTTATAACATTTTAACAGATGATAGTCCTAAAATAGATCCCTTTGAAAAATGGAAAAGCTCTGGATTATCAGATTCTTATTTCGATCAAGCTATGAATGTATCAACTGAAAACGAATGGGAGCAGTTTGTTAGAGATACTAATTCTGAAGAAAATGTAAATAAAATTATATCTGATTATGGTTTAACTGGAACAGTAGCAAGATTTGTTACAAATGTTGCGCTAGACCCAACAACATATGCTACATTTGGTTTGGGTTCAATGTTAAAGTCAGGGGTTGGGGCGGCGTCAGCATTCGCAATTTCTGGTGCTGCTGGTGGATTGGCTTATACAGCGGAACAAAAAATATCAAATCAGTATGAAGATTTATCAACTGAATCTGCATTAAATCCAATGACTGGTGCTATTATTGGTGGATTGCTTGGTAAGGGATTGGATACTTTTACGAAGTTAAAACAAAAAAACATTATAAAAAAAGATTTTTACCAAATGTCCAATGATGCACTTTTAAATGAAGCAAACGGGGTTTCTCCACTTAGTTTGAGTGCTGCTATTCCAGAAAAAGTAGATTATAGAACTGGTGGAAATGTTGTTTCTCGCGTTTTAAATAAACTTATATCAGTTGCTTCTCCAAGGGCTAGGGGTCAATCATCTATAAGTAAAACAACTGCAGAAATTTACGGAAAAATTTTTGGAACAGCGACTAAAACAAAATTTAATAAAGAAGAACTTATTGCATCAGGAACTTCTTTTGGAGAAGAAACTGCAAAAATTAGAGATCAGGCAGTTGGAAGAATGCGAAATTTTTCTGATAAATTAGCAGAAATGCAAAAATCTGGTCATGTTGTTGATGAATCAAAATTTGATGAAGCTGCGCGTATTATGTGGAGCGGATTAGACAATGTAGACTTGGATAAAGTTGACCCAGTGGTACGTGAAATTTTAAATTTTCACAATGAATATAAATCGTTAAAAGATATTATGATTGCCGAAAAAGTACCAGGTTTCACTTCTCGTCAAGACTATGGTGTTCCAGTTATTGTTAGTCCAGCCAAGGTAACTCAAAAAATAAAAGAAATAATAGAAAGAAATTTTAACAAATTATTAGAAAAACAATCATTAGCTTCACAAAAAATAGATGCTTTAGAAAAGCATATAAAAGAACTTTTACAAAATTATTCAGGAGATAACATTTCTGGTCCATTGCAAAAAATGGAAGATGAATTAGAAATGCTAAAAAAAATATCCCGTGCAAGCAGGGATGAGCTTATGGATGATGCAATCCTTGCCGCCAATCAAATGGCGACAGGCAGAGGAAATGAATTGCATTTACTGCCAGAAGATCATGCTAAAAAATTGAAACCAAAATTTTTTGATTCTCGCTCTATAAATCCACTTGATTATATAGATGTTCTTGAAACAAATCCGTTTACTTTGCTTGGCAAATATATTGATGAGGTTTCGCCTTATATTGCATTTAATCGCATATTTCCTGAACAAAAAATAACATCTGTGCTTGAAGATTATTCTTCAAAAATAAAAAATGAAATAAATGATGCTTTGGTTTCTGGTAATAAAAAATTAGCAGATAAACTTAAAAAAGAAGCAAATACTGCTTTAAATGATATAGCAAATGGCTTTGATATTGAAACAGGAATGTATTCTGCAAAAGCTGTTTCGCAGGTAGGTGATTATGCTCCTTATTTAAATGCAATGAGTAATATAACAAATATCACTATGCTTGGTGGGCAAGTCATGGGTTCTGTGTCTGAAGTAGCAGCAATCGCGCTCCATCATGGTTTGGGTAGTTCTGGAATTGGCGTTACAAAAGCATTGAAATCTTTTATTTCCGACCCATCGTTAGTGTTTATTGCTAGAAAAGAAGCTGGTTATGCAGGAATTGGTCTTGAGCTTGCAAAAAATAAAATACTAAACGACATGATCGCGCATGAAATTTCTGCGGCAGAGGTTGGTGGTAAGGTAGGAAAATTTATTCATAAAGGAAATGTGCTTTTTCAAAGGGCCAATTTATCGGTTTATTATGATTCTATTAACAGGGCTTTTGGCTTTATTGTTCAACAAGGAATGTTGAAAGAAAGATTGTTAAAATTTAATAAATTATCAAAAGAAGAACTTAGTGATCTTGCTTATTTGGGAATTGATAAATCAAATTATAAAAAAATAAATGAACAATTAAAAAAATTTGGTGAAGATAGAGACGGAATCTTTATATCTAATGTAGAAAAATGGGATGATGCAACCGCCAGAGAAACTTGGATAAATGTATTAAGAAAAGACAATAGAAGAACATCTGTTCAATCTGATCTTGGGGATGTTCCGTTTTTCTTTAGGACGCCTATTGGTAAAAATATGTTTAAGTTTAAAACTTGGTCTATCGCAGCAACACAAAAATACCTAATTCAATCGTCACAAAAGGGCGTTGGTGCGCTTCCCGCTATTGGTTTTCTGATTGGTGTATCTAGTGTTATTGATTATTATTATAATAAATCTCAAGGAAAAGATGTTAGTTCTGACCCTGATGAATTATTGTGGGCTGGTATAAATAGAAGCGGTATATTGGGTGTATTACCAGAAGCGGGTGGTTCCGCTCTTGTTAATAAATTGGCTGGAATTAAATCAGGAGGCGCACGTATTTATGATTATAATTCAGCAGCTTCTATTTTGGCTGGACCAACAGGTTCGTTGGCGGAAGATGTATTAGGAATTATACCGATGCCAAAAAGACAAGAAGATGGAACATATAAAGCCCCATACACTAACAAAGAAGGGCAGTTAAAAGAAAGCTCTGTAAATCATCTTATTGATATAATGCCGCTTCCTTTGGTTAAGCCATATCTTAAGGGATACGGAACACCTTTATTGACCGATCAAAATGAATAATATAGGATTATGACATGACCGTAGCAACAGAATATGAGCCGCAACGATATACAGGAAACGGGGTTACAACCACGTTTGCTTTTCCATATATTTTCTTTGCCGCAACGGATTTAATAGTCACGCTAACGCTCATTTCAACAGGCGCAAATACTGTCCAAGTGCTAAACACGGATTATACGGTTACGGGCGGAAATGGTGCGGTTGGTAATGTTGTTTTTACGGTTGCCCCCTCAAGTTTATATCGCGTGACTATAGAGCTTTCTTTGCCATATACACAGCAGGACGATTATGTTGAAAACCAAGCGTTTCCAGCAGATACACTTGAATCTGGATTGGATAGAGCGGCTATTAGAGATCAGCAACTTCGTTCTTTGATTACTGGCTCTCTTAAATTTCCAGCGACGCTGGCATCGTCTTATGATGGTTTGTTGCCCGCACCAGAAAACGGAAAAATACTAACTTGGAGTGGTATTACTGGACAGGTTGCCAACGCAAGTCTTGCCGATATTTCAATTTCCTTAAATACAATTATAACATCACCAACATCGGGACAGGTTTTAACTTGGAACGGAACAAATTGGGTTAATGCCGCAATTACAATACCTGATGGCTCTATCACAACAAATAAAATTGTTGATGCGACAATTACAGAAGCAAAGCTTGGAACTGGTTCCGTATCAACACGTGTTTTAAATGACGCATCTATTATATGGTCAAAATTTTCATCTGGTGTTTTGGCGACTACAGCAGAGATAGCTTCTGGAACAATTCAAAAATTGATTGCTGCTGATAAATTATTGCCATTCTTTTATGGTTGTAAAACATATCAAACAACTGGAACTGCTATTGCAACATCTACGTGGACAACTGTTTTGTTTGATACAGAAAGTTGGGATGATGATACATGGCATAGCACATCATCAAACACAGAAAGGCATACATTCAACTTCACTGGTCGTGTAGAAGTTAAAGCCTCTTATGCAACAAACGCTACCGACAATACTAGTTACGGCGTTAGAATAAGAAAAAATGGAACAACGGTTGCACGTATGTTTTTAGCAACCGGATTGGGCGCGGCGGAGGTTACACAATACTTTGTAGCCGCAGAGTTGGACGTCGTATCAACAGATTATGTTGATATGCAAGTATTTCAATCAAGTGGACTTTCTAAAACAACGCAAACTGGTGTTAGCGGAACAACCTTATCTTCTCGTAGGATTAAATAATGCTTAGATCGCATACAAGAAATAGATCAAGTGGCGGGAGCGATGGGTCAGTATTTGATTTTTCACAAGTATCTGTCCCGGCAGGATTTACCTTTTCCCGCGCAAGCAGCAAGAGATATGTCGGCTCAAATGGTTATATTCAGGTTGCCGGAAATAACGTTAAGCCCGTTTGTTACGACCCAACCACGTTAACGCTTTTAGGATTTAACAAAGAGGGTTCAGGCACGAATATATGCCTTCAATCCGAAACTTTTACAAATGCCACATGGACAAAAACAGACATAACCCCAACAGCGGCTAGCACCTTATCCCCTGACAATACAACGGGCGGCACCCTTATTACAGAAGGCTCGGCAGGAACGGCTGTTTTGTCTCAAGCCATAACAACCGTTACAAACACGCTTTATACGTTTTCATTATGGGTTAAAAGAGGCAATACAGACTGGCTTCGTCTTTTTATTACAGACGGAACAAACACAGTCAATCAATGGGTAAATGTTTCAACAGGCGATTTAGGGACAAAAAGTACATCGGGAACTGTTTCAAACACAGACGCAACAATAGAAGCGTTTCGTGATAGCTGGTACAGAGTGTCCGTAACAGGGCAGTATTCAGGAACAGCAACCAATGTTAGCATTCATTCCGCTTCCGCAGACGCATCAACAACCCGTGTTAATGGCGCGACATATTATGTTTGGGGAGCACAGCACGAACAAAACTATCTTTCCACAAGCTACATTCCAACGACATCGGGTTCCGCCACAAGAGCAATAGAAACATTAAGCGGCCCAGTATCATCTTTGACAAGATTTAACAACACATCGGGAACGGCTCTTTTATACTGCACAAACGCAAAAACATTTTCTTCATCTTTTCACCAAAGAGGGATTGGTTTTGAAGGAAGTGCTGGTTACAACATGAACCTTTATAGAAATTATTTTTATAGTGGAAGATGGAATTTTTCTGGTTCTGATAACTTTGCAGGACAATGGGATTTACTGCAAGCCGCTGCTGGAACGGGCGGAAACGCCAATGGTGCATTAACAAGGTGTGTTGTTTCATGGGAAGCAAACAACATTGCGTTTAGTCAGGATGGGCAAGCACCATCAACAGACAACTCGGCCACAGTTCCTACTGTATCAACGCTTATAATTGGTGGTGATACAACCGATCATCATTATGGATATATCAGGGAAATAAGGATTTATTGATGCGGTTATCCGATGCGCAAATGATGATATTGTCTCGTGATACTGCTCGTTATTCTGGAACAAGACAGCATATCTCTAACAAAGGTTCCGTATCTGGAAGAAACTATACTCCTGCAAGTGCAAAAACGTCATTTCAGCAGCGCGTTCCTTATACGGCAATGACAAAGGCATCAAACATTAAACCTGTTTGGTCGCTTACAAAAACAGGATTAACGGGAAAAGAACCCGTTGCATTAACTGTGGCAGGAAGAATTTGGGTGTCTCTTATAAAACGTGGTGCAGTTTATCCATTTACATGGAACGGTCAGGTATCCAAAAGATTTGATACTACTGTTGAAAGTTATATATTCCCAGACGCATGGCCAACGTCTCTTGAAAAAGGTGAGGATTTTTTTCTTCACACAACTGTTGTTTTTGATACGGCACAGACAGAATTCCCCGGATCGTATCTTTGGAATGTAACGGGTTATAGCGAAGTGGGAGACAATCTTACAAACAGCTATAATGTTCAATCGTGGTCTCCGGGGCAGTCTACGCAGCAGGTTTTATTTCCCCCGATTTGTATTTTAGGGGATACCCCGTCTCCGAGGCCCGTGGTTGCTGTTATAGGCGATTCCATCACGGTTACTGGTACATCGGATTCCAACCCCGGAATGTCTTTAGGGTATGTATCAAAATCCCTTGATGCAACATTTACGCCTTATATTCTCTCTCGCGGGGAAGGAATGCCGTTATTTTTTCTTGATAGCAACCCTTCTGATTATACACGTATGCTTCAGGATTTTCAGTATATCGGATGCACACACGCCTATATTCCCGCGTCTCCCAACGATCTTGATTGGAGCCGAACCAACACACAAATTTATTCGGCTATGACAAACATTGGAGCAAATCTTAAAACAAACTGGGGTTTTCAAAAAGTTGTTACGTCAACCATGCTCCCTTACACAATAAACTCCAATACACAAGCGAAGTATCCTCTTTATCGCGCCCCATTAAATACAACCATCCGCTCTAGCAACGGAATTGGAGACGGATATTTTGATGCAAGTGCTACGGTTGAGGATACAAACAACACTGAATTATGGGCCTCTGGAAATAGTTCCGATCTCGTTCATCCGACCGATCAGGGACATAATACGTATTTGAAACCAGCATTTACAACAATGTGCAAAACACTATTTTAACAAGGGAGGCAATATGAGTGAACAAATTAATCAAATTCTTATGGACATTCATAAAACCGTTGGTTCGATCGAAGCCAAGCTAGACAATGTTGTTTCGCAAGTGGAAGATCATGCGGAAAAAATCAGCGTGCTTGAACAAATCAAAACACAGGCTTTGACCCTTATGGGTATTCTTACGTTTATTTTCACCTTTGGATGGGACTGGATAAAAAGCAAAATAGGCATATGATAGAGTTTTTCATCATTCCGTATATGGCTTACTTATCCCGCATGTGTGGCGGGGGCTGGCCTAAGCTACCTTGGAAAATAGAACATATTTTGTACGCTTTGCCGTTTGCCCTTTTATATCCCCTTATAGGCTGGTGGTGCGTTCCTTGCGTGGTTCTTGTGTTTGTTGGCAAACTCATGGGCACACGTCAATATCTGGACGGCGGAACATGGAATGGTGAAACCAGACCGAACAACCTAGATTTTCTCATAAGTTGGCTTTCTGGCCGTGTAAACCCCCGCACGTATGATTTTATCGGGAATACCGTCTTGGGCATTGTAGGCGTCCTGATACCGTCAATTATTCTTCTGTGCCTTGGCCTAGCGGGATACGCTCTCTTGATGAGCGGTGCCATGCGCGGCTTTGCATATGCGATAGGATGGGGTATTGATGGAAAGAATGGTTCTGTTATTGGGGAAAATCTATCAGGTTCTTTTGTGGGGTTCGGGTTGTGGCTTATATTGGTAAGTTAAAACGGCATATTGACACGTTGGTTATACATTGCGCTGCAACAAAACCCGATATGAATATCGGTGTTAAGGAAATACGCGAATGGCACAAAGAGCGCGGTTGGAATGACATAGGCTATCATTTGGTCATACGCAGGGATGGAACGATAGAAAAGGGTCGCCCCTTGGAAAACATAGGTGCGCACGTTCAAGGACATAACGGCGGCTCTGTGGGCGTTTGTTTGGTGGGCGGTGTTGATAACAACATGAAGGCGGCAAACAACTTTACAGCCTCGCAATGGCTCTCTTTAGAGGCCATTGTATCCGAGTTTCAAAAAAATTATCCAACGGCAAAAATCTGCGGGCATCGAGACTTGGATAACAAAAAGGATTGTCCCTCGTTTGACGTTGGCAAATGGCTTGCAAAAATAGGCCGTTAGGGTATAATAAAAGCATTACAAGGGGGAACTATGGAATTTTTAAACACTGAAGTATTGCAACTTGCTCTTTCTATTATCGGCGGCGTTGTTACGATTGCATCCGCTATTGTTAAACTCACACCATCTCCCAAGGACAACGAAGTATTAGCCAAAATCTTGGCGTTTCTTGATTACTTTTCCGTTGTTCCAAAGAAGTAAATATGTTTGCTAGGTATGCTCTTATAGCCGTCCTTGGTGTCATAGCCTTGGGCGGCTATTTCATGTTTAACAATGCCCTGAAACAAGCGGCCAAAGAAGCTACACTAAAATGCGAGTTAGCACATAAAAACCAAGCGATTGAAGCGGCCAAAGAAGCGGCCAAGGATAAGGACGATATTGCGAATGAAGAAGCTAAGATTGATGATATTGACGCTGCCCTTGCTGGCCTTAGCATCCTGCGCCAAGACGGTGACCGTTGATACGTACTGTGTCCGCGCCGAACGTGGAACGGCTCACAAGGATGATACGCCCAAGACAAAGCGATGGATGTATCGGTATGAGGTTATGAGGCAGAGGGTTTGCGGGTGATTACCCATTAAACACAGATCGCACGCTTTGCCCATACTTATGCTCTAATTCGCCTATTTGGTAGGATTTGACGGACTTCACTCGTCCGCCAGAAAGCATAAGAACATGCGCCCCATACCAGAACTCTTTGCGGGTATTTTTTGCATAAGACGGGATATAACCATCGGGCATATAACAGCCTAGATTATAGGCCGTGACAGAGCGATTGTTCCCGAATTTGTGTGCTGTAACCAAGGTCATTTGATGGGTGTGGCCAAAAACAACATCGGATATGGATTTTTCCGCCGCTTGCTTGGCCACGTTGTCGCCCCCTACAGGCCGCCCCATGCCGTTAAAGGGGCAATGGGTGAAGTCTACGCCCTCGATGGTAAGATACGCCCCGTACTTCGTTGCAAGCCATTTGTGCTTGTCCAGAATATCCATGTAGTGACCGCTGGCCATTCCTGCAACTTCCCTATTCATATTCTCGTAAAGCCATATCCTGTCCTCATGGTTGCCAAGCGTGACGTGCTTTATGGGGTTGCAGGTAAGATTGTCCTCGATTAACGCCCGCGCTTTGGCGGAACATTCCAGATCGTGCAAAAGGGCTGGTTTTATCCGGCCCTTTTCTGTTTCATTCTTTTCGTGACTGCAAAGACTATGGAAATCATCATGATCGCCGCCGTCTATAAAATAATCCGGCTTTTCAAAATTGACCATTCGCGCAAGCCATATAAAGCGGTCTTGCGCCAGTGTTGGCTGATTGTGGGCATCGGTGAAATAAACCACCTTTACCATATCGCCCCTTTGACTAATCCCATGAATTTTAATCATGTTCCCCACGCCATAACCCTACCATAAAATGATGGGTTGTGGTAGGCTCTATATGGGGGTGGATATGGGTGAAGTCGTATCTTTTATCACTGGTGAAAAGCTAGATGTAGAACCCAGCATCAAGCGTGATGATACGATTGAATTAATCGAATCCCTTTATCAAAGACGTGAACAGTTAAAGAGCATTATTGTAGCGGGTTTTGAGCAGCGTACAGGCGAATTGGTATTCGGGTACTCTTATCTGGATGAAGATGAATTAGACCGTATGCAAGCTGGTTTAAACCGCAAAATAAACAAGGTTCTTGGCGATTACGGCGAGGAAATATCTTTTGATGGGGACTTGGAAGAATAATTCTCCAAATCATCAAGCCGTAAAACAATCTCTAGCAGGTCATGTTTAAGCCGTGAAATCTCATAACCAATATCGGTTATCTCTTGGGCTTTGCGCCATTTCATGCGCTTTTTAATTTGCTCTACCAAATCAATCAAGTTTGACTCCTAGAAAACAAGCCCCTTTTTTACGGGGGCTTGCAAAGGAAAGAAAGGTCACAATGACGAATAATAATAACACGGGTGCTAAAACCTCGCAACAAAAAGCGTAACCCAATTCCCGTTAAAAATCCAGCTTGTTAATGGCCTATTTCTATAACACCCAAAAACATGGGTTGTAATAGGTGCGGGCTTATTGTCGTTGCTCATTTCAACCTGCATATTTTGCTATGCGCCTCGCAATATACCCCCTGACATGGCGCGTTGCAAGGAAGGTTTGAAGGCTCTACGGGAAAGCGGCAACCGTCTTTATGCGCAGTCCACGGCACAGGCGTTCCGTGTGCCTTAAAAACATCATCGGGGCGTTTGTATTTTACCGTTGATTGCCCCCATGATTTTAAATGTATTGCCGTTTTTTTATAGCTTCTTTTTAGCTTTAGCTTTTGTATGCGCCTTGAAATTGACGCATCCGTTCTGCCTAGTTCCGCGGCGATTTCCTCATACGTCATATTCCTATCGAAGAAAGTACGCAATTTATTGTCCTCATTTTCCGACCAATCTTTTCTTGTGCGTGTCATTTCTGCACCCGCTTCCAGTGTTCTGCTTGCTGCCTTAAAATGGTTGCCTTCATATCATCGCCCGCACGTTCGGCTGCGTATGCAAGTCCCTCGTATTTGCGCACAAGGTCTTTTGCCGTTCCCTTCATGGATATATCGCCGCAAGTGCTTGTGTGTATCATCGTATCCACCCCATAGCATAACAAGTTAAGACCACAATCCAAAAGGCCGTGCAAAGGAACGTCCAGAAAACCGCGCCGCCTTGTCTTCTCATCTCACGCATCCTTTAATACTCGGCTTTCTGTAGATCTTTTTCAGTTCCAGCAGCACGTCCGTATCACCCGCTGCCACGCGCTCGAAGATGGGGGTGAGGGTCATGATTGCTCACCCGCTTCAAATAACTGCACAGACCAATAAAACGGAAAAAACATTGTAGAAAGGGTGCAACCTGCAACTTTTTCCTCAATATATTTTGTCTCATATCTAGTATAGCAATGCCCAAAGGTTAAAACTGGACTTAAAAAAAGAACCAAGAAAAACAATCCTATAAAAATTTTTTCCATCATCCCCGTTCCTCCTGTGTCGTTTTGGTGGCATCCACCCCCTGCGCCTGTGCGGGCTGCTTAAGAGCGGCTCGTATAACTGCCGCTGCTCTTTCGGTGTTTCCATGTTGAGGATGTTCTAATTGGTCTTTTGCCATGCTTACTAGAAAGTCCAAAGCCTCGCCCACATCCACGCGTGGCGGTTCGCTCTCGCCCTTTTCGATGGCGATGGCTTGGGTGAGGGCGGCGCGGACTACATCCTCATCCTGTTTAGATAATAACATACCTAGTCTTTTTTTAACCGCCTCAAGTTCTTCAATCGTTGGGGTTTTCATTTTGTGTGTCCTTTTAGTAGCCGTGTAATGTTTGAAAAGCAGGTTTTGCAAATAGGAAATCTAGCCCCGATATTCCAAAACGTTATTTTTCCGCACTCGCAACATCTACGCATCACTCGCCTTCCTTTCTCGGGGCTGGTGGAAGCGGCATCCAATACAAAGCCGATTGCTGGTCATAGACAGGCATCCAGTCCATTTCGTGAAATTCTTCATCTAACGTATAATTGTACCATTGCTCATCTATATATTTGCAGTTTGCAATTCTGTATCCGCCACTATCTGAGCTAAACCAAATATCAATTTCCGTCCCATCCCTAGGCGCAGTCTCAATCGGCATCCACCCATCCGCCCCGATCTTGGATTGCAGGGCTTGGCGGATGGTTTCGTATTGGTTAATCGCTTCCTGCTCCCAATACTGCCTATTGCCGTGGTTGTCGAAAAATATCTGGTCTAAAACTTCCAAAGCCCGTTTGTAGTCGTCCTGTGTGGTCATGCGTATTGCTCCATAAGTTCAAGGCAATTTTTATTGCCCAATTTTGCGCGGCGTTTCATTTCTGCCAAAACACTAAGGTAAATCGGGTCTTTAAATAAATTTTCATTTGGTGGCTGTCCTTCTGAAATTTCCCAATAATACTGAAAGCTATAGAACCAGAGTAGGTTTCCTAATGCTTTGTCGTCCATTGATCGAAAATGGTGAACGTGATTAAAACTTACAACCTGCCCCATTTACTCCACCCCCATCTCTTTCAGCTTTGCGGCGATACGGGACTTGGCTTCGTCTAGGGCGGTATAATACCCATGGCTAAAGTCGCTTTCGTCACGGCCATCTGCGCGGACTAAATCATCCAGCACCACGTTGATAGCGGCGGGTATAGTAGATGCACCGCCAGCCAGCGCGATGTGGCCTTGGG
>ERZ869925.969-NODE-969-length-15338-cov-32.379834_pt1 | contig 15338 bp, 12 predicted proteins | sample MGYA00579311_ERZ869925 | MGnify/ENA primary metagenome ERZ869925 (study PRJEB32216, sample SAMN09231817) | wastewater metagenome | place: USA: Maryland | collected 2016-07-30 | study: EMG produced TPA metagenomics assembly of the PRJNA472060 data set (Reclaimed...
CAATAGCACACCTGAGGCATATCCATCAGCACATGATGATCTGTACTTTGTGGTGTCATCAAATAACTATGGACAGGCAGGATTCAAATATGTATTTGATGTCTACATCAGTGGCACACTGGTGACCAGGATCAAACTGTTTCCTGATCCAGCAACAGCAAAAGGGATATTCAATGCTGGCAATGTGGTAAGAAGTTACCTGAATGGATATTTCAAACCAAATGCAACCACTACAGCATTTGCCTACACTGGCAATGATCTGTACATTGACTATGAGATCCGTTTTGGTGAGGACTATGATGGTACAACATACACCAACCTGACATCAGGAAACTACAGGGCATTCAACTTTGTCAATCCTATTTTCAGGGATTTCACCACATCATACTACCAACCAAAGATCAACACATGGCTAACCACTAGAGATGTGACTACAGCTGAGGTAGGCCTGAGTGAAAGACTGTATGCTGGATTCATGAACACAGCTGCTGTCACTACAAACCTGACATTGACAGTACAAAAATACCTGCCAGGTGGTGCAACTGATGGATCATCATCTACTGGCAACAGTGTGACATGCAATTCATTTGTGTTGTTTGACCTTTCACCTGCTGCCATCAATGCATACCTGGGCAGTTCATTCATCACAGGATCTACCTATCAGTATGGTGTGAAAGTAAACTATGGAGGCAATCAGTCTGCTGAGTTCAAAATCAAACTGGCCTGCAACCCTAGATGGACACCAGTGACATTGCATTTCTTAAATAAGCTGGGAGGCTATGACAGCTTTGCATTCAGACTACTGAACAAAAGATCTGCATCTGTAGAGAAAAAAAACTATCAGCAATTAGACTGGGGATACAATTCAGGATCTATGACCAGGTATGATTCATTCAAAAGAATCAATGCTGGTGTCAATACGTTTGCTGTGAATGAGACTGTGAGTTTCAAATTGACCAGTGACTATATTAATCAAACAGACTATTTATGGCTAAAGGATTTGATCACCAGCCCTGAGGTGTACTATGAGGATGGTGGATATTACTATCCTGTAGGTATTAAGACCAGCAACTGGGATGAGAAAAACAGAATAGCAGATAAGATGTTCAACTTTGATTTGAATGTTGAATTTGCACAAAAAATCAATAGTCAATACAGATGATTAAAACAGAAATATATATTGAGAATCAAAGACTGGATCTTACAAAAGATCTTTCAACTGAGTTCACATACAATATTGATGACATTAAAGATTTTTCATCAAGGAATACCAACTTTTCTAAGACTATTGTCTTACCTGGGAATGCTGTAAACAATAAGATATTTGGACACATCTTTGAGTTTGGATCATCAAATCTGTATGATCCAGCACAGACAAATGTGGGATATAATTTCAATCCATCAAAGGCTGCAAACTGTGTGGTGTTTGTAGACAAAGTGCAGGTATTTAAAGGCATTCTGAGGATGCTGGAGATCATCCTGGACAATGGCACAATTGAATATGAATGTGCAGTCTTTGGTGAACTAGGTGGCTTTATTGCTGCATTGGGCAACAATAAGCTAGAGAATTTGGATTTTTCAGCATATGATCATGCCTGGAATATGACAAACATCCAGGGATCATGGAATACAATACAGGGATCAGGATACTACTATCCACTGATTGACTATGGAAAGGTGAGTTCTGCAAACAAACATGACTGGAATGTACAGGCTTTCAGGCCAGCACTATATGCTAGAGAGTACATGGATAAGATCATCAATGGATCAGGCTACACCTATGAATCCAGTTTTTTCAATTCAGCAGTGTTCAGAAGGCTGATCATACCACAAAACGGAAAGATACTTGTAAAAAATACCACTAAGCTGGTGAATGCTGATAGGACAGTGAACTACAATCTGATCAATCTGCAATATTTTTCAAGTTCATATGTGAAGTTCAACAGTATATCACTGGCACAGTTCACACAAGTAGATGATTCATCATTCACATACACAGGCACAGCTGTAGCAAATACAGTGATCAATTTGAATTTGTATGGATTTATAAATCTATTGCTGAGTGGATATGGCACATCACTTTTGGAATTGAACTTTTATCTGTACAAAGACACTACTGTCATTGCACAAAAAGAGTACAGGGAATATGTGAGTGGAACAATCGGGCATCAATTTTTATGGAATCAAACATTGAATGCAACTGTCAATCCAGGTGATGTAATCAGGATTGAATGTGACTGCAATTTACAGTTAGATCCAAACATGCAATTGATTGAAGGAAAAATTGATTTGTACACAGGATCATATTTGAAAATAGACAGCACCAGCACTGTGACAGTACCTGCTGAATATGGTGACACCATCAGCATCAATGACAACATCCCAAAAGGTATATTTCAAAAGGACTTTTTTGCATCCATCATCAAGATGTTCAACATGTATGTGGTTGAAGATCCGATCAGGGCAAAGCACTTAATCATCAAACCATACATTGAGTTCTATGATTTTGATGGTCAGTCTTTACTAGCCATTGATGATTTTAACAGTCTATTGAAAATCAATGACCAGGACAATCTATTGCTAGAGGATGGGGCAATCAGATACATTGACTGGACATATAAGGTGGACAGATCAAAGCCTATCAGGATCAAGCCTATGAGTGAACTGAATGGCAGGTACTTTGAGTTTAAATACAAAAATGATGCTGACTATTACAATGATCAGTATCAAAAGAAATACAGCCAGGCCTATGGCACACGAATAGAGGACAGTGGGTATGACTTTGCAAAGGAAAAGCAGACAGCTGAAATCATCTTTGCACCTACACCACTGGTGGGCTACAATGGTGAGGATAAAGTTTTCAGCACAATATTCAAACTGAACAATAATGTAGAGGATGTGACTGAGCATGTGATCAGAATCCTACAGGCTAAAAAGATCACAGGTGTCACCAGCTATGCAGTAAAGAATGGAGGTACAACATTGCAGAGTTTAACTACTTATGGATATGCTGGACATGTTGATGATCCTGATGCACCACAGGCAGATTTGAACTTTGGCACACCTGGTGAACTGTATTTTGAACTAGTTACACCATACCCAACGGCAAACCTGTTCAATGCATATTGGAGTGAGTACATATCAGAGATCACAGACAAAAACAGCAAGCTATTGTCTGCATTTGTCTACTTAAAACTGAGAGACATACAAAGCCTGGACTTTGCAAAACTGATCTACATAGATGGTGCATTGTGGAGGCTGAACAGCATACAAGACTATAACCCTAAAGACATTGGCATCACGAAGGCTGAATTTTTAAAGGTTATTGAAACAACATACGAATAATGAGTACAGAGATAGTTGGTATTAAGATACAGGTCAATGGACAGGATAAAGTCTTGTCATCAATGGGTGAAGTCAGGAAAGAACTGAAACAAGCCCAGTTTGATGTTTTGAAGTTTTCTGAACAGTTTGGTGCTACATCCAAAGAGGCTACTGAGGCAGCTAAGAGAGTGGCACAGCTTAAAGATGCTGTGGGTGATGCAAAAGACTTAGTGGCTGCATTCAATCCTGATGCTAAATTCAAAGCATTGGCAGGATCTGTTCAGGGTGTAGCTGGTGGCTTTGCAGCTGTCCAGGGTGCATTGGGACTGGTAGGTGCTGAGAGTGAAAACGTACAAAAGACACTATTGAAAGTGCAATCTGCCCTGGCATTGTCAGAGGGATTGAACAGTGTGATGGCTGCCAAAGATGCATTTGTGAATTTGGGTGCTGTCATTAAAAGTGGAGTGACCAGTGCATTTGGATCACTGAGATCTGCCATCATTTCAACTGGCATTGGTGCATTGGCCATTGGTGTTGGTTTACTAATAGCAAACTTTGACAAAGTTAAGGCTGCTGTCCTGAACTTATTTCCTGGGCTGGGCAAACTGTCATCATTCTTTGGTGGATTGATTCAGAGTGTGACTGACTTTGTGGGTGTGACATCTGCTGCTGAAAGAGCATTGGCAAACTTAGAGAAACAAACTAAGAGAGGCAATGAAGGGATTGAGGCCAGGATCAAGATATTGACTGCACAGGGTGGCAAAGAGAAAGAGATCTATGAACTGTCTAAGAAACAGGGTGAGAATGAGCTGAACTTATTGAGAGCAAAGCTGAAAGATAAAAAGAAATTGTCTGATGATGAACTAAAGCAGTTTAGGGATCTTAAAGTCAATCAGCAGGTACTAGATGCCCAGGAAAAGAAAAGACAGGATGATGATGCCAAAGAGGCTGCAAAGAAAGGTGCAGAGGCAGGAAAGGCAGCATCTGATAAACAAAAGCAGTTGAACGCTGAAAAGCTGGCAGCTGAGAAAGAGGCTAGAGACAGGATCAATCAGTTGATAGGTGAAAGTGCTGTGGCAGCTGTTCAGAATGAATATGAGGCCAAAAAGTTAGCCATAAAGAATCAGCTGGAAAGAGAGATCAAAGATGTCAATGACAATGAAAAGCTAAAGGCTGAGACAAAGACTGCATTGATTGTGGCTTTGACCAATAAGGCAAATGCAGAGGTGGCTGCTGTCAATAAGGATGCAGCTGATAAAGCAAAGGCAGAAAAAGAAAAGCAAGATAAAGATGATAAGGATGCATTGCTCAAAAAACAAGAGGATGACAGAAAGATCAGACAGATAGGATTGCAGGATCAGATTGACACTATCAATAAAGAGAATGCAAAAATAGAAATGGACTTTGAACAAGACCTGGAAAGGCTTGCAGAAAAAAGACAGATCCTGTATGATCAGGAATTGCTAGAACTAGAAAACACTGAACTGACTGAGGCACAAAAGACAGAAATCAAAAAGAAATATGCTGATGCCAGGGCTGAGGTGACAAACCAGGAAGTGGCAACAGAGAAAGCAGCACAGCAGGCAAAGATTGAATTGAACAATCAGTATCTGAATCTAGCTGGGCAGTTTGGTGGTGTATTGCAGCAGATAGCTGGAAAGAATAAAGCACTGGCCATTGCTGGTGTGGTAGTTGAACAGGCTGCATCAATAGGTAGGATCATATCAAATACAGGGGTGGCAAATGCCAAAGCAGTGGCAGCATCACCATTGACAGCAGGACAGCCATTTGTGGCCATCAATAGTATTTCAGCAGGACTGAGCATTGCATCATCTGTGGCAGCAGGATTGAAAGCTGTGCAGCAGATCAATTCAGCACAGCCAGGTGGTGGCGGTGGAGCATCACCAGTGTCAGGTGGTGGGGCAGCTGCACCAGTAGCACCTACAGCACCAATTCAAAACACAGTGACACAGCTGGATCAACAATCCATCAATCAGATGGGATCTGCAACAAACAGAGCCTATGTGGTAGAATCTGATGTGACAAACAAACAGGAAAGAATCACACGAATAAACAGGGCTGCAAGATTAGGATAAAAAACTATTTAAGAATATGAGTACAAGATTTATGACAGATGGAATGCTACCAGTTTACAAAATGGACATTGTTTCAGATGAAAACAGTGACCTGGAGGTGGACTATGTGGCATTAGTAGACAAACCAGCCATTGAAAAGAATTTCCTGGCTTTCAACGAACATGAGCAAAAAATGGCATTTGCCATCCAGGATGATGAACAGATCATCACTGGGGCATTGATGCTGGCCGACAAACCTATATACAGAAATGATGAGAATGGTGAATACTATGTAGTATTTGGCAAAGACACCATCAAAAAGATTGCACAAAAGTTTTTCACCAAAGGATACCAGTCAAATGTCAATCTGATGCATGACAGTGGCCAGAGACTAGATGGCCTGACCATGTTTGAATCATGGATCACAGATGAGAAAAGAGGCATCCAGGCCATGAAAGGATTTGAGGATGTACCTGAGGGCAGCTGGTTTGGATCATTCAAAGTGAACAATCCTGATGTGTGGCAGATGGTCAAAGATGGTAAGGTCAAAGGATTTTCAGTTGAAGGCCTTTTCCAAATGAAACCCACTGAAAAGCAGGACATCAATAAGGTGGCTGAGAATATGTGGTCACAGATCCAGGACATTCTGAGCCAGGTAAAATAACCAAAAAACACTGAAAATAAATATCCCAGGGGTGACTTTCTAGTCATCCCTTTTTTCTATGTGGTAACCAGTCACAAAGGCTGCTATTTATGTGCTTTAGGCATTAATCAAATATAAATAATATGACACCATTAGAAGCTGTTTTGAAAATCAAAGCAATGTTTGAACAGTCAGGGGCAAATTTCGCTGATCCTGTTCCTGCACCTGCTGCTGATCCTATGGCAGAGCCAGCACCTGCTGCTGCACCTACAGAGGGATCAAAAGAGTATGATTTGAAAGCTGGTGGTAAGGTAATGATTGACAAACTTGAAATTGGTGGCAAAGTAGTCATCAAAGATGAGGCTGGAAATGAAATGCCTGCACCTGCTGGAGAGCATGAATTAGTAGATGGCACATCAATCACTGTAGATGATATGGGTATCATCACAGAGGTGAGTGTTGCATCTGAGCCAGTTGTTGATCCTGCACCAGCAGAGCCATCACCAGCTGATTTGAGAATTGCTGAACTAGAGGCAGAACTAGCATCATTGAAGGCATCACATGCTGGATTTGAGAGCAAGATTGCTGAAACAGATGCAAAGTTTTCAAAGGCTGTGAGTGACTTATCTGATGTGATTGTTGGTTTAATCAACACACCATCAGCTGCACCAACACAACCAGCAAAAAATTCTTTCAACAAACATGCTGAATCTAAGGCTGAAAAAATCAACAGATTCTTAGAGATAGCAAAGAACATTAACAAGTAATCAATTTTAAAACAAATAAAAAACAAATATCATGGCATTTGATGTTTCAACCCTAGCAAACTACACCAAAGAGAATGAGAATCTTTTAGTAGTTTCATCTGTATTAGGTAGCAAGACTGCTGACTTAATCAAATCAAAAGGAAATGTTTTAGTGGAAGTTAAGTCAAGCGAGAAAATCGCAGTGATGGACACTGATGCATTTTTCTTAGACGGATCATCTTGCGGATTCACTGCAAGTGGCACAACATCTTTCACACAACGTCAATTGACTGTTGGTAAGATCAAAGTAAATGAGGCTTTATGTCCGATTGACTTAGAAAGAACTTATTTACAAAAGGCTTTACCAGCTGGCAGTTCTTATGATTCATTAGCTTTTGCTGATGCTTATTCAAACAGAAAGGCTGAGAAAATTGCTGCACAGTTAGAAACTGCTATTTGGCAGGGTGATACTGCATCTGCAAATGGTAACCTAAACAAGTTTGATGGCTTTATCAAGTTGATTGGTGCTGCAAACACTGTAGTAGATGCAAACACAACTGCATACATTGCTACACAGGCAACTGCAATCACTGCTGCAAACGTGGTGGCTGTATTTGATGCAGTTTACAAAGCAATCCCAGCTGAGGTTGTTGCTAAAGATGACATGACTATTTTCTGTGGTCAGGATGTTTTCCGCACTTACACAATTGCATTAAAGAATGCAAACATGTTCAACTACAGTTTTGATGGTAAGGCTGACAGCGAGTTTGTTCTACCTGGTACATCAATCAAAGTTGTTGCAGTTGCAGGCTTAAATGGTACAAACAAAATCTATGCTTTAAGACTTTCAAACATGTTCTTAGGTACAGACCTTTTGGACGAAGAAACGAAATTTAGCATCAAATTCGCCGAAGAGGCTGATCAAATTAGATTTGTTGCAAAGTTCAAAATGGGTGTTCAGTATGCATTTCCACAGGAAATTGTGAAATTCACTGTATAAATTTAACAGGGCAGGGATTAAGTTTCCTGCCCTATTTTAAAAACTAATTAAATCTTAAAAATATGCCATGTGCTTTAACACAAGGATATACACTAGATTGTAAGGATAGCATAGGCGGTATCAAAGCCGTTTGGTTTATTGCTACTGGCAATGTCTCAGCAGTGACTGAGGTGTCAGGTGTGGTGACTGCTATCACTAAGGCAGCTGGTAAAGTATTCTATAAATATCAATTGGTAAAAAATAGCAGTTCATTGACTGAGAATGTCAATGCAAATGTGCAGAATGGAACTGTTTTCTATGCACAGGAATTGGCTATTGTTTTAAACAAAATGCAGGCAAACACTAGAAATGAAATTCTATTGTTGGCACAAAACAACTTAATGGCTGTAGTTGAGGATGCAAACGGCAAATACTGGTTGTTAGGTAAGCAAAACGGTTTAGACCTTTCTGCTGGATCATCTGCAACAGGTACTGCACAGGCAGACCGTAATGGCTACACATTAACATTCAGCGGTGGTGAGAAAGAACTAGCACCTGAGGTGAACAGTTCAATCATTGCTGGATTGACAGCATAGGCTTTCGTGGTTTTCAATAGTAGGTAGTCGGCCAGTCTCTATTCAGGGGCTGGCTTTTTTTTGTGGTAAAACATACGGCAAAAGCTATTTAACAATATGATATACCTGACAAAAGGCCAAACCAGTAGTGTGATCCTGACTTTAAAAGAAAAGCAGACACTAGCTGCACCAAACTATTTGTTTCACTTTAAGCAAAGGACAAGCAATGATGTGGTGGCTTTTGTGCTTTTGAATAACGCTGACACATCAGCACACAAAGACCGTTTCAATAAGTTCAGCATAAACGCTGTGACACACTTTGCAAATAAACTGGCTGGTGAGTGGGAATATACCATCTACCAACAGACCAGCACTAGCAATACAAATCCTGCCCTGGCTAGTGGCTTACTAGAGACAGGGATCATGAGACTGGATGAATCAACATCTTTTGCATTTACCGAATACGAAACCACAAACACATTTAAAGTAAGAGAATGAAACTAACAGACAATATGTTCATGCTGACCTTTGCTGAGGCAAAGCAGCCTGAGTTCATGGAAAAAAGAGGTGCTGGCTACATTGAATTTGGCAACAACAATGACTATCCCAGCTACCTTTTAGAAATGTACAATAAGAGTGCAAAGCACAATGCTATTGTAAGAGGCAAAGTAAACTACATCACTGGCAATGGCTGGGCTACAAAAGAGCCTGATCCTGCTGCTGAGATGTTCATCAAAAAGGCCAATGACTATGAGAATCTGAATGATTTGACTAGAAAGGTGTCTATTGACATTGAGGTATTTGGTGGTGCTTACCTGGAGGTGATTTGGAGTGAGGTAGGTGGCATGCTTACAACTGTCAATCATATTGATTATACAAAAATCAGATCCAACAAAGACAATACATCATTTTGGTACAAACAAGACTGGAAAGACAGCAGAGAAAAGCCAATTGAAATAGCTGCATTTAACACACAGGTAAGACAGGGCAAACAGATCCTGTACATTAAAGAATACAGACCAGGGATGGACACCTATTCACTGCCTGGCTACATGGGTGCATTGAATTACATCCTGAGTGATATTGAGGTTTCAAAGCATGTTTTGGGCAATGCTCAGACAGGGTTTTCTGCCAGTAAACTTATCACACTACCAAATGGTGAGCCTAGCAATGAGGAAAAGGGCAACATTGAAAAGCGTTTTGAAAAGCGTTTCACTGGGGCTGATGGCAAAAAGTTCATTTTAAACTTTGTTACTGGTGCAGACAGAAAGGCTATTGTTGAGGATCTAGGCACATCAGATCTGACCAAAGAGGATTTTAGCAGAGTAGATTCTATGATCCAGCAAAACATCTTTGCAGGTCATCAGATCACTACACCATCATTGTTTGGTATTAGTGAGCCTGGAAAGATGGGAACTAGAACTGAGATGAGAGATGGATATGAGATTTTCAAATCTACATACTGCAATGACAAACAGCAATTTTTGGAAAGTGTGTTCAACATGCTTGCAAGATTGAAAGGTGCAACACAGGACATGTACATCCAGCCTGTTGAGCCAATTGGTTTTGAGTTCAGTGAAAACATCATTGCCCAGGTAGCACCTAAAGAATGGATTTTGGAAAAGATGGGCATTGATCCTACCAAATACGGCATGCCTACTGATCCAGTAGAACAGCAGCAGGCTGCAACTGTCAATGAGCATTTAAAGGGGCTTAAAGGCAGGGAATGGCAGAACATGCAAAGAATCATCAGAGAGTTCACAAAGGGCAAAATCACCAGGGATCAGGCCACAGCAATGCTGAAAGGTGGGTATGCTTTATCAGATGATGAGGTGAACACCTGGCTAGGATCTGATGAGGAAAGTGCAGCATTTGCAAAACAGATGTTCAGTGAGGATGATGTGATCAGTGTATTTGCAGAGTTTGGCGAAGATGCCAACAGATATGCTTTTTTAAAAAAAAAGAAAGTAGGCTTTAAGGCTGTAGAACTTTTGGGTGATGATGAGGCCATGATGATGGAGTTCAAAGATGTGATCCTGAATGAACTGGAAAAAAGTGTGGTGGATCTAATTACTAAGGATAAAAGAATCACAGCTGAGATCCTGGCTGATGTCACAAAGACTGATCTGAAAGTGATCAATGATACTTTGGGCAGACTAGAGGCAGATGGTATTTTAAAAGCTAGAACTGTGGGAGGTGTGATTGAAAGATCACCATCAAGACCATTGAGCAAATTAGCACCTGGTGAGAAAGCAAAGACCACTGGATTTTTGGTGAGATACAGCTATGAATGGAAAAGTGAAGTGCCAACAAGTGAAAGAGACACCAGGGATCATCCATCCAGGGCATTCTGCAAAAAGCTGATGAGTTTAAATAGACTGTACAGCAGGGCAGACATTGAAAAGATCACAGCTAGACTAGGCTACAGCGTATTTGACAGAGGTGGTGGATGGTGGACACAGCCTGATGGCAACCACAGCCCTAGCTGTAGGCACACATGGATGAGCAATATTGTAATAAAAAAAGATTAAAAGATGAGCAGAAATACACTTTTTATTTCGGTTAAAACTATAAAAGAAAGGACAGGGCTGCATGCCAATGTGGATGAGAAACTGATCCTGCCTGAGATCCTGACAGCACAGGACATGTACATATTGCCAGCACTAGGCACAGGGTTGTACAACAGGTTACAGGATGGCATTGATGCAGGAAACCTGACAGCTGATGAATCAGATCTGCTGGACACCTACATCACAAACTGCCTGGTGTACTATGTGATGAGTGAACTGCCAATGGGACTGTCATATCAGTTTTACAACAAAGGTGTGGTGAGAAAAAGCAGTGACAATACTGATCTGCCATCTGCACAGGACATGATTGATGTGGCCAACAGGTACAGATCCAGGGCTGAATTTTACGGCCAAAGACTGGTGAAATATTTGAAACAGGTAGCAACTACTGTCAAATTTCCTTTATACAACAGCCCAGGGATAGGTGTAGACATCATCAGACCTGAGAGGGATTCATACACAACCACTATTTGGTTGGGTGATCACTGTGGGTGCAAAGATCCTAAAGACTTAGACAACTGGCTAAAAGACACAAACCAATGCTGTGATGGCGAATAAAACATATTCAAAAAAGAATCAGGAGAAACTAAAAATCTACCTGGAGAAAAAATTTAAAAATGGCAGCAAGAACATTGACACTAAATCAAGTGGTGCAACAAATCAAAGCAATAGCAGAGGCACACGAGCAAATTAATACTGTTTATTACGGTGACTTTGATGAGTTTTTGGGTGAGAGTGCAGACAATGTATATCCTGCCATGTACTTTGATTCAACTACTGCCAGCATCAACACCAGGACACTACAGCTAAATTTCAGCCTGTATTTCTTTGACAGGATGCTGCCTGAGAAAACAAATGAGACAGAGGCTGTGAGTGATCAGCTGAGTATTGCCCAGGACATCATTGCACAGATGCTGTATCAGGAATTTGAGTTTGAGATGCAGGACAATGTGTCTTTGACTTTTATCACTGAGGACACACCTGACAATCTAGTGGCTGTAAAGGCTGACATCAGCTTACAACTACCATTCACAGCTGACAGATGTCAAGTACCAACAAACTACCAATATCCTAGCTAAAGCTATTTATCAGTATGGCAAATAAGAAAATATCAGAATTAGAATCCAGGGCATCCCTTAGTCTCAGTGACCTGATGGCTGTGGGTGATCCTAGCACTGGCTATTTATATAAGACTACCATCAGTGACCTGAAAACTTTGACAGGTGCTGGGGTGGTTTCTTTCAATGGCAGATTTGGCACAGTGATGCCAGCTGAGGGTGACTACACATTGACACAGTTGGGTGATGTGATTATCACATCTGCTGCAAACAATGATGTGTTGAAATACAACGGATCAAACTGGGTGAACACACAATTGTACACTGGAACTGTTGCACAGTACATAGATGGCACAGGTGCATATCAGACATTCCCTACACTATTGTCATCTGATAGGTTGGTGACCAATGTGAGAAACACATCAGGTGCTACAATCACAAAAGGCACTGTAGTTTATTTAAACGGATCTAGTGGCACATTGCCAACAATTGCAAAGGCACAGGCAAATGCTGAATCTACATCTACAGGTACATATGGAGTGGTACAGGATGACATTGCCAACAATGCAAATGGATATGTAGTTGTGATAGGCAATTTATCATCATTAAACACATCTGCATACAATGCAGGTGATATTTTATGGCTATCACCATCAGTGGCTGGTGGCTACACTACCACAAAGCCAGTTGCACCAAATCATGCAGTGTATGTTGGTATAGTAACCAGGAGTAGCACTACACAGGGAACTATTGAGGTAAAGATACAGAACGGATATGAACTTGATGAACTGCACAATGTATTGATCACATCAGTTGCAAACAATGATGTATTGACATATGACACTGCATCAAGTCTTTGGAAAAATAAAGCATTTAGCACACTATCTACTGACACACTTGATACAGTTACAACCAGGGGTGCAACCACATCAAATGGTATCACTGTAGGATCTGTGAGTGCTGCTGGCCTGTCAAACTTACTAGGACAGATCAGAACATTTGCAAGCACAGGCAATACATACATGGGTGCAAGCCCTGCAAGTGCATCAGATGCTGGCTACAAATTAGATGTCAATGGCACTGTTAGGATCAGCAATGATTTGACAATGTGGGATGATGGCACAAACAATGGGAATAGCAGGGCATTAATTTTAAGGGCATTGGGTAGCACTGGCAATGTGCAAACAGGTCAGATCATATTGGATGGCTTTGGTGCATCAGGTCAGGACTACATGCAACTATCAGCATCAAATTTAAGACTAGCACCAACATCAGGCACTGTGACCATCACAGGAACTACACCCAGCATTTCAACAGTGGCTGCCAGTGGATTTAGATTGACTGCAAATTCTACTACAAACGGATTCATATTCACACAGTCATACAATCAGACCAGTGGTGATCTTTTTGCTGTGTTCACAAATTCAAACCAAAAGAAAATATCTGTGAATTATGCTGGTGTTATGACATTGGCTGATTTATCAGGCACAGGATCTAGGATGGTAGTGGCAGATGCAAATGGGGTATTGTCTACACAGGCAATTCCTGATCTGAGTGGTTATGTTACATTAAGCACTGCACAAAACATCACTGGCACAAAATCATTTTTGGCTGGTATAGTAGTGTCAAGCAGTGGCATCCAAATCAATGGTAGCACAGCAGACTATCTGAATGTTGAGACAGGTGGTGAGAAAACATACTTTGGTACATCATTTATCAGAGCATGGGATAAGCAAAGCGGTGGCAGCAGGATCATCAATTTAAGGCCTACAGGATTAGCAGCTGGCAGTGATTACACTGTGTCATTCCCTGCAAAGAGTGGCACAATAGCATTCACTGATGACATCCCATCTGTGGCAGGTGTTTACTTACCACTATCAGGTGGTACATTGACTGGTGCATTGAATGGAACTAGTGCAACATTTAGTGGGGCAATTCAAGCTGGTGGATCTGCTATTGGTGGCAACAGTAATTCATTTTATAATGTAACAAATGAAACAAGTGTTGCTATAAAACAAACATCAGGTGATCTGCAAATAGCTTTGGCATTATGGAATAATGCAACAAGTGGGGATAATAGATTTATGAGGTTTTTTAGTGATGCATCAGCTATAAATAGAGGTAGTATATTTTATGATAGGGGCGGTAATAGATTAAATATTATTGGTGAGGGCAATGGATTGCTGTTTACTGGTGATGCAAGATTCAGCACTAGTTTGACATCTGGTGGAAGAATTACATCTGCATCAGGTGCATACAGACTGGGTGGATTTTATATCCCATACAGTACTGCAAGCGGATCAAGTAGAACATGGGCAATGACTACTGATGAAAATGCATTCGGTGATTTTAGTATCATTCAATCTACTACACAAACAGGTGAGGTAAATCAATACAGGCTTTATATTAATCCATCAGGAAATATTGGAGTTGGCACATTAGATGTAGATGCAAAGTTCAAAATCTATTCTGATTCACCAACAAACTTAATGTTGGCAACTGTTAGCAAATCATCTGTGAACATAGTTGCACAAAAGCAGGGAGTTGGATATACTGATCTAGACATTGATGCCAATGCTATAAATCTATTTACCAATGGCAATCCAAGATTGAAAGTGACATCAGCTGGGTTAGTGGGGATTAATACTACAAACCCAAATGGTGCATTGTCAATAGTTGCACCAGCATCATCTACTGCAATAAGTTTATATGGCAGAAGTGGTGATAACTTTTCAGCAATAAGGTTTCAAAGCAATTCAGGTGCAACCACATATGCAACAATTTATTCTAATTCTAGTGATTTACATTTTGAGAATAACGGATCTGCAAGACTTACGATTGCAGCAAATGGCACTGCCACATTTAGCAATGATGTAAAAGTCAAAACATTAGAAGTGACAAACGTAGGTACAGATGCAACTTCAAGTGGCGTTTCAACTTACATGAGAATAACAGTAAACGGACAAAATTATTTGATACCATTACATGGTACACCATAAAACAAATAAAATGGCAATACAATACAACTGGATCATCAGTGCAATGGACACAACACCACAGGATGGTGAACTTTTAGATGTAGTAAAAACAGTACACTGGAGATATGCAGGCACAGATGGTGACATCACTGCTGATACATACGGTGCAATGGCATGTGCTACACCATCAGAAACAGACTTTACAGCCTATCCTGATTTGACAGAGGATCAAGTGATCAGCTGGCTAGAGGCAGGCAATGATGTTGAGGCATTGCAGGCAAATGTGGCAACTAAGATTGCAAACATTAAGAATCCCCCAATAGTGAATCTACCATTGCCCTGGGCAGAACAGCCAGTGACAGAATAACAAACCAGGTGTGTGATGATGCA
>ERZ869925.970-NODE-970-length-15335-cov-16.755497_pt1 | contig 15335 bp, 24 predicted proteins | sample MGYA00579311_ERZ869925 | MGnify/ENA primary metagenome ERZ869925 (study PRJEB32216, sample SAMN09231817) | wastewater metagenome | place: USA: Maryland | collected 2016-07-30 | study: EMG produced TPA metagenomics assembly of the PRJNA472060 data set (Reclaimed...
AGATCGGCTCACACGGGCTTGAATCGGGCAGGGTAGGGGTAACAGAACCTCGAATTCGCTCCAAAAGCCTAGATTTACCTTCACGCGGTAAAGAAATGATTGAATTCTGCAAAGAAATCGGTTATCCGCTATTGCCTTGGCAAGAATTGCTTGCGATTGAAACCCTTAAATACAAACCTGATGGTCGATGGGCGCACCCGATTGTTGGAATCATGATTGCCCGTCAAAATGGCAAGTCAACATTCATGGCGCTTCGCATCCTGTTTGGTATTTACAAACTGGAGGAAAAGATGCATTTAGCAACTGCTCACAAACTTACGACTTCGGCAGAAATCTTTTTCAAGGTAGGTCAGATGATCGAGGACTCGCCAGTTCTCCAGGCTAACTTTGCTAAGAAGTACGAGTCCAAAGGATCGCAGGAAATCAGGTTTCTTAATGGAGCGCGTTACCTAATCAGAGCAGGCAACTCAGCAGCTAGAGGTATTGCAGCCCCCGATGTCATTCACATTGACGAGTTACGCGAATTTACCGATGAAGAAATTTGGTCATCGATGCGATTTACTCAAATGTCTAATAAAAATCCGCAGGCGATTGTTTATTCAAATGCTGGACATGCTCAATCGGTTTTGCTTCTTAAGTTAAGAGAGCGAGGACTTGCAGCTTCTCAAGGCGGTGAGGATTCTATCGGTTGGTTCGAGTGGTCAGCCGAACAAGATAAGCCAATCAATGACATTGACGGTTGGTATCAGGCAAACCCTTCACTGGGTTACACAATTCATGAGGACAACATCAGAGATTCGCTATCAGATCGCGAGGACATTTTCCGGACTGAGGTTTTGTGTCAATTCGTTGACATGATAAATCCAGTCATCATCCCGAGCGAATGGGCAAAGTGCAAGGATGAAAAAGTCAAACTCGATGTCGAAAAGGACACCTGGTTTGCCATCGATCTCAGTCCTGACCGTCAGCACGCAGCTCTCGTTGCAGGTCAAAGAATCGGCAAAGATAAATTTATGGTTTCCTTGCTTCAAACTTGGTACAACCCGATTAACCTAGATGACAAGTTACTGGCAAACGATGTCGCAACTTGGGTGCGAAAGTATCCCGTCAACACAGTAGCGTTCAGCAAGTCAACCGCAGCAGCAGTTGCCGCTAGGTTGCAACCTGCAGGAATTCCCATTCATGAAATCTCAGGAATCGAGTATCAACAAAGTTGCGATGAGTTTGTTTCGGCTATTTCGTCAAATCGTCTAGTTCATAAAGGGCAAGAGGAACTGGACAAGCAAGTTTTGTCTGCCGTTAAACTTCAAAGAGGTGATGGCGGTTGGGTCATGGGCAGATTGAAATCAGGAATTGTTTGCGGTGGTGTTGCAGCTTCAATGGTTAGCCATTTTGCGACACGGGCTGAAACTGAGGTTGACATTCAGATAGGTTGACAAAGTGCTATAATTTGTCTAATGGGAATCCGCGATTTTTTCTTGCCTGCTACTCCTGATGAGCCAATCACAGTTGATGCAGCGGCTACTCCTGCTCCATTTAACAACACATCATTAGTTGGTGGCTTTTACAACTGGTCATCATCCGCAACACGCGCTCAAGCAATGGCAGTCCCAACAATTGCACGCGCTCGAGGAATTCTTTGTTCTACAGTTGCAAGTTTGCCAATGGAACAATACTCAAAACTTAATGGCGCACATTTAGGAACTCCAGGTGTAATAAATCAACCTGATCCACGCGTTCCTGGTTCTGCAATTTATGCATGGATTGCTGAGGATTTATTATTTTTTGGCGTTGCTTATGGTCAAGTCATGGAACAGTATGGTGACACAGGGCGCGTTCGTGCATGGACAAGAATTGCACCTGATCGAGTTGTTGCAAAGTTAAATGCTAACTCAACTGAAATTGTTGGTTATCAAGTAGATGGCGCAATCGTTCCAAATCAAGGTATTGGTTCACTTATTGTTTTTTATGGTTTGGATGAAGGAATTCTTAATCGCGCAGGTCGCACAATCCGTGCGGCACATGCTTTGGAACAAGCTGCAGAAACATTTGCAAAAGAGCCTGTTCCATTGCAGGTTTTGAAATCAAACGGAACAAACTTGCCAGCAGAACGCATTGCGAAACTGCTTGAGGCATGGCGTGCAGCTCGTCTAAACAAATCAACTGCATTTCTTAATGCTGATGTCGAATTGCAAGCGTTGGGCATCGATCCAGCGAAACTCCAACTTAATGAGGCGCGCCAGTATGTCGCTTTGGAATTGGCTCGCGCTTGCAACCTTCCTGCGTACTTCGTCAGCGCTGAAACAACATCGATGACTTACTCAAACACAACCTCAGAGCGCCGTGGACTTATTGATTTCTCACTTCGTCCAATCTTAACCGCGATTGAACAACGCCTCAGCATGGCGGATTTTGTCAGCAGTACCACAGAAATTCGTTTTTCACTTGATGACTTCCTTCGCGGAAATGCGTTGGAGCGTGCTCAGGTTTATCAGATTCTTAACACAATCGGTGCAATGTCAGTCGAGCAAATCAGAGAAGAAGAAGATTTAATCGACAATGGAGAAAGAGCATAAAATGAAAATAACAATGCCAGTTACACTTACTGCATCCGATGCCGAATCACGCATCATTGCAGGTCGCATAGTTCAATGGGATGCGGTAGGAAATACATCCGCAGGGCAAACAAAGTTTCTTGAAAACTCAATCAAACTTGGCAAGAACACAAAATTAGTGCTTGAGCACCAAATTACAAAGCCAATCGGAAAACTTGTTGAGTGGTCACAGGATGCAAGTGGAATAACTGCTTCATTCAAAATCGCTAAAACAACTGCAGGAAACGATGCACTTGAGGAAGCAGCTACAGGACTTCGTTCAGATTTCAGCGTTGGAGTGCAAGTTGATGCCTGGACAAATGATGAGGGAGTCATGGCAATTTCTGACTCTCAACTCGTAGAAGTTAGCCTTGTTACATCAGGCGCTATTCCAGGAAGTGTTGTAGAAAAAGTCGCTGCAACAGATACACCCGAAATTTCTGAGGAAACTCAGGAAAATACAACCCAATCAATAGAAGGAGAACAAGTGTCAGACACTACCGTTCCAGAAGCATCTGCCGCAGAAACGGTAGAGGCTGCTAAGGTCGAAGTGAAGGCTGCAACTGCGCCATTCATTCAGACAACAGTTCGTCACCCAATTACATCACCAGCATCATTCCTTGAGCACTCAGTTCGTGCAACACTTGGCGATTCAACATCTGCTCTTTATGTTGCTGCCGCATCAGACGGAACACTTGCAACTGAACTTGCAGGTTTAAACCACACACCACAACTTTCAACAGTGTGGAATCCAAAAACAACAAATGTGCGTCCAGCAATTTCTGCAATTCGCACTGCAACAATCCCAACAGGCACTGGATTAAAATTCCAAATTCCTCGTGTAAAAACTGCACCATCAGTCGCAGTCGCTGCTGAAAAGGGTGCTTTTTCAGACACTCAAATTGAAATTGAGTATGTAGATGTTACGCAGAAAAAATTTGCGGGCATGCAAAAATTCGATGTAGAGGTCCTCGATTTGTCTACACCCGCCTTCTTTGAGGAAATGGTCCGCCTCATGGCAGATCAATACGCTGCAGCAACAGATTCAGAAGTTGCAACAGCAATCAAGGCAGGAACATTAGATTCAACTGCAATCACACTTCCTTGGGATGGAGATGAATTCTCAGGATTTATCTCACGCGGTGCAGCTTCAATCTATGCAGCTACAAAGCGTTTCCCAACAGGTGTTGTTATGTCACCTGATCAATGGGCAAACATCATTGCATTGAACGACTCAAACAAGCGTCCATTGTTCAATGTTGCAGGTTCACCACAAAATTCACTTGGCGACATTGAGCCAGGATCACCAGTTGGTTCAGTTCTTGGACTTCCAGTTTATGTTGATCCAAACATGTCAGGTGTTGCAGACGATTCAATCGTCATGGTCAACCGCGATTCATTTGTTTGGTACGAAGGTGCAGGACCACTTCAACTTCGCACAAACATTGTTTCAACAGGTCAAGTTGAAGTTGGATACTACGGCTACGGTGCAGTTGCAACATTAACTGCAGGTGGTGCGTTCACATTCAATAATAACGCTTAATCTAAACAACTAATCATGAGGGGGAGGTTGCTCCCGATCTCCCCCTCAGCCGTTTAATAGAGAGGAACACTAATGGCTTCAATCGTCACAGTTGCAGAACTGCGCAGTATTTTGGGCGTTAGTGTTGCTCTCTACTCGGACAGTTATCTCACAGATGTCATTGACACTAGTGAGGCAGTAATCTTGCCAATGCTCGTTAAGTACGCAACGGCAGTTGATAAAGTATCGCTGACAGATAATGTCGCTACTTATCACACAACAAACATTCATGAATTTACTGAGGGACAATCTGTTGTAATTACAGGTTGCGGTTCGCCTTTTACAGGCACATTCACAGTTCTTTCTGATCCCGAGGAATACACTTTTGATGTTTCAATCACCAATGCAGATGTTCTTGAACGCAATGTCATCCCATCAGGACTTGCAACCCTCTCAGGTGCATCTACTTATGTTGGTGTCAGTGCAGTTGAATCTGCCGTTTTGGCAGTTGCAGTCGAAGTGTTTCAATCCCGAATTGCTCCAGGTGGACAAATCGAGGGCGTAGATTTCACATCAGTTTCACCTTATAGACTCGGGCGGTCACTATTCAACAGAGTTTCGGGGTTGCTCGGTGCTTACCTCGATGTTGAAACAATGGCGCAATAATGCCAGCCTCAACGATTCTTTCGGATGTTCGTCAACCTTTAGCAACTGCCCTTTCAGGTGTTGCAGCTAATGTTTATGCCTATGTTCCCGAAGCACCTCAAGTTCCGTTTTGCGTGACAGTCCCGGACTCACCTTATTTAGAATTGCAGACAATCAATAAGTCAACCCTGCACACCAAAATTAATTTGGTCATTTCAGTTGCGGTTGCCTATAACTCCAATCCAGCATCCCTGGACAATTTAGAGCAACTAATCATGAGCGTTCTCGCCGTTATCCCTGTTGGGTACACGATCGAGTCGGTTGAAAAACCAACAGTTACTCAAGTCGGTCCATCAAATGTTTTGGTGTCCGATGTCCGAGTTTCCACTTACTACACACAAACAACCTAAGGAAAATAAATGGCAACGACAGTAATTACAGGTCGCGACATTTCTTTGTCGTTCACAGGTGGAACAGACATCGAAGCGCAAGCGACATCAGCAGTGCTCACAAAGTCCAATGTTCGTGAAACATACCAAACACTAGATGGCGAAGCGTATAAGACAGTTAATGTCGAAGGCACATTCGCACTCGAAATGCTTGCTGACTGGGGCAAAGAGAACTCAGTTTGTGAAGCAATTTGGGCAGCAGCGGAATCTGCACCTGACACAGACATTTCAATTACATTGACTGCAGCTACAGGCGCTCAATTCGTTTTCCCAATTAAGCCTGAATTTCCAACTGCAGGTGGCGCAGGAACTGATGCTCAGACAGTATCATTCACATTCAAAGTGTCTAAGGGCGCAGTAGTAGAAACATTCAGTTAATCAATAGAAACGGGAGCACAAAATGAAACTGCCTATTCTGATCGAGTTTAACTCAGGTGAAAAAGCAACTTATGTTGCACAACCTCCTGAGTGGGCTAAATGGGAAAAAGCAACAGGCAACACAATCGGCAAGGCTCAGGATTCCATTGGAATTTGGGACTTAATGTTTTTGGCTTACAACTCAATGAAGCGTGAGTCAGGTGGAAAGCCTGTAAAGAATTTTGAGGTTTGGATGGAAGGCGTTGCGGAAGTAACGGTTTTGGATGCAGACCCAAAAGTTTCGAGCCAGGAAGCATCAACCGAGTCCTAATCCAGTTAGCACTGGCAACAGGAATCCCGATGAGTGAATGGCAAACCGCAGAGGAAATTCTGACCGCGTTGGAAATACTAAAGGAGCAAGGAAATGGCAAAGGCTGAAATAGCATTTGACAAGACCGAACTTCGTGGCGTTTTCAAGGCGCTTAAGAACATGGATGAAGCTGCAGTTGAGGAAGCAAGAGTCCAGTCGGGCGCACTTTCAGAGTACGCACGCAAAGAGGTGATCGGCACTGCTAACGGTTTGCAATCTAAAGCCGTAGCAGGTCGCATCGCCGAAGGTGCAAGGGTTAAGAAGTCATCAAAGATTGGTGAGATTACCTACGGTTTTGCATCTCAGAAATTTAGCGGTGGAGCAACGACCAAAACAATTTGGGGTGGCTCAGAGTTTGGTTCAAATAAGTTTAAGCAGTTTCCTGTTTGGTCAGGGCGTGAAGGTCGCGGTTCAAAAGGTTGGTTTATCTATCCAACACTACGCAGAATCCAGCCTTACATTGTTAGTGAATGGACCGCGGCATTTAGTCGCATCCTGAAAGAGTGGGGATAATGGCAACAGGTACAAGAGCATTAACCCTCAAACTCATTGCGGACATTGATGACTTTAATAAGAATCTAAATAAAGGCTCAACCGAGGTCGAAGGCTTTGGGGGCAAGATTGAGAAGTTTGGCAAGGTCGCAGCAGCAGCATTTGCAGCCGCAGCAGCCGCAGCAGTTGCCTATGCAGGCAAACTTGCAATCGATGGAGTCAAGGCAGCCATTGAAGATGAAGCAGCGCAGGTTCGCCTTGCAGCAGCACTCGAAAATGCAACAGGTGCAACACGCAGTCAAATTGCAGCAGTTGAACAACAAATTACAAAAACTGCTCTTGCAACAGGTGTTGCTGATGATCAACTTCGTCCAGCATTGCAACGCTTAGCGGTTTCAACAGGGAACACAACAAAGGCGCAAGAATTACTTAATCTTGCACTCGATGTTGCTCAAGCGACCGGGAAACCTCTTGAAACAGTCGCAAACGCATTGGGTCGCGCTTATGATGGCAACACGACATCTCTTGGCAAACTAGGCATTGGCTTATCTGCTGCAGAACTTAAAACAATGAGTTTCACCGATGTTCAGGGCAGACTCTCAGATTTGTTTGGTGGCGCTGCAGCTAAGAACGCAGAAACCTTTCAAGGTCGCATGGATCGACTCAAGGTTGCATTTGATGAAGCAAAAGAAACTATCGGTTACGCACTACTCCCAATCATTGAGAGATTGGTGTCATTTGTTGTCAATCAGGTTGTCCCAAACCTTCAAAAGTTCGCTAGTGCATTTGACCCAATCGTCAAGGCAATCAACGAGAACAAAGATTCATTTCATAAACTATTTAACTTCATTGGCGATTATGTCATTCCAATTCTGACCACTCTTGCAGGTGGAGCACTTAGAGTTGTTGGAGAAGTATTCGGCAAGATTATTGGCATTATCGGTGCAGCCATTGACAAGATTTCAGACTTCGTTGAGTCAGTCAAGAACATGGTCAATGCAGTTATCTCGGCTTACAACCGCCTTCCAACTCCTGACATTGCATTGATTGGTTCAAGTGGCGGTGCAATAGGTGAAGCACCTGGAGCAATCGCAGGTGGCGGTGCATTTGGTGGCAGCAGTAGTGGCGCAGGTGGATCAGGCAGTGGAAGTGGTTCGGGAACTTTCGGCGGTGGAAGCGCAGGAGGAGGCACTGGGGGTGCAAGTGACATTCTAGGTGCGACAAGTGCAAAAAATCTTTTTAATCGTTTGACTGATGTATCAAATAAATTTAATGATTTACAATTCTTGGTCGATACTGGTGGGATTAGTAAAGCTGCTGGATTGGCTCAACTTAATGCAATTTCTAAAGAATTTAGAGTTTTAGAAAAGCAAGCAAATGCGTTGACATCTACTAGTGCCCCAATGAGTATTACGGACGCGGCTAGTCGTTCAGGTCAAGCCTACGCAGCTTCTAACATTAACATCACCGTCAATGGTGCAATAGACTCAGAATCTACCGCTCGCCAAATCGTAGAAATCATGAACGATTCAGCAGCTCGAGGCACTCTTGGTGCAGAGAAGTTCTCAACAATCCGATGACCGCATGGAGTCCTGTTTGGCAGGTTTCGCTCAATGGTGGGACATTTACAACAGTCACACTGGCAAACCTCACAATCTCATCAGGGCGAACAGACATTTACCAACAACCCGTTGCAGGCTATTGTTCGGTTGAACTTCTCAACATTGATCAGTCAGCAGTTAGCGTTGAAATCAATGACCAAATAGCAATTCAGGTCAAGGATTCGACAAACACCTTTGTTCCTATCTTTGGCGGTTTTGTTACCGACATCGACCAGTCAGTCAAATCCTCAGGCTCTAACGCCATTGTTCAGACTTTCAAAGTCATTGCTCTTGGTGCTCTTTCTCGTTTGCCTAAGATTCTCACTGAAGGCGTTCTGACAAAGGATTTTGACGGTGACCAAATCTACTCAATCCTTTCAGGGCTTTTGTATAACTCCTGGAATGAAGTTCCTGTAGCTATTCAATGGACAACTTACAATGCCACTGAAACATGGGCTAATGCTCAAAACTCAGGACTTGGTGAGATTGACCAACCTGGGGACTATGAATTGACCGCTCGAGCCTCAGACATAACTGATGTTTATTCACTCGTTTCGGCTCTTGCAACATCAGGACTCGGTTACATTTATGAGGATGCGCAGGGTCGAATTGGTTACGCAGACTCAACTCACCGCAGTCAGTATTTAGCAGCTAACGGATACCTCGAAGTTACTGGACATCATGCACTTTCTCGAGGAATCTCAACATCTCGCCGAATCGGTGACATCCGCAACGAGGTAACGATTACCTATAAAAACGGTGATCAACACACTGCCTCAGATACTGCCTCACAGGCGCTTTATGGCAAGCAGGCGCAGAACATTCAGACATCGATTGAGAACGGCGTTGATGCCACTTCTCAGGCAAATTTCTATCTTGCGCTTCGTGCCTATCCTCAGAGCCTATTCAAGTCCATCACATTTGAGTTGACCAACCCTGAAATAGATGATTCAGACAGAGATCGACTCATCAAAGTTTTCATGGGCGAAGCATTGGACATCACTGACTTGCCTGCAAACATGGAGTCGGGCAGGTTTCAGGGTTTTGTTGAAGGGTGGACTTTCAACGCAGGATTCAACAAACTTTCAGTTACCTTATTTCTTTCGCCTGCAGCTTTTAGCCTCCAGGCAATGAAATGGATTGATGTCCCTACACCTGAAAAATGGAACACTTTATCACCAACCCTGCAATGGATTAACGCTACAATAGTAGCCTGACAATAGGAGAACAATGGCAACAACTACTAATTTTGGGTGGACAACACCTGATGACACCGCTCTCGTTAAGGATGGCGCAGCAGCAATTCGCACTCTCGGTTCTTCAATCGATACTTCCCTTGTTGATCTCAAGGGTGGAACAAGTGGTCAAGTGTTATCTAAAAACTCCAATAGCGATTTAGACTTTACCTGGGTAGCGCAAGACGATTCAAACGCAATTCAAAACGCCATTGTTGATGCAAAAGGCGATTTAATTGGAGCAACCGCAGCCGATACACCAGCGCGTTTAGCGGTTGGAACAAATGGTCAAGTGTTAACCGCCGATAGCGCAGAAGCAACAGGTTTAAAATGGGCTACACCTAGCGCAGGTGGTGGCATGACTTCTATTGCATCAGGAACACTTTCAGGAACTTCGGTAGTGCTTTCATCTATTAGCGGTTCATACAAAAACTTATATTTAATTATTACAAGTCCAACAGTCAATACTGCAACTCCTATTGGACTTAGATTGAACGGAAATGCAAGCAGCAACTATGCTTCCAAATATGGTGCGCTTAATTCAACCAGTTGGTTATTGCAGCCAGATTATTCCCAGTTATACATAGACGGCGCAAATATTAACATACCAACAACTGCTAATGATTGGGTTTATACGCTAGAAATTAACGATTACGCATCGGCAAAATTTCACGACATTTATGCAACTTTACGCACAGGCGGAACAAGCACAGATTACAATTCTTTTAATAATTTCCGTGTGGCGGCTGCAATAACTTCAATAACAATCAAAGGCGACAACGGAACTTCATCATTCACAGGCGGTTCTTACATACTTTACGGAGTAAACTAATATGGCAAAAACATCTGTTCAAGAAATTACAATACATAATGTTGAAACTGGAGAAATAATCACTCGCCCATTAACCGAAGATGAATTGGCGCAGGCTGCAAAAGACAGAGAAGAAGTTGCTACATTTGCAGAAGCAAAGGCAAAAGCCGAAGCAGATAAGGCTGCACTATTGGCTCGACTTGGTTTAACCGAAGATGAACTAAAAACTATTCTCGGATAATGAAACCGCGTTTAACTAAATCAGCCATCCAGTTACGAGAACAAATTGACGATGCCTTCCCCGATCGTGATCGTCGCTCGGACTCAGGGGCTTACTCAGATGCTCGGCATGCAGCTCGTAAGTCTGACCACAATGCGGATGCTAATGGTTGGGTACGCGCCATCGACATTGACCGTGACTTATCCAAAGGGCGGGATGTCATGCCCGACTTGGTTGATCAGGTTCGACTATATGCCAAAAAACATGGACGATTTAGTTACATTATCTTTGACAAAAAAATTGCTTCACCCATCCTTAACTGGAAGTGGCGTTCGTACAAAGGAATTAACGGGCACACAAAACACGCACATTTCTCGTTTCGCAAGGATGCGGACTTGGATGGCTCGTTTTTCAAAGAAATCCCTATGATCGGAGAAAACAGATGAACATGAAAAATCCCCTAATCCTAACCGCAGGTGCATTTCTTTCTGCTTGGGCAGCTTCAAACTTCGATGTCGATTACCGTGCAATTCTTTGGGCGGTTCTAGCAGGTGTCTTTGGTTACGCCACTCCCAAAAAGTAATGACCGCCGAGAATTGGGCGGGTGTTGCAGTTGCTGCAGTGACCGTTATTGGTTCGTTTATTGGATCAGTGAGATGGTTAGTAAAGCATTACCTAAACGAGTTAAAGCCAAATTCCGGAAGTAGCATGCGCGACCAAATCACCGCACTTGAAGCGCGTGTCGAAACGATTATCCGCATCCTAGAGAGGTAACAATTATCTCATGGCAAGAAAAGCAACTAAGGCGTTAGAAGATCAAGGCTATTCGCAGCTTGAGGCTTATTGCATTGGAATCCATGAATTTTGGAAGGGACTCAAAAAAGCAGGGTTCACGACTGAAATTGCTCTTGCCATCGTTACAGAAAAAAGCGCATATCCTGATTGGTTATTGCCTACACCTATAAACCCAAACATTCCTGAGCCTGACTGGTACGACGATGAGGATGAATGACAAGAACAAAGTCAAGAATTTTAGTAATTTCAGACTTGCAAATTCCGTACCATCATGAAGCTGCAGTCAAGAATTTAATCAAGTTAGTTAATCGGGAGAAGTTCGACCTCGTTCTTAACACAGGCGATGAGTTGGACATGCAAGCCCAATCGAAATGGGCAAAGGGAACAGGTTTGGAATGGGAGGGTCAACTCGATGCTGATCGAAGCCTTGCTCAACAAATACTTTGGGACTTACGCACAAGCGATATCACTCGCAGCAATCATACGGATCGGTTGTATCACACACTCCTTCGAGGAGCGCCCTCCCTCATAGGTTTGCCTGAATTGGAATATCCAAAGTTTATGGACTTTGCCTCATTGGGTATCCGATTCCATAAGAAGCCTTTTGAGTTTCATCCAGGTTGGGTTTTGGTTCATGGGGACGAGGGTTCGATGAACTCCAACGCAGGACTTACTGCACTCGGTTTGGCTAAGAAGTTTGGTAAATCGGTTGTTTGCGGTCACACTCATAGAGCAGGCATCAGTGCCTATTCTGAGGGCATAGGAGGCTCATATAGGACTCTTTGGGGCGTGGAGGCAGGTAATGTCATGGATAAGCGCAAAGCCTCTTATTTGAAGGCTGGAGCGGCTAATTGGCAGATGAGCGTGGCTATCCTAGAAACCTACGGTAAGAACCTCTCGCCCATGCTTATCCCAATCAACAAGGACGGCTCATTCACCGTCTATGGCAAAACTTATGGATAACCTCATTCGGGACATCTTTCCCGTTTATCGGACTATTGATGACTCAATGGATGACACCGAATTGTTACCGTTTCGTTATACAAATAAGCGAGATTTTGTCGGGTAAGTGTGCAACCCTAATCCAGTAGCGAAATCCAGTAGCTGCAAAGGGAGCAAAAATGAACACAATTACACCAGTTCAACGCAAACAAATTGATCTTACATTTAAAGGTCAATGCGTTTCATGCTTGGAATCATTCAACAATTTATGGAATGCAGATGGTTTTGCATTAACAGATGAATCAAGTTCCGATGGCTTTTGCCATAACTGCTGGAATTACTAAGGGAGCAATAATGGTTATCAACTCACTAACAATCCTGACTGTTGTTGGGGTTTGCATGGCACTTTATTTCTCATTTAAGTTGGGTGTAGAAGTTGGCTACGACCGAGGAGTTGTTGAAGGTCGCAAAGCACTAAGAAAACAGTTCGAGCAGGTTGGTCGATGAAGGCAACTGAGGCGCTAATAAATGCCATCGACATTATGCAAGATCGTGGTCGAATCTACGGTCATCCGAAAATCAATCAAGGTCGGATTGCTTCGCGGTTATCCAATCTATTCGATTTCCCAATCTCAGACTCTCAAGCTGCGCTTGCAATGGTCGAAGTCAAACTTAGTCGAATCCAGGAAACCCCTAGTCACACAGACTCCTACATCGATGCAATCGCTTATCTTGCAATAGCACTGCAATTACAAACTGAGGAGGATGAACTTTATGTTTAATCTTGACAATTATGAGCCAGTTGAAAAACGACTAGGCAATCCAACAAAGGTAACTACATTTTGGGAGGACTATCCTGATGGGCGTGTTGAAACAGAACTTATTTCTTTCCAAAGTGATCGATTCATTGTTAAAGCATGGCTTTATCGTACTTACGCGGATAGCGTGCCGTTTTCCTCAGGACTCGCGGAGGAGAGCGTTAGCAGTCGAGGGGTTAATGCTACTAGCGCGTTGGAAAACTGTGAAACTTCTGCAATCGGTCGTGCGCTTGCAAACGCAGGTTATGCAACTAAAGGCAAACGACCTTCAAAAGAGGAAATGATTAAGGTTGCTAGAACTGAAATTGCAAAGCCAAAAGCCGAATACATTCCAGTTGAAAAAGAGGATGATCCCTGGACAATCAAAACTGTTGAAGCTCCAAAATCTGCAGCTGAGGCAGTGGACTTAGTTAAGGAAATTATAGGCGGGACAACTGACAAAGATGTTCCTCGTTGCCCTCATGGTGAAATGCATTGGGCGCATGGAATGACAAAAGCCAATAAACCGTGGGGTCATTTCAAGTGCATCGCAGCAGCAACTGGCGAAATCAATCGATGCCCTAAAGGTGAGGATGTCATTTGGTACGAGATAGCACCTGATGGCTCATGGCGTCCACAAAAGAAGCGTGCATGATGGAGAACTATGTCATTGTTTCCAAAACCGCTCGAAACACTTCGCGTTGGTCAGCTGCTAAGGCTTACCCTAAATCAGGCACAACTCGATTGAAAGTCTATGAACTAATTGTGAGCCGTGGCATGAATGGCATGACTGATCAAGAAATTCAGGACACATTGCATTTATCAGGTGACACTGTTCGACCATCTCGAATTAAATTATTGAGGGATGGATTTATCATTGATACGGGAGAAACTCGCATCAACAGAAATGGCAATCCATGCATTGTTTGGCGTGCCATAGATACAGGAATGTTAATCTAATGGGCGAAATGATTATTTTTAGCGATGGTGAAGCAACCATCATGGGCGGTGAATTGGATGAACCGCAGGAAATTGTTATTTATTGCGATTTATGCAATGAGCCGATTGCAATTACTCCAGCAGCTAATGACACGGTTTTCCTTCAATGCTTAAGGTGTCACGCCGTCAATGGCAAGCCAACATCGTAAGCATCGAGGTTATGCGACCGAAAGGCTCGTTGCTAACTACTTGCAGCAGTGGTGGCACGCAGCTAGTGTAGGTCGAGGTCAAGGCAAAGATGTTCACGGTGTCCCGTTCGACATCGAGATCAAGGCGCGCAACTCACTTGACATCAAAGGGACACTGCGCCAAATCAAGGCACGCACTTCCAAAACTGGGGAGTTAGGTTTTGCGTGTTTCAGACTCAATGGTCAAGGGGAAGCATCAGTCGGGGAGTTCGTCTGCATGTTGCCACTGAGTGATTTGGTGCAGTTATTAAGAAAAGCAGGTTACACAAAGATTCCATCGGATATTGACTGGGAGAAAGCATTAGTTCGATGCGATAATTGCGGTAATTGGAAAGTCAAACATTGGGAGTGCAAAGCCTGTGAGCCAAAGGAAAATAATGCCAACTTATGAATATCGATGCCCTTTATGCAATTTGCAAATGGAATTGGAGTTACCTATGGAGCACGATTTAGTGCGATGCCAGGATTGCGGTGCTCAAGCCAATCGCATTTATTCAGCTCCTGGATTAGTTTTCAAAGGCAAAGGATTTTATAGAACGGACAACGCATGATTGATGATGAAGATTGTCCATGTTTCTATTTCGGATCATGTCCAAACGAGGAGGCGCATAACTAAAAAACAAAACGCCGTCCTGACCTGCACAAATAGAAATGGATTTGACATGACCAGTACACTCAGAGGGCTAGAGCCCTTCAGGGGCTCAGAGCGAACCGCTAGGCGGTTAGTTCGCTCGGTAGCCATCGTTATCGGGATAACTCTGTTTGCACCTATGGCACACGCAAACACGGGCTCAATAGATCAATTTATTTACAATCCTAAGAAATACATAAAAGCAACAATGCCAAAGCATGAGGCTTCATGCCTTAGATTGCTTATAGGAAAAGAAAGCGCATGGAATTACAAAGCCATTGGCAATCTCAACGGAACTCATCAAGTCTATGGACTATTACAGATTAAGAACCCTATTGCTAAAGATATGAACCCTATGCAACAGATACAGTTACACATGAGATACTTAGAGCATCGGTATTCAGGTTCAGCATGTAATGCGTGGAAGCATTGGCAGACTAAGGGATGGCATTGAGTAGCAGCTTAAAGAACAATGGATCATCTACTCGATGGAGAAAGATAAGAGCGCAAGTCATTCGAAGAGATGGCGTATGCCAGCGATGCGGTAGTGATGAAGCATTGAGCGTTGATCACATAGTTCCTCGAGCACTGGGAGGAAACGATTCGATGAATAACTTGCAAGTTCTATGTACTTCATGCAATTCACGCAAGGGGGGTAGGTTTTTTGAGAGCGCAAGAACACAGATC
>ERZ869925.972-NODE-972-length-15325-cov-7.292141_pt1 | contig 15325 bp, 17 predicted proteins | sample MGYA00579311_ERZ869925 | MGnify/ENA primary metagenome ERZ869925 (study PRJEB32216, sample SAMN09231817) | wastewater metagenome | place: USA: Maryland | collected 2016-07-30 | study: EMG produced TPA metagenomics assembly of the PRJNA472060 data set (Reclaimed...
CCGCTCTTGCCGCGGTAGATGCCGTCGATCAGTGTGTCACCGTAGGCGTTCGTGTCGTTGATCTTCTTGACCGAGTCGCGCCATTTGAGCCGCCAGCCGTCGCTCGTGGTGAGCCCCAGTGTCGTACCGTTGTAAGTGCCCGCAAACACGCCGGGGACGAAAGTTCCGAGTCCCATGATCTATGCTCCTAATGAATGACGTCGAGGGCCTGGACGCGAAGTCCGCCGGTGAATTGCAGCAGCCGAACCAAAAACGTATTGTTCTCGCCTTCGCCGCCGTTCCACTCGGCGCCCGCTGGCGCTGTGGCCCCGCGACCTGTGTACCACAAAGGTTGCTGGAAAATGTCGCCCGTCCCGGCTCCGGGCAGACTACCCAGCGTATTTGCAGCCACCCGAACGGCCTGGACGCCGTGCAAGGCAGCGATGATCTTCCGCTCGATCGCGTCCAGGCCGACCGCGTTGGCCAAATAAACCTCGGCGTATTTGTCGGGCGGATATTTGCCGGTGCGCTTCGTGATCCAAATGTTGATCGTGTAAATCTCTTTCAGGTGCGTTCGGTCGCTCCCCTGAACACGCCCCTCGTCGAGCGAGACGTAAAACTCGCCCATCCGCGCCGGTGGTCGTCCGCCGGGCTGCAAGTTGCAGCGATCATTCGAGAGCGGCACGACGGTGCGCAGCCGGTCGCGGGCGGCCTGTAGCAAATAGGCAATGCTCATGCGGCCCCCCGCGCCATCATTTCAATGGCGATCGGCAAGCCGGCGTCGGCGTGCTCGGCAAAGTCCTCGTGCCAGTCTGGCGGAATTTCGTCGGCGCGCGGCAGGAAGCGACGGCGGCCCGGCTTCTCGGCGTCCCCCTGGTGATACTTGGCGTGCTCGACGTTGGTCCCCACCAGCAGCTCGCCCGGTCGATCGATGACAATCTGGCCGTCGGGCGTGGAGTAGCTGGCGTCGGGACCGAGCTCGCCCAACACGCCGGGTTGCAGTGAGTTGAACAGCGTGCCCGTGTCGCGCAAGATTTCCACTTCGCGGTTGCCGTACACGTCCAGCTTGGTACGAGCCCCGCGGCGTTTCATTTCGGCCCAAGCGATTGCCGCGGCGTGGCCTTTGGCTTCGCCAAGCGGTTCGCGGGCAGCCAGCCAAGCCAGGTTGCGGCGGTAGATGGCCCACCACTCTTTTTCCTGCTGCTTGGTGAGCAGGCCGTCGCGCCCGCCTGGTGCGAAGCGGTTGCCGGAGCCGAGGCCAGCCGCCTTTTTGAGCGCGGCCTTTTCACCCGGTCCGAAGCGCCGCTGGTACGCCAGGTACGCTTTGCTGAGCTTGGGCCAGCTAATGCCGCACTCGTCAGTACCGCCGCGGCTCTTGGTGATGAACGCCAGTTTGATCTTCTCGAGGAAGGCCACCGCCAAGCGCATCTTGAATCCGTGCGCGATCCCCAGCCGGTCGGGCAGTCGGCCCGAGAGGATGCCAGGAAGTGCCGACAGCCGACGTTTCAAGTCGGCCCGGCTGGCGCTGGTGTAGATGACCTTGGTCGGCATGGCTGTTGTTAAGTTGCTGGTGCTTCGGCCGGGGTCTCAGTTGCCAGTAGGACGTCGGTGCCGTCATCGGAGACCGGATCGCGTAAATCGCGGGCGTACAGGCCAGCAGTGGCCAGGGCGGCGGCCAAATCTTCTTGCCCTAGCAGCCGGGCCCGATCTTCCATCGCCGCCAAAACTTCCTCTTCGAGCACGCCGTTCAAGTTGCCGTGCGGATCGATCGGGCCGCGCTGAAACACGAGCGAAAACCGATGGTTGCCGTAATACACGCCCTCTTCAGCCACATTGATTGGTTCGGCCTTGGGGTGCGGTGCGGTGATCTGTCGCATGTTCTCTCCTAGTCGTAACGGTAAGTATCCAGGGCCGACTTTTGCTTCCGCGGCGGTGTCGGCGTGGCCTGGGTGCTGTTGGCGTCGGTCCGTCGAATCTTGCTGCGGCCAAAGCGTCGATCGACAGTGAGATTGCTCACGAGCGGCGTCGAATCGTAAGCCGGCGCTGCCGGTCCGTCGTCGCCCATCAGTGGCTGCGTGCCCGCGGCAATGGCCTCGAGCATTTTGTGGTAGCGGTCGTAATCGGCCTGCATGGCCTTGGGAATTGTGTTGCCGCGGCGTTCAGCCAGATAGACGCAGGTGAAAATGGCCGTACACCACTTCACCCAAGTGGAAGCTGCGCATACGGCCACACTGTAGCGCTGCAGCAGGTACGTGTTGACCTCGACCGTGGCCCGCTCAATCGTGGCGGCCAGCGTGCCGGTCTCGGGCGAATCAATGACGTCTTCGTCTTCGTTGTCGTCAACGCGAGCATCGACGCCGTATTGCGACCAGATGCGCGACACGTCGATCTCTTCGCAGTATACCGTGACGGCTGGCGTGTAACCGCCGCCGCTGGAAGATGCAACGCCGTCGTTTGTTGTAAATCCCATCTAACTCACCACCATGGTTTGCGGGTTCGTGAAGTTGATACCCGCGCGCTGTTTATGCAAATAATAAGTTCCGGCATCCAGCATAAACGTCACGCTGCCGAAATTGTCCGTGGTTAGCGGCCCAGCAACGACGTCGTCACCCTCTTCGTCAGTCGAAACCCACGCCTGCACTCCGCCAACCGGCGTAGAGTCTTCCATTGTGACAGTGACGGTCCAGGGAATTGCTCCAGGACCGGCCACGCCGCCGCCAATGATGTCGCCGACCTGATCGGCCAATGTAAGATCGGTTACTTCACCACTTGCGCCGTTGTGGTGATACACGCCTTCGCCAACCTCATCGACCCCGTCGGCGAATGTCGTTGGTGAGTCGAGTATGAAAAACCAGTAAGACGCGACCACATTAGCCAGTGACACCGGAAGATCGCCGACGAACTTCCCCGATCCGCTCCCGCCTTGATAGGTGACCTCCGTGAGTGTGATGAGTGCCGCTTCCCAGCCCGGCGACGTGGTGGGAGTGCTACTTACTGCCGCCATCGCGGAGCCATTCCAGCGCATCGAACCGTCCAGGCTAAATAACTCGGCCTTGAGCGTCGATCCGCTTCGATTGCGATTTGAGTACCTGAGTTCGCCCGACATGATGACCCGTTTGGTTTAAGATCCTGCAACTTGCCAAGTCACGACGCCCGAGGTCGTCGGAGCGATGCCAGTTGGGGTTGCAATGGCTCCGGCCAGTAAGGTTCCACCTGCTCGCACCAGACCAAAAGCTCCGGTTCCGCTCGCGTCGACCAACACGTCCAGCATGCGCAATACCCCAAGCGTGCAGAGCGCGCCGCGATTGTTGCCGCTGCCCCCGGACACTTTTACTTTGCCACCGATCACAGTCAGATCAGCACCGGAATCGTTGACCTGCGGTCCGTTGCATTGCTGCCCGTAGCCGAATGCACCGGCTCCGTGCGCGGGATTGGCCTCGAAGGTGCAATTCAACAACAGTCCGACGCATGCCTTGGCAAAACAGGTATCCCAACCGCTCTTGAAGTAGCAGTCGTAGGCCGTGAACGTCGGGGTGCTGGCCGTATGGGTGTAAATAATTCCGTCGATGCCACCGAGCGTAGCGATGTTGCGATAAACCACTCCCGTGGAGCTTTTCTGCCCGGTGGCAACCAAGCTGCCGAGCGGGTAACCACCCGAGCCGACGCTGATCGTGATGTCCTGGATTAAGCTGCTATTGCCAGGACAGACGCTGGCCTTGGTGCCGCTCGTCGTCGAGAGTGTTGTGACGCCTTGGCCAGAGCCGACGAGGGAAACGCCGTTGGGGACGTCATAAACGTCCGCGCCACCGTTAAACGTTCCTGGTCCCATGCAAACGAGATCGCCGCTCGTGGCGGCCTCCAATGCATCGAGCAGCCGACTGCCTCGAGAGGCGTCTGTTTTTCCAGTCCAGGCGCGAACATACGCGCCGCTGCGAAACAGCGTCACGTCCCCGCGTGGCAGATAGTCAGTGCGAATTGCGTTGCCCATCTAGGCTCTCGTGGCAATGCCAAAACCAAATATCACTACAAGCCAATCCCAATTTGCAAAGCTAATGGGCGCGCTGCCAAACCGCCGCCGCCCGTTGCGAACACCCCTTCCAGCGCCCCAATCGTTACGCCGTCTGCGCCTGCATCTTTCAGCAGGGCGTTCGTTGGCTTGCACTGTGTCTGCAAGTACGTCAGAAACGCTGCTGGCGTGTATCCTGCCGTTCCCGCTGCTACGTTCGCCCAAGCGTCGGCGTCTGTTCCAGCGCCGCCCAGCGACGTTGACCACTGCGACAAAAACGAAGTGGCGGGAGTTCCCGTTGGTGCGCCGACGAATGCCGGCCCGCTCGAAGCGTCAAGGTTGATGTCCGTGCCGCCCGGCGTTGTCGAGAACTTCGCCGCGTAGCTGTTGCCTTGGTTGGTGAACGTGCCGGCCTGCGCTACGTTCGTTGCTAAGCACAGGTAGCGAGCGTTTTTGTCGATGACGCTGGGCGGGATTAAGTCCTGCTCGCTGTCGGAATCGACGTTGAGCGCCACGTAGCGATCAGAGCCGACGCCACCGATCCAAAGGTTCGACGATAGCTCGCCCCAACGGTTCGGGCTTTCCACGGCCGTCTGTAAGTGCCCGATTTCAATTCCCCACTGCCCGTCAATCCAAGCTGTGTTGTGTGTGAAGTAAATCTTGTAGTTGGCTGTCAGGTCAGCGCCAGTTTCTAACGGCGCTCCACTCGTGGTGCCTGCCGAGTTTGGCAAAAAAAGATTGTTGCGAATGCGCAAGCCAATTGCCGTTCCGCCAGATGAGTTGTGCGTTAGGCAATTTCCGCTAACGCTGGTGCCGTTGAAGTAGAACGCATTGCCCGACAGAATCAGGTCCGTAGCGCCAGTCGTGAACGAGCTTAGTCCCAAGAAGTGCGGATTGGTGCCTGCGGCTTTGTCGTAGTACAAAACGCTGTTCGTGATGTTCCCGAGCATCGCCCATGTATCAGCCGTCTGGCGCACCCAGGTATCATCCCAACTTGTCCAGCGGGCTGAGCCGCCCGTCTCTGGCTTCTCTTTGAAGATCGCGCCACCAATCACCCAATTGGCGCAGCTACTTGGCTTGAAAGTCTTTTCAAAGTAGCAGTAGGTTCCGTCGGCATGCTTCTCGATAACGCACGTTGCGGAATTGCTGTTCGTTGGAACGACCAGAGAATACGTGGCGTGCAGCGGATTTGTAAATCGCGTTCCGGTGATCCGTAGCGTTGCGCTGGCGTGTGGGGCACTGGTCGCTTGCCACTGTCCGCAGTTGTCTACCGTGCAGCGATTGAGAATCAGCTTGGCGTTGCCGGTGTTGCCTAGGTAGTACGGGTAGCCGTCGTTCGACGAATCGCCAATCTTGGAGAAGTCGGTGTAACTCGCATCGAGCCACCCGCCGACGACTTGCCCGGTAAGCGTGATGTAGGCATTCCCACCGGAACTGCTGGATTTCGTTCGTAGGTAACTACGGCTGCCGCTGGTGCCATTAAATTTCCAAGTGCCGTATTGATTACCGGCCGCCATGAAGCCGATGGGATACTTCGTGGCCGATGTGCCAGGCGACCCGCCAGCATCGAACTCGATCCCCACTCCAGCGGCCACCGTAACCAAATCTACCGGCGTCGTTGACGGGTAGTTTTGCGCCCACGCGCCTAGCACGCTAAAAGTGTCGTTGACGATCAATCGGGCCGATGTTCCCGACAAGAAAACCGCAGTCGGCGTGTAGGTAAATGCGGTGCCATTGGCAATCGTTGCTGCGGCGCTCATCGTCAACGACGTTGCGCTGGCAATGGCCGTAACGACGCGCACGTTAGCGCCGATGATGATGTAGTCGCCAACTCGCAACTCTGTATCGAACGACGTTCCAGAGCCGGTCAGTGTGGCCGACGACGCGCCGCCGGTTCCGCAAGTGCCGGTGCCAGAAATGCCAGAATTGCGCGATTCACCAGCGATGGCAGGAGCAGCAATCGTGATGGCGTGCGTGATAACAACGCGGTCGCCCAGGCCGGGGACGCCCGACTCATTCCAGGTCGTCTGACCGCCGCTCCCGTAGTTACCGTTGGCTTTGCTTGTGTACGTTGCCATTTACTTCACCGCCAATGAAAAGGGCCGTGCGGAAAGTCCCGGGCTGGCCCCTTACCAAAGAGCGACAATATTCGTGGCCGTGGTGCTCGTGGAACGCACTTTGCGACAAACGATCGGCAAAAGAGATCCGGCGGTTACGCCGATGAACGCCACGGTTGCGTAAGCACCCAGGGAATTGAGCATTTCCACATAGACGTTGCCCGCGCCACCGACATACAGACCGCGCGTGAGGAAGGGCAACTCCGTGGAGTCGCTTGGCGTTACCGCTTCCCCATACGGGGCCGGATCGCTGTTCGCCGCACGGTTTCCCGGGGCTCCTGATACCGCAACCATGCTTCACCTACCAAAATAAAAAGGGCGTGGGCGGCTCTTTGCGTTCCGCCCCGCCCTTTGCGGTTCTGCATTCTGATGCGATCAACTGCGGACTAATACTTGATGAGGCCGTACGCCACGCCCTGGGGATTCTTCAGCACCGGCAAGCCATTGAACTCGCTAACCAGTTCGATGCGCGCCGGTTCGGCCTTGTTGACCGCGTAATAGTATTCGCCCACACGCTCGACGGCCGGGCCGCCGTCATATTCAACAACCGGCGCGCCGCATTCCCAGTAGCTGACCATTTCGTCGGTCAACTGCGGCAGGAATACCGCGTGATCGTCTTCGATCAGCTTGGTGAACGTGCCGTTCAGGTTGACGCCCGAATCGTTGATGTGCCAGGTGACCCAAGGCAGTGCCTTGAGCTTGGCGGTGAACGTCTGGTCCTCTTCGTTTTTCGTGATGTAGTCGAAGACCTGGTTGACGCTACCGGCCTGGTTCTGAACCTGCGTATTGGCGAGCACGTAGCCCCAGCCGACGCTGGTCAGGATCACGTCCGAAAGGCCGCGGCCGATGAGTTGATTGAACGCGGTTTGGATTTGGAAACAGTCCGTGATGATTGGAGCCGCGGCGTTGTCCCAACTGGTCGCCAGGATGTCGCCGGCGCCGAGCATGTTGAGTTTGGTTTTGTTGCCGGCCGGAATCTGGTAGTTGACGGTGAACGCGCCGCCTGAAAAAGCGTGCGAGAACTCACCCAGTCCGCCCTGGCTAAACGTGTACGAACCGCGGAGCATGGCCGCCGTTTGGAACTCGCGCAAGTTGGCGATCCGCTGGGCGACGATCCGCTCTTGGTCGAAAATGTACTGCTGGCCCATCGCGTCGATTTCGCCAACCGGGCCGCCGATCCTGCGGAAGGCATGGATCTGCTCGTAGAGCATGTGCATGGCTTCGCTCGATCGCGGGATCTGAAACGGCACGTTTCCGACGATCTGCCGGTTGATCCGATTTGCCGGAGCGCCCGGTCCAGTTGCGCCGGCGACTTCGCGCGTGTCGTTGAACACGTCGTAAGAGCCACGGCGCCCCATCGGCGACGTGCGGACACGCGGCCCGCCACGCTGGAAACCGAGCGTCTTTTGCAGCGTGGTGTTAATCAGGTTCAAGCGGCTGATCCGCTCGAGGATGACTGCCGGCTGCAAGATGGTTGGGGTTGCGGGCATGATGGCTTCTCGGCTTGCTGGGGGTGGCTTGTTGGTTCGAAGTTAAGGGCTGCCGGGATTTATTCGGCGACCGGGTCGGGCGGCAACCGATTCATGGTCGCCTGAATGGTGGCCTGATCGATCTTGTAACGCCGCATTGCCTCGGCAACTTCCTTGCGAGAGTGCCGATAGGGCGAGCGGGTTGCGTCCTGCCAAAACTGGGCGACCGGAATGTTGGCGATCCGCTCCGTGCCACGATCCGGGTCGTACCCCATCGACTCCAGGGCCACGGCAATGGCGCTAGTGTCTCGGTCCAGTTCCACGTCGCCCGGCTCCGCGCAGTGAAACCAGCGCCCGCGACGCAATTCGATGAAGTCGCCTGCCCGCACTTCGCCCGGTTTGCGCACGACCGGCTTTTTGGGCTGCTTGCCGGGAGGCACTGGGGCCACGAAAGACGGGTTGCTGGTGACCGTGGGCGGATTGTCGCCCGGCTCGTCGGTCGCGGTGGTGGTTTCGTCGGACATGGTTGCGATTGAGTGTTGGTTGTGGCTGTAGTGATCGCCGCCGCGCTGTCAGGCCGCTTACGTCGCCACGGTGACGGTGGCGGTCGGACCGGCAAAGCTCTTGACGTACCATTTGGTGCCAGCGGCATTGGCCTGCACTTGCACCCAGCCGCCGATTTTGAAGCTGGCCGTGCTGAACGCGACGCTATCGGCCGCGATGTCGTTTTGGCAAACGATGTTGTCCCCTTCGGCACTCGTCACGGTCATATTGGCGTCGACCAAGTTCAGGAACTCGAACGCGAGCCCCTGAGCAATGGCAGGCAACGTGAAGTTGACGGCGCCGGTGCTGGCGGTGAATAGTGTGCCGTTATCGGCCGCCACGACGGTGTAGTCGGCGACTTTGTTGACCTCGCGCAGCGGCAGCCCAAGGAATGCGGGCTTGCTCTGCAAATCGTCGTCGATAAAAAACCGGCCGCTCAGCAGCAACTGACGGCGAGCCTGATTGTCCAGATTGAGGATCGCGGAAGCCTTGATGATGCCGCCAAGGAGCACGTGGCCCATCTTGTCTTCGGCTACGGCCGACGCGTTGAGCATCGAAATGCCCTCGGCCAAAATGCAATAGGCAACTTCGGTCCCATCCACGGCAGTCGGCGCGTACACATAAAGCAAACCGTCGCTGGTTTTCTTACCCATCACCAGGCCGGGGCGCAGGAAGCTGGTCGGCGTGCTCCCCGCGTCCGTGGTGCTCGACTTGATCGGCAGAGTCCCGAAAAGTTGCAGGTTACTCGGGCCGCTGAAAACCTGCGCTTCTAGCGATTCGCTGATCGCGCCATTGCCGGGAAATGCGCCGTAAGTGCTGATATCCATGATCGGTTCCTGCTGTCAGTCGAACGTGATTGGAGTGGTTTGATCGGTTACTTGCGCAGGCCCTTGACGCCGGCTGCGGCCTGCTGATCGACGATCTGAACGGCTTGTTCGGGGGTGATTTCGCCGGTCTGGCCAGCGAAGAATCCGGGCCCGCCGGGGTGCTGCTCTTCTTCGCCGGTGGCCGAAAATTGCTCGACGCTCAGTCCCTGACCGGGATAGGTGCTGTTCTCCAGCACGGCGATCATTTCGGGCAACGTCCAACTGGGAACGTATTCGCCTTCGGCCGAGAATTGCAGCACTTCCGACTTGCCGAGCAAACTCTCGCACAAGGCGGGCGTGATGTTGTTGGTCGCCACCAGGCGTTCGAGGCGGCTTTTGCAGCCGGCAAACTCTTGCTTGACCACCTTGGCCAGCAGCCGGTTGCTGAAGCCCTCGGCCTCGACGTCGGCGAGCGAGAATTGCAGCGGCGGCTTTTCTTCCTGCAGCGGCGCCGTGTCGTCGTCCTCTTCGTCCTTGGCTGCTTCACTCTCGGCCTGAATCTTCTGCTCGGCAGCCGTCATCAGGCCGGTCAGCAGGCGATCCATGAAATTTGAACTATCGGTGTCGCTCGGCAGGGCGATGCCCATCGTTTTCAGGTAAGCAACACACGATTCGAGTTGCTTGGCCTCTTGGCTCTCGCCGCCCGGCTTGGGCATGTCGGGGTTGTCCGAAGCGTCGGCCGGGGTCTCGCGGTCGGTGGCCTCATCGACGGGCGTCTTGTCGTCGGCGTCCTGGTCTTTTTCGTCGTCGGCCATCTGAATCGGCTCCAAATCTGCGAGCGAGAACTGCAAGGCTGGCTCGTTTTCGAGTTGCTGCAATTCGCTTTGGTCGGGGTTACGCGGCTTGTGGGTCAGCGCCACGTGACTAATGATGTTTTTGAACTGGCGGCCGTGGCCATCGGTCCAACAGGGCCGCAGTTCGGGCGACGTGAACTTGATCGAGCCGTCGGCCAGTTTTTTGGCGGCGTCGGCGTCGGTCACTTCCAGCACGTGCAGGGCCGATCCGTCGCTGCCGATCTTCACGTCGGAGAGCCAGCCCGCGCCGTGCTTGACCTGTCCGGCACGGCGGTCGCGCGGCGAGCCCTCTTCGCTGCCTGCTGGGGCATGTTCGAAGATTAGCGGCACGCCATGCTTGGCGGCGAGTAGCTCTTTGGTGCCGGTCACATAATCGGAAATCTCCGCTGCCGTGAGGTCGCGGAACTTCCCGCCACCCACGTGGTATCGGCCTGGTTTCAGAAAGGTTTGCTCGAAGCGTGCCATAAGTGAGGGGCAATTTGCCAAACTGAGAAAATCTGTCAATGACGTTTTTGGACAATCGCGCGCGTAAACTTCGACTGATAACGGTTCAATTCGCAAGTCTCAGAGGGGTCACAATGGCCATCAATTACACGACGTTGTTTGCTCGAATCGGCAAGGGCTGGTATCTGGCCGGCATGGCCCTGGAGTTCTGCGGCGCCAGCGGTAGCGTGCTGGCCACGGACCTGCCAACCGAGTCGGAAGACTTCGTTGAGCAGTACGACTCCGCTAGCCCGACGATTCGTGGAATTGTCGCAGCGGGCACGTCACAACTTGAAAACGCCCAGGGCGCACTCGCGCCCCTGGTGCAGTGGGTCGCCGATGCGATCGCGGCCACGATTCTGGAAATGGCCGATGCGGATAACCCGCTGACCGAGCGCACGACCTACGAATCCACGCGAGAATTGATCCGCCAAATGATCGCGGACAGCAAAACAATCAACGCCAACGCGACCAGCGCTACGGTCACCTACGGCGCCGGCAATGTCGGCAACGGCGTGGTAGTCGCCTTCATGCTGGACACCGACGGGTACGCGCTGCAGTGCTGCTACGACGAGGATTTGAGCGGCGCGTTTGTCGACGCCAGCACGGCCGGAAGCGAGCGGGCCAGCATTTCCGGGGAAACCTCGGCCAGTGATTTACTTTCGCACTCTTGGCCCAAGGGGAGCGGGGCCTCGGGCATTAGCGTTACGTCAACCGACGCGGTAGTCACGAACCTGATCACCAACGGCGCCTTCGAAGATTTCACGGTCGCCGACACGCCCGATAGCTGGACGATCGTCAGCGGCGCAGTGGCCACGGAGATCTTCGAGGATGCCGATGTCTATCGCGGCGACAAGTGCCTCAAGCTGGTGGGGACCAGTTCCTTTAAGCAGACCATCACCGGCCTGGCCAGCCGGACGCCGTACGCGCTGCACGTGGCTCTCAAGCACGACTCGAGCGCGGCTTCTGGTGACCTGAATATCAAACTGCGGGCCATCGGCGGCACTGACGCTCTCGATAGCGAAGCGGCCACCGAAGTGGCTGAAGTCCACGTGAGCCTATCGACGATCGGCACGGCCTACGAAACCGTTACGCTGGCCTTCACGCTCAAAGAGCCCTTGCCAGCGGCCGGCGTGGAGATCTTCATCGAAGCGGCCGTCGAGGCGGCCAAGTCGCTGTTCGTTGACGAACTGTCGCTTGTGCCGATGCAGCAAATGTACGCCGGCGGGCCGTGGGTCGCGATCTTCTCGGGATCGGCCAATTGGTCCCTCGACGACACGTTCAACGTGGCCGTGGCCAACGACTACGGCGGAAAAGTGATGTTGGCCCTATGGCGATCGCTGAACTTGCCGGAGCTCGGCCTGCGCATCCCGTTCAATACGGGCGGCACGGAAAACATCGCGGACAGCGTGATCGCGTAATCACAAGGCGCGAGACTTGCCGCCCTTCGCCCCGGCTGCTGCTCGCAACACCTGCGCTGCTGGCTCATCCTCGACCACGCGCACGCGCCGCAGCAGCAGCGTCATCGACAGCGGGTAGTGCCGGCCCTTCACGTCGAAGCCACCCGAGAAACCGCCGTAGCATTCCCAGCCGCTGGTCGCCTCGCGATTCAAGAGCCCATCGGGGCTGCAGGTGACCATGAGCGTTTTGTATTCGAACATTAAAACCTCCCTGTTACTTTGACTAATCCGCCTTGCAACGTGGTCGAGGCGTGTTCTCGGTCCGCATGGCGCGCCGCGTAGCCCAGTGTGTCTCCGATGTCGAATGGTTCGTCTGGGTGGCCGGTCCAAGCGATTGCTTCGGCTTCCCAGATCGATCGATCCCAGCCGAGCGACGCGGTGCGCGGCGTGAACACTTTGCCGGCCATCAATTCGTTGGCCGCCGTTCCAAATCGCTCGACCTTGCCCTTGCATTCGTGCGACAGCGGCCGCATCGGCAGCGCCCGCAGATACTGCAGCACGGCCCGCCCGGTCTTCTCGTCTTCCACGCCGACCCACGCCGGCTGGTGATCGTCGTAGGCCCGCTTGACCTGGCCGCACAACTCGGGAAACTCCCAGCGGCCGCGGCGCATGTCTCGCCAGATCAGGTATCCGGTCGGCCGGTGAAAATCGAACACGCTGATTACCGAATGGCTGGCCGTCTTGCCGCGCTTCTCTTTGGCGATGTCGTCGCTCGATCCAGCGCAGTCGACCGTGATAAACCGCTGACATTCGCTCGGCTCGACCACCTTGAACATCTTGTTTTCCGCGCTGTACAGCCGATAGTACGCGCCCTGTTTGTCGAAGTGGCGAAACCACTCGCGCTTGATCTTGGAGCCTTCGTCGCTGGCCGGGTTCTGGTCGTAGAGGGCAGACCAGGTGTATTCCCCCACTACTCTGCGAATCTCGTCGAGCCGCTCGACGTTGAACCGCGCTGGCCACAACGGTTCGCCGGGCTCACGGCCGATCTGGTCGTCGTGGCGGGCGATCGCAGGTAGGTTCAGCACTTCCCATTTTTCGCCCGATTCGGCCTCGCGCAAAATTCGCCCAGCCAGGTCGTCGCTGTGCCACCGAGTTTGAATCAGGATGATTGCGCCATCGGGCTCGAGCCGCGTGTAAGCCGTGGATTGATACCACTCCCACGTTTTTTGGCGGTAGGTGAAGCTGTTGGCCTCGGCCGAGTTTTTGACCGGATCGTCGATGATGAGTAGGTCAGCGCCCTTGCCGGTGATCGCACCGCCCACGCCGGCTGTGTTCATACCGCCGCGACGGCCTTTGATGTCCCAGCGGTCTGCCGCGCTGGAAGTCCCACTCACACGCACGCCAAACCGCTTGTGGCCGTGCTCTTCCAGGATGTTCCGCGCCTTACGCCCCCAGCTCGAAGCAAAGTCGGCTTCGTAGCTGGCCAGGATGATTCGCCGATCGGGATACATGCCCGCATACCAAGCCGGGAACATTTCGCTGGTGAGCAAGCTCTTGCCGTGCCGCGGGGGCATAGTGATCAACAACCGCCGGCAGCGCTTTTGCCCAACAGCCACCAGCCAGCTATTGAGCAGTTCCAGGTGGGGAGCCGTTTGCCAGCGGTCTCCCCAGACCAGCGCGCCAAGCGCCATTGGACTGCTGGGGCGCGGGCTCCGTTCCTGTTGGGCTCGCAGGGGACTCAGGGCCAGCAGCTCCTCGTCCGTCATCGCTTCCAGCTTGGTCCGCAGCAGGTCGCTCGCGCCCATCGCCATCATCCCCAGTTTCAAGAATCTGCGTCGGTCCATCTTCGCATGGCCCCTGTTCGTGTTCTGCCAGAATAGCCTGGATATGGGCTCGCCGTTCATCGTCGGAAAGCGCGCCGACGTGCAAATGCTGGTGCAAGTGTTTCTGCGGGACGGCTGGCGGTGGTGGCGCGGGCGGCTGTTCGAGCTTCCTCGCCGCGACGTTCTGGGCCGTCATGCGGATGATCTTGTCGGCGGCATCGAGCGCGGTCTCGGGCTTTTCCTTTTCCGCCGCGGCCATGATCCGCTGCACGGTGGCGATCGTTTCGGACTTTACCGCTTCACTGACCGGCCACTCTTCGCGGACCGCACGTCCAATCAGCCCGAGATCTTCACTCGGCCGCAGATTGCTCGGAGCCCCTTCCCCAGCACTTTGCGGCGTTTGCTGGTCGAGGGCCGCTGCGGCTTGGCGGAGTTTCTCCTGCCGGCGACGCCACTTTTGTTTGCCACGACTCACTCGGATATCTCCCTTGTCTTCGTAGCGCACCTAAGTGAGCTATACCTGCCAGAGTGGCTAAATACTAGCTTTGTGGCAGAAACTCGGGGGCGTTTTCGCGGAGCGTCTTCAAGCGAGCGAACTTGGCGACGTAGCTTTGGTAGTCGAATCTCGATTTATTCAGGCTGTGCATGTGATCCATCATTTCGCGGGTCGGACGCATGCCTGGCTCGTCGCTGTTAGTGGTTATCGGGAATGTCGTGACGACCGAATCGAAAATCTGTGTCTGCGATTTGTAAGAATAATACCTCGGGTCGCATTGGTTTAGGACTGCGGACATCATTGGAATCCCGCCGACGGTATCGATACCGGTGTGACCCTCAATCGCATCTGTAATATCTCGAACCATACCCAAGAGCCAGTGAAATCCGCGGTGCTTCTTGGGGTCTGCGTACTTCTCAACAACGCCAAGCTTTATCAGCGCCTTCGTCGTGATTTCTAAGCCAGCACAGTTATCAACGTCCGCATTCTCGATGCAGTCAGCGATCGACTGGCGGTAACCATTGCTGACCGGATCGCGACCTCGCATCATGTTCACGCTGAGTACAGTACCACGCTTCATCGCGTAGCTCTTTAATACTGCGACCAAGAGATCGGCAGCCCCGTTCATTAGGCCACACGTGAAGTCCGCCACGATCCCAGACAACTGCAAATTCCGCGGCCACATCGCAACCAGATCAACGAGGCTTCCTTTTAGTGCAACGCCACCTGCTCCTCGAACTGCCTCCACGTGTCCATGAATCATGTCAATTGCAATCAGGTTTCTATTCCGGAAGCCCTTACTGACGGCGGCGCGACGATCCAGATCATCAGGCCCAACTAAGTACGCGACCACTGCGTCTCGCCGCATGTACTTTGGTATCCGGGCTGCAATCTGATTCCATTGCCAGCCGCGCCACGTTTGCTTGCCGCCGCCGTCGTAAGATGCCAATCCAACCATCGCTTGCGCTCCTTGCTAGAATTAGTAAATCTCTCACAGCCCGCGCCGAAACCGATTCCACCACCACGCCGCGCGCCGCTTCGGCTGCTCCACACTCGGCCGCGCTTCTCGCAGTTTCGCCAGCGACTTACGCAACTCTGCAATCGCCTCTTGGGCCGCACCTGCCGCGCTCTGGAAAAACTCCTTGCGACGCTGCGCCGCTCGCTCGAGTTTTTCGACTCGCTGTTGAAGCTCGGTCACCGCTGCCACCAATTCCGCGTAATCCATCAAAACATCCTCGTCTGCTTGGGTTTCACCACCGCCGCGCGCTGCCGGGCCTTCTTGACCTTCTCGGACTCGTGGTAGTCGGACTTGGCCAGTTCTAAAATCCACAGCGCGTCGGCAATGTTGT
>ERZ869925.973-NODE-973-length-15318-cov-3.440608_pt1 | contig 15318 bp, 27 predicted proteins | sample MGYA00579311_ERZ869925 | MGnify/ENA primary metagenome ERZ869925 (study PRJEB32216, sample SAMN09231817) | wastewater metagenome | place: USA: Maryland | collected 2016-07-30 | study: EMG produced TPA metagenomics assembly of the PRJNA472060 data set (Reclaimed...
AAGAACTGAGCGCGGACGCGAATGTCAGCAACGCCGGTTGCGTTGCGCACCGTCGATTCAATCGGCTCAGGATCGCCGTTGATGCGAATGAGCGGTGTTTTGTCGAAAGCGTCAAAGCCATCAGCCGGGACAAAGATGCTCAACTTGGCAAGCGTCATCTTGAAGTTGACCAGGCGGCACGCGCCCACCATCGCGTTGCGGAAGGCCGGGGCGGGGATGCCGTGCCAGCCTTCGTCTGACACATACAGCGCCTGTCGAAAGTCTTCGTCAAAGTCGCGCGCGGAGCGGTTCTTTTTGCCCTTCGCCGTGCCGCCCGCCATCATCTTCTCTTTCATCATGCCTTTGGCTTTCTCGCTGAATCGCAGTTGAACATAGGGCGCGGTGCCCTGAATGTTCAGCTGCAAAACGCGAATCTTCGGTGCGGGAATCTGAATCGTCTCAACTTCTTTTGTCTTGGTCATTTCTCTCCTTTAGAACTTCTGTTCTGTATCACATTAGCACGTCTCAAATCCACGGTTTTTCAAAGTCATCTGCAAATGCCGCCCACGCAATCGCGTCGTAGTCGTCGGCGTTATCCACGCGGCCCGGTGGCAATTCACCGGCCATCAATAGCGGCTCAGATGACCAGCAGCCAGTGCACATGCCATCCGACGCGGTTCCCATCCACAAGAACTTCGTGCCGCCCTTGAGATGAATTGCCGTGAGCACAAACACGCCCGATGCGTCAAACTTGCGCACATGCCTTTGCATGGGGTGCATCCACCCAGCGGCAATCATTCTGTCCACCATGTCGTCCCAGCTTTCGCTTGCATCGTCCATCACTTCACCTCGCTTGCGCTATTTCTTCGCCTTCGGGAATCGCGGATTGTGTTGCGCGATCCATCGCGCCGCGTCACGCTCGCTCATGCCGCGCACCGAGCGCAGCCACGACAGCAGCTTGTGATACTGGTCGCGGTTAATCTGGGGTGGTTGCTTGTTCATAGTTCGATACGCTCCTTCGCTAGATTTCGGAATGTCGTAAAGCTGGCGTCGAAATACAGTTCGCTTGTGCCAGTCGGCCCGTTGCGGTTCTTCGTGAAAATCACCTCAGCAATGTTTTTAGCATCACTGTCCGGGTTGTAGTACTCGTCTCGATAAAGCATCAGAATCGAGTCGGCTGCCTCTTCAATGCGGCCTGAATCGCGCAAGTCGCTGGACACCGGCCGCTTGTTCGTGCGCTGCTCAACACCGCGCGACAGTTGGCAGCCCAGAATTACCGCAATCTTGAGTTCTTTGGCAATGTCCTTGCAGCCCAGAGCCACACGCGACGCGCGCTCATAGTCCGAGTCGGCGGGCGCGTCAACCATGCCTAGAAAGTCGATGACGATGTATTCGATGTTGTGCTGCATCTTCATCCGCCGTGCATCGGCTGCGATCTCGCCAATGGACAGCGGGTAGTCATTCGTCCACACCGGCGCGGTTGCATACTTCGCCGCTGAATCAGTCAGCGCGGCCCATTCGTCGTATGTGAGTTTGCCGGTGCTGAGCCGCTGCGATGACACGCCGGTAGCGTCGGCCATGAAGCGGTTGGCAATCTCGCTGTCCGACATTTCGAGCGTGTAGATCACGCCGCGCTTCTGGTTTGCGGGCGGACACAGCACGGACGTGTTGCGCACCATCGACAGCATCAGCGACGTCTTGCCCATGCCCGGCCGCCCGGCAAAGATGCACAGCTCTCCCGGCTTGACGCCGCCGCCCAGCCGCGTGTCCAAATCCGGGAAGCCAGTCGGCACGCCTTGCGCCATGAGCGGGTTGCTCGCAATAGCTTCAAGCTTCGCCGTGTAGTCGCTCAGCACCGCCGACAGCGGGCGCGTCTGAGCTGCGCCGGGCAACGTGTCCGCAGCCTGGCCGATAGCTGTTTGAGCCTTGTCCACAACGACGGGCAGGGTGGCGTTGGTGTCATACGCCAGCCGCGCCACATCCGACGCCGCCCGGATCAGCTTGCGCCGCGTCGCGTTCTCTGCGACCGTGCGCGCGTAGGCTTCAACGTGCAGCGAAGTCGCCACGGCGTTCATCAGGTCCATCACCTCAAACTCACCGCCGACTTTCTCAAGCTGGCCTTTGGCCGCGAGCCGCGCGCACACGCTCGCCCAGTCCGGCTTTTCACACTCACGCAACGCCGCGTAAATCCACTGATGCGACAGGCTGTAGAACTGGTCAGGCGCAAGCCACGCCACGCGGCCAATCACGAACGGGTCAACCAGAATTGAGCCGAGCACCGCGCGTTCAGCCTGCGGGCTGTGGGGTAGTTCCATGTCAGGCATTGACCACCTCCACACGGCGCATGCTGCCGTCCGCCTGTTTCTCAAAGCGCCATTGCTTGCCGGTTGACTTCACCGGCTGAGTAGCACGCGCACGCTCCGCCGCAATCGCAATCGACGTTTTGCAAAGGCTGCGAAGGTCGGCCACAGTGAACCCGCCGCGCACGTCGCGACTCTTGCGCCACGCGGCGCGCATGTCGTCAACCGTTGCACCGGCCGCGACAATCTCCAAACCGGCTGCAATCGCGGCCTTAGCCTGCTGGGCGGTTGTGGGCCGGATGTTCGTCAGCTCGCAAAACGCAAGCGCGATTTCAGCCGCACGCTCCTGGCCGTTGTTCGTTGCGGTCCTGAGCAGCTGAACATGTCGCCCCTCAGCTTCGGCCTTCGCCTTTCGGTTCATTGCGTGTTCGATGGGGTCCGTCAGTTTCGGCGCAGCCGATGGCGTCGCGGACGCGACAGCGGCCTCTCTCTGTGTAGTCTCTGAAGTAGTCTCTGAAATAGTGAGACGCTTTCCGCCTGACAAGTCCCCCTTATGACCCGCCTGACATGCCGGGTCTTTTGCGTCTGACTTGTCGGGCGCTTTCCGACTATCTTGTGAGGCGCTTTCCGCCTGACTGAGTAGGGCTTGCAGGGCGTCCCATTCGATGCGGTAATGACCCCGCCCAGGCATGCCCAAACGCTTATATGTAACCACGCCAGCGACCTGGCATTTGCGGCGGGCGGTCTCTAGTTCGTGCTCAGACATGCCCAGCTCGTCTGTAAATTCGGCGTTTGTTTTGATGGTCCAGCCGTCGGAATTGTGGCCCTTGCCGTCCCAATACATCAGCTGGCACACAACTAGCGCCGCCGTCACGCTGTCTAGCTTTTTGGCAAGCGAAGCGTGATAGGCAATCGGGCGCGATCCAAGCGCCTTAAGGATTTGGCGGGCATCACTCACGCATCCACCTCCGCCAGCGCCGCCGCCTCGTCAATCTCGTCTTGCCAGTCGCGCAGCAGTTCAGCCGCCATCATGGCGTAACTGTTCTCGCCGTGGTGGTTGCCCTCTTCCAGCGCCCACGCTTCAAGCACGCTTTCGATGCTGCGCAGCGTCATGTCAGGTGGGGCCATCGTGCGCGGCAGGTCGTTGATGAACTCGTGCGCGCTGTCATAGCGCCAGTAGGTCAGCTCCGACCATGTGCGGGAGTGGGTCACCATCCCCTCGTAGATGGCGACAAATGCTTCGCCGTAGGGGACCCAGGTAGCGCGCCTCATGGCTGCACCTCTGGCCCAAAGCGCCGTTCCTCGTCCGCTTCGATGCAGTCCATGACGTGCCAGCGCCAGCCGAGATCGGCGTTTGGCGGCTCAGGGTCGGGCGTGCTGTTGGCGACGTAGGCCGTGAGCCATTCGACATGTTCGGCCACGTGCTCACGGCGGCGGCACAGTTCGTTGAATCGCGCACTGCTGTGCAGTCCACCGTGCAGCGTGCCACCGTTCTCGGCCATGTTGCCCAGCCACTTGTCGATGTTCGCCAGCCGGGCTTCGAGTGACGCCAGCTGCTCTTCCGGCGTGCCGGGGATGACCTTGACCGTGATGACTTCGCAGTCCCATTCCGGGTCGTAGTCGTCGAGCGTGTAGATGTGGTGCCTCATGCCGCCACCTTCCAGCTCACCAGCGTGTTGCCGCCGGGGTATTCCGTGACGGTGCCGGTCAGCCCGTCGGCTTTGTCGTCCGGCGCGATGACCTCTACGGTATCGCCCAGCTCGGCGTAGGTCTGCACGACCAGCGTAGCCGAGCCGAGGGTGTAGTAGCTGCCGTGTGTGCCGAACCCGCTATAGCGCGGGTTGAAGCAGTCCACGATCCAGTTGCCGTCTTCGAGCGAGATGCGCCAGTGTGCCGCAGCCGTTGCGGCGGGCGCGGGAGTAGTTTGCGTGTGTGATAAAGTGGTCATGGTGGTCGTTGATGTAGGGCCGACGTAGTTGACACACTGCAACAATTGCGTATATAGTTGGTGTCGTTGGCGTCAGCCAATACAGTTCATCTAGGGCTGTCAAGTAGGGCGCACGTGCTTGGTCGTATCGTGCGCCTTACGCTTTTTCAATCAAGCTCTGCCTCTTTCATCTCCTTCGTGAAGTCCGTGCCAAACACCTTCGCCACGCGCTGCGCGACTTTCAGTGTGGGCTTCCGCCCGTTCTCCAGCTCGCTGATGTAGCCGCTGCTGAAGTCCATCTTCCGGGCCAGTTCGTCAATCGTCAGCCCCTGCTTAAGGCGCAGACTCCTGATGCGTTCACCGTAGTTCTTTGCCATCTCGTCTCCTTTGCTTGGTGTCGCTAGTCATCTTACATCACATTTGTGAACTCTGTCAAGCACGAAAAAGCCGGGGCGTGTTTGCCCCGGCGGCATCAGTCGATTGCGGCCGGCTTGTTTGTTGCGTGTCTCCTTTGTCTGTCTATTGCAGCTCGACGCGCATATGTTGCCAAGACGCGCCGCGCATCATCAATCTTGTTGCTTTTTGACAGGATCAGTAGCGCCTTTATTAGTCTTGCGAGTAGAACGAGCTTCATTGGCTAACCCCTCTAAGTGTTGAACCGCAACAGACAGTAGCGTTTCGTTGCTTAGTAGCACCTTGATTGCTGCATACAACCGCATTAAGGACGGATTGTCACTATCCGACAGGTTAGATGTTTCGTCAATCGGAGTATGTCCGGCAATTTGCAGTAGGTGATTAGCGTCCTCGCCTAAGTAGTTTGCTATACGTATTACAACTTCAGCGCTTGGCCTGCGCTTGCCGCTAATGATTTGGCTGATGTATGAAGGGCCAACGTCGATTGCATTGGCCAGTGTGCGCTGGGTGAGCCATTCATCGCCGCCCGGTATCCGCCGTGTCCGAACCGCTCTGTCAAGCCACTCAGCGAATGGGTTCCAGTCGCTTGGTCGCATATCAGTTAGGACTATAGACCTGAATCCCAAAAGTCACCTGCGGTCACTATTGACAACGTCACAAATGTGAAGTATCTTATCTCTAGCGAACACCGCAAGACCAAGCGCGGTGCCGCTGGAGAACCCTAGATGACCCCTACAACCGAAACCCCCAACACCGACACCGTGACCGTCGCCGCCCACATCGCCGAACCGCTCTCACCGCATGCGCGCTACCGCATCGGTGACTACTCACGCGAGACGATCCGCCGCAAGCGCGTGCTCATGAACTGCATTTATGACGCCTTGACCGAGCGCATGGCCGAAGCGCTAAACGACGGCACGGCGAGCTGGAAGCAGTCCGTCGCTCTTGACCGCCGCTGGCGCGCGCGCATGGCGCTCATCACCGACCGGCTTGACGCCATGTTCTACGCGGCCGAAGACATCGACGGGGAGGTGGCGTAAATGAACACGGAGAACTGCAACTACTCCGCCGAGTTTCTCGCCGCCGATGAAGCCGTTCAGATCGCGTGGGCGATCTGGGCGGCGGCAACAATCGCCGGTGACGGTCAGGACATCGCCAAGGCCAAGGCCGCGCTGGACGCGGCCTACGCCAAACGGGACGGTGCAAAGTGAACAGAATCGGAATCGCTCAGTTTCATGTCGTGCTTGATTTGGCGGAATGGAATCACGAGTGGGATGACGCCGCAGAAAGCAAGGTGGAATTCACCATGCTTGAGACCCCCGACTTCTTTGAGTTCTTCCGTGACAACGTTTACACCGGTTTGTTTGGCAATCAAGACGGCCCGGTTGCCAGCCACATGCTTGGCATCTTGAACGAACAGGCGCAAATCGGTATCGGCCAGCTCATGGCTACCGTTGTCGCGGTGTTCCGTTACGAATACGAACTGACTGACGACGGCGTGCACGCAGACGGGTTGAACATCAAAGCCAGCCGTGTGATGACCCGCGCCGAGTTTGACAACGCTGTCAAGGTGGTGCTGCCATGAACCAGCCCCGCGAGATCGTCAACCTGACGCCGCCCGACCCGGTGGTGACGCGCATCAACAACCGGGCGCGCAACAGTCACCCGGCGCAGACGATGCACAACGGCGCGCTGCTCGTGTTCGCTCTGGCCTGCGTCGTCATCTACGGCGCGGCCAGTCTGGCGGGGTGGGTGCGATGAAGCGCGACACCGAAAACGCAATCATTGCGGAGCTGCTCGTAAGCATCTTCGTATATGCCAACTACAAGCGCCCGACCGCGCAGGCGAAACGCAACCTGGTTGCGGCGCTGCGCAAAGCGGTGCGCAAGGCCGGGCAACTGGCGCTGAAGACTTCACAGGAGTAACACAACATGACAACCGCATTGCAAATCTACGGCAACCGCGAAGATGTGCGCGAAATTGAAACGCGCTTGGAAGTGCTCATTGTCGGCGGCCGCGCGCTCAACCCGAACGAGCGCCGGGCGCTTGCTCAGGTCGCGGTCGCTCATGGTCTTGACCCGTTCAACGGCGAAGCGTGGATTATCCCCGGCAGCGGCCCGATGATCGGCATTAAGGGCCTGCGCAAGTTGGCCCGCCGCCAGCTGCGCCGCGAGCACGGCGAGGCGTCAAACTTCTACATCAACTTCTTCGAGATCGCAGACCCTGACCAGCGCAAGCGCTACCGCATCCCGGAAGACGCTCTGGCGTTTGAGGCGCGCATCTACGACACCGCGACCATCTCGCAGTATGTCGAAACGTTCAAGGCGTTCAACGTGCCGGGTATGGAAACCAAAACGATCCTGGCGATGATCGGTGAGAAGCCATACACCAGCGGCTTTGGCTATTATCAGCCGCACGAGCGGACGAAGATGACGCCGATTCAGGTTGCGCAGAAGCGTGCCGAGGCCGACGCGCTGAAGCGCCGCTTCGACGTCGAGCTGATGGGCTTGCAGGTGGACGTTGACAACGATGACCGCGTGATTGAGGGCCAGTATGCAGAGACCGGCTTTGCGGTTGAGACACCCGCCGAACGCGAGGCGCGCAACGGTGACAGCGCAGCCGCACGTGCCGCGACTCCGCAGCCCACAACCAATGCGCCGCTGCGCACGGTCGTGCAGGACTTGAAAGCCGATGAGCCATTCGGAAGCAAGCCCGCCGCGCCGGTTGAGCCGCCCGTGAAAGACTGGCGCGCTGAGCTGCGCGAGCTTGGCACCGCAGCCGGTGAGCTGGTCGCCATCAGCAAGCCAGACATTGCCGCAGACCTGAGCGCCGCGCAGTCGTTTGCGCGTGAGGTCTACGCCAAGAACGCGAAGGCGACGGAGAGCGAGCGCGGCGAGGCACGGGCCTGGCTCCAGCGTGCAATCACGGCGGCAAACGAGGCTATCCCGGCATAGCAACACGCCCGCCGTCGTGGCCGACGCGGCGGCGGGCACATCACATCATGTTCACCTTCGACACGACCAACCTGGAACAGCACATCGCCTACGTCGCCGCCGCCGCCATCGACATGGCAACCAGCACGCGCTACGGGCGGCTGCTGTGGCGCGCAGCCGACGCCGTGCTGGAGTTCGACGGCGCGACGGCAAACGCCGCGCTGGTCGAGATCGCAGCGCGCAGGGCAGGGTGGGTGTGCGAACGGATGGAGTGCGGCGAGTGCGTCAAGTGGCGCATGGAAGCTGCGCCGATGGACGAGGCAGACGAGCCGACGCAGCTGGGGCTGTGGGCGGCGTAACGAAACTGTCAGCGGGCAACCGCTGTAGTCACCGGGGCAAATCACTCACGACTGTGTTTGATTGAGGATTGCAGAACGAGCAACTGAGGCGGGGATCACGCGCACGGCAGGCTCCGGGTGCGCGCCCGCTGAGGTGTTCATGAGGATGGAGAGACTATGACCGACCGCAAGCCGCCGACCGCACTACACGCCGCCGCCGCGCAGTGGCTGTTTAGCGTTGGACTGGACGGGCAGCCGACGCTGGGCGTCACGGTGATGCCTGTCGCTGGCGACTCGCCGATGCACGACGTGATCTACAAGGTGGCGGCCGGGCTGCTGGCGGCAACGCAGGCCGTGCAGATGCGGGACACCGCCGACGCCGTGGCGAAGCAGCGTATGGACGAACAGGCCGCGATGCTGAAGACGCCGGTGGAAGAGGCGCAGCTGTTCATCACGCGGATGCGGGAGTTGATGCAGCCGGGTGTTACATTGCAAATCAGTGCGTCACCGCATGGCCGTGTTACGATCAACGGAGTCGGCCACGGCGCATCTATATTTGAGGCGCTGGACGACTATATTCGCTGGAAGAAGCGTAAGAAGGGGTGACCCCCTCCCCCCACCTGGGAGGGGGTAGTAATGAATCACAATGCTTAGTTAGAACGGTGACAGAACAAGCGTTCTTTAACTGGTTACACAGGAGCAGAGATGACCAACGACGAACTGAAGCGATACCTTGAAGCGGTCGAATACGACATCGGCGCGGGACTGCCCGGCGCTGAGACGGAATACGCGCTCGGTCAGGAAGTGTTACACCTCCGCGCGCAGCTGGCGCAGGCGCAGCCGCTGCTGGACGCGGCGGTGATGTGGATGGCGAGCAATTCCAACGAAAGCCGGGACGCTAGCGCAAAAATGAAGATTGCGGCTGCGGCTTACGTCCGCGCACAAGCCGCGAGCGCGGCGAAGGGGTGATGAGTATGGCGAAGCCACACAGCGCGAGACCGGCAAATCGGCGAAGGAACGGCGGATGCTGGCCATCGGCAAAGGCGTATCGCTCCAACCAGCGCAGCATCAGACAAGTTGAGGTCAAGCGGTGGACCGCTGGGCTTATTTCTGCCGAGCGCATCAAACTGACCGAGGAAGGCGTGCGGCGCATGGTCCGCGCGTTGGCTTAGTTAGCTTTGCACAATGGGCATTAGATAAAGCTGTAGCAGGAAACAGGAGATTGACATGGCGATACTGGAGCCGCTGGAGTTTATCGGTTACGAGGATCTGATGCGCCTTGCGCGTGCCGATGAAGCATGGCTGAACGACAACATTTGGGTTTCTGAAAAGCGCTGTGTGGTGTTTGGCTTCTATCGCGGATACGAAATCGACCTTGACGAGTGCCGGACCTACGCAAACATCGTCGGCTGGGTTCACCATCTGATGAGCAAAAACATGTGGGACGAGATACACGATCCCGGTTTGCGTCGTCATGCGATGGCGCGGGTCATTGAGATCATGTGCAGCGAGAACGGACTCGCCCTGTTTCCATCTGGCTCCACGTCAAAAAAGGCGATGGCGCGTGAGCGGTCGCGGTTGACGCCGGGCATGCGCTGGCAGATTCTTCACAGGGACGGATACAAGTGCCGTGCATGTAACGCAACAGGCGTCCCGCTTCATGTGGATCACATCGTGCCAGTGGCGCGCGGCGGACTTACCGTGCCGGACAATTTGCAAACGCTGTGCGAGACGTGCAACGTTGGCAAAGGCGCAACCCAGCCATGACCGCATCCCTCCCAGCACCCGTCAACATCGCCGCCGCGTATCTGGCGTCACTGCCCAGCGCGACCGGCCGCGACAAAGCCGTGATCCCGCAGCTGCGCGCCATCGCCCGGCTGCTGGGCCATGACGACTACCGGGCGGTGGACTGGCGCACGCTGAACGCGGCAAACGTCGCCGCGCTGCTGGCGCGCATGAGCCAAGACGGGCGCGCACCGAACACGGTCAAGCTGGCGCGGGCTGTCCTGCGTGGGCTGGGCCGCAAGCTCTACGAGCTGGGCGAGATCGACGAACGGACGCTGCGCGGCATTGAGTCGGTCAAGGTGCCGAGCGGCAAGCGCCTCCCGGCTGGGCGCGACATCACCGAGCCAGAGAAGGCCGCGCTGATGGACGCGGCAAGCACCCTGCCCTCGCCCCGGCGCGAGATGGCGCGGGCGCTGCTGTCCATGTTCATGGCCGTCGGGCCGCGCATCCATGAGATAGCGAACGCGGCGCTCGAAGACATCGACCTGAGCACGGGCAAGTGGCGCATCATCGGCAAGGGCAACAAAGAACGCATGCCGCCGCTGAACACGACCGCGCTACGGGCGCTGCGCGCGTGGCTGGCTGTGCGCGGGCCGGAACCTGGCCCTTTGTTTTGTGCTATCAACAAGGCAGGCACGATACGGCACGACGGGCAGCTGAGCACCGTAGCGATTCAGAACACTGTGAAGCTGTGCGGCAAGCTGGCCGGTGTGGATGTCAGTTCGCACGACTTCCGCCGCACGTTTGCGGGTGACTTGTTGGACGCGGGCGTTGACCTGCGAACCGGCATGAGCATCACCGGACACTCGAAGGCCGACACGTTCCTGAGCTACGACCGGCGCGACGAATCGCGGGCGCGGGAAGCGGTCGAGCTGATCGCGGTGCCGGAGTAGTTTGGTAATACTGGTTATCGGACACGTTCAGCCGCTAGATAAGGCGGCATATATCGGATTAGTTTTGCGAAATGAAACACGAAACAAATAACGCTCATCCACGTTGGGTTTCGGTTGCAATACGCAAGCCAAAAACAGGCGGTAAATACACCGTCATTAGTGACGGCTGCGTGTATGTGGGATATGCAATCTTGCACAAAAAGCTCGGCTGGATTGATTCGGTTTCATGGTTTGAATTGACAAGCGTTACACATTGGCTAGAGGTGACATATGACAACTAAGGTGACAAAGGCAAACGTTCCGCCGTGCTGCGGCAATTGCAAGTTTAACCAGTGGCTTGAGGATGGGCCGCATTGTGTGCATCCCTGGCACTGGGACGAGGGCGCGTTTGAGATCGACTCAGACGATGGCGCGCTGCGCTACCGAGGCGAAGAAATGACCGAAGGCGGCGTCATTGATTGGGACGATGTTTGCGAACATCACGCGGCTGGTTCATTCAGTGAGCTGACTGATTCTGGGAACACGCTGATGTCAGAGTTGATAGACGCACGCTGTATTGAGGTCAAGGCTGCGATTCGCGCTGATCTTGGCTTGCCGCAGCGATAAGCCGAGACAAGAAATTGTTATCTGTGATTATTCAGGGAGGGTTATGAGCGACGGTGATCTGGCAATTGACCACATCCAAGAGCTGCGGGCATACGTAGAGCGCGGCAGCCCTGTGCTGCTGTCACCGGAAGCGGCGAAGCATGTGCTAAGCATCATTGAGCGCAGCGGGCTGGCAACATGGGAACAGATGCACGCAGACAACGAGCGCCTGCGCGCCGAGCTGGACGCGCTCCGGCCGCTGGCCGATGACGCTGATCGGTTCCGCAAAACACTGGAAGCGATTGCCTGGGCAAAGAACAACGAGCGCCATGATGGCGATACATGTCGCGGCTTTGCCATTGCGGCATTGCAGCCAAGTGACAGCTGGCCCGAGGAGGATGCTGAGCCTGACGACCTGAACCCGCGCTTTACGCATCCGGCAACTGACGAACTACGGGCGCGCGGGTTTAAGCGCATTAACGATCCGCGCAAGAAAGTGAGCCTGTAGGAAAAGGCTCTTATATCGCATTAAAGGGACGTCATGACAAAGACCCAGGTCAAAGTTTATCCGCCATTCAAAAAGTCTGAACGCGTGCGCCGCGTTGATGTGTATTGCGAGCTACCCGAAGGCGCGCATTGTCCTTTCAAGAAGCGCGGCACATGCCTGCACAACTGGCTGACGACTGATTGCGAGTTCAAAAAGCAGAGAACCGCGCGCGGGCCTACGCAGCGCGCTATGGGATACCATAAATTTGTGGCGGATGCGGAACAGGAAGGCAGCGCGCTTGAGCATCGCCTTAAGGACGAAACGGTGAGCGAGGGCATGTTTCAGATTGGCAATCGCGTCTACCTGAAATATAGCTTTATCAACATTATGGGCATCAATGCCTTTATGGGCTGGCAGCTATTCAAGCATGAAGCCATGATTGTGGCTGGCTGTGACTACATCGCGCCGGAGCACTTTGTCCCCGATGTGATTGAGAAGCTGTGCCGGTGGCGTCCCCGGTCGCTCATCGGTGCTCATGAGATCACTGACTATCAGCGCAAGTCGGTCCCGGCGCTTTTGCGCGATCTGAAGGCGTGCCGCTATGACCTATGGGACCAGTTGTCTGACGAGACAAAAGCCAGGACTGGAACCGATGAATGCAAGTGCCGTCACCTGTGGGAAGGGCAGAGCATCGAAGAGGTTCAACTCGAACGCATTCGGCAGCAGTTGTGGGCGGTGTGACTAAACGTAAGGGCGTTTATGTTTGATTATTCAAGGGGATGACATGGGAGAAAACAGCAAGATTCAGTGGACGGATCACACGTTCAATCCGTGGTGGGGTTGCGTCAAGATTTCGCCGGGCTGCGCGCACTGCTATGCCGAGACGTTCAGCAAGCGCACCGGGCACGCCGTGTGGGGCGTGGATGCGCCGCGCCGAACATTTGGCGCGAAGCATTGGGCCGAGCCATTGAAATGGAATGATGAAGCGCAGGCGGCTGGCAAGCGCCGCCGCGTGTTCTGCGCCAGCATGGCGGATGTGTTTGAGGACCGCGAGGACCTGGACGAACAGCGGATGCGCCTGTTTGAGCTGATCGACAAAACGAAGTGGCTCGACTGGCTGCTGCTGACCAAGCGGCCCAACCGCATATCAGATGTGATGGAGCGCGTGTCACACGGTTCCTACGGAAGCGCGTGGAACTTTGCCGACCACATGCCGAACGTATGGCTCGGCACAACGTGCGAAGACATGGCGCGCGCTGAGGAACGCATACCGACACTGACGGCGCACCCGGCCACGGTTCACTTTCTGAGCGTCGAGCCGCAGCTGGGCCTTGTCACACCATCACTCGTTCAGGGCGCGCGGGATGTTGAGTGGATCATCTGCGGCGGGGAGTCCGGCGCGGGCGCGCGGCCATTCAATCCAAGCTGGGCGCGTGTGTTGCTGGATGAAGCACGCGACATCGGAGCCGCGTTCTTTATGAAGCAGCTCGGCGGCGCGCGTGACAAGCGCGGCGAGTTGGACCAGATGCCGGAAGACCTGCGCGTGCGTGAGTTCCCGGCCGTTGCTGTTGGTTCTATGTAAGGGCCAATGTCGTGGATTAGTTTTGCGAAGGAGTTCTATGCACTTTCACACAAGCAAAGAGGATGGCGGGCGCAGGTTCTGGTTGCATTTCGGCAGCGACGTGTGCCTTAAGGTTGAGGCATATTTGCGAACCGCGTCGACCGGCATCGAATTCTCCGCCGGGTATGGCGACGCGCATGACGGCATCGCCGTGAGTATCCAGCTGATTGGCATGCTGCATATCAGCTTGACCGGTGTGACCAGGATGCTAAAGACTGAGCGCGTGACGGGCGTCACGTTCAACGATGGAGCCATATCTGCGTCTTTGTGGCACGACTGGAAGGGGCTGTATACCGGCGGGCTTCACTGGTATTGGAGCTATGTGAACGCGATCTTCGGACGGCGTGAGCACAAGGCCGAGGTGCTATCGAAATGGGCCGCAGTGGTGCCAATGCCGGAAGGCGGATACCCGGCGCAGATCGAGCTGAAGCGCGCGGAGTGGAAACGCCCGCGCTGGCCGATTGTCAAGCGCGAGGTGTATGCGAACGTGAAGTTTGAGACGCCTGTGCCAATTGAGGGCAAGGGCGAAAGCGAATGGGACTGCGGCGAAGACGCGATCTACGAAATGGGCGTCAAGGCTTCAACGGTGGCGGAGGCAGTAGGCGCTGCCGTTGCTCGCGTCTTTGATCGACGCATGCGCCACGGCACGCCGCCGCGATTGAACGCCAAGATGCCAGTGCCCATGTAATAGCAATTACGATGGAATATCAAGGGGGCAATATGAGCGACGAAAAGCGCGACAGCGCGTTTGACATGATGGATGAGTTGGCCGGAAGTATTAGCCTGACGGATGAGCAGATGGGCGCAATGGAGCACTACAAGTATCACAGCAGCCCGGCCGCGCGTGACGCCTCGTTGCTGCTGGATGAGGTCAAGCGCCTGCGATCTGAAAACAAGCGGTTGCAGCCAGAGGCATCGGCCGGCGCGGCGACAAGCCCAATTTGCGTTTGGTGGTTTGACGACGCGCCGCAGGAGCTGCGCGACCTCAGCCCGCACGGCGGCGATGAAGACTGGCTGGGCGAGTTCCCGCCGTGGTGTTCGGACTTTGCTCCGTGGTGGTCACACGCAGGAACCGCGTTTGGTGTGTGCGATGTGTCCGAGCACGCGCATCCAACAAAGCCAGGCTGGACCGTTCGCATTGGTGCACACGCTTGATTGTCCTAGATAAGCGCGGATATCTCGGATTAAACACAAAACAGGAGAAATACAGCACACCATGAACATCACCATTGCGCGCCCGAATTCGGCCTGGCTCCGCCGTGCGCTGGTCGCACTTGCGGCCGTGGCGCTACTCGCCGCCGCTGTTGGCGCGGCCTACGACGTCGGCTACAAATTCGGCGCGTTGCAAAACAAGCGGCTCGGCGAAGCCTACAAGCGATGCCGTGAGACCGGCGGGCGCTGGCAGGAAGGCCCGGAGCTGTTTCAGTGCATCCCGCAGGAGGTGGCGCGGTGACATACCGCCCCGCCGTGCTCACCCTTGCCGTCACCGGAGACGCGCCCGGCATCTGGCAGACGAACGGCCTCGCCGACAGCACTGACCTATGGGGCATCTGGCACGGCCGCATTGCCCCGCACGGCGCGGTTGCGTTCCGTGTATCCCACATCCCCACCGGCTGCACGAACCGGGACGCGTTTGCGACCGAGGCCGACGCAAAGGCGTGGTGCGCGGCGCGGATGGGCGACGAATGGCGCACAAAGTCGCCGGGGCGGCTGGTGATACTGCGGGCGCGGGAGACAGCCAAAGACCGCGTAACCGTGCCCAATCCTTAGACTATTAGCCAAGTGTCTAAATATCGCTATATAATTGCAGCCGTAGCGCAACGACGAATCATGGAATACATCGCCGCCTCACCCGTTTAGCGCGCGGCGTCATGCCGCGCAGGAGCGACATGACAACACTGACCATACGCAAGCCGCCTGAGCATGTGGCGGACAAAATACGCAGGCTTCCCGACGTGGTGGCTGCTGCCGGGTATCGCCCGCTCGAAATGCTCCACGTTGCTGGTCGCGCCATCCTCTACGCGACCGATGCGCCAAACAGCGCCGAAATCGTCTA
>ERZ869925.975-NODE-975-length-15307-cov-48.193286_pt1 | contig 15307 bp, 23 predicted proteins | sample MGYA00579311_ERZ869925 | MGnify/ENA primary metagenome ERZ869925 (study PRJEB32216, sample SAMN09231817) | wastewater metagenome | place: USA: Maryland | collected 2016-07-30 | study: EMG produced TPA metagenomics assembly of the PRJNA472060 data set (Reclaimed...
TCGGTCTCGGCATTCCTGCTGAACCGCTCTTCCGATCTTTGGATCTTTTGCCCCCAGAAACGGCTCAATAAGCCACTATCAGGAAGCATCCGACTAACTATGACTAACAACCCTCAAAACGGCTTAGAACAGCCTCCTACGGCTTACCTAGGGGCGACAGAACCTCGTATTAGGTCAAAACCGGTTGATCTACCCTCTCGTGGGCAAGAAATGATTGACTTTTGCGAGTCTTTGAAGGATCCAGTTACTGGCGAGTACTTCAAACTGCTTCCTTGGCAGAAACTTTTGGCTATGGAAATGCACCGAGTCAAGCCTGATGGGCGCTGGTATCACAACGAAGTTGGCGTGATTATCGCTCGTCAGAATGGTAAATCTACCTTTATGCAGCTACGTATTCTTGCTGGAATGTTCCTTTGGGGTGAGCGTTTGCAGATCCATACGGCTCACAAACTAACAACCTCATCTGAAATCTTTTGGAAAATCGATGAGATCATCCAAGCCAATGAACAACTTGTGACCCGATTCGTTAAAAAGTACGAAACCAAGGGTAGCCAAGAGATCAAACTCAACGATGGAACTCGATACCTTGTCCGAGCCAACAATTCAGCAGCTCGTGGTATTGCAGCACCTGACACAATCCACCTGGACGAAGTGCGCGAGTACAAGGACGATGAAGTGTGGGCAAGTTTACGCTTTACACAAATGGCTTCGAAAAATCCTCAAGCCATTATGTATTCGAATGCAGGAGACCAGCACTCAGTAATTCTTAATCGCATGAGAGAGCGAGGGTTAGCCGCTGCTGCAGGCGCTGATGATCCAATCGGTTGGTTTGAATGGTCGGCTGAGCCAGGATGCGCGATTGACGACATGAAAGGTTGGCAACAAGCCAATCCAAGCCTTGGACATACGATCCACATCGACAATCTTAAATCTGCAATGTCAGATGATGAGTCTATTATTCGCACAGAACTGTTGTGCCAATGGGTAAGCCAGATCAACCCAGCCATCAATCCGTCAAGTTGGACAGAGTGCGCGTCTGAGGGTACGCTCGCTTTGGATCGGGAGCAACCAACTTGGATGGCGATTGATCTATCACCAGATCGAAAAGCAGCTGCGTTAGTTGCTGCGCAACGACTTGTTGGGGACAAGTTCTGCGTAGTATTACTGGAAACGTATTCGAATCCAGTTTCGATTGACGATAAAGACCTTGCGAACAGTATCGCTGTCTGGACGAAGCGGTATAGCGTGGAGACGGTCGCTTATAGTCGTCAGACGGCTGGCGCAGTTGCTTCTCGATTGGCTCCCGCCGGCATTTCAACAACTGCCATCGATGGAGCGATCTACGGGCAAGCCTGCGATGAAATGTTGTCGGCTATTACCTCCCAGCGCTTAGTTCATGGCAACCAAGCCGAATTAAATAAGCAAGTGCTGTCGGCAGTTAAACTGCCTTTTAAAGATGGCGGGTGGTATTTAGGGCGTAAAGCATCTGGAGCCACAATCTGCGCCACAGTTGGCATGGCAATGGTGTCTCACTTTGCGACACGTCCTGATTCTGAAGTGGACATTATTATAGGTTGACTTATGCTATAATTTTGTGCTAATGGCTATCAAAGACCTTTTCGCTAAAGCGCCTCAACCGCCAATAACCGTTGACGCAGCTGCGACTCCTGCACCTTTTAATGTCACAACACTTAGTAATCAATTTGGCACTTTAGGATCTGCTACTCGTCAACAGGCGATGGCAATTCCTACAGTTGCAAGAGCGCGTAACATTTTATGCAGCCTTGCTACATTGCCATTAGAGCAATACGTTAAAAGTACCGGAGCGCACGTCGAACCCAATCGAGTAATTAACCAACCTGATTCGCGTGTTCCCGGTTCTGCTATTTATGCTTTCATTGCTGAGGATCTTTTATTTCACGGCGTGGCGTATGGACAAGTAATGTCAATGTATGCAGATGGACGTATCCAAGAATGGACACGCGTCGCACCTGATCGTGTAACAGAAACTCTTAACAATTCACAAACTGAAATTGTTGGATTTAGAGTTGATGGATACGATGTCCCAACAATGGGCGTTGGATCACTTGTTGTATTTAATGGACTTGACGAGGGATTCTTATCTCGTGCCGGTCGTACAATTCGTGCAGCTATCGCGTTAGAAAACGCATCAGAGGCTTTTGCTAAAGAACCTGTACCAATGATGGTTCTAAAGTCAAACGGAACAAATCTTACTAGCGAGCGTATTGGCAAACTGCTTGAAGCCTGGCGCGTAGCCCGCACAACTCGGAGTACAGCATTCTTAAATGCCGATGTTGAATTGCAGGCTATGGGAATTGATCCAAATAAACTGCAACTCAATGAAGCACGTCAGTACGTTGCTTTAGAATTGTGTCGCGCTATTGGTTTACCAGCATTTTTTGCTAGTGCTGAAACAACCTCAATGACTTATTCAAATGCAACTGCAGAACGTCGTTCACTTATTGACTTTGGTGGACGCAACTTACTTTTGGCAATCGAACAGCGCTTGTCAATGCCGGACTTTGTACCTGCTGGAACAATAGTCCGATTCTCTCTCGATGAATACTTACGCGGTAATCCTTTGGAGCGCGCACAGGTTTACGAGATTCTAAATCGCATCGGAGCAATGAGCGTCGAGCAGATTCAAGAGGAAGAGGACTTAATCAAGTCATGAAAATAACAATGCCAGTAACACTTACTGCATCAGATGCTGAATCACGCATCATTGCAGGTCGTATTGTTCAATGGGACTCAGAGGGTAACACTTCAGCGGGTCGTACAAAGTTTTTGCCTAATTCAATCGAGTTTGGCAAGAATACAAAATTAGTTTTAGAACATAATCAAACAAAACCAATCGGCAAGTTGGTTGAATGGTCTCAGGATGATTCAGGTATTACTGCATCATTTAAGATCGCTAAGACAACAGCCGGAAATGACGCACTAGAGGAAGCAGCAACTGGTTTGCGCTCTGACTTTAGTGTGGGCGTTCAAGTAGATGCGTGGGATAACAAGGATGGCGTTATGGCTATCAGCGCATCGAAGTTAATTGAAGTTTCACTCGTAACTGATGGAGCAATCCCAGGTGCTGAAGTGGAAAAGGTAGCAGCAACTGAAACACCTGGTACAGCTGCAACCGAAACAACCCCGGAACCTCAGATCGAGGAACCTAAGACAGAAGGAGACGACCTAGTGTCAGAAACCGTTTCAGAGGCAGTATCAACCGAAGCGGTTGAAGCTGCTAAGGCAGAAGTCAAAGCGACTTCCTATCCATTAAACTCACAAAAAGTACGTAACCCAATCGTAGACAAGGCTTCATACTTGGAGCATTCAGTTCGCGCATCTTTGGGTAGCGATGAATCAAAGTTGTACGTTGCTGCTGCAGCAGATACAACTGACAATGCTGGTCTAGTACCAACACGTCAACTAACAGAGGTAATCAACGGCATCTCAAACGCAGATCGTCCATTGATTGACTCAATCTCAACAGGCGCTCTACCAGATGCTGGTATGACATTTGAGATCCCAAAGATCACAGTTGCACCAACAGTTGCAGTAGCATCTGAAGGCGGAACACCATCAGAGACAGATCAGAACGCTGCTTTTGTTTCAGTAGATGTTAAGAAGTACATCGGACAGCAGACATTCTCACTAGAACTGCTTGATCGTTCATCACCAGCATTCTTTGCTGAGTTGGTACGTCAGATGGAGTTTGCATACGCAAAGGCAACTGATGCAGCAGTAGGTTCAGCACTAATCGCAGGTGGAACAGATGGCGGAAACCGCACTCTTACAACTGGCGCACTAGCTGCAGACTTCGTTGCTGACGCAGCAGTATCTATCTACACAAACACTCTTGGATTTGCAACTAACATTGCAGTATCTCCAGAGCAATGGGGTGTATTGATGGGACTTGTTGATTCATCAAACCGTCCAATTTTCACACAGACAATCAACCCACAGAACGCAGGCGGTTCACTAACTGCTACAGCGGTACGTGGTAACTTGCTTGGTCTAAACCTACGCGTTGCTCGTAACCTATCTGGTACAGGCGATAACTCAATGATTATCGTTAACCCAGATGCTTACACATGGTACGAGTCACCACGTCTATCACTACAGACAAACCTAATCTCAACAGGTCAGGTTCAGGTCGGATACTACGGTTACGGCGCAATCGCAACAAAGATCGGCGCTGGCGCATACCGTTACATGGTTGCATAGTAACCAACAATTAATCATGGGGGGGCGGTTGCTCCCGATCGCTCCCCCAGCAGTTTAGAGAGGATGAAATGCCAAGTATTATCACCGCAACACAGTTAAGGTCTGTGCTTGGTGTTTCGTCTGCTCTTTACTCAGATGCTTATCTCGATGACATCATCGATACATCAGAGGCAGTTATCTTGCCTTTACTTACAGTTTTTGCTGCACCAATTCAAAAGGTTTCGCTGACTGATAATGTCGCAACCTTTACGACAGTAGGTATTCATGAGTTTACCGAAGGACAATCAGTCGTTATCGCAGGATGCGGTAGCCCATTTAACGGCACTCGAACAGTCAACGCTGATGTCGATGCATACTCATTTACAGCAGACATCACTAATGCCGATGTTGAGCCAAGAAATGTCATCCCTAGTGGATCCGCAACTCTTACAGGCGCTGCAACTTATGTGGGCGTCTCAGCAGTTGAATCGGCAATCATTGTGGTTTCCGTAGAAGTATTCCAATCTCGTACTGCTCCAGGCGGACAGATTGAAGGCGTAGATTTTGCTCCGTCTCCTTATCGTATGGGACGCAGCTTGTTTAATCGTGTTGTAGGTCTACTTGGACCTTACATCGATGTCGAGACAATGGCTCAGTAATGACCAGCACGATTCTCTCGGCAGTTCGTACTCCTCTTGCTAATGCACTTGCTGGTGTCTCTGCAAACGTATTTAGTTACGTCCCTGAACAGATCCCAGCACCTGCAGTTGTAGTCGTACCGGATTCTCCTTACATGGAGTTTGAGACTATTGGCAAGAGTACCTTTCGATGCAAGTTGAATTACACAATTACGTGCTGCGTTGCTTATAACAGCAATCCAGCATCACTTGATAACATAGAACAACTCATCACAAGCGTTGTGGCGGTCATACCAACTGGATACGATGTTCAGGTAGTTGATCGACCAACAGTTACAACAGTAGGCGCTAGTAACTTGCTAGTCGCGGACATACGCGTATCCACCTGGTATACGCAGACGGCATAAGGAGAAACCCAATGGCAACAACAGTTATCACGGGTCGCGACCTAACTCTAACCATCGCTACTACAGCGTACGATGCTCAGACAACTAGCGTCACACTCGTAAACAGCCCAACGATCGATGTTTATCAGACACTCGATGGCAAGGCTTACAAGCACACAGACGACCAATGGACTCTTAACGTAGAGTTGTTGGCTGACTGGGGTGCTGCGTCATCACTATTTGAAGCAATGTGGACTGCAGCTGATACTGCACCAAATACAACACTTGCTGTATCACTAACAGCGGTTACAGGTGCAGTATTTACTTGCAACGTATTGCCAGTATTCCCAGCAATCGGCGGAGCAGCACCTGGCGCTCAGACTGATACTTGGGCGCTAACAGTAGTTGGCACACCTGCAGATACATTTAGTTAAAATCTAACAACGGGAGCAAAGATGAAACTACCAATCACAATTACATACAATGCAGGCGACTCAGCAACTTATACTGCTCAGCCACCTGAGTGGGCGAAGTGGGAGAAGGCAACTGGTAACACAATTTCTCAGGCTAATGACAAAATTGGCATTTGGGATCTTATGTTTCTGGCTTATAACGCTTACAAGCGTGAAAATGCTGGAAAGCCTGTTAAGTCTTATGAAGTTTGGTCTGAAACCGTCGCTGATGTAACAGTTGGAGACGATAGCCCAAAAGCCACCAGCCAGGAAGCATAAGGCGGATCCTCGTCAATCTAGCAATAGAGACGGGGATACCGATGCAATACTGGGATGATGCAGACGACATTTTAACGGCGATAGAAATACTGAAGGAGCGATCGGATGGCAGATGAAGTCAAGATCGCTTATGACAAGTCAGATCTACGCGGTATTACCAGGGCTTTCAAGGCTATGGACGACCAAGCCATTGAAGCTGCTAAGAAGGAAAGTTCTAACCTTGCTGAGTTTGCTGCTGACCGTATTAAGCAAGCAGCAGCGACTCGCACGGTTTCAGGTACTGCTGCTCGCCGTATTGCTGATGGAGTTAAAGTAAGTAAGACATCTAAGATCGGTGAGTTCAGTTACGGCTTTGCTCGCCAAAAGTTCTCAGGTGGCGGTTCAACTCTAGATCTACTTTATGGTATGGAGTTTGGATCTAATCGTTTTAAGCAGTTCCCAAAGCGGACGCCAAACAAAGGCAGAGGCAATAGCGGGTATTTCATTTACCCAACATTGCGTCAGATTCAGCCAGAGTTGGTACGTAAGTGGGAGGAAGCATTTAGCAACATTTTGAAGGAGTGGGATTAATGGCAGGCAATAGAACCCTTAAACTCTCCATCCTTGCTGATGTCGATGATCTCAATAAAAAGTTAAAGGCTGCTAATGGCGATGTTGAAAACTCAGCCACACAGTTAGAGAAGTTTGGCAAAGTAGCCGGGGCTGCCTTTTTGGCTGCTGCTGCAGCTGCTGGAGCCTATGCAGTTAAGATCGGCGTTGATGGTGTTAAAGCTGCACTAGCCGATGAACAAAGCCAGGTTAAACTTGCTTCAGCCTTGGAGAACGCAACAGGCGCTACTAAGGAACAAATTGCAGCTACTGAATCATCGATCGACAAGATGGCTCGTGCAACTGGTGTTGCTGATGACCAATTGCGTCCTGCACTTGCTCGTTTGGCTTTAAGTACAAACTCAACTAGCAAGGCTCAAGAATTACTTGCTCTTGCTCTTGACATTTCAACTCAAACAGGCAAGCCACTCGAAGGTGTAGCCAATGCTTTGGGTAAGGCATACGACGGCAATACAGCAGCACTCGGCAAATTAGGCGTTGGTCTATCATCTGCCGAATTAAAGGCAATGTCATTTACTGAAGTTCAAACCAAGTTAAGCGATCTATTTGGTGGCGCAGCTGCTAAAAATGCTGACACATTCCAGGGTCGCATGGATCGCCTCAAAGTGGCATTTGACGAATCAGTTGAAGCAATCGGTTATAAGTTGCTCCCAATTATTCAGTCACTTATTGACATCATTTTAACTAAGGTAGTACCGGGCTTTGAAAAGTTTGCAAAACTATTTGATCCAATCAAGGATGCCATTGACCGTAACAAGGAATCATTCCAAGCGCTAGGCAATTTTATCGTTGATTACATTGTGCCGGTATTTACCGTTGCTTTAGGTGGAGCAATCTCCTTTGTAGCAAAAATCGCTGCTGGTGTCGTTGACATTGTTGGCGGAGTTATCAACGTAATTCGCAGTCTTGTATCTGGGGCTATCGATGGAATTAATGCTCTGATCCAGGCTTACAATAAGATCCCAATTCTGCCTAACATTCCGACAATTTCTAAGCCTTCATTTACCACACCAACAGTTTCAGCACCAAAGGTAAGCACACCAACCTACACAGCACCAACCATCGCAAGTACGGGCGGTACAACGTCTGGTACAACATCTGGTAATGGTGCAGTATCAACTGCTGCAACTTCAGCTGCTACCGCATCGACTGCTATTGGTTCATTTAATGCTGGATCTTTCCGTATGGCTGAAGCTGCTACTTCAGGCAACACTTATAACATCAACGTAACTGGAGCCTTGGACAAGGAAGGCGTAGCACGTCAGATCGTTGAGATTCTAAATGACTCATCCTATCGAGGCTCCGGTGGGGCGTCTGCGTTGCAAATGGCATGACACAATACACTCCAGAATGGCAAGTAAGCATTAATGGGGGTGGAGACTATACAAATGTCACACTTTCCAATTTAACTATTACTTCAGGTCGCCAGGACATTTACTCTCAGCCTTATGCTGGTTACTGTAATGTTGAAATTATCAACCTAGACCAGTCACCAATCGTTATGGACATCAATGACCAGATTACGATCAAGGTCAAGGATTCAACTGGCACCTTTATCAATCTGTTTGGTGGGTTCGTTACAGACATAGACGTAGAGGTCACTCAGGCGTCATCTACGGCTCTATCAGAGCGCATTAAGGTAATTGCCCTAGGAGCATTATCTAAACTGCCTAAAACCCTCACACAAGGCGTTTTAAGCAAGGATTTTGACGGCAATCAGATTTATACAATTCTTAGCCAAGCGTTATTTAATACTTGGAATGAAGTACCAGCAGCTACTACTTGGACGTCTTATGATACTACTGTCACTTGGGCTAATGCTGAAAACTCTGGACTTGGAGACATCGATCGACCAGGAGATTATGAGTTAACTGCTCGTTCGTCTAATACAACAGACATCTACAGCCTTGTAGCCGATCTTGCTACTTCAGGGCTTGGATACCTTTATGAGGATTCATCAGGCAGAATTGGTTACGCTGATAGCACTCACCGTAATACTTATCTTGCAAGTAATGGTTATGTTGATTTGACTGGTAATCAGGCTTTGGCGCGTGGTATTCGTACTACTAAACGATCAGGCGATGTTCGTAACAATGTCACTATTACATACAAGTCAAATGCTCAACAAACAGCCTCAGATGCGGAATCTATTGCTATTTATGGTCAACAGGCTTATGAGATCACAACCTCACTAGAAAACGCTGCAGACGCCTTATCTCAGGCTAATTTCTATCTTGATCTTAGAGCCTTTCCAGAGGCTCAATTTAAGTCAATTACTTTCCCAATTTCTAGCCCTGAAATCGATAATGCAGATCGTGACTCATTGCTTAATGTATTTATGGGTATGCCAGTTAACATTACAGAATTGCCTTCCAACATCAATGGAGGTACTTTCCAAGGATTTGTTGAGGGCTGGACTTTCAGCGCTGGGTATAAATCGCTTTACCTTACTTTGACGGTATCCCCAACTGCCTATAGCCTCCAGGCTATGCGCTGGAATGGGGTGCCTGTTACGGAAACATGGAACACAATCAACGCTGGACTAGAATGGATTGACGCTACAATAGTAGCCTGATAAAGGAGAAAAATGGCAACGACAACTAACTTCGGGTGGGAAACCCCCGACGATACTGATCTAGTAAAGGACGGCGCAGCTGCTATCCGCACCGCTTTAGGTGGCGTTGATACATCCTTCGTTGATCTTAAAGGTGGAACAACTGGACAACGTTTAACTAAAGCATCTAATACTGATTTAGACTTTGTTTGGGAAACTCCAGCTGCTGGAGGAGGTTTGACACTAATTTCAACAGCAACACCATCTGCTGCAACAACAGTAAGTTTTACATCTATCCCAGCAACTTACATTAATTTATTGATTGTTTGGACTGGTGAGACTAGTGGTGGAACAACACCATACTTCTCCGTTCGTTGCAATAATGATTCAACAAGCGCCCTGCACCCATGGACTTCTGCTGGCTTTACTGCTGGAAGCAACTTGACAACTTATGGATCATCAAATGGATCATCATGGGGTGACAGTTACAGAACTGCACCAATAGGTCAAAATAACGCTTACAAGAAAAATGGCGTTCTGTGGTTTTATGATTACACAAGTACTGGCTCAAAAGTTGGAACATGGATGACCCAAGCAGATAGCGGAAATCCTACTTTAATCCAAGGTGTTGGTGCTTATAATGGCACATCTGCAATTAATCGCATTGACTTTATTAGAAGCGATACTCAGACAATTACTGGTACTTTCAAACTATACGGAGTCAAATAATGGAAAATAACTTAATTGCAGTTGCTGATGTTACAAATCAAACTTTTGAACAAAGAGAAATGTCGGCTGAGGAACTAGCATCTGATGAGGCTAATCGTTTAGAAGCAGCAGAAAGAGCTGCAAAAGAGGCTGAGGAACTAGCAATCAAAACTGCTGTCAAAGCTGCTCTTTTGGATAAACTGGGTATTACTGAGGATGAAGCGAAATTGCTCGTTGGATGAAGCCAAAACTATCTAAGTCTGCAATCCAGTTAAGGGAACAGATCGATGATGCCTTCCCAGATAGAGATCGCACATCGGATGGCTGGATCGGTGATACACGACACGCTGCGCGCAAGTCAGATCATAATCCTGATGAGCAGGGCTGGGTTCGTGCTATCGACATCGACCGTGATCTATCCGGAAAGCCAAAGCCCGACATCATGCCCGATCTTGCTGAACAGATTCGTCAGTATGGAAAGTTACATCCAAAGCGAATCAGTTACATCATCTTTGACGGCAAAATCGCATCCAGCAAAAAGGGTTGGGCTTGGCGTCCTTATGACGGCATTAATAAGCACAATCATCATTGCCACGTTTCGTTTACCAAAGCAGCTGATCAAGCATCTGATTTCTTTCAAATCCCATTACTAGGAGGAACCGAATGAACCTAAAGAATCCTTACGCGCTAACTGCTGGTGCATTTTTAGCAGCTTGGGCAGGATCTAACTTCGCACTAGATCACAAAGCGATCTTGTTTGCCATTCTTTCAGGTGTATTTGGATACGCCACTCCTAAGAAAAAGTGAGTGCAAATGATTGGGCAGGATTCATCCTCGCCATTGCCTCGACGCTTGCTATTTTTATTGGCGGTTTGCGTTATTTGGTTCGCGGTTGGTTGTGGACTCTTACGCCGAATGGTGGTTCATCTCTCGCAGACAGATTGGCAAGAATAGAGACACGCCAAGAGGACATCTTGGAGTTATTGAAAAAGTAAGGGACACTTATCCACATGGCAAGAAAAGCAACTAAGGCGTTAGAGGATCAAGGCTACTCAAAACTAGATGCTTACTGCATTGGTTTACATGAGTATTACAAATCTTTGCGCAAGGCTGGCTTTAACGAGGATCGCGCTCTTTACATGCTATCGGTCGTAGATTCTTATCCTGGATGGATCTTGCCAGATCCTATCGAGCCAGATCGACTCGGTGATTACGAGGATGATGAGGATGACGATTAAGCGAATCGTAGTTATCAGCGACCTTCAAGTGCCATACCACGATAGGGTTGCAACTAAGAATCTTGCTAGTTTCATTAAGAAGTTTAAGCCCGACCAAGTAGTAACTATTGGTGATGAGATTGACCTACCACAGATTTCTAAGTGGGAGGAAGGTCGAATGGGCTCATACGCTCAAACCCTAGATGATGACCGCAATGAAGCGGTTGACCTATTGTGGGAATTGGGCGTTACCGACTGCATCCGTTCAAATCACACCGATCGCCTATACAACGTAATCATGGCTAAAGTGCCTGCTTTTGGTGCTTTGCCTGAGCTGCGTTTTGAGAAGTTTATGAAGTTTGACGAATTGGGCATTACCTTCCATAAGAATCCTATGCCTATTGCACCTGGTTGGATCGCCGTTCATGGCGACCATACACCAATCAAGCCACAAGGGGGCTTATCAGCCCTAGAAGCAGCCCGTAGGCATGGCAAGAATGTGATCTCAGGTCACACTCACAGAGCAGGCAGATCAGCCTTCACAGAGGCTTCAGGAGGCCGTATAGGGCGTGTTTTGCATGGTGTTGAGGTCGGCAACCTTATGGACTTCAAACAGGCTCATTACACCAAGGGATCGGCTAATTGGCAGCAGGCTTTTGCCATTATCTACGTCAACAAGAACAAGGTTCAGGTTGATCTTATTAACATTGAAAAGGACGGCACGTTCATTGTTGCTGGAAAGTCTTACGGGCGCGCTCGCTAAAGCGTTATCAAACCGTTACCAAATGCGGCGTGTTTAGGGTTGATTTAGTCTGACCCGCATGAGACCGTAATCCTGTTGGCAACAAAGCCAACAAGAACGGGAGCAAAACAAATGGATCTACAAGTACCGGCAATTATCTTATTGCTAGCTGCTAATGTTTTATGGTTTATCGTCGGTTGGGCTATGGGCTATAAGGAGTCTGAAGCCGATCGTCAGTTTATCGTCCAGGCGAGTGAAAATGCGCGCTAATGACATCCTTGACGAAGCCAAAGACCTCATCCAAGACCGAGGCAAAGATTACGGCTTGGCAGCTCTCAATCACCTTCGAATCGCCAAACTCTGGTCAGCCTACCTTGAACGTAACATCGAGCCTCACGAAGTCGCAATCTGTATGGCACTTGTCAAAATCTCACGCTTACAAGAGACAAGCCTCCACGCAGACAGTTACAAGGACGGCGCAGCATACATTGCGCTCGCTGGACAAATTGCATCAACTGATTGGAGTGACCTTGACAGTTATTAAGGCTGCTCCTGGCTTTTGGTGTGATTACTGCAAAGTTAGATACGGAGTCAATTCGATCTTAGGTCAAAAGGGCGCTAGTTATACAGTAATAAGCAATCATCCACGCAGTCAGGGCGTACGACGCCACTATTGCAATTCATGCGCTATTGAGGTGCAGACATGGGCAGACGGTACAGTCTGGTCATTACCGGAACAAACCGAGTATCTAATGGGACAAGAGGAGTTACCAAGTGTTTAATTTGGCAGATTACGAGACAGTTGAAACCCGTCTAGAGAAGTTCATCAAGGACTTTCCTGACTTTCGCATAAGCACAGAACTGGAGTCATTTCAGAATGATCGATTCATTGTTAAAGCATACCTTTATCGAACTTTTGCAGATAGCGTTGCGTTTTCCACCGGATACGCTGAGGAGAAGGTTACTGATCGCGGTGTTAACTCAACTTCAGCGTTGGAAAATTGCGAGACTAGCGCGATCGGTCGGGCGCTTGCAAATGGAGGTTACGCAGCTAAAGGTAAAAGACCATCTCGGGAGGAAATGAGTAAGGTCGAACGTCTATCAGCAAAGGACATGGCAAAGGCTAAGGAAGTACCAAGTTTCGCTACCAAAGAGGAAGCACTAGCAGCAGACCCATGGTCAACTGAGCCTATCTATGGAGATCCAAAGCAACCTGAAGCCATTTCAGCTGCTGAAGCAATCGCAAATGTTGAAAACATTCTTGGAGTGCAGAATCACGAGGAATGCGAACATGGCGACATGAAATGGAAAGAAGGCGAAAAGAATGGACGCGCTTGGGGCGGATTCTTTTGCCCAGGTGGAAACATCGCACCAGCACAAAACTGCCCTACACGCTGGTACAACCTTGAATCTAACGGCAAATGGGGCAAGCAGAAGGCGAGAGCATAATGGGATTCGTAGAGGTAAACGTAAACGGTCAATGGATGAACCTGATGCACTTATCGGTTCGTTGCCAGTTATGCAATGAGGAAGTAGTCATTGCTCACCTTGTAAAAAGTGAGAATACAGACGCTCCAGCAAATGCAACTTGGACGTGCAAGAGATGCCATTCAGTCAATGGCTAAATACTTCATTACTAAAGCACATTATCCAAGTGCCAGATTTGATTTTGGCGGTTATGGCGGTGTTAATAACTGCTCGCGTTGTGACGCTTTTACTCATACAAACGAATACACCGCAGATGATGGATTGGTAGTTTGGTTTTGCGCCAAATGCGAGGACAAACTGGAACTATGACAAACCATCGCAAACATCGAGGCTATAGAACCCAAAAGGTTATAGCCGATTATCTTAAACAATGGTGGGAGTATGCCGATACTGCCGGTGCTGGTCGTCAAGGCGAGGACATTCTCAACATTCCTCATGTATCAATCGAGGTCAAGGCTAGAACAGATTTTCAACCATTAGCCTGGATCAAACAAGCTGCATCGAATGCCAACGGCAAACTGCCAATCGTCATTATGCGATGCAATGGTCAAGGAGAGGATGCAGGCGAATACCTGCTATTTGGCAAAGTCAAGGACATAATGCCGATAATCGCCAGCAAAGCACCTAGCCATGAGATTGTCAGATGCGACCAAGATGGAACATACTTATTCAAAGGAATGGAGTGTCCAACGTGCCGATCTATGAGTACAAATGTGTCAAATGCCAGATAACTATGGAGTTAGAAAAGTCAATCCATGAGGAAGCAGATCCAATTTGCTGCAATGAGTCAATGCGTCGAGTTTATGGAACCTTTGGCATTAGTTTCAAGGGAACGGGTTGGGGACATCAATGAAACTAGTTTTAGACCCAGCTTCGAGTATGAGATCCTTCTACTTTGATAAGACTGATAATCGAGTGCTATTTGGCGACATCCGAGAGGATGAGACCCACTTATTAACCAATGGTCAAACCATTCATATCAAACCCGATGAGGTTATGGACTTTAGAGCCATACCATACCCAAGTGACACATTCCAGGCAGTTATCTTTGATCCACCGCATTTACTCAATCTGAGCGAGAAGTCTTGGATGCGAAAGAAATACGGCGTATTAGATAAAGAGACTTGGCGTGATGATTTAACAAAGGGGTTTGCTGAGTGCTTTCGAGTATTAAAGCCAAATGGGACTTTGATATTCAAATGGAATGAAACATCAATCATGCTTAAAGACATATTGGCATTAACTGATGAAAAGCCTTTAATTGGGCATCCATCAGGTAAACGCATGGGAACTCACTGGGTACTGTTCATTAAAAATAGTCAAGACACACCCGAGATTAAGCGAGGTATTTGACATGGCTGGTACGCTAACGGCGCAGAGCCCATCAAGGGCTCACCGCGACCCGCTGAGGCGGGTAGGTCGCGGGGTGCTAGTAGCTATTGGGATATCTCTGTTCTCACCCGCTTATGCGGTAGCACCAGTTGATGGAAAACAATATGTTTCGATTAAAGAATATGCAGCTATCTTGGTAGATGATAAAAGCCAAATGATATGTTTAAGTAAGTTATACGGTAAAGAATCAGCATGGAATCCAAATGCAATCAATGGCAGTCATTACGGTATACCTCAAGGACGTTCTGAATATCTAAAGCATGCAAGCCCAGAGCAACAGATTCATTGGGGATTGAAGTACATCGATAACAGATATGGCTCACCATGCAAAGCATGGGAGTTCTTTCAAAAGAATAACTATCACTAATGGCTAAACAATCAGCATTAAGAGATGACGGATCAACAGCCTTATGGCGTAAGATACGGCAAAGAGTATTAACAAGAGATCAACATACTTGTCAGAGATGTGGCATGGAGGCTACTCACGTAGATCACATCATACCTAGACGCTTAGGAGGAGATGATTCAATGGATAACCTTCAAGCATTGTGCAAGAGATGCAATTTAAGCAAAGGTGGGGCTTTTTTTGAGAGCGCTCAGACACAGATCGGAAGAGCGTCG
>ERZ869925.976-NODE-976-length-15306-cov-7.151597_pt1 | contig 15306 bp, 21 predicted proteins | sample MGYA00579311_ERZ869925 | MGnify/ENA primary metagenome ERZ869925 (study PRJEB32216, sample SAMN09231817) | wastewater metagenome | place: USA: Maryland | collected 2016-07-30 | study: EMG produced TPA metagenomics assembly of the PRJNA472060 data set (Reclaimed...
TCGACGCAGAAGAGTTAGCGCACTGGGAAGAGTTCTGGCGACTGGAACCGTTCGGAGACGAATGGCGAGCCCGCGGAAGGATTTGTGAAACCGTGGCAATGTCTGGCGGCGTGAAAAAGAAGGACGGCGGGCGCTTGACAGAAGAGGAGTTCATGCCAGACGGATACCGTCGCGCGAAGTCTCGCACGGACTCCGCAGATGCGATGGAAGTGAACCTGATGGGCTGGGCCAAGGCGACCAACGCGGCGAAGAAAGCGAAGAAGAAGTAGATGCCAATTAAGGCTGGCAGCGGCATTAGCGGGACGATCAAGATTCGCGGGGGCGAAGAACTCGCCGCTGCGCTGGAGGCGCTTGGCCCGGCCATGGAGAAGAAGATTCTTCGTTCCGCGATGCGCGAGGCGGCCAAGCCGATCCTCGACGACGCCAAGCGGCGGGCTCCCGTGCTGACGGGTCAGCTTCGCAAGAGTCTGAAGATTCGCGCCATCAAGAGGAACAACAAAGGGCAGGTCGGCGTAGTCATCTCGACCGCGAAAGGCTTCTTCAAGGGCGACGAGTTCTATGGTGCGTTCCATGAATTCGGCACCAAGAAGATGCCGGCTCGTCCGTTCATCCGGCCCGCGTTTGAGGCCAACAAGGCCCAGTCCATTCGCATCGTCGGTGAAGCGGTGAAGATTGGCTTAGAAGATATCACGTCGGGTGCCGCCAAGTTCCGCAAGGTTGCCGATGTGAGCCCCGCTCTGCTTGACCCCGGAGCCACTCCGTAATGGCCACAGTCGGCTCACTCGTCGTTGACCTGATTGCGAACACCGCCAGCTTTGTAGCTGGGATGCGGACGGCACGCACCGAGGTCAGCTCAACGTCGCAGGCCATCCGTTCTGCACAGGGACAACTCGGTAATTTATCCGGGAGCGCTAACGACGCCGCTTCGGCCGTTGAGTCTCTAAAGAGTGCCGCCGCTGGCGTCGAGGCTGCTGGTGGAGCTGCCAAGGAGTTCTCACAGGGTCTGAATTCCGTTGCCGATTCAGCTGGACGGGTGGCCGGAAGAATCGACGACCTGAAGGCGTCGCTGGAAAGCCTAAGAAGCATTAAGGCATCTGGCAACATCGGGAAGGCTGGAATCCTTGCCGGCGCGTTCGCATTCCTTGCGGATCTGGCAATTACAACCGAGACAGCCGCACAGAATGCCGCCGCTGCCCGTACCGGGCTTGCCCCGGACAGCGAAATGAACCGTGAATCCGCACGTATTGAAGCCGAAACCCGGCGACTAATGGCGCGGCGGCAAAAGGCTGCGGAGTTCGAGGCTTCTACACCGATGCAGTCGCTGAAGCAACAGGCCACTGACATCAAGGCGCTAAGTCTCGATGCTGCTGGAGCCGCGTCACTCCGCATGCGCGAGTCGATGCAAGACATGGTGCGATCGGGCCAAGCAACGCCAGCGGATGTCGAGCGTCTGGCAGGCCTGGCGGGCGAGGCCGCGGAACGCGAACAGGAACTAAAACAACTAGCCAAAGACCGCGCCGAAGCCGAGTCCGTAATCAAGGACCTCAAAGAAAAATCCGTCACTGCCGGCCGCACCGAAGTCGACGCGATGGAAGACCAGCTTCGGCTGCGCAAGCTCGACGGAGCGCAGCTCCAGCAGGCGTTGCAACTCAGCCGGCAGATTCGCGGGAAGAACCTAGCGTTCAGTCTGGGCGGGCAAGACCCACAAACCGCCTTCGCCCGCGAAATGCAGTCCATCAAGGACGCCGTGCAGTTCGGCGGACTTAGCAAGGACCTAGCCAAAGACGGCATTGCCTACGCAACGCTTCGGCTCGCGCAATCGGCGACGCAGACAGCGCGCGCCCCGGCCGGATTGGTATTCGGCAGCAATCAAGCATTCTCCGCCGAAGGCAATCGGCAGCAACTGAGTATCGACCTAGTGAAACAACAACTCGGGATTGCCCAAAAGTCGCTCACAGTTCAAGAGGCAATCGCCAAGGGTCAGGCAGCGGTTCAGGCGGTCGGAGTGTTCAAGATCAAATAACCCACTAGGGAGCACGGGAAAGGCTCTCCTAGTGTCAGTAATCGAATGGGACACAATTGGCGCAGGCCGCGAAGGCGAAAAGAATTCGCTTTCCGTCCGCACGTACACGCGCATATTCCGGGCAGTCACCAACGCCTCGACCGACGATGCCGACACGGTGCTGGCCTACAGTGAAGTGCCAGTTCCTGCCGTCGATGTTTACCCCGGAGACACGTCGGCGTTCTGCATCAGCTCATCGGCCCGCCAAGAGGTCGAGGACGACCATAAGTGCTGGCTGGTCACGAGCAAGTATTCGACATTCCCGCCGCAGACGCCGTCGCAGTTCGACCCTAATCCGCTGCTGGAGCCGCCAGTCTTCTCGCTCGCTGGCGACCAGTACACCACAGTCGCTCGGCTGGCGGTGGATTACTACACGGGCGAGATCGACCGCATCCGCAACACCCGCGGCGAAATACTGCGGCCCGGTATCGAGGTTGACGAGAGCCGGGGCGTGTACATCGTCCGCAAGAACTTGTCCTACGTCGACGGGGCGATGGTCGGGTTCATGACGAACACGGTCAACGCCTCGCCGTGGAAGGGTAACCCGCCGCGGACAGTGAAGTGCAAGCAGATCACGGCGGGCGAAGTCCAGACCCGCAACAGTATCGACTTCTATCCGCACGTTTTTGAGTTCCACATCAACCCGGATACGTGGGACCTGCGCCCGCTGAACCTGGCAAACTCCTACGTCAAGAACGGGCGAGTCTACAAGCTCAGCCCCGGCGACGAGCCCATTGTGGTCTACACGGGCAACGGCAGCGGTACGATCAACGAAAAGGTGCCTCAACTCACCGTCGCGGCGGTCGACGACATTTACCTGCGCAAGCGGTACTACCGCGAAGTCAACTTCAGTTCTTACTTCCCATTCTAGAGGATTTCTGAAACATGGGTGCCCCCGACATCTTCAATGCCGACTCGGTGATCTTTAATGGCACCGTTTCGTTCGCTCAGGACCCGAACTTTCCCGCCGGTGCCGTTGGCAACAACGAGATTGAAGCCAGCGCGAACATCGACGCCAGCAAGCTCATCTGCCACCGTGCAGTTACGAACGTGTTCGCGGCGCCGACCGTTGAGCCGGCGGCGAGCACCTACGTCATCGTGCATATCGCGCAAGCAGCGGGCAGCCTGGTTGCCTTCCGGGGAGTCAACACGGGCACGCTGGCGGGTTCGACCTCGACTGGTTTCGGCCTGAATCTGTTCAAGTCCACTAGCGGCGGCGCGTTTGCCACAGTGCTCTCGTCAACGCTGCGGTTTGACAGCACCAATACCGTGTTGGTCTCCGCTGCCGGCACGGTGGCCAGCGCAACGTTCTCGGCCGGAGACATCTTTGCCATGACTTGCACGCTCTCTGGCTCCAGCACGGCGGCCCGCGGTGCCGCTGCAACGATGACCTGGTCAGAAAAATACGCTTAGGGAATTAATGCCTGACGATCCGGTAGTCTTCGACCGCCAGAGCGCGGAACTGATTAAAACGACGGTGCTGGCCGAGATGGCCCGCATCAAGAATCGGCTATTGCCCGAGGGGATCGATACGGGCCGCCGGTCGAGCGACCAGTGGGTGCCGTTCATCAACGCCTCCAGCGCGACGATTCCCGAGCGTGCCATCATGGCTGTCATCGGCAGCACGTTCGACGACGAGACGAATACACAGTTCCTGAAGGTCAATAAGCCGAGCACTAACTTCTGCGCCAGGCACGCCGTGAATGGCGCCCTAGAGAGTACCGCCGGCGACAGTGGTCTCTGTGCGGTCTATGGCCCCGTTCAGGTCCTCTATGAAGGGTCGTTCACACCAACGAGCACCAAGAGTGGTGGTCCCAAGCCAGGCAGTTGGGCAATCAATGAAGGCTGGCCAACTGCGATTGACTTCTTCGGCACGGTCGACACGACGACCAAGATTGCCCACGGGTTCCTGCACCCCATTGACTCGGTGATCGGCAAGACCTCCGCCGCCACCACCCCCGGCAGTACCGGGACATTGTCTATCTGGACGAGCACATCAAGCGGCTCTGAAGCGGTGTCTTCGCCGCTGATTCAGGTTGGGTTCCGTAATCGAACCTCGACCACGCTGCCGTCGAGCAAGTACGTGGAAGTAGTTTGGCGCAACGGCCAGGCATATGGACTTCCATGGGAGTGCTCGTGAGCCCGGCTAACATCAATTGTCTGACGGGCTGCTGCGGCTGCTGTACCCGCGACGGCGACTATCTAAATTCGTTTGACGATACGGTCACGTATCCGATCTTCACGCCGACCGCTACGTCGTGCGATACGTTCATCTACGGCTCAGATTTTGACGCTGCTGGCGGTATCGTCCAGCGGCATACGTCAGCGGCCTCGTCGGCGCTGATGTTTTGCCACAAAGAGATCAGCGACTTTAACGGCCTTGCGATCACGTTTAACGTGACCCTTGGAACGGTTTCGAGTTTCTCAACTACAAACATGTTGAGATTCGAGAATCTAAAATCGAGCACCATGATTCTGCAAGGGTATTTCGACAATATCTTTCCGCCGACGATTCGCCTTGGCGTGACGATCCTCGCAACTGGCGCGGCTGCCACGTTTGCGTCTGGCGATGTGCTCACCATGACAATGACGGATACCGGGGCCGCCGACGGCCATATGGATATTGATTTTCTACAGAACGGCGTCAGCCTCGTGACGGCGGCGAATGTCGACCTTAAGTGTTTATTCAACCCAACTGCGGGCGGCTGCGCCGGAACAGCAATAGCGCCCGGCGTGTTTTGGTTTGGGCTCAACTGTGCTTCCTCGGCCGTCACGCTTGAAATTTCCGAATATGACTTTAGCTATCATTACTGACCCGCGTCATTGCGACCTGATCGCAACCGGAGAAACCCGCGGCGCGCTCTGCAGAGTACGCTGCCGGCGCTGTGGCGGCGAGTCGTGGTTCGGACCCAAGCGCATGGCGAGCCCGGCGAGGCTATGCCCCAAAGCGAGTGCAACGCAATGCATTCACCGTGGAGAAAAGACGCGTACAGCGCCCTGTGCGACGTGTTCCGGAACCGTGGCCATCAAGGTGTTCGCCTGCGCATTGCACGGCGAATGCGAACTGGCGAACAAACTGAAAGACGTGAAGCACTGTGATTGGTGCCGCGACTTCGCGTTAGCCAAAAAACCAGGCGACGAGTCGCCACACCCCATAGCACGCCGCGCCGATAGCTAGGCAGCCGAGACCACCGAGGAAGCGGTCGAGAGAGTAGAAGCCCTTCATGGCCTGGCTGCTGCCGCGGGAGCAAGTTTCGTCGTCTTCGGTGGCGGCGTGTTTTTTCGCAGCCGGGCGTTCATTGCGATGAGTGCCGATAGCTTGCGAGACTCCGATGGAGTGCGTCTTCGCTGTGATCGCAGACGTACAATCTCTTTGGTATTGCCGGCAATTCGTGCGTTAATCTCCGAGTCTGAAATAGGCGGGGCGACGCGGTGCTTAATGTCGTCGGGTGCCTTTCCAGCACGATTGGTTTCCGCAAGGAACGCCTCTTGACTGCCCAGCGGCAGTGCCGGTACGTCCCCACCCAACGCCACCGAACAGACGAGCATCGCCGCCACCAGTCCCCAGGTCGGTTTCATGGGAGAGCCCCAAAGGAAAGGAATCGAACACCTCCACCAGTACCACGCCCGCGGGGTGACTTCAAGCTGGACGGGTGTCAACCGAGCCGCGGTGGACGCGGTTTGTTCTGCTGAATGTACCTTGGATCGCAATAGTGCGCATGGGCCAGCCCAGGCGTCCGATGACCCAGGAAAGCCATAGCAGATCCCGGCACGGTCGCCTCAACCCACGTTGCCCCCGATGCCCGCAGCCGCTTGATCGACCCGCCGATCTTTGCCTCGCGTGTGAGCCAGCGGAATTCATCTTGGATCGTCCGTCGGCACAATAGGTCGCCGAAGATTCGCGCCCGCTCCGGTTTCCGAATCGCGGCCACGGCGGCTAGTGCGTCTTCTGGTAAATGGAACGTCAGGGCGTTGCCAGTCTTGCCCTGGATCACGACGCAGGTGCCGCCCTGCCCTATTGCCTCGAACCGTAGCTTGAGCAAGTCGCCCAGCCTGAGCCCCGAATAATACCCCACCAGAATAAACGCCCGCCAGAACTCGCACCACGCGACAGGGCGATGCCTTAGCAGCCGCTTGGTCTTCAGGGCCGCAATGTGCAGCAAGGCCGCCAGCTCGTCCTGTGACCACGCTACGGGGATTCTGGCGGCTTGCTTGACCGGGCGGATCGTGCCGAGCGTTCGCATCCAGCCGCGTTCGTAGGCGAACCGCCGCAGGCAAACGAGGTGCCGCCGCTTAGACCGGATCGTCTCGGTTGAAAGCGTGCCAGCGTCCAGCAGAGCACGGACCCAGGCGTTTACCTGCGTTTCTGCCAGGTCTTTTAATGTCGGCTTGCGTTTGAGCCACCGTCCGAAAAGCGTTGCCGAGTAGCGAAGCTGACTGACTGATCCGGGCCGCACGTCGCGGGCCTGAGCGTACTGGTCAACCAGCCACGCCAGAGTTCTGGTCGTTGGAATGTCGCTGCCCCCTCGGACCGGCACGCTACCAGACGCGCGGCCCGTCAACTCTGCCACACACTTTCAGGGAGTCCAGTCCGACCAAGCTCTCCTTGCGACGCCGTGTATTTACATATCCGCCGCAAAATCCATGCGTTTCCTACCGATTGCCGAGAGTCGCACCACCCTCAGGAGCTAGTGCCCGTAAGGGCGTGCAGGTTCAACTCCTGTCTTCGGCATTGGACGGTAATTGGGGGACGGGCTCAAAGCAAGAGACAACCCGGCAGGTGCCCGCGAAAGCGGGGCGGCTTCGCTAACGCGGTTCAGCCGTTCTGAACGCCTGCCGGGTTTCTTGTGCTTGCAAAACCTAGCGTCAACCTTATAGTAAGGGATATGTCTATGGCAATAGTCTCAAATTTGCTCACCTGCCGTGAAGTGGCCGCGATTCTGGAAGTGACGCCAGGTCGTGTCCGCCAATTTGTCACCGGCAATCGGCTCCCGGTTCGGGGAAAGGTTGGGACCAACCTTCTATTCGACCGCAAGGATGTCCGGGCTTTTGCGAAGAAAAAGCGTCTCCGGGGTCGCCCGAAAAAAACTTCTTAGGATGGGCTTGCAAAACCTATCCTACCTGCTAGATTAATCGCAGTCGCGTGAAACGGCGTCAGAACCGAATCACGCGGGAGAGTTAGAACCGCGTTTCTTCCGGGCACATCTGCCCAGACCAAACGCAAGAGTTTCTGAGTTGCGTCACCCGGCCTTCGGGCCGGGCGCTTGGGTCTCCACGGTCCGCCTTGTCGGTTGGCCGGTTCACTCTTACCAAGCGCCCGGCTCGTCGAGGCTGGTCAAGTTAGGCATCGCACGGAAAGGAATCTCGATCATGGCGGTCGGCACGAAAGTCAAACAAGCGATTACCTCGTGGCTCACCGGCAAGGTGCTGTTCGAGTGCGAGGTCGATGAGGATGAGCGGTTCAAGGTCAAAGTGGCTCTGGAGCTTGGCGCGAAGCAAAGCGTTGACTTCGCCTATGCTAGGCTCGTCGGTGCCAGTCTCGACGGTGCCAGTCTCGTCGGTGCCAGTCTCGTCGGTGCCAGCCTCGCCTATGCTAGGCTCGTCGGTGCCAGTCTCGACGGTGCCAGGCTCGACGGTGCCAGTCTCGTCGGTGCCAGTCTCGACGGTGCCAGTCTCGTCGGTGCCAGGCTCGACGGTGCCAGGCTCGTCGGTGCCAGTCTCGACGGTGCCAGGCTCGACGGTGCCAATTTTGACAAGAACCAAAAGTTCATCGCCGGTGGCGCCCGATCGGATGGCTGGTACTTCCACCTTACGAACTTCGGCGACGAAGGCTGGCGTATCAAAGCCGGTTGCCGAAACCTCACTCTGGCGAAGGCCCGTAAGCATTGGCAAGACACGCGGGGCGGCACGCCGTTGGGTGACGAAACGATGTTGATCTTGGACCACATGGAGCGATTGGCGGCGCTACGTGGCTGGGACTTGAGTGAGGCGAAGTCGGAAGTCGCGGAATCGAAGTAAGGTCCGGTTCGGCTGCGGTCCCTTGTCCTGCCCGACTTGGGGCCGCGGCCGACTTTTGAAGCACGGAGGATGAACGGATGACAAATCGGATTCGCTATGACGACGACCTTTCACGGACTGGACGAATTAAGTTTGCGGCTCGGGCCATCTCGTTTCTGAAGTACATGGCCGAGCCCGCAAATCAAATGGAGCGGATGTCGATCGTCGATCCACTGAGCGATGACTGGTTTGCCGCCGAGAAGCGGATCACCAGCATTACGAAGTACATGCGATTGACTCATCAGGAACGTCGGTTTGTTTTCCGGGACTAGCACTTGGAGCTACGCATGAAGGCCTACTCAAAGCGATGCGAGAACTGCCGTAAAGTTCCCCCGGTACACATGGGGTATCTGTGTTCGACGTGCGTCCGCGTGCTCGCCGACTGAACGGCATGAAGGCTTGCGGGCAAACAGCGCTGCGGTTCATGGGTTCGACGTTTGGAATCCCCGTGAAGCAGCCGGTGGAGTTGCCGGAGTACAGCGCCTCGGTGTTTTCGGATGCGATCACCTGGGAGGGGTAGCCACAAAACGGCCTCGAAACCTTTAGGGTGATTCCGGTGGGAAGGGTAACAGAGTTGAGGAGCGTGCTACGGAGTTCGGGTGCGACCCGCACGGACGTAACGCGGCACAGGATGCCACGGCCGCAATGACGCGGCGAACTAATCACGCCGGGCGCGGAAATGGAGCCGCGGCCCGGTATTTGAAACAACGAGTGATGAATTATGGACGACATCGACCAAGAGTTTGAAATCGACTGGGCGTTTCACATTTGCAACATGGACTTCGTGCAGATGTGCATCGCCATGAACATCCATCAGGACGAATTGAAGCCGCTGTACCTGGCGGGGTGGGTGGCTGGCAACCGTCGCGCATCCGCTGCGGCAAAGTCTGCTCTAGACCGTCTCGCCAGCACTTTGGAAACGGTGGAGCAATGAGCCGCTACTACACCCACAGCAACCCGTTGCCGGCCGACGTGGCCCGCAAGCTCGCCATCAAACAGCAAGCGATAAAGGAATGCCGCGAGTTCGACGCCCGGTGTCCTGTGGGCTCCGAAGTGGTGTTCACCAGCTACGACGGCGCTACCAAGCAAGCCAGGACGAAGGGGCCGGCAGTTCCTAGTAGGTTCATGGTCCCCGAGGTCGCCATTGAGGGCGAACGCTACTACATCGCACTGACACGAATCATCCGCATTCTGGAGTAAGCCATGAGCACGACAGACACAATCGACCTGGCCGCGTTGAAAGAACCTTTCCCGCAAGCGGACATTGAATGGCGCGTCGGTGAGGCTGACAAAAAGGGCGACAAGATTTGGGCGAAGGTCCTCGCCTACGTCACCAACCGCGCCATCATGGACCGGCTCGATAAAGTCGTCGGCCCGATGAACTGGCGCAATGAGTATGCCCCCGGTCCGCAGGGCGGAGTGATTTGCGGGATCTCGATTCGCCTTGACGGTGAGTGGATCACCAAGTGGGACGGGGCCGAGAACACCGAATTCGAGGCGGTCAAGGGCGGCCTGTCCAACGCGATGAAACGCGCCGCGGTGCAGTGGGGAATCGGTCGCTATCTCTACGACCTCGAAACCAATTGGGCCAACGTCAACGACAGCGGCAAGCACTTCGGGCGACTACCTGAGAAGCGCGGCGGTGATCGCTTCCGCTGGGACCCGCCGTTGATGCCGGTGCAGTTCCTGCCTGAGAGCGAGTGGCCGGCTGGAACCAAGCCGCGCGCGCCAAAGAATGGGGCGGCACCCAAAGCCAAGGCAGAGAACGACGTGCCAGGAGAACACGTCTCGGTCGTTGCTAAGGCCCAAACCGCGTTGATAAATGCCATGACGACGAAAGACCTTGATAAGTATTTCACAGCGATCAGACAGCGAACCGAAGCCGGCGAATTTTCGGCAGACGAGTTCACCGCATTGGAAAAGCTGTTCGTCGCTCGGATGAAGGTGCTGATGCCCACTACGGAAAAGGTCACCGCCTAAGACGTACACGGCAGGACGCCATGAAGCGAACACCACTAAACGCTGTCAGCCCGCAACGAGCGATCAAGCGGGCCAACTCGCGCGACGAGTTCCGCGATTGTCACGGCGTGGCCTTTGACGAAGTGCAGTCGTTGCTCGGCCCGGTTCGTTCATGGCCGCGCATTCAACGGGTTGACGACCGAGACGTGATCGTGCGAGTCCAGCGGACGTTCGTCAATTGCTTCTGGTGCAATGAGCGGGGCGATTGGCACTCGCAGGCTCGGCACCTGCAACTCGACCCGCATCATATTTTCGGCGGCTCTGCCGGTCGGAGCGACGAGCTGACAAACATCTTGCCGGTGCATCGACCCTGCCACGATTTGATCCAAAGCGACTCGAAGCTGTTGGGCCGGGTGCTTTATCGAAAGTGGCTGCTAGATCGGATGTGTACAAACTGGGTTCGGCTGTCGCTGTTGTTTGGGCGGTTTCTGCCAGATTTGATTACGGAGTGAAGGAGGGAGATGTGACGGCACGACGAATCAAACGGCTCTGGCTCGACGCCAGGCCCGGCACGAAGGCCCCGAATGCCAAGCTGACAGACGACGACGTGCGGGCCATCAGGGCGGCTTACGAGGCCCTGCCGGAGCGTCCTGGGCGAGGTAAGGCTGGTGTCGGCAAGCTCGCGGCGTATTTCGGCGTCAGTCGATCGCTGGTCACGAGGGTGGCCCGTGGCACAGCATGGCGGCACTTGAGTTTTTGATTTGCTGGACATCATGGAGGATTGACGAGCGATGGTAACTGCACTGTCGAAATCGGCTGAGAAGCAATTGCAAGAGTGCCTGGACGAGATCGACCGGCACAAGACGGCGCTGGCTGAAGGCGTCGTTGGTATCGGGCGGGCTCTGACGACAGCCAAGGAGCTTATGCCCAAGGGCGACTTTAAGGACTGGGTTGAGAACAATTGCCGCTTCGCCCGGACGACTGCTTACCGCTACATGGAAGCGTTCGCGGCGTTTGGCAAGTTTCAAAAGCTCGACCACTTCGACGACACGGCCTTGTACGTCCTGTCCAAGTGCGAGCCAGCCGCCAAAAAGGCCAAAGAGATGGCCACACGGGGCAAGCGAATCACTCAAGAGATTGCCAAGGAGCTTGTCACAGAAGCTCGGGAAAACACGAGCCAAAACGGCGCGGTGTCCCAAAATGTTACACGGGAAACCGACCCCGACACGCCGACCTTCACCTGCCCCAACTGCAACGGCACTGAGACCGACGACGACGGAGACTGTGCCAAGTGCCATGAGCCCGCAGCAGCTGTCGAGCCCGATCCCGAACCGGAGGGCGGTTACGAACCGCACGAGGCCAGGAAGCCCCTCGACAAGTTGTTCAAGTCGCTCGGTGACGCGGCCCGCAGCTGCAAAGACGCTCAGAAGATTCTGCCCAACTGTGTCCACCTGGCTGACTGCTTCGCCGCTATCGACACGGCCAGCCTGGCTCTGCACCGTTCTCGGTCATCGTTCAAGCGGAGGCCCAAGTGACCACGGCCGTCGCCCCGCTCACCCTGCGCCCCTATCAGCAGCGATCCGTCGCGCTGGCCCACGACGCCGTTCGTGCCGGCCACAAGCGCGTGCTGGTCGTGAGCCCCACGGGTTCAGGCAAGCGGATGGTCGCGGTCTGGTGGGCGCGCAAGGCTGCGGAGCAAGAGCGGGAAGTACTGTTCGTCACCGACCGAAGATTGCTCATCAAGCAAGCGGCCGAAGAGTTGGCGGCGTTCGGCATCCCCCACGGCGTCATCATGGACGGGTACGAAGAGAACCGCCAGCCGCGGATTCAGCTGGCCAGTATCCAGACCCTGGAGTCCCGCTACCTTGGCACCATCAACGAAGAGGACCTGCCCCACGCGGACCTCGTGCTCATCGACGAGGCGCACCAGTCGATCACCAGCTACATCGCCCTGTTAGCTCGCTATGACGCTGCCAATGCGTTCCTGTTGACAGCCACGCCTGTCGGGCCGGCGGGGCGGACGTTGATACAGCCGGGCTATGCGAGCGTTATGACCGAGGGGGTGCGGAACTCGGAATTGATTCGCCAAGGGTTCCTGTTGCCCACTACCGGGGTTGCACCTTCCGAGCCCTGGATTGAAGGGGTTACGATTCGCAACAAGGAAGAGTTCGCCGCCGGTGCGCTGACCAAGAGGGTCAAAGCCTGCACCTGTTTCGCGGACGTTTACAAGGCTTACATCCAATATGGCGAAGATCGGCAAACGGTATTGTTCTCGCCCGGCATCGACTTCTGTGCCGACCTGCAACGCGGGTTCAAGACGTTCGGCATCAGCTCGGAAGTGCTCACGTCGAAGGTCAAGGACAAGGATCGTCCGGGCATCCTGGATAGATTCGAGAGCGGCGAAACCCGCGTTCTTATCTCCGTGAAGATGCTTGGGGTTGGGTTCGACTGCCCGATCGCAAGCTGCGCCATCGACCTGCAACCGAACAACCAGCTGCGCGAGTATTGGCAAAAGGTCGGACGCATCAAGCGACCCTGCCCCGGTCAAGAGCACGCCGTCTACATCGACATGGCTGGCAACTACTGGCGCCATCCTCATCCCGACGACGACCCCGACTGGGATGCCGTCACTGGCGAAGAGTCGACACAGAGCGTCCTGGAAGCCGCCAGATTGCGCGGCAGGGCGGAGAGGCAGATTCGGTGCCCGAAGTGCGGCGTCGTGCGCAAGGGCGGTCCTGTGTGTCCTGGCTGCAACCATGAGCCATCACCTCAGGAAGTCGTGCGCGTGATGCGCATGTTGGACGGCAAGCTCAAAGAAATACCAGCGGTCGAGAAGCGCAAGCACGAAAAGACCGCTGATGACCGCCGCCGCGACAAGTGGAAGTCGACGTTGTTCGTCGGGCTCAAGTGCGGCAAGACGCTGAAACAGTGTGCGTGGATTCACAAGAGCAAGCATGGGGATTGGCCGGCTGGTGATTTACCGTGTGTGCCGGCGACGGGCTCTGCGAATTGGGCGCTGCGGGTGGACCAGGTTTATTCCAGTCAGCAACTGATGAGGGAGTTCAAGCGATAGCCCCTTGACTGGGCAGAGCGTGCAACGGGTGCCTGCACGGACGCGGCTACGGCGAAAGCAACTGGCCCGCAACAGAGAGGCGCAGCCCACGGGACGGTGGGCAGTCGAAAGGCATAGCGAGGTCGCGACTCTAAACAAAGGACGGGGTTAGGGGGCGGTATATCTACATGGAGGTGCTTCGGATGGATCGCAAGGCTACTTGGGTGCGTGTCACGAAGGCAGCACCATGTCCGGTGTGTGGCAGGCCGGATTGGTGCGGACGTTCAGCCGATGGTGTGGTAGTGCGTTGCACGCGCATCGAGAGCCCCAAGGCTTCGACGGGGAGAGACGGATCGAGTGCTTGGATTCATCGACTTACGGAACCGTTGCCACCGATTACTCCGACAAAGAAGCCAGCCAAGGTCAGTCGAATCGAATGGGCCAGACGAGCCGCAGAGATGTTCAAACACCCGCAAGCGGAGAAGAGGCGCGAAGAACTCAGCGCGTTGCTGGGCGTATCGGTGCAGTCGCTGGTCGACTTGGAGGTGGGCGTGGGCTTCGATTACGACGGCAACTGGTTCTGGGCGTTCCCCGAGCGGGACGTGCGCTGGTGCCCGGTGGGGATCAAACGAAGGTATCCAGACGGCGCGCAGAAGCATATGCCGGGAGCGACCCCAGGTCTGTACATGGTCCGCGATTGGTGGCTGAATCCTGGTCCGGTGTTCTTGCCCGAGGGCGGGAGCGATACGGCGGCGCTGTTGACGATGGGACTGTGCGCAGTGGGCCGCAGCTCGAACACGGGCAGTATCGAACGGCTGATAGGCCTGCTGATGGACTGCACGCACAAGCCGGTAGTCGTGTTGGGAGAGAATGATAGGAAGCCTGAGCGGGTTGGAACAAGCGCGCAATGTCCGAAGCGTTGCAAGGGTTGCTCATGGTGCTGGCCGGGTCGATACGGTGCGATGATGACTGCTGATCGGCTGACCCAATCGCTGGGGCGAACGTGCTACCACCGAATGGTTGCGGACGCCAAGGACACGCGCGAATGGGTTGGAAAGTTTGGGGCTGAGCCGGTGGCGTTTGTCACGTCGCTAGGTGTGCCGAAGTCCTGGTTGAAATCAATCGACGTTCTGGCCACGAGCCGCTAGGAGCCAAGGGGATGCGAAAATTCATCGGGATTGACCCGGGAACGAACGGTGGCATGGCGTGGGTCGGCGGCGGATGCCTGATGACGTTCAAGCTCAAGGGGGCGACCGAGCGCGATGTGTGGGAGGCAATGCAGGCGTTCGTCACGACGGACGTGGCGGATTGCTTTGCGGTGATTGAGTCGGTCCACTCGTCGCCGCAGATGGGCGTGGTATCGGCGTTCACGTTTGGGCGTTCGCTGGGATTCCTGCGCGGTGTTCTGATTGCGGCCGAGATCGCGTTCGAGGAAGTCACACCGCAGAAGTGGCAGAAGGCTCTCGGCTGTTTGTCGAAGGGCGACAAGAACGTGACGAAGGCGCGGGCTCAACAGTTGTTCCCGGCGATGAAGGTCACGCACGCGAACGCGGATTGTCTGTTGTTGGCGGAGTATGCTTGGCGCGTGTGGCACGAGCGGTATTCAGCGGCGTCTTAGATTTTCAACCCGACCGGCACATTAAGGGAGGTGGGGGACGTGCAACCTGGCGAGCCACTAAAGGCACCGTTTCCATACTTCGGCGGCAAGTCGACCATTGCCGACGAGGTCTGGCCGCGCTTCGGCGACGTGCGAAACTACGTCGAGCCGTTCTTCGGTAGCGGTGCCATGCTCCTGAATCGTCCGCAGCCGTTTGAAGGGACCGAGACCGTCAACGACGCGGATGGTCTGGTGGCTAACTTCTGGCGGGCCGTGCAGGCCGCCCCCGAGGCGGTCGCGTTCTATGCCGATTGGCCGGTGAATGAGAACGACCTGCACGCGCGGCATACTTGGCTAGTGGGCGTCAAGGATTCATTGCAGACGCGGCTCGATGGCGACCACGAGTTCTACGATGCCAAGGTTGCGGGCTGGTGGTGCTGGGGCATGTGCTGCTGGATTGGCTCGGGGTTCTGTTCCGGCAATGGTCCCTGGCAATCGGTTGAGGTCGATGGTGTTCGCCAGCTAGTCCACCTTGGCAATGCCGGGCAGGGCGTCAACCGCAAGCGAGTCCACCTTGGC
>ERZ869925.977-NODE-977-length-15301-cov-6.981307_pt1 | contig 15301 bp, 22 predicted proteins | sample MGYA00579311_ERZ869925 | MGnify/ENA primary metagenome ERZ869925 (study PRJEB32216, sample SAMN09231817) | wastewater metagenome | place: USA: Maryland | collected 2016-07-30 | study: EMG produced TPA metagenomics assembly of the PRJNA472060 data set (Reclaimed...
ATTTTCCAAGTCAAAAGAAGGTTAAAAGTTGCCCCTTGTTCAATCGTAAAATCTAGCGTGCCTGCTGCCATTTATTTAACTCCAAAACTAGGGGTGGATTACTTTGAGCCTTTTCCAAATTCTTTTGCGTTAGGGTCAAGTGCCTTGAGAATAGGGCCAGCAAAAGCGGCAATAAAGGCATATCCCAATTTTTTAACATCTGTTTCACCTGCAAGATACAAAGCAAGAACTGCTGCAACTGCTGCGCGGCCATAGGTTACTAAAACTGCTTTGATTTTCACTGTATCCATTTTTTAGCCTTTCAAGCTCTTTATCAGCGCCACGGCTTTTGCCGGGGTAATGTCAATTTCTATGTGCATCCAATCAGGCTTTGCAGTTTTGTATGTGCCGCCCGATCTCAACCCATACTTCTTGCAGATGTCAAGTATAGCCTTTTGTTGTTCTTTTGTAAGGTTTCCATCTTTGTCACCTTGGGGATGACGTGAAGGCCAAACATCAACTGCAGTACCGCTTGCGTGGTTAGAAAGGGTGCCATTGCCACCGCGAACATCACGAAAGGCATAACCCTGCGCTTCACCTGGCTCTAATTTTTCAACCTTTTTGTGCCATTCTTTAAGAGCGCCAACAAGTAGCGGGGCAACTGCTGCTGCACATCGAACGCGTACAGGCTTGAGGCCGCTAACTACTGTGAAAATCCCAATGCCAATTTCTGATTGAACAGGGCTTGCGGGCCAACCATTTGAAGATTTCATTTTTCCCCTATTTGTTTTTGAGTAAATCTAAAACTACTGCCATTTGTGTTTCAAGGCGGTTGATTGAATCTCTCATCGAACTGCCTGAATTTGGCTTGAGTTCGTAAAGGTAATGCTTAACCAACCATCTTACCGCCCCTGCAAATGCGCTTACAATTGCAATGATGGATACGATTAGTCCTGCCCAATTTGCTGGGGTCATTTGCGCGGTTTCCCGTTCTTAGTCAGTGGTTGAAATTTGTGCTTTGAGAACTGCATTTTCCTGAGCTAATATGCCGATTGTTTCGCGCATATTTTTCAAGACTTCTTGAATATCAACTTCTTTTTCCATTATTCCCCCTTAAGTGCTTTAATTTCTTTGTACAAATCTTGGATGAGTGCCAACATTCCCGGTATTAGTATGCGGTCATTCCAAGATTCAACATTGCCCTTTTCATAGTCTGCAGCCATAGGATATACGGCATCCACTTCTTCAGCGATAAAGCCAGGGAATAATTGTTGGTAACGATCATCTGAAGCAGAAAGATATTCTTGCTTGTAAGTAAATGCTCGAACAGGCAAATCTAGCAATTTTTTAGGGTGCAACTCATCAATGTCAACAAGATTTGTAACATTTTCTTTGTATCGAATAGATGAGGATGTTGAACGGCGAATTTGCCCGCTTGTACTCATCCAAGTATTAGGCGTGTTTGTTACCGTTGTTGCTGCTCCAAAAATTGCATATATCTCATCAAAAGCATTAAATGCTTTCATAACGTCAACCGATTGGGTAAATTTCACATAATTTAGAAAATTCATATCGCCAACCATATTGTTGCCGGTTGTTGTAATGCTTATTGAATTTGAAGTATTTGCTGCAAGTGAAGCGGTAGTGCTTGAAACTGAAGTTCTTGGATAGGCACTAACGCTTGGGGTAGTCCCAAAATGCATAATTACTGCGCCGCTACCAATAGGTGTTAAAAATCCGCTATAAGTTCCACCATTTTTAAACCCAATTGAGTTTGTAGTGGCATCCATTACAACGGCGGTGCCGCCACTGCTAGTTTGAACAGTTCCACCAGTAATTGTTGAGCTAGTAATCGTGCCTGTAATTTCTGCGCCTGTAGCGGTCAATTTGCCTGTAGCATCAATAATGGCATTGCCTGCGATGTTGAGCGTGCCACCCGTAATAGTTGAACCTGTTACGCTTCCTGAAAATACTGCCGCACCATCTGATGCGCTTACTGAAAATGTTGCAGTACCTGCAGCATTAAACCCTGCAAGGCCAACAGAATTAAGAACAACACGCGCACCTGATGTTGCAGATGCACCTGAATAAACGGTGATACCTGTTCCATTGATGGCCGTAATCTGATTGCTTGCATTAACAATTGTGTTGGCACTTGGTTGAAGCGATCCAATGGCTGCTGCATAAGCATCATTTGCCTCTGCAAGAGCTGCAGCAGCATTTACAAGGGCTGCATTTACCTGCTGAGTGTTAGCAACTACAACTGGCACTACATTGCTCACGGTAAAGTCTGAATTTTGAACAACGGTTATTGGGGTGTTAGTGATCTGTGGACAAAGTGGCACTGTTTCCCCTTAAATCGTTATTGAATACGGGTTGATGTCTGAGGTGAAAAAGGTTGAAACCCAATTGTTCTGTGTAATTGTGTGGTTCATACCTTCAACCACTAAATTCCATTGCAACGGGCGGCCATCATAGGTTGTGCGCTGCACGCTTACCTGATCTGATAGTTCAGTTGACAAGAAATCAGGGTAAAGCAATCCAAGATCACCTAATGCCAAAACATTAAATATAATCTTTTCAACATAAGTATCAGGTGAAGCCAACTTGCGTGATTCATATAAAGCAAGGTTTGTGGCATTTGTTGTGGTACTAACAGGTGCAAAAATTTCATTCTTTACTACGCCGTAAGCAGAAACGCTTGGGTTGTAAGTTGAAGTTACTTGTGGGTTTTCGCCACGCATAATGATTGCTTGGTTGACCACATACTTTGTGCCAGGGTTGGTAATAATATCTGAATATCGCACTGTATTGGCTGCACCTGAATCGCTAAAAAGGAGTTGAGTTGGTCGGCTAAATTTATCTGCCAAAGGCACCAAGGTTGCAACATTTGAACGCGAGATGTAAAAACGGCCTGCAATAGAATCAACACATTCTGTGATTGCTTCCATACACCCACGATTTTGAACTGTAGGCAGCATTACAACTGAACCTGTAAGTGATCGAGCAGCACCGCTTGGCCACCCTGCAAAATCCAACATTCTTCCTACGCGTACTGCCGCCGTTTCTGAGTTGGCAGCAGCAGCAAGAGCCGGTGCGAAGCCATCGGCAATGTAGCCAATGCCATCATAAAAAGTCATTGTGACATTAGGCAAGAAACCTTGATTTGTAAAATTATCTTCCAAGAAGCCGTAAAAGATTGGGTAGGTAACAGAATTAATTGTTGCCGTAATGCGCATTTGCAAGCCATCGCGCAGGATGCTTGCACCGCTTACAACCCAAGGGCTTGAGGCGCTTGTATTGTCAGGGTCATAAATTCCGCTTGTATTGTTAAAAACAATTGCTGCATACCCCGCTTGATCACGCGAAGTTGTACGATCACGCCCACGTTGAATGTCAATTTGAATTAGATCAGTTGTGGTAACGCTAGTCCAAGTTCCACTTTTAAGAAATTCAACTGCAACGCTAGGTGTGTTGATGCCGTCAAATGCTGCCATTAAAGGAGCCTCATCGCAGCTCGACCACCGCCACCATTACGGCGTGCAATTATCTGTTGACCATCTGTAACTGCTTTTGAAACTTGTTCTTCAGTAACCACTGAACCTGCAACGTTCACATTAACCACCCCACCCTTGTTGTACCCAAGAGAACCTGAAGCACCAAGTGCAATTGTGGCTGAACCTGAAAGTCGCTTTTGGCGTTCTAGGTTTCGAATGATTGCAGATTGAGTAATTTCTTCTTGTTGCTGAGTTGTGACAATGCCAAGTTCTTTGAGTTTTAGATTAAGTCTTTTTTGTTCCTCTGTCAGCAAAGCCTTGCCTGCCTTTGCCGTTGTGGTCATTGTTTTGCCAAGGCTATTTAAGAATTTTTGAAGATCAGAACCTGGCCCTGATATGCTAGAAGCCAATACAGGATTTGTTTTTGCTACGGCAGAACCAACAGGCATTGAACCAAGATAACCGTTAGTTGTTGGCTTATATGTTGGCGTTGCCTTGGTTTCGCCACCGCCATAATATCCCGCTTTGCCTGCACCATAAACCGCAGCCGTAATTGCTACTGCTGCTGCGGCACCGGCAATGGCTGATGTTCCACCTGATGCAAATGCCATTGCAATACCTGTTGATGCGGCAAGCGCTCTAAGAGCTACAAGTGCTGCAGAAATAGTTGCAAGTGATGCAATAAATGCAGCAATGCTATTGACCACAAACATACCCGCAATGATTCCCGCCAAAACTTTAACTGCGGTTGTGTTATTGGATACCCAATCCCCAAAGGCAATTGCAATGCCAAGGAACTTTACGGCAGCATCTGCGGCCAATTGGAAACTTGCAGCAAGTCTATCTTTATTTGCTGCAATGAAATACTCAAGTTGTGGCAAAATCTTAGTTGAAATTGTTGTGGCAAAACGTTCCATTATGGGCAAGAGTGCGTACCCAAGAGTTTCAAGAATCTCACCAAATGCAATTTTTAATCCTGCAAGGCGATATTCAAGAGTACCTGCGCGTGTGGCTGCAGCCCCTGATGTGGCTTTATTGACTTCTTCAAGAGCCTTACCGAAATCTTTAGACTTAATTGTTGCAGTGCTAAGGCTTGGAACTAAGGTTTTCAAAGCCTTAAATTGGCCACTTGTTGCCTTGATTATTGCGCCAACGGATGTTGCAAGATCAGCACCTGATGCCGCACTTACATTGAGAGCAGTATCCATCAGGCTTTGTGCTGCGGTAATTGACCCCGTGGCTGCCGATAGGCGAGCCATTGCCGGCCTTAAATCATCATCAACTACTGAAAATTGTTTTTGCAGACTTGTTATGTGCGCTTCAACACCTGAAATAGCATCATCGGTTGCACCTGTTGTATTGCGTAAAGATGTTGCAAGTAACGCTTGAGATTTTTGATCTGCAATTGCAGCTTGAACTGCATCCTTGCCAATCTTAATTGCAAAGGCTGCTGATGCGGCAGCAGCAATACCAAATGCCTTGGCAGATTTTCTTGAAAAGTTATCAAAAGATTTACCAAGTTTTTTAATGTCTTTTTCTGCAGCCTTTGAGCCTTTGTCAGAATACTGTGTGAGGATGCGGGCAACAATTGAGCCTACTGCCATTTGTTATGCTCGCTCTCTACTTAAATTTTTTTGTAATTCTAACTTTGCTTCTTCAAGTGCGCGGGCAACATTGGCTTCAATTCTTGCCCTATCCTTATCAACAACACGCCATACTACACGCGATGCCTTACCAAATCTGTTGCCAAGATTACGCAAGAATTGTGCAGAACTTGTGCGCCCTGCGGTTGCTTTTGTTTTACGCCCCGCAACTTCAAAGATAGAACCAGCCGCAGATTTGCTAAGCAATGCACCTGCACTTGTTGTGTAATCCCCGCGCACCTTGCCTTGGGCTTTGGTCTTGGTGATCTTTGAGCGAATTTCGCCCGCGTTCCATCCTGGCCAACCTTCACCGCCACGGGTTTTACCCCTAGCAGCATCCGATTTTCTCCAACCACTCATAGGCGGTTCTTCACCAATGATATTGCGGGCATCTCTTTCAGCGCCTGCAAGCTCATCATTGATAACCTTGCTAAAGCGCTTAACGGCATCTTTGTCAAAATCTTTCAAGGCATCAAGTGTTTCTTTGATACCTGTCAAAACAATTACTTCTTCAGCCATTTTTTTTAGCTCGCTCTTTCATATAAACAGTGATTGCTTCAAGTATCCCGTCAGGTGCATCAAGTAAGTCAATCGGGCTTATACCTGTTTCAACCGCAACGGCTGCAATCGTATAAGTTAGACTGTTGCGGTGGATTCGAAAGAATTATCTGAATCCAATTCTGCTGAAACAATTGTGTCTAAAAACTCAGGACCAAAAAGTTTCACAACCAGCCCGTTGGTCTGCATCGCTTTCCAGGCAAGCCAGTAGATGTGTTCAATTTTCTGCTGCTCCCCCAACAACTTAGGCATCCCTGCGCCAAACTGTTGTTCAAATGCAACAATAATGCGTGGTGTGAGCTTGTATGAAGCCTCTACGCCATCAACTGTCTTTACCTTGATTGCTAATCCATCCATTTTATTCCCCCTTAGTTAGTTATGAGATTGCTTTTGTAATTGCGCCTGAAATTGGCCACGTCACAGATGCCGTGACTAATTCGCCCACGGCTGCAGATAACGGTTGCCATTCGGCGATAAGCGCGTTGAACGTAAATTTTGGATTGTTTGCGCTTACTGCTCCATTGACAGGGCGTATTTCCATTGCCACTGTTGTACCAACTGTTGATGTTGCCAAAGATGTGCCGTTGATAAGTTCCTCAAGAGCATTGTCTGCAAAATCCTGATTAAATTCAAATGTCACAGAATTGTCAAACAATCCACCCACACGGGTCCTAGCACTGCTGCCTAGCCCGGTGGTCTCGATTACGTCAACGCTAGTTGATAATCCAACTGAAGTAATATATTGGGAAATGTCATTGCTTGCATAAAGAACATATGCGTTTGTTAATACTAAACGTGGCATATTATGCAACCGCCTTTGTAATTGCGCCTGAGATTGGCCACGTTGTAGAAACGGTGGCTAACTCGCCCACGGCTGCAGACAAGGGGGACCACTCGGCAACAACGCAAGAAAATGTGTAACTAGGATTGCTTGCACCGACTGCTGCAGATGTTGGTTTGATCACAACAGTTGTATTTGTGCCAACAAGAGAGGAACCAACTGCGTTAATTGTAATTTCAGGGCCACTTGTTGCAAAATCTTGATTAAATTCAAGTGTAAGTGAATTGTCTGCAAGTCCTGAAACACGGGTTCTTGCCCCTGCGCTTGACATTCCTGTAGTATCAACAACATCTTCGCTTGTTGAAAGTGTCACTGACGTAATAAATTCTGAAAGATTGATGCCGTTGATTACAACTGAAGCATCTGTAAGAACTAAACGGGCCATTTATTTTGTTTCCTCTACTGTTGCAGGTTTGGTTGGTGCATTGCTCTTGAGATGACCGCCGGCAACAAGTGCCTCAGCGTTCAACCCTAGGTCAAGCAATTCTTTTGCGGTGATTGATTCACCTTTTGCTTTTGCCTCAAAATTATCTGAGGTGATTACATAGCTCATTTTTCTCCTTATCCCCAAATGGTGAGGCGGTAGCGGTATGAAAGAAACTCAATATCCCCCGAAACATAGGTTCCTGCCTCTGCTGAAGTGACCCGCAATGTGTTGCAGGCCCCGCCAAGTGTTAAATCAGATTCAATTGCTGCCTTGATTGAGTAATCCCCACTGCCTGCAAGGTACTTATCAAGATCGTTTTGGCCTGATCGTTCGGTAAATCGTTGGACCAAAACAACAACGTCAAGGTTCGCCTGGTCTAATCCACGGGCATTATTCAAATCAAAAGTAAAGTCTAATTGACCAACAATGGCGCAAGGGGCAACGGCGGGTGTAGGTATAAGTTCATATACACGCATACCCTTGATTGCCTCTAGGTTGGCTTTTAAGCCACTTCTAACCTGTGTTGGTAACATTAGTACGCTAACCCATTGTTCTTGCGCATAGGGCGCAGCAGTGCCTCAACATCGGCATCTAGCTTGGCGGCTAAGCGCACTGTTCCAATATCTGTGTTGCCCGCAATACCAAATGGTGACTGATTGCGCAGGAATAGGCGGGAAGCCTGAATTTTGGCGGCGGTCTTTACTTCAAAAGGTACAGATGGCCAACCAAAGATGCCTTTGAGGCGTATAGATTGTGGCAAGTTGGCCGGGAAAACATAGGCACCTACGGCAAGGATTCGATTGCGTGGCCAACCGCGTGAAGGGTTATTGACCGGCTCAAACATTGAATCTGAGGCAGTCCAAACAGTGCCATACAACTGATCAAAATTATCATCTGTTGCTATCTCTGAAAGGCTTACAAAATCATCAACTGCGACTGTGTAGAAATCCTGTGGTGTGTAGTAACGCGTGGCAGGAACTAGCGCGGTTCCATCTTGGTAGAAAAAACGCCCGCAATAATCATCAATCATTCTGCTTGCCGTAGCAATGGCAAGTTCAATGCCGCCATTTTCCATTGAGTCATCAAGGTTCAATGCAGCCTTGACTTCATTCAATGTTGTATAACCGTTACTGATCGCCACGGATTATTCTCTTTTCTACTTTGGGAAGCACTGCACGCTCTAATTCAGGAATGGCCGTTGCAGTTTCTTTTGATTTTACCTTAATCCTTAAAATTTTTTTTAGGAGTTCCATATATCGTGTTGCCTATCATCTAGCCAATAGCTCTTTGAATGAGGCAAAATCGCGCCTGTGTGAACATAAATGGGAAATCCTAGTGATCGAACACGGCGGCAAAACTGCAAATCCTCGCCAATCCATTCACCGTTGATTGGACCATCCCAAAACCAACACCAATCTTTACCTTGGTGTGGGTCGGCATCTGCCTGAATTGCCTCAAGCACGCTGCGGTGAATAAGTAGGCAACCCGTTCCTGCTGCATCTACTTGAAAAATTGAATCTTTATCATACTTGTTAAGTGGCAAGAAACCTTCAGGGGCATCTTGAAAAATTGTTGGTACAGGTTGTGGGTATGGATACCCTGTTTCAAAACTAGCAAATACAAGCCCTGCCACAATTGGGCGGTCTTTATCGTGAGCTGCTTCAACTAACTTATCAAATGCCTCAACTGATAATTGCTCATCTGAATCCATCATAAGCAGCCAATCAGATTTTGTTTCTAAAAACTGTTTGACCAATCGGTTGCGTTGCTTAGATAAAAGCCCTGAACCTTTAATTCTAATGAACGGGCCAAGGCGCGATGATCGAGATTGAGCAACCTGAATAAGACTAAATGCAAAACCGCCATTGACGGTGCCTGGGTCGCAAGCACCAATTGAAACCTTGTGTCCTGTTTTCATAGATTCCCCCGAATCATTTAAGAAGTATGGGGCGGGCCAATCGGGGGAAATTAACCCGCCCCATACAATTTTAACTTTCAGACTAGAAAGTTGGTGCAACCAATCCTGTACCGCTAATGATTGAAGCGGCCTTTGGATAGCGCTCTGCAGTGAAGGCACCAAAGCCATACACAACAGACTTGATTGTGAGAGTTGAAGCACCAGTTGCATCAAATGAAAGTGCAAATGGTGATCCTGGCTGCTCCCAAAGGTGCATCTCAGGTGCTGCAACGCAATAGATTTCATCCTGATTTGTTGCTGCGCCGTAAGCGGTGCCAACGTTTGCATCTGCAATGATTGGAAGACCCATCATTGTGTAGCCTGAGTTGCCATAACCTGCAGCTCCTGCGCCTGCTGCTGAACCGTTCATTGGGCCTTGTGCAGTTGGTACTACAAGTGGACGGCCTGTTGAATCTGTTGCTGCAAGCAAGAATGCTAGGCGGCGTGGGTGCATAATCCAATGTGTTGGTGTTTCAAAGACGTTGCTCTGAATCTGCTGAATTGCATCAGCCAACTTTGGATATAGAAGTGCAACTGTTGGTGTTGTTGCAGTAAATGTAACTGCGTTTCCACCTGAGTTACGGATTCCCTTGAACTGTCCGTTGTTGCCTGTTCCATTAAGAACCTGAGCATCAACAGTTGTGTGCCAAGAACGGATGAGGTCAGCAATAACAAATGTGTCAATGCCTGTTCCGCGCTCAATTGCCTGACGTGATAGGTCCTGTTGTCCAGCGATTGTACGAACTGGAACAGAAAGTAGTGTGTCATCAGCATCAGTATTTGAAACTGCAGTGTTCTGAGTTTCTTGTACTGCCGTTGAAGTTCCAGTTGTCATACGGGAAATTTCCAGTGACATACCAGCAGCCGGCAATGTGTGCTTTGCAGTTGCGAAATCTGCAGTTGGACGGCCTGCGCGTGCGAAAGGTGCAGCGAGGTCAACAAGGTACTGAGGAACTACAAGGCCAGCAAAGTTTGAAGTATCAACTGCGCGGCGCTCAATTGATTCTTCGCGTGTGTGGCGAGCTAGGCGCTCTGAAGCGTTGAAATCGCCACGAACCTGAGCGTTGAAAACATCCTTTACGAATGAAACTCCAGCCTCAGGTGAATATGTGCGGGCTTCGCGTGTTACTACTGCGCCGCCTACTGTTGGTGCAGCGATGTTTGCAACTGAAGCGCGTGCCTCTGCTGCCTTTGCATCTGCTGCTACCTGTGTTGAGAACTTTTCAATTTTTGCATCAAGTGCGCGTGACTCTTCAACAAGAGCATCTACCTTTTCGGTTTCCTCTGCAGTAAGGTCGGTGCGTGATTCTGCGGCTACTGCCTCAAGAACTGCATCCATTTCTGCCTTAACTGCATCACGGCGCTCAAGAGCAACATCAAGATAAGACTTTGACATTTTTTCTCCAATGAGTGTTTGATTGTTTTGAGGTGGTGGCAATGCTCTCCACGGCGCTTTCAGGGTGTGGGGTTTGCTCCGACTTCGATCTGCTACATTTTGCAGCAGAAACTTATTTTGTGTTGTTAACAATTGCCTTTGCTAAGCGTAATGAAATTGAACGGCCTGCGGTTGCCATTGGGTCCATTGGCTCTAATTCAATTTCAGGCTCTTCAACTTCAACTACAGGCTCAAGTGTTTTAAGGCCAAGAACAACCTCAAGCATTGTTTTGCCTTCTTCAAGTGAATCATAAGAATCAGAAATTTTATCAAGTACGGCCTGAACAACAACCATTGATTCGCCATCTAGGGCGCGGCCTTCTTTAATTGCCTCAATTGCGGTGCGTAATGCTTCGCGTGCTTCAACCGTTGTTGTTGGGTAGGCAGGATAAGTAACCACTGAAACATCTCCATCTGCTAGTGAAACTTCAGTTAAAGTGCGAACTGAACGATCTTCATTCCATTTTTGACGAATTACGCGAAATGCAAAACTCATTTGGTCAACATCTCCGCGCTCAACTAACTTGTAAAGATCGCGGCCTTCGCTTGTATCTGCAATTTCTGCATCCATAAAAAGCCCACGGTCATCTTCACTCAGGGTAAGAGTGCCATTCTTTGTGCGAGCTAGTGGCAAGCCTTCGTGATTGATAAGCAATCGCACATCAGGGGTTTCGCTAAGTGTTTTGCGAAACGCGCCAGGGGCAATTGTTTCTTTGAATGGTAGTGGAACGCTTGAATCGTTAAACACTGCTGCATAACCACGCAAACGCATTGTTCCATCATCTGCTTGGCGTGCTTCAACATCTTGAACCGTAAATGTACGGCGCTCTATTTCTTTCACTTTGCTCCTTGAGTTAACTTCCCCGCCTGGTTCAATATCTTCAGAAATTGAAACTGCAACCATCTGATCTATTGCATCTTGCTTGTTATCGTGGCAAGTAATTGTTGTGTATGAACCGTTGGTTTCTTGTTTTACCGTTGCCCATCCTGAACAATCGGATTGATTATTGCTGACAAAATAAGGCATTATTGAACCTCATAAGCTGCGCTTGGGTCGGTTGGGTCAATTGTTGAAATCTGTTGCAATTGGCTAGATGGCAAGCCTGTGTGCTTCATATCAGGTAGGCCAACTGCCTTTGTAACTGCTGCAGGGTCAAAGCCAACTTGAATAAGGCTTGCGGCAATCTCTGTACGCAACTTGAGGCCAACATCCTTAGCATCTGAAGCATCAATGTTTTGTAGTGGAACGCGGTATTGATCTCCGTCTGCAATTGGTGACATATCTTCATAAGCGTGAACATCATTGAGTGAAAGGAAACCTTCACGCAATCCCTTTGTATAGGCATCGTAACGCTCATTTGTTGTGCCGCGCAGCAGTGCATCCAAGTTAAATCGAATGAAACCATCTGATTCAGGCAACAATGATGATAGTGATTGCTCAATTCGCTCCAAGATTGGGCGCAATGAATACTGAACAAATGAAAGGTTCTGAGCTTCAACTGATGCAAATGACATCGCACCGGCTACAGGATGGCCAAGAAGTGCCAATGGAACACGATAAATGCGGGCAATTTCTTCAACAGAAAAACGGCGTGTGTCTAATAACTGCGCATCTTGGGCATTAATTGTTAGTGGTGAGAATGATGCACCGCCTGAAAGAATACCGATCTTGCCTGCGCGATATGGTCCTGTGTGACTAATGTTCCAATCGCGGCCAATATCTGCTGCCTGTTCTTCAGTGAGTTCACCGGGAACTGAAATGACACCGCCAGGGTTGGCAGCGTTGCCAAAGTATGAGGCAGCATAAGTATCGGCTGCCATCGCTGCGCCAAGTGTTGTGCGGCAAGCAGCAATTGGGCTTAGGCCGTAGCGCTCACCGGGAAGGCGAAAATCAGGAATGTGCAAAAGCTCTTTATCTGATAGGCGCTGCTCATACACGCCTTGTGAATCTTTAATCTTTACAAAATAAACAAGTGGCTCGCCTGGCGCAAGGCGCTCAATGCGAATGTGGCGTGGGTCAATTACATACAATTCAGTAACGTCACCCATATCATCACGCACTGTGAGGATGTAAGCATTGCCTTCAAGTTTGAATGAAGTAACAATTTGCTCATAGAACTCAAGGCGTGTTGTTTCAGGATTTGGTCTATTTACCCAAGCAGGCTGATCTCCATAAACAGTTGCATAAGGCAAGCGACTGCGGCCACGGCGAACATAAGCGCCTACAGGTAATGATGAAACTGTGTCTGACAAAAGGCGCACACAAGAATAAACAGTTGACATACGAATTGCAGATTCAGGGTCAACAATTACCCCTGCAAGGCTTTCAAATGCAGGACGGCCAGGAATGATTGGCTCAATGTACTGATTATTTGCAGAACGCTTGTTGCCTGCTCCTGCCAAACGCTTAGATAAACTCATTAGTTAGCCTTTTCTGTAACCCATACTAGAAACACACCTGAAACAACAAGAGCTAATGGAACTGAAACCATTGCAAGGCCGGCTGCTGCAAGGCTTGCACCTATAACCTCAACCACAATTGATAGATCAATTTTCTTCATTTTGCTCCCTATACCTGAATTGAAAAGAATCTTGCAACGGGCGGTGTTGGTTCTGCGGGCTGAGTCGCTCGATCATAACCAAAGATTGATGCAACTGCTGCATCCACTTTGCGCCTGCTACTTGCCTTGGCAACCATAACGCCACGGCTTGATTGTTTCGTTACACAGTTGGCAACGTGTCGCGCAAGTCTTTCGTCTCCATCGTGAGTAAAAGATTCGTTGACTACGGCTTCATAGAATTTTTGCGTTGCGGGTACCATATTTGCAGCACTGTTGGGGTAACTAACAACTGGCAAGCCTTCTTCATCAAGAACCATAAAAGTTCGTTGCCATCGTGCGGGGTCGAATACAATTTCTTTGACGTTGAATCTTTCATCTCTGAAGGTGTCAATAATTGTTTGTTCAACTTCGGCAACGGGGATGTGCCATCCTTGTTCTGCATCGTCAGGGCGCTCCCATAATCCAACAACCATTAAGTGCGGCTTTTCCCCACCTAATAACCAAGCAACTAGCGCAGTTGAGTCATTTGAAAACGCTCCATCAAATGCCAAAATAACTTCTTCGCCCGGTTCAGGAAATCTATCTTTATCAACTAAGGCTTCCCACGCACCCGTTGGCAACCACGCAACTGAGGTACTTACAAAACAATTAAGGCGTTTGGTTCTAAATTCTGCCTCAGGTGTTCTAAGAACTGCCGATTGCATTTCTTCAGCATCAAGCAAATCTGCAAACCCTGGGTTGGCTTCTTGCCAAATTGATTCGTCACGGTGATCACCTTCAGGTGCAGTTGGCTCCCACCAAGTAAAGAAAAATGATGGGTCTTTTTTCTCACCCTTAACAATCTGTTGCCCGTATTGGTAAAGCGAATAACAAAGAGAATCTTGCCCGTTACTTTGTGTCTTAACACCTGCGGTAGTGATGCCAAGGAGAAGTGAATCAGCTCTGGCACCACCTGCAAGAGAAAGCACGTTCCACAATTCCCAACTTGGTTGGGCGTGGACTTCATCAAAGATAACAAGCGGGGAAGGGTTCAAGCCTTCTTTTGAATATGCCTCTGCAGAAAGTACGCGGTACACGCTGCCTTTATCTTTGAACTCTATTGCATCTCGGTACAGTGTGAACATTGACGATAATTCTTCATCTAACTCAATCATTCGTTTTGCCGTACCGAAAACAATTCTTGCTTGGTCACGATCTGCAGCGCAAGAATAAATTTCTGAACCGTTGCCGCCAAGGGTTAAACCTGCAAGGCCCATTGATGCTGCTAATGCAGACTTACCATTTTTGCGAGCCATACCAACCAAAGCGGTGCGGTGTCGAAACCTGCCATCCTCACGGCGGGCAAGAACGTGTTTCAATAATTCTTTCTGCCACCCGCGCAGTTCAAGCAACTTGCCTGCAGGTGAGGCCACTGAATCTTTTGTAACGCGGCAGACTGCCTCAGCAAAGTTTGCATACAGTTCGCCATCGCCGCGCTCTTGATCTTCAATTGGCACCGGCGTTAACCAACGCGGTGGCCATCCCTGAATCTCAGCCATTCTTTTTTTGCTGCTCTAACAACTGGGCTAATTTGCCTTTTGTTGTTACTTCAGCAACCCCCAACTTACTGCGATCAATTGGCGTGAGGCCAAGTAGTGAAAGCAGTTTTACAATGTCACCTTCAACGGTGTTTAACATTCCAAATAGCGGGTTGGCGTAGGCATAACCCTTGTCTGTGTAAAGGACATAATCAGATGCGGCTAGTTTCTCGCGCAGCTCATATTTCTTGTCCATTTTTTCACACAGTTCAATGAGCAATTTGCCATCTGTTGTGGCAATCCAAGGTGCCATTGCTCGAACATCTGCCCACATCTTTTGGCCTGCATCGCTCAAATGAAGTGGTGCATCTGCCTTGATTGGGCTTAGTGCAATAACGTTTTTCAAATCAGGCAACTTACGTTGGCCGGGATTTCCGTTCTTGCGTTTTTGTTCAGTTGGCTTTGGTGGTCTGCCTGCCGTCATTGTTATCCAATCGCTTGTAATCCATCGCCCCCGATAGATGAACTGCTTTGCTAATTGGCAGGAAACCTACAACCTTGCCGATCTGATTAGCGTTTTCAAAATCTGTTGTTGCCGGCATCTGTTCGGTTTGCCAATCAATTGTTAGCAATGAAAGATTCCAACCATAAATGCCAAGTGGTGTTGAGTTTATGTAGGCCGCTTGGTAGTTCAAGTTTTCCGCCTTAAAAACCAAAGCATCAAATTTCTTTTTCTCAATAAGTAGTTCTTCATAGTGCGTGCGCCGGCATTTGAGTTCAATCAAGAGCTGAGCCTGATGGCTTACGCAATCGTGCGTGCTGAATTGGTCAGGGCTTTTTTTCAAATCGCGCAGGTAGTTAGTTTGCAAAAACTGCAGCAGTTCAA
>ERZ869925.980-NODE-980-length-15257-cov-3.926918_pt1 | contig 15257 bp, 20 predicted proteins | sample MGYA00579311_ERZ869925 | MGnify/ENA primary metagenome ERZ869925 (study PRJEB32216, sample SAMN09231817) | wastewater metagenome | place: USA: Maryland | collected 2016-07-30 | study: EMG produced TPA metagenomics assembly of the PRJNA472060 data set (Reclaimed...
ACCGCTCTTCCGATCTATTGGTGAATGGATTGACAAGCCTGATTTCAGATTTGATGATAGGTATTATCATCCAGATATTGATGATAATTATTTCAACGAGTTGTTGCAAGAAAGACTTGATGAGATTAGGATTGATGAGAGTAAGGTTATGATAAAAAACATGCTTAGGGAGAATTTTGTTCCTAATGTGGTAAATGAGATTTCTAAGGAAGTTTATACTAGGATAAAGGCTTTATACCCAAAGGCTAGGCTTATAATGTCACATGAACCTGAAATTTCGTTTAAAGAAAAACCTAATCAAGAGTTGGAGTTTAAGCCGAACGGGTTATGGTATGGTATTGGTACTGCTTGGATTGATTATGTTAGAGACGTGTTTCCGCATAGGGAGCAAGAGCACATGTTTAAGATTAACGTTGATGAGTCTCAGATGAAAATCATTAGAACTCTTGAAGAATTGGTTGAGTTTGAGAAGGAGTATGGTGTTAAGGATGGTTATTATACCTATATTGATTATGTAAGGGTTGCGCAGGATTATGGTGGTATAGAGATAGCACCTTATTTGGGTAAGGCTTATGGTACCCACATGTGGTATAACGGTTGGGATGTACCTTCTGGATGTATTTGGAGAAGTGGTGTAATAACAAAGATAGTAAGAATTAGTTAAATAAAAAGGGACCTTAGTGGTCCCTTTTTTATTTTATGAATGTTTTTCTAAGTGATTCTTGTATGTCTTGTTTTTGTTGAACTTGTTTAAATTCTTTTTCGATTCCAAGTCTCTTGGCGATTTCTTCTGGTGTGATATGGGAGCCGTGCATTGGTGAGCCCATGCTTTCATCCACGTCTTGTTTATACTTATTCAATCTTGAGTTAACATAATCGATAAGGAAGTTAACCATTTTAGATACGGTTTCAAATACTGTTACCATATTTTCTGGGTTTCCACCCCATAGGATTGTATAGTTAAGACTTGTTGTTTTAAGGTCAAAACCAAACGCATACATAAACATCCATGCTGATATTTCTGCTTGTTGTTCAACAGTATCTTTTCCGTTGCCTTCTCTACCAACATAGAAGTCGACTTTACCCTTAGACTTAAGATAAGTTTGGTGAAGAAGTTCGTGAGAGATTTCGTGAGCGAATGTTTTTGTTGTTCCCACGTCGTTTCCTTCGTTAGCAAGGAGAGTTATATTACCATTTTTAGATACACCTCTTGCACCGCCTAAGTCATCGGAGAAATCAACTTTTATTCCGTGTTCATCACAGAATTCAAGAAGTGACATGTATATGGGTCTAACGGAATCATCAATCATTCCTTCTTCATACCATTTAACTGAATCTATGTCATCTTGTGCGCCTGTGATGAAATCTTCTTTTCCTTCCATTTGTACGGTTTGTGAAACGTCGTATACTGGTGCTAGTACAAATGATGTTGCCACCATTTTGCCTCTAAGTTTTGTTTTAAGTTTAATTTTTTCGTTTGGGGTTAATTCATCTTCAGATTTTTTGTTAACAGAATCCAAGAATGCTTTTGTTATGGCTTGTTTTACATCTTTTGACATCTTAGGTGGTGTCCCTTGCGGTCTCCAAATGGCGATGGGTTTTGCGTCTGGTTTGATAGTTCTGTTATACACATCTCTCCAAATATCCTTGTTGTTTACAAGCCTTGCACTTGGCATTTGAAGCCATATAAGCATGGTGTTGACAAGTGAGAATTTGTAACCTAACGCTGCTTTGAATCTAAGTAGCTTTGCCATTGTTTCTTTGAATTGTTCATCGTCTTCTATGTTTGTCAATTGTTTTTTGAACAATTCTAATTTGGCTTCGATTTGGTCTTTTTCAAGTTGTGAAATTTTTATTTCTGGGTCAATTTTTTCAACTTCTGGATTCTGAAGGAAATTAAGGATTTCTTCAATTTCAAATTCTAGATTATTGGTTTCTTTGTTTTTATTAAGAAATTCGAAAGCTGGTTTGATATTTTTTTCAATTGTTTTTTCTGGGTTATCTTTATCTAAGAACCAGAAGAAGAATTTTTCTTTTCCGTTGTATTTCATGTTGAAAGTGTCCATGAGCTGTTTTGCAAGGTTCCATTCTATAAATCCTTTAACTTTTGCTATGGGGTAAGTTCCCGCCATGGCTCTAACAAGTTTTATTTGAGCTTCTGTTAAGTTATTTTTCATAGTATACATTATTTTATTGATAAATATGATATTTATGGATAAAAGGTTAAAAATTAATGAAAGAGATAGTAAAAAGGCTTGTTAAAGAGTCGTTGATGGTTGAGTTCTATGGTAAAAGGGTTATTGAACCCATTACCAAACGTTTTAATGATTCTTCAAACGACATGTTAAATAAATTGGGGATTGCGTTTTTATTTAAGCAATTTTTTGGTGACATCATGCAATACAAGACCAAACAAGAATTTGATGAAGTTTTTGATAATTGGTACCAAAACATGTTAAATGCTCTTATTAAAACCAAATCGTTTCCTGATAACAAACCCTTGGCCAAAAAATACTTAGATGCATATATCAATAACGTTGTTTCATTAGGTGACAAGGCTAGACCTGTATCGCTTAAGAATGTTGAAACAAGTCTTGTGGATTTGGTTAATAACAACAGGTGGATAAAAGATGAAGAAGTTGTTGTTGGTCCGACAATATATAAGCCTGAACAAAAAGATGTTGTTTACGAGGATGAGAATATTATTGTTTTGAATACTGACACCAAGGCTAAGTGTGTAAGATATGGTGCTGGTGAGTCGTGGTGTATTACAAAACCTGAGTTAAATTATTATAATACATATAGACTTAGTTACGGTGCTACACCTTATTTTGTGTTACAAAAGAATGTATCTGGTGATGAGCATAAAGTTGTTATTATGAATTATGGTAATGGTAAATATTCTATTGCTGATAGAAGTAACACTGGTAGTAGAGCTGGTGGTGAGTCGTTTAGTAAGCGTTGGTCGGAGATTGAGCGAGAGTTACCAAATTTAACTGGTCTTGAAAAGTATTTCCCATATAGAGAAATCACCGATGATGAAAAGAAATATGCTGAATTGTTGGATAATATTAAGGATAATTTTACAGACGATGACTTGCAAGGTTTTATTGATAGTAGCATTAAAAATTTAGTAGTTAATGGTTCACAAGTGTCTTCAGCTGATTTTATTAGGGATTTAGCCGCAAACCAAATGTATTTTACAACTAAGCAATTAGCTAGCTTAAAAAAAGAATCGCTTGACAGTTTAATAGAAGGTGGTTATTTTGTTAATAAGTATTATGATACCTATTTGTATGAGAATATATTAACACCAGCGCAAATAAATCGAATTATAAAATTGAAAACGGAAAATGATGTTATATTGGATGATGGTTTTTATAATCACATGACCAAAGCCAATCTTAAGGATTACTTACGTCTTAGACTTTATGCCAACAATATTAATGATTATACTGGTACAATGAGTGCTAGCAAATCTAAACTTAGAGTTGGTGAAATTATGAAAATAAAAGAATTATTACCTGATGCAACAATTAGAAGTGATAGATTTGATATTACAGAAGAAGATGGTTTAATTAAATATCTAATGGTAGAGCCAGAAAAAATAACAGCCCCAGAAGTAAAAAAACACTTAGGGTTATTATCATCTTATTCTATAAAACAATTGTATAGATATTATCCTAATATGATAAAATATCTAGTTAAATTAGCTAGTTTTAAAGATATGCGCGCATGGGATTATGAAGAGTTGATAATCGCTAATCCTAAGTATTATAGAGTTATATTAAACGCTATAACCGATGCTGATGTTAAATACAACACTATTCGTTATTTAAGGGATTCTGGATTATTCCCATATTTTGTTAGAGATGGGTTTATTGATATCAACAACCAAGACGAATTTGAAAATTATAAATATGAGTTGGTAAACAAAGATAAGTCAAAATCATTTGTGATTAAACCAGAGTTATTGCAATATGTTGAGAAAAAGTATGACTTAGAAGAAATATTAACTAACCAACCAATTTTGTTTAAATATGTTGGTGACAAACTTGATATGTTTGACGAATATAATATTGCTAATATTATTGTAGATAACCCTAAATCTTTAAAATATATCCCTAAAAATTTGGTTGATGGTTTAAGTCACAATAGAATTTACAATATGATATATGATAAACCAGCGTTAGGTAAGTTATTTGCTAATAGACTTAATAGCTATGAATTAAGATATTTGATTGGCGAAAAACCTAGTGTTATAAAATACATGGAACCATCTGTGCTTGATAAAATAGACAAATGGGATTTAGTTGACATTATCAAACAAAACAAAAAAATATACCCATTATTGGAACCATATATTGACGAGCATAGACCATGGGATAAAGAGTTTATATTAAATAGAATATAATAAAGAAACCACAAAAGTGGTTTTTTTTATTTGGATTTAAAAATAATATTTAGTATATTTGCTAAAATAACTAAAAACACATAAATATGGCAAGACCCATTAACAAAGAAAAAGTCTTAGAAAACAAGACTGAAGTTAAACAATATACATTGTTTAATGAAATAAAATCCAAGGATTTAGATTGGTTTTTGGATGTTTACAAACAGGACCCATACAAAGCTAGAGTATTGTACATGAACGGTAAAAACGGTCATAACATTGAGAGACATGTTTGTTTTGAACGTACTGACGGTAGTTTTGAAATTTGTAGGTTTGTTAAAAAATTTGGTATGTCAAAAACTAATAGGATTTATTCTAGTGAGAAAAAAATTTACTCATTAATTTACAAGGATAAAAAGTTTTACTTCAAACAAGGTTCTGTATTAAAACACGCTAATTTTGAACACATTAGTTGTAACTTTTCTTTTGCTTACAATTTTTTAGAGGAAAAATTTGCGTGGCTTAGAAACATAAAAGAAGATAGAACCTGTCATCACATATCCTTATCAACAATTGTTAAAAACAAATTATACAACGCTGATAAAGTTCTTAAACATATTTACAAGGTACCAACGCCTATAATCAAAATTTTAAAAGAAGTTGGTAAAAACCCTACTTATAGCAGAAACTTTTCATATAAAACTGAATGGCAAAGAGCATTGCCTTATCTTATTAACGTTGAAAATTTAAGTCTTGAATTAATCAAAAACCATTTATTTTCAGATACGGTTGATATGGCAATCAAGCTTGATAGGAGGGTCAACTGTTCATGGAGTGCTAAAAGGCTTAAGATTGAACATGACAATTGGTCCAAAGACTTGTCTAAAATAATGCGAGAATTTGACCCTATTGTTGAGTTGAACCCGCATAAAGTATATGAAGACTTTGAGCATTTTAGTGGTTTTAAGTTATTAAGAACTAACCACGATTTATTAAACGAGGGTGACAAACAAAGACATTGTGTTGCTGGATATGCAAATAAAGTTAAATCTGGTATTTCAGGTATATTCATTGTTGATAAGTATACCTTGGAACTTCAATATAGAGAACCATGGTATGAATCAAATTCAATTAAAAAAACTAAACAATTATGTTATGCTCAATTAAGAGGGTTTGCTAATTGTAGTGCACCAAAAGAGTTAGATGACAAAGTCAAAGAACTAATACGTGCGTTTAATGAAAAATATGATTTTAAACGATATGACGAGGATATTAGAAATAGAGCTATAGATATTGTACAGTTAATGGATGACCATGAACGAGAATTATTACCATTCTAAATAACAATGGGTTGCTAAGCAACCCATTTTTTATGTGTTTACATTATTTTTTAATCTTTACACAATTAGGGTATTTTTTACCAAACATAGTTTTCATACCTTTTTGTGTGTAACCAGTCCAACATCTTTCATTAATTTCACTTTTGTTTTCCTCTCCAGAATCTATCATTTCTTGTATTGACATTATCTGGTCGTATGACTTGGAGTTTATGTCGTTTAATACTTCCATAAACGGTGTTCTTCTAAGCACTTTAAACACTAGATTTTCTAAGGAGAACTCACCACCGCTTTCAAGACCGCTCTTTCTATATTTTTTTATTTTGTCTTTTAGGTCTTGCGATTTATCTAGCGTTTTTTGATAATCACCTTCAGCATATATTTTTTTGATATCTTTAAGTTTATCAATAAATGATAGCGCTTTTTTCTTTATGACATTTCTATTTAATTTAAACTTCTCTTTTTCTGGTTTAAGAAGCCATTTATTTTTTTTGACAGAATATACCGCGTTAGCTGAAAGAGTCTCTTTAATGTCTTGTAAATACAGTTCTACGTCATATCCTTTGATGGTTATATCATGGTTTTTATTCCACAGGTTTTTATATGAATCAAACAGTTGTTTAATGAATTCTTCTTTGGTGTCGATTGTATCGAAATCAACAATAACATGTAAGTCTATATCAGAGTATTTTGACCAATTATAGTTGGCAAGACTACCAGTGAATATAACATCTTTTATTACAAGTTTTTCAGGGCTATTTAAGCCAGCAAAAAATTCTTCAGCTATTTTCATTAGTTGGTCACGAATGTCTTTTCTAAGTTCTTCTCTATCCCAAAATTCTGGATTAAGAGAGGGTTTTAGTTGAAAACTATCCAAGACTTCTTTTGGTATTTTTAAGTCTTGTGTAATTGTTGAATTCAACGCATTGGCAGCTTCATCCAGTTCATCAAGTTTTTCTGAGGCTGGGGTAAGATTATAGTTTTCTATGATAATATTTTTTTTTAAAAATAATTTCATTTATTGTGTATTTTATCATAAATATTTAGTATTATGGTAAAAAAGTAATTTATGGTAGAAAAATACATTATTAACGAAAAAAATTATTGTGGTGAGTGCCCAGAATGCAAAGCGTCTTGGGACAAGGGTGAAGCCATAAATCTTGTTTCTGAGGAAACGGCAAGAAAAGTTTATGGTTGGACTCCAGATAACCATAAACACATAAGTAAATTAATCAAAATTGAACCCACTGAATCTCAAGCATGGGAAGGAATGAACACACATTTTCAATGTCCTGAGTGTTTTATATCTTGGGATAGTGTAACTGGTGACCGAACAGAGAAATACAAGTTAATGACAGTTGACTCTGATGTGATGAAAAGATTTATGGAAAAGTTAAAGGGTAACCAATAATTATTTCTTTGGTGGTCTTTTAGATTTGGGTAACTTAGCAGCTTTAACCACATTGTTTATCTTAGCTTTTGGGTGTAATTTTTTCTTTTTATCTTTTTTATTTTTGGTTTTATCTTTTTTCTTTTTGACTGGTGTTTTGTTTTCAAATATTCTTTCTTTAAAACCAGATAAATCTATATTATAGGGTTCACTGGCTAACATTGAAATATCCAATCCCCATTTAAATTTTGAAAGTATTCTATGTTTGTTAAACGATTCTGTAATGTGTGTTTTTATTTGGGTTTGGTTCCATTTATTAACCTTGGCCAATTGTCTATAACACACTTCTTCGCTGCCTATTGCGATTGACCTACCAATGTGTTTAACCATGTGGCATCTAGGGCATAATGAAATAAGTCCAACCAATCTTTGAACCATGTTATATTCGTCATATTCCCATATTTCATGACATTCAACATTATGGTTAAACCCTTGGTTTTTACCAGTATCTCCACATATTTCACATACGTGATTGGCTTTTTCATAGGATAATTTTCTTATTTTATCCCATTGAGCGGAAGTTAAACATGTTCTAACATTTGAGTAATGACATGTTTTAGGGACAAGTTCTATTGTAAGTTTTGGTTTAGAGTTTATAGACATGAAAATATTTTTTAAATTTGTTTCTATCAATAATGTAACCTCTTGCGGGTGTATCTTCTTTTTCGGCTTGATATTTTATTTCAAAGTTGTTATTTTCAACCAAACTTTTTAATTCTTTAGTTTTAATAAACCAAACTTCACCTAGCATTGTATAATAAAACACATACCATTCTGATTCAGACGTTCTAATACCAGAGTCAGAATATGTCGCTCCGTAGTCTGTTGAGCTCTCAAATTCTACAAAATGATTAGGTGTTTGTTTAAAATCTGTTTTAATTTCGTATTTAATTTCTTTACCATTTTTAACCATTATAAAATCATATTTATAATCATTATTTGACTTGAGATAGGTTAAACCTTTTTCTTTCAAAAAATTATAAACTATTTTTTCACCTTTATCCCCTTTTTTTAAATCTATCATAAAATCTTTGTAGCTCATATTTTTATTTAATTATAAGTGAAAAAAATTAAAAAGTCAAATTAAATTTTAAGGTATTGTGAAATTAAATTTGAAATTTCTTCACTATTGAAACCAAACACAATTTCTATGGATGAAACCATTTCTTTTCTTAGGAAAGGTTTATCGTTTTTATTTGAAAGCAAGTAAGTTCTTCCGTTATCAAATATGATAGCTCTTTTGAATTTACCGTTGTATTTTAGTCTTTGCACTGGGTAATTTCTATTTAAGTATTTTTGAATTAATTCTAAGTCTTTTTCTGTTATCATATTTTTTTATTATAAATATTGTTTGATTGGGTTATAAATCGTATCTTTGTAAAAAATAAAAATGTCTAAGATTGATAATTACATAATTTTATCTATCGCTGATAAAGCTTATGAAATTTTTAAGGAAACTAATTTTTCAACCTACCCTAGTTTTTGTAAAAAATTAGGCTTAGCTATTTCTAGTGATACTATGACCCAAAAAGAAAAATTTTTTGTGTTTGAAATTTTAAGTGAAATTAATCTAATTTATGGTCTAAAAGATGTAGAAACATTTAAATATGTAAAAGCTTTTTTTACGCTTGATGTTGAAGAGTTTGGTGATTACTATAGGTACATAAAGACCATGGAGAATTACCATCCGTTATTGTTTATTGATAAATAGGGGTGACAATTATTTTACCTTCATTGTATTCTAATTTCTTGTATTCTAGATAGTTAGTTACAGTTTTTATTATAAATTCAATGGTATAAGGTGGACAAAATATTTCAGCAACTAGTTTAACTGTCATATCAATTGCTGTTTTTCTACTTCTTTTTTGTCCAACACAATACAAGTAAATTGCTGGGTGTTCGTTAGTTAGCTCGTAGTGTAAAAATTTATATAAAATTCTTTCGTCTGACATTTATTTTTGAGTATTTAAAATTATATTTATAACTATAACAATTTTTTAAAAATAAGTAAATGGCTTTAGAATTAAATCAAAATAACGTTGATGAAACGTTAAAAGAAAAAAAAGTAACGGTTTTAGACTTTTGGGCTCCATGGTGTGGTCCGTGTAGAATGCTTGGACCAATAATCGATGAATTAAGCACTGATAACACAGGTAAAGATGTTACAGTTGCTAAAATTAATGTTGAGGAGAACCAAGAATTGGCAATCAAGTATGGTGTTAGAGGTATCCCTACTGTTGTTATTTTTAAGGATGGTGAGGAACACACAAGAAAAGTCGGCGTTGCATCAAAATCAGAATTTCAATCAATAATCGATGGGTTGTTGTAATTTTTAGTTATGTTATGCTAAAAAGGTTCGGTTTTCCGAACCTTTTTTATTTTGTAAAATATTTATAGATATGAAAACAAAATTAATAATCACAGAATCTCAGTTTAAAAACGTCAAAACCATTTTGTCTGAAAATACTATGCATGCTAGAATGGTAAAAGAGATGAAAGACTTTTTAGACGCAAACTACACCCCTACAGAAAACTATGTTCGTGAGGGTGGTGAATATTTTGGTAAAACAATGTTTAAGGTTAATGCTGATGAAGAATTAATATCACCTAAACAGTTATATGAATACATGCTTTATAAATTTGGGCTTAGCGAAGCATTTACGCAGCAAGTAATCAAAGATTGGGTTTCTGGGAACATTGGTGAAGATTATATGTTATCTAAACATGTAGCAATGCGATAATCATGGACCTTAAGCCTAAAATACGAAAAGTTTTAAGAGAACACTACGGTGAGTTTGAATCGTATTTGGAACACAAATATGAAGAGATTTTAACGGAAAACCTTATCACTGGTTCAACAAAAGTAAAAGAGGCTTGGGCTACTTATAACCAAGTTGTTTTAGAATTAAAAAATAGTATTAAAAATACACTTAAACTAAAAGAACTTCAATATAAATTAACAGACAATTTAAACCCAAATGACATGTGTATTGAAGTAATATCCGATATAAAAGACGTCTCTCCAGAACTAAAAAGGTTGTATGAAAAGATAAAAAATTTGTATTGATTTAATTGTCAAACATTTACATAAATGTTTGATTTTCAACACTTTAATTCAATATTAATTTATCATAAAATATTTCTATAGTTAGGTCTAAATCGCTTGTTCAGGATATTTATAATTAAATAACATTTTTTAAAATTGTGGATTGATGGGAGCTAATAATTTTTTAATTACGACTTGTCAAACTAATAAAACTAGATTAGACAAATTGTATTACGAGCACATTAATTGTTTATTGAATAATTTAAACGAGGAAGAAGAAATAAAATGGGAAACATATGGTTTAATAATAGAAAACTTAGTTAATCAAGGTCACAAAAATATTTTAAAAGAGGTTAAATATAGAATGACGGATGGTGAAAATCCAAATGAAATTTTTTTAGATATTATTCAAAGACATTCAGATACTGTTGATGGTATGGTTTGGTTTTTGAAAAGAAGAGTAGAGGAATACTTAGAAGAAGATTTTTATAAAAAATTTTTCTAAATTTGTTGCCTTATTCAATTAAATTTAGTATGTTTGTATATTAAAATTAAAATATGAAAAAAGGGTTAACAGATAGGTTAGTATTTTTAGCTGAAACGTTTGATGTTTTTGATTGTTCTTCTGACGAAGTAGAAAAAAAAATAAGCTCGTTAGAGAAAGATAATTATGAGGTTCAAAGAATATATTATGAAGAAAACATAATCGCTTTGGTATCGTCTAAGGCTAATGACAAAGACCGTATAATTAAAAAAATAAGCGTTTGTATTGATGTTTTTTCTGAAATGATTTCAGCGGACCCTACAAACAATAAAATGTACGTTCAGTGGATGCTTAACATGTTTTCTCGTTTTATGAAAGATGTTAAATCACAAGCATACGGAATACGATTAGTAGGGGAAGATTTACCTCAAGCTGAAATGTATTTAAAGATATTTGAAGATAATAAAAGGAAGAAAAAATTTAGAGACTTGTGTCTTGGTAGTTATTCTTTGAAAGGTGTGACAGACCCGACGGATATTAACCAATATAAATCATTGTCACAATTATTTGACGCGGTTGACCCGTTTATTGAAAAAGACCCAAGTGTAATTGAAAGAACTATTATGAAATTTGTAGGATTAGGTAAAGCATACATACCAGTAAAAGATAGAAAATTCACCGTTTACGTTCCGTTGACGACTGAAGCTTCTGTTGTATTTTCTAAGTATGCTAACTGGTGTACAGCTAGGGAGGGTAATGGTATGTTTAAGAATTACACTGAAAATTATAAAACACCAGATGGAAAGAGTTCTAAATTATATGTTATTATTAATAACAAATTTTTCCTAGGAGAATCTGATGAAATTTTTCAAATACATTTTGAAACTAACCAGTTAAAGGATAGAAAAAACGGTCAAAATGTAAGTATTTTTGAAAATGTAATTTCTGAAAGCGAAGGAGTTGCTAACTTCTTTAAAGAAGAGTTAACTTATTTAGCAAAAAAGAAAAAAACAATAAAACAAAACCCTTATTTAGATTATTTGTTACAATTTGGTTTTGCTGAAACGTTATTTGAATTGTTAGAAGAAACAACACCGATTATTAAATTTATGAATCGTGAGGTACCTGTGATACCTAACGTTTCTAAGTTTAAGAATTTGGACCAAATTATTATAACTGGTGCCAAATTAAAAGAGGTACATCCGTCTATAGGTGATTTAGAAAAATTAGGTTTATTGGTGTTGGCCAATAATAAGCTTACGTCATTGCCAAGCGAAATTGGCAAACTAAAAAATTTAGAATTTTTAAATATAAAAGGAAATGCTATAAAAACGATACCTAGTGAAATTGCTAAATTAGACAAATCTAACGGGGGCTCGTTATTTCGTATAGTTGTCGATAAAGACACTGTCGGGGAAGATAATTACAATAAACTAAAAGAGTTGTTACCAACAACACTTTTTAGTTAAGAGTATAAGGTCCCGTAAATGGGACCTTTTTTATTATAAACACATAAAAACAAAATGTTATGGAATGGAAAAGAAATGGCAAGATAATCGAAGAAAATTTAGTAGATTACTTGGAAAAATTGTTCGATGAACAATTAGAAAAAAACAGAATTATGAAAGTATCAATTGGTACTGACTCACAAAAAATCAAAGGTACACTTTACAAGTTTGCCACGGTTATCCTTATTTCAACTACTGAAGATTTAGGTGGTGGTGTTATAGTTGGTAGAGGGGGTATGATTATTGCCTCAACATACAATCATGATTTTATGAAAAAAGACGTTGACGGTAGAAAAAGAGACAAGGAACTTGTTAACGAAAGAATGGTTTTTGAGGTAGGTAAATCAATTGAGGTTGCTACTGAAATTGCTGAGTTGTTAGATGTTTACGAAATTCCATTGGAAATTCACGCTGACATCAACCCAAACCCAAAACACGATTCAAACAAAGCGTTGCAATCAGCTGTGGGTTACATCTTGGGTATGGGTTACGAATTTAAGATTAAACCAGAAGCATGGGCTGCATCAACAGCTGCTGATAGAAAATGTTAAAATTACATAACCATTTGTTTTTTTGGTAATTTATTTGTATATTTACATAAAAAGAAATATCATGAAACGTTACGCATTGAAAACAAAAACAGGTGAAGTGATTAATACAATCAAAGCAGTTGATAAAGAACAAGCGGTTGAATTATTCTCTGAAATTAAAAAATTACCTAAGGAAGATTTACTGGATATTTTTTTAGTTGACATTTTTCTTAATTAAAATGGTTTTTTTAAAATGTTGACATATTTATTAATAAATAAGATTTTTATTTAAAAACTTAATAGACATGTCAAACGTTAAAAAAACTGTTAAAATCAAAGAATCTCACCTTGTTGATTTAATCGACAATATTGTTAATGAAGCTGTTGCTGTAAAAAAACAAGAGTGGATTAATGAACAAGCTAAAAAACAAAGTGAGTCAAGCAAATTGATGGAAGCTAAAATTGCTAAATTAGAAAGAGCAGTAAAAAGACTTACCGAAGGTAAATAATTTAAGCCAAACAAAAATACTAAGACTGGGATAGATTTTTTTCTGTCCTAGTCTTTTATTTTTTATATCTTTTGTTATATTTACTTTAAAAGTGTTTTATGACAAAGCTTCAAAAAAAGACAATACCGTTAACTTCAACAGTTGAAAGAGATGAATTTATATCTGCTAGTGAAGTAGCATTTGATTGTTTATTTGACGGTACCTCAAAATTCTTCCCATGGGAATTACCAGTATTACCAAAAACCTTTAAGATAGGTGTTATAGTTGGTTCTAGTGGTTCTGGTAAATCTACACTCCTTAAAGAATTTGGTTCAGAAGAAAACCCTACATGGGACCCCAATAAATCCATACTATCACATTTTGAAAATCCAGAGGATGCAATAACCAAATTAAGTTCTGTTGGTCTTAATTCTGTTCCTTCATGGTATAAACCTTACCACGTGTTATCCAACGGTGAAAAGTTTAGAGCTGATTTAGCTAGGAAAATAAAAACACATGCTGTGATTGATGAATTTACCAGTGTTGTTGACAGGAATGTGGCAAAGGCTGCTAGTGTTTCTTTAGCGAGATATGTAAAGAATTCTGACATACATAATGTAGTATTATCTACATGTCACAGAGATATATTGGATTGGCTGGAACCTGATTGGGTTATAGATACAGATAGTGGTGAACTAATCGACGGTTTTTTTTTGTCCGACCAGAAATCAAACTTGACGTATATCGCACAAACTATGATTGTTGGAGAATGTTTAGCCAGCATCACTATTTAGATTCTAATGTAAATAAAGCCGCTAGATTTTATGTTGGTATATGGGATGGGACAGTTGTTGCGTTTGGGGCTGCTATAACTATGCCAAACGGAGCAATTAAAAACGCGTGGAGAGGTCATAGGACCGTTGTGTTGCCAGATTTTCAAGGAATGGGTATAGGTGTTCGTTTTTCAGATATGATAGCGCAAATCCATTTAAATGAAGGGCATAGATATTTTTCAAGAACCGCGCACCCACGCATGGGAGAGTATAGGGAAAAATCACCGTATTGGAAACCCACTAGCAAAAACAAAAAATTAAGGGCTGATGTTAAACATGAGAATGTGTATAACAATCATTTCGCTGACAATAAAAGAGTATGTTATAGTCACGAATATATAGGAATAAAAAAAGAGGGTTAACCCTCTTTTTTATTTTGTTATTCTAGCAACTATTTGTACTGTACAAATAACGTTGTTTTTTCCTTTATCAAATTTAAAATCTACCACTTCGTAATCAAATTCCATAGAATCTAAATTTAGTTTGGCCGCGATTTGTACTTTGGCTTTATTTATCGCTAAATCTTTTGCCATTTCTTTTGTTGGTCCATCAGTCTTAGCGATTGAAGTTACGGAACCATCAGGATTTTGTGTGACACCAATTTTTTCAGATTTTTCAATTTTGTATGGGTCTTTATTCATAGCACTCATATTTGGCGATGCAAGAGTAGAAGCTGCCATACCTAATGTGCCAAGTGTTTTAGCAAAGTTTCCTTCTTCAAGTTCTTCTCTAAGAAGTTTTTTGATTAATATTTTTTGTGATTCGTTAATATCAAATTCTTTTTTTGCTGTTGTTTCCATTTTTTCTAATCTATCATAATAATCTGGAAACTCTGTAAGATGGTCCATAGCGATTTCAGTCGCTTTTTCTTTATCACCAGTGTGTTCCATTTCAATTTTTATACCTTTTTTAATCTGTGATTGTATTTTATCAACAGATACTTTAAACTTGTTGGCTATATCTTTAACAGATATTTTATCTGCTTTACCACCCTTTATTTTGTTTTCAAATAATGGTGTATTGTTTTCTTTGCTATCTTCTTCCACTTTAAATAAAATTTCGTTTATTTTATTGAATATTTCATCCAATTTATTTTCATCTATGCTTTGGTTGTCTTTTACCATTATTTCATCACTATAAGATAATTTGTCACCTATTTGTTTTATCGCTAAGAATAAAACCTTTTCT
>ERZ869925.982-NODE-982-length-15225-cov-6.780883_pt1 | contig 15225 bp, 13 predicted proteins | sample MGYA00579311_ERZ869925 | MGnify/ENA primary metagenome ERZ869925 (study PRJEB32216, sample SAMN09231817) | wastewater metagenome | place: USA: Maryland | collected 2016-07-30 | study: EMG produced TPA metagenomics assembly of the PRJNA472060 data set (Reclaimed...
GTTCCAGTAGTACCAAACCAGTTTTTTGGTGTGGCAAGAAAAATTGGTGTAGTGCCTGCTGCCATTATGTCTCCTTAGACGTATCTGTTTAAAGCGTAGAATTTAACGGCTGCCGATTCAGCCGAAGAGTTAAGCCCGATAGCGGTTCCGCCGCTGTTGACTTGAAGGTATTTATTAGCGTCGCCTGGGGTCAGGGTTAACGAAGTGCCCAAACCGCCTCGCGTAGTAGCAAGATACACTTCCTCGCTCATTTCGCCGCTGCCGTCGTTGATAAGCACATAATTGGCTGAGCCTGGCTTAAGCTTACTGGCACGCGTAATACCGTCGTTCTGGATGTTATCGTCATCAAGCTTCGTGGTGTTAAGTAAGGTGCGGATATCGTTATACTTTGCGTTAACTTGCGCGGAGAGGATAACGGTATGTGGGGTAAAGTCTGGGTAACTATATACTAATAGCGGCATATTGTATTATTCGTCCTGTGCGTCTGCAAATACTGGTAATTGTTTAAGATGTAGGTAGCAGCCTTGAACTAGGTTATCTGCGTCCTGGTTGTCTATATCGCTTGGAAGGCAGTTGGCCTGTAGGCTAAGCTGCGGGCGCTTACCCGCGTCTCTAGCGGCCTTGTCCTTGTAAATAAGCAGCGTAATAAGGGCGCTTTGGCTTTCGTAGTTAATCTCTACTTTTGCGACACGCCAGTAGCTGAGTGAAAAACCGGTATCTAGTTCTTTTTCTAATCGTAATCCCATATATTATCCTACTTTATCGATGCACAAGAAGTTTGCATCTGAGCCCGCGTTAATAGATAGCGAAGAGCCTTGAATTAGCCCTTGCACTTTAATAATCTCACCAGAGTTTGCAAATACAGTCGTTGCGCCGTTAACAGCAAAGGCCGTTGAACCAGCAAACGGAGTAATTGTGCGGAAAAAGGCTTTGTCAACGCCGTTTACCATAACGTACAGACGACCTTCGTCACCGGCGGTGGTTGTGGCATTAAACGTTAAAATGCTGCTAACATGGTAATAGCCCGTTGACGGAGCGGTAAAGTTAGTAGAACCCATGTTTCCACCAACGTCGTAATCTTCCGTAGTCCACGCTATGTCGGTACGCGTGTTGTTAGTCATTGTCGTGGTGCTTCCGCGAACACGAGCGCCAACGTAAGAGCTACCACCGCCAGAAGCCGCAATAGTAATGGTTCCGTTACCGTTAGTGATTGTAACGTTTGTACCGGCCGTCAGCGTGGCCTTGGAAAGCGTGTTTCCGGAGCTGTTACCAATGAGCAGCTGGCCATCGGTATAGGTCGTTTGTCCAGTACCGCCGTCCACTACGGGGATAGCTACAGTTTGTACGCTTAGTGTGCCATCGCTGCCGCTGGTTTTAACATAACCGTTGGTGGTAAGGTTGCTGAGCTTGGCAATAGACGGAGTGGTAATGGTTGGCGAGGTTGCCAATACTACGTTTCCGCTGCCGGTGGTAGAGGTAGCGCTTAATACACCGCTTGTTAGGGTTGCAATGCCGGTACCCGTAGCAGCTTTAATAAGCTTACCAGAAGTGCCGTTAAAAAGGGCTACTTCGCCGTCTACAGAGCTTGCAGGGCCGTTAACGTCGCCAGTGCCTGTCGTGGCAATAGTGATAGACCCGTCACCGTTGGTTACAGAGATGTTGGCGCCAGCAGTAATAGTGGCTTTAGTCAAGCCGTTAGCTGCGTTACCAATTAAAATCTGGCCGTTGGTGTAGGTAGTCTCGCCAGTGCCGCCGTGAGCTTCGTCTACCGCAGTGCCGTTCCATACGCCGGTAGCAACGGTGCCAACCGAGGTGAGAGAAGAGCTAACAACCGTGGCGTTTAGCGTAGTGCCGGAAAGAGTGCCAGCAGGAGCTACAACAGCGTTACCAGAGGCGGCAGTTACCAAGCCTTTGGCGTTAACAGTGAGCGTTGGGATAGAGGTAGAAGAGCCAAAAGAGCCAACGTTGGCATTAACTGTAGCTAATGTCAGAGCCTGTGAACCAGAGCCAGGTCCAGCAGTAGCGTCGCCAGTAAGCTCGGTAATACCACCGCTGCCGCCAGTCATGGAAACCCATGTAGCGCCGTCGTAGTACTGCAGCTCGCTTAGGTCGGTGTCGTAGAACTGCATACCGGCCAAAGGCGTCAGAGCAGCTTTATCAGCAGTGTCTCCGCGGCCGTTAAGGAATGCTTTTGGGCTACCAATTTCAAGCGCGGTAGAGGAGTTAGCTACTTTGAAAGAAGCCGCGTCAACGGCGAGGCTAGAAACGTGGTTATCAACGCCGGAAGCTTCAAAGAAGCCCCACTTGTTTGTTCCAACGATGCCAAACAGGTTTGGATCTACCTGGAAGCCATACATATTAGTTACGGCTAATGATCCGCCTTGCGGCAAGATACCAGCAGCGCGGAACATGATGGCGTCAGTCAGCGTACCAGCGCCGCTTGGGTTACCAGCGCCGCCAAGGGCACCAGTCCACTTAGCCATTGTAGTACCGGTGTCAAAGCTTAATGCACCAACGAAGCCTACATCTACAAAGCCGAGGCCGCCGCCGTCAAGTGTCCAGTCATCGTGCAGAGCAACGGTGTGAGCGAGGTTGTTACCAAAGCCGAACGCGGCAGTTGGGTCGCCACTAGCTACGGTTGCAGTACCACCGATATAGTTGGTTTGGAAGAAAGTGGCTGCGCCTGGTATGGTGTAGTTATACTGCGACGTGAATGTACCCTCGTTAATCGAGAGGCCCATTTTCTGGCCGCCAGCCGCTAGATATGCCGCCTCAAGCACCACGTTAGACATGTTAATGTCAATACCGGTAGCTCCGTTAGCGGAAGCTCCAGAAACAATGGTAGGGGAAACTTGAATGCCAGTTAAGCCATTAGTTAGTGTGGCTGTGTCGTTAATTTGAGGATAAACGCCAAGAGCAGTGAAGTTGTCGGCAGTGGCGGTGCCAGCCATGGCCGTAGAAATGTTGACGCCCATGATGTTATCAACATTTGCAGCACCACGTATCTGTCCGCCAATAGCAACGCCGGTATAACTTGCAACAACAGAGCTGCCTTCTATCTCTGGGTTCGCACTAACAGCAGTAAGACTACTTAAAGTGGCTGTGTCTTCAGTTTTGGCGTAAAGGTTAACTATGTTAACGCCGCCGCCAGACGAAGTATTAGAGTATGTTAAATTTAAATTGACGGCGTTGGTGCTGCTTGATTGTGCTGCGCCGGATAAGCTCAATCCACCGTTAAACAGATTAATGCCGCCTATGTCGGCGTTATTTTGTGCTTGGATGTAAATATTAGTGCCATAAACACCGTCGATAACGGAGTCTTCAATAGCAGTAATACCGGCCGTAAAGCCGTACACTGGGTCGCCAGCAGAGGCAGTATCACTAAACTGAATAAAGGTATTAACGCCGGTAACGCTATTCACGTTGGCCGTAGTGCCGCTTAAATTAAGGTTCTGGCTTAACCCGGTAACACTGTTAGTCGCAGCGTCCGTTAAGTTGGCATACTGAGACATGCCCTGAAGCGAGTCAATTATGCCGCCAGTGCTGTTAAGTCCGCTGACAACGCCGTAGTAGTCTGTAACCTCTGCGCCAGATGTAACTGTGTTCTCGGTAGTAACTGCTTTAAACTGCGTTGTTACGCTGTTGTTGTTAAATACGCCCGAGTTTGTACTTACTGACGCATAGTTAATCGTGCCAGAGCCGTTGTTAGTAAACGTGTTTGAAGAGGCTAGTAACGAGCCACTAGAGTTGTCAAAGCCAGCATTGGCGTTATCCCAAACAAGCTCTGCATTTACACCTGTGTGGCTAGCGCCGGTAGTAGATGCTGCTGGATTGATATAGGTTCTGTAGTCAAACTGGTTAATCCCAGTACTGTTGGCAGGCACAACAGATACAGTAGCGGAAACACGAGGCACGTCGGAGTGCATCGTAAGAATCGTTTGGTTGTTAGCTACTATCGCAAAGTTCTGAGCGTCGGTTGTACCAAGCTTACCGGAACCCCCTGTACCAGCATTGCCAGCAAGGGCCCATACGTCAGCTGCGTCGGCTTTATCGTCTAATTGGTCTTGGATGCTGCTGGTAACGCCACTAACATAACCAAGTTCTGTGGAGGTAACGGCCGAGTGGGTAGGGATGCCGTTAGCGTCAGATTCAAGAGCGCGGCTAGCAGTAATGGCCGCAGCGTCAGATAGCACACCGGAGCCGTCGTTGACTACAACGCGGTTAGCGGAGCCAGAAGCAAGTTTTGAGCGTGCAAGATTAGTAATGGTTGCAGCTTGGGAGCCGCTGCCAGGACCGGCTGTAACGTCGCCCGTAAGCTCCGTGATGCCGCTTGCGCCGCTGTCAATAGTAATCGAGCCATCGCCATTGGTAATGGTAACGTTGGTTCCAGCAGTGAGCGTAGCCTTGGTTAGGCCGCCTAAGCTATTGCCAATGAGAAGCTGACCGTCTGTATAGGTCGATTCACCCGTTCCGCCGTCAGCCTCAGGAATTGGGCTGGTTTGAACGCCAAGAGTACCGTCACCAGCGCTTGTCTTAACGAAGCCGTTAGTGCTAAGGTTAGCAAGCTTTGCAATGGTGGGGGTAACGATGGTGGGAGAAGTGGCTAATACGACGTTGCCGGAGCCGGTTGTCGATGCGGCAGAAATAGCCGTGCCGTCGCCGCTTAGAATGCCTGTAACGGTCGTAGACAGCGTAATGGCTGGAGTAGAGGTAGAGGTAGCAACCGTGCCAGCAAGCCCGTTAGCGCTCACTACAGACACGTCAGTAACGCTTCCAGAGCCGCCCGGAGGAACAGCGAAGGTGCCGTCAGCACGTAAGAAGTTTAGTGTGCCACCGCCAGAAGCAGGCACGAGGCCTTGGTCTGTGTCGGTAAATACATCTAATTCAGCAGTAAGCTCAGCCGCGGTTAAGTCTAGCGGGTCAGCAAGAGCAGCGGTGTTATTGCCCTTGAAGGTGTGGGCAGCCATCTGCGCAAGCTTAGTATTATCTACTACGTTTACATCTAAAGTGGGGTTGGGGTATGTACCAGTTAGGTCGCCGCCAGCAGGCCCGCTTGGGGAGCCACCAGCAACAGCCACGGTTGAGGCTGCAGTAATACGGCCCTTGTCATCAATTGTGAGAACTGGTATAAGAGAATCAGTACCGTAGCTAGCTGCTGTAACGCCAGTATCGGTAAGGTCTGCAAGAATAGAAGGAGTGCCGTCATCGTAAACAATCGTGATGTTAGCCGTATCGCCCATGATACCGCCAACGGCGTCTTGAGCGCGTTCGTCGGTAAAGTAGAGATTAACGTGGCCTTCAGGAAGGTTGTCAGTCGTAGCCGCAGCGGTCACGATAGCGTTGCCGCCATTGAGGTCTACAAGGTCAGTGAAAGCGGCCGTAGACTGGTTGGGAATAACAGCAGCATACTTAATGCTGACAGATTGGTTATTACCAAGCGGGTATTCGAATTGGAAGGTGAGGGAGCGGTTGTAAGATACGGTCTGTACAGCCGCAAGTTCCCACTCGCCGTCTACATCGGTGGTGGTGGACGCAAGAATGCCCTCGGCAATGTAGTTACCGTTGGCGTCGTTGAAAGCCTGCGTGTTGTACAGCTTAATCTTGGCGCCCTGAATGGCTGTGCCACTCGGTCCATAGATAACGCCATTAACTAAACATGTACTTGGTGCTGGCATTAATTGCGTACCCCTATATCAGAGTAAAGAATTGAGTATCCGTAGATAAGAATAGGCTGCTCGCTGTTTTGGTTGCGGAAACGAAGCTTGATAACTTCACCTTCGGCGTTGTTGTACGGAGCGGCTTGCAGGTTAAACACGATAGGTCTAGGCTTCTGAATGTAGCCATCCCACTGTGCTTCGTCCCAACGTCCCACATCCCAAAGCGCTATCTCGCCACTGTCGGCGGTGCTAATCTGCACGGAAATGGTGTTCTTATCGTTTTCGTTGGTTTTAAAGTCTGTCCAGTAGTCCAGGGTTAAATCCCAGTTACCGGCACCTTCGACCCAAGCAATAACCTTCTCGTAGCGCTTAGCGGCGCGAGGCTTGTTTTGGTCTAGGAAATTGGTGTCGTACGTAAAATCGTAGTCATTAGCGCCAGTTCCGACCGTGTCGTAGAACATGCGGTAGAGGTAGCCAGAGCCGTCCCCAGTAACAAATACGTCTTCTTGGTTCGAAGAGGTCGGGAACATGAAAGAATTACCAGCATACATAGATGCTGCTGTCTTGCCCTGGATAAACACACCGTCTAAGATGCGCTCACCTAGCGTATTGCTGACTTGAGGTAGCGTTAAACGTAGGTCTAGCTTCAGGATGTACTTCTGCTCGCCCACGTCAGTGGAGCTAAGGCACCAAATTACTTCGTTTTGTCGGCGGAAGAAAGAGCCAAAGCCGCGATAGAGCAGCGCCTTATCGAGTTTGCCGTTAATACTAAAGATATCCTCAATAATACGGCTGATATAAACAGGCTTGCCTGCGCCATCCCAGAGGTAGATGCCTCGGTAGTCGATAAAGTAGAGGTAGCCATTGGCGCCAACAATGAGAGATTGGTTTAGGCTGCCAGTAGAATCGATAAACTTAAGGGCGTAGTTCTCTGAGCTATCGCCAGTAATAATCCACAGTTCCTGCTCTTTAAACACAGCAAGGAACTCATCTGTGGTGGTGGCGCTTGGAGTGGTAAAGCTAATAATAGCTAGGCCCGTAATCTTACCGCCGCTTGGTACTTCAATGACGTTCTGGGCAGGCCACGACTCAAACTTATTGAGGTCACTGAGGTACACGGTGCTGTCAGAGGCCGTAACCAGACGGCGCTTAAACACAACGAGCGACTCGTAGGTGCCGCTAGGTAGGCGGCTATTGTCTAATATGGTATTGCCGTTGCGCGGCACTAAACCAGCAGACGTTAAAGAGGTTCCGGTGTCGGAATAGGTGGTCGTGGCGGGGTCAATCTGTGCCACAAGGTCACCGGCTGTAAAGCCGCTTACGCTGGCCACGGCGCTGCGATAGAGGTAAATCTTATCGTAAAGGGTAGCGTCTACGTTCGTAATACCGCTTAAATCGACTTCAATGGTGTTGCTGGCGTTAGTTACAGCAATGGACAGGTCAAGGGCCGCGTTGGATATAGCTTGGGTGCTGAGCTTACGAAAAGCTACCGCGTAGAAGTAGGTTCCTGCGGTGGCCCAGGAGCCGCCTCCAGCGGTCTCAGACAGGGCGAGAGCGCCGGTTGGAGCCGACACCCCATTGGCGGTCACTGCGTCGCCTGGTACGCCGTATAGGCCGTCCATACCGCCTCCTGCGAGCCACAGCACGTTTGAAGTAGGTGTCGTGGTCATAGCGCCCACTACGGGCTGCGTGGAGGTAGAGGATAGGAAGTTGGTGCTGGCTGCGGTGGTGTCTTGGGCGAGGTCCGTAAACGGAGCACCCGCAATGTTGGCTACCTGTATCTTGGTGCCAGCGGCGCGGATGATGCTTTTAACGTTTTTACGGGTATTGCGTAGGAATACGCCTAGAGTGTTTAGCTGAGCGTCTGGGCTGGCTGACGTTTTACTTGGGCAAAGGCTCTTTTGGATGCCGCCCGTTTTAACGTAGTCAAAGTTATACCCGCCAGTGGCTTGCTCGGGCTTAATGGCAAAAGTAGAGTCGGAGAAATTTAATCCCCCCGTATTATTGAAATACGCCTCTAAAAGCTTTTGACCTGCGCGGGTAGTGTACATCTATTAGCCGAGTTGGAACCAAACAACGGCTTCAGCGCCGGTACCGCTAATACTCAGGTACAAGCCCTGGTTAGCTGCAATTCCGCCATCGGGGATGTGTGCATCTTCGTAAGTGGTTGTGGCGTCTACGACGATTTTGGCCAGAACTACGCCGGAAGCAGCATCCGGGCTATCATAAACGATGATTGTAGCGGCGTTAGTGTTGTCGGCTAGGCCTTGTAGGCCCATTAACTTACCGGGCATGGTCATAATGGCGCCACTTGCCACTTTAAGACCACTTGATGTAGAAGCGTTAGACATTGATTCTCCTAAATATTTTCTGGATTAAACGGAATAGTAAATTGGGGATTCTTACTGCGCATGGCAGATAGATCGCGGAACTGGCGTACAAGCTCGCTGAGGTTCTCGGCGGCCACTTGCTGAGTAGCAACGCCCGTCACGAGCGACTCTTTCAGCTTGGCCTTGTACACACAGTACATCTCAACAATTTGACGAAACACGGGGCTAATCTGCGAGGTAAGCGCGTCGCCGCCAGTTACTATCGTCTCCGGCATTTGAATGTACTCAAGCAGCAGGCCATTGGTTTGGCTGAAGATTGGAGGCGGACGAAGAATAATGGTGTTCTGTCTGAAGTAGTAATAAGGCGCGTACAGATTAGAGTTAGTACCGCCGTCGGTGAGGTAGCCCTCAGTGAGGTTGTTGCGGTAGGGCAGAAGCACGTTGCCGTTGGTCTGCACAGAGTACAAAGCCCGGATCTTAAAGAAGTCACCGGGCAATGTTACGTATTCTTGGTTTGCTACAATGTCTAGATAGCGCGTTGTAGTAAAGTAGCCCTCGTTCTTATCCGCCAACTCGGCGAAGTAAATACGAATGGCTTCGTTGATGTAAGAAAGCAGCTCCCCGTCAGTCCAGGTGCTGTTATTCGGGTCTGGCTGGCTAAGCATGTTGCGCGCAGCCTGAAGCAGGTCTTGCGCGGTAGGGCTAGTTAAGGGGAGCGACACTAATTACTCTTCTTTCCTGGAAGCGGCGGCTGGCGCGGTAGCGGTGTTGGCGCGTAGTTGGCGCTCAAGGATGCGTACACGTTCAAGCTTCTGCTTCTCTTCGTCTTCGCGGGCTACTTGAAAGCCGCGTAGTTCTTCCATGGCAGCAAGGTCGCCCTTGGTGGCTTGGGTTAGAACGTCGATTTTCATCTCGGCTTGGTTTAAGTCTTGGGCCAGCGAGTGGGTTAGGTTGTGAACTTGTGCTTGTAATGCTTGGATGCGGCGATTAACGCCTTCTTGGCGCTTCTCTTCTAGAGCGGCTTGTCCCGCTTCACTTTGCTTGTACTCAGGGTCTTCAAACTCTTGAGAAAGGCCAACAAGACCAAGATAAGCTTTTTCTTTAATGATGAATTCACCGATTTCTCCGCGCATCAATTTAATTTGTTGTGGTTTGAAGGTAAAGTAGTTACCAAATGCTTGAACGGTTACTGCTTTGTTTAGGGCGTTGTATACGTATACGTCTTGATCCATAGTTATTTGAACCTGAAGCCATTAAGTACAGCTCCTGGGTTTACTCCTTGCGAAACGAGGTCGGCAAACTCACGCCATTCTCGCTTGTGTTGTTTTAGATTGTACCGAAGTTCTTCTTTGTTCTTTTGCTTTGCAGCTTCGCGGTGCTTGGCTTCGGCATATTCCAAGTCACGATTAAAATTCTTAGCGGAGCCGTTGCTCCAGGTGTCCATAGACTTAATTTTGCCAAGGGCGTCATGGTGTAAATAGGGCAGGTCTAGAACGTGTGCCACTAAGTCGATTTCTTGGTATTCCATGGTAAATAGCGGCTTATCATTTAGCTCGCCTTGATAAACTAGAGACATCTCGTTAGGGCGGCGTCTCACTTCCCATAATCCCCAACCACCGCGCTTCTTTTCATTCCACTTAAGGTAGAGCTGCGGGTCATAAAACTTTAAGCTGCGCTCAAGAGCGCCTTTATCACAATCAAGAGTACGGCACTTAATAAGCTTGCCGGTAGGAGCCAGGTAATCGCCCGGTTTAAGCATCTTTGCCACTTCCCATATTGCGTCTCGCCCAATAAACGGCGCCAAGCGCGCCTACTGCCGCCGCAAAATCGCCACCTGTAAATGGCTGAAGCGTTACTGATCCAACTTCTAAGCCGCTTAGGGCTAACTTTGCTAAACATACAATAAACCCTACAACGAACACCGTTAGTGTTACGCTCTGCTTGCCGGTTTCTGGGTCTTTAATAAATTTCATTCTGTAAACGCGTATATTCAATCTTGCTACAACTTTTGGCTATTTTCTTGTAGCAAAAGCTGCCCCGTTTTAGTGCGGTTTTAAGCGCACAAGGACCGGGGCCACGCCTTAAATCAATTAGCTAACGCCAGCGGGTTTGCCGAGGTTAACGAGTACGCCGTGAGCGTTACGTTTGCTGGTACCGAAGTTACAATAGTGTCTCCAGTATGCTTGGAACTTATCGTATCCAGATGCACGCAAGAACTTGTCCGAACCGTCGTGGCTTCCCATTTCCATAGGAGCTACTTCGAATTTCTCAACGAGTTTCTTGGTTAATGCATAAACGCGGTCATCTTGACAGTCGATATCAAGCCAAAGCTCGATGCCGTTGAATTCCAGCTTCTTGAAGCCAGCGTCCATTTTGCCATCCATGTAGCGTTTTTGTGGAACTACGATGTCCAGGTACTTACGACGTTGCTTGAGGTGCATAGCAAGCGTATCGGGGTTTTCACCGCCGAGAACTTGTACGTCATCTAGCAAACGCTGCAATAGGTCGGAAGTGAGGTTGGCGCCAGAAGCGTCAAGTCTACGTCCGCGCCAGATGCGGTTAGCAGCTGCAGAGATATCTTGGAACGTGGTCAACTCAGTACCATCGTCGCAGATACCGGCCAAGCCCATCATCTCTTTACCGTCAGCAGGAGCCGAGTCACGGATGTTCTCTTTTACGAGTACGTCAGTGGTAACAAGGGCTACACCAACAGAGGTGGAGAAATAAACTACGTTGTTTACTTTATCCACATCAAGGATGCGCTTCGAATCAACCGTCTTGGTCGAGCCGTTATAGATATCGATTACCATGTTAGCGCGGAGATACTGAGCGCTAGCTACAGTGAACGATAGCAAGTTGGAGGCTACTGCTGCGCTAGGCGAAGCAAGAGCACCAGTTCCGATGCCGTAGAACTGGCGGTTTTCGTCTTTCAACAGACGTTCACGAGCCATGTCTAGGGCGTCAACCACTACAGATACAAATGCTTCTTCATCCGAGTCAGCGGCTTTCGAAGAAAGGCCAGAGAACTCGATTGGAGCTACGAGCACTTTCGGGCTCACTTTGAACTGTTTGTAGTCTTCGTTGTCGATGGTGCGGAATTGTTCGGTCTCGTTAATAGCTCCGATAGATTCGTTACCGTAGTCGTTGATTGCTCCGTAGAAGCCTTCACCGCCTGCGTTGTATTTGCGCAGAGTTTTGGAAATTTCGTCAATTGCTTTATGTTCGAGGTTCTGTTGGCGTGCAATGTAATTGCCATATACACGCTTAAGAGCCCCAGCAATAGTGCTTAGGTCAGTCATTTAAAAAATACCCTCTTAGATTTCTTTCCCAGCTTTGATCTCCGACATGATATCTTTGATCACTTGTTGGCGGGCAGTAGCGCGGTCAGTGGGCTCGTTATTTCCCTTACCGGGTTTAACAGGGGTTCCGCGAGGCTGGCTGCTTGGTTTAGAAGCAGTGGCTTTCTTGGTGTCTACAAATTGCTTCGTAGTTTCCCGTTGTACCGTTTTAAACATTTTGTCTAAGTTGTCGTGTACGCTTTTCATAACCTTAGGCAGGTCCGTAATCTTTAGATTAGGGTCCTTTGCAGCCTCAGACTGCACCATGGCGTCATAAATAGCGCGGCGTTCACTTGGGACATTGTTTTCCGAATAAAACTTATCCTTCATACTTAACAACTGAGCCTGGGTTTCCCGCTGGGCGGATTGTTGTCTGTACTCTTGGAATTCAGCTAGCTGCTTTTTAATTTCATCAACTTCGTTAATTTTGCCAAATCGTTCAGCAAATTCTGGGTCGATTTTCTTAAGACGCTCCATAACGGCATCTTGTTGGGGCGCTGGCTGGCGCATCTGCTGGAGCTGCTGTTGCATTTCCTGCATTTGACGCGCAAAGGTTTTATTTTGTTCCGCAAGCTCATTCTTCTGTGAAATTACTTCTTGGAACCGGGGGTGTAAGTGAAATGGAACGTTTGCTTCACTGTCTTGCTTCGGCGCCGCTTCGACGGGCTCTTGGCTAGGTTCAGTTGATTGTTGTTCGATTTCTTGTGTTTCAGTCGCAGACGAATCGACTTCATTATCCATATTTACGTCTAATTCATTATCGAGCATTTATTTTCCTTACAATTACGTACATTACCCAGTACGGAGGGTTATTGTAGGTCAAACAATAGGTTACTTGTGTTTTACTAAGGGCACTTACTCGTAACAAATAAGTGCATTGTAGCAGGCGGGCGAAACCTGACCTTACGCCCTAAAATTCTTTATAATCTCGTGTACGCCGGGCCGGATGATGGCGGGCGGAGAAGCTTTCTTGTCTTTAAGCTTTGTCTCAAGCTGCTTAACCATGGGGCGGATAGCAGCGTCGTATTTCATTACGCTCTTATTGGCGTAATCAATTGCGTAGTTATTAACTTCTAGCAGGCACACTTTTTTGTAGTGGCGGCATACCATGCTGTAATCGACGTAGAACTTGTAGCCGAGGTCACCAACCTTGCGGCAAAAGCCAAGGTCTTCTCCCTCTTTCATGACACGAGTTTCTTTGTCATATTTAAACTCAAAATAGGGCTTATCAAGCTGCTCAATAACGTGGCGTTTAATAAACAAGCAGCCGGTAGCTAGGCCTTCAACGTACTCTGTACCTTCTTTAGGTACATTGGCACTGCCGAGGCCGCCTTGCTCACGTTGTTTATAAACAGTAAGCACAACTTGGGGGCCGGTCTCGCCGTTTGGCACCATAAAGATGGGGTAGGGCGCTCCAGCGCAATCCCAGTCAGCCAGCTTGTCAAACATGTCGAAAAGGTCGTGTGGGGGCACAACGTCACTGTCTAAGAAGAACAGTACATCGGCGCCAGAGGCTAAGAACTCCTCTACGAGTGCATTACGAGCAGCGTCGTGGAATATACGTCGCACACAAACTTCAGGCCAAATAAACTCAATACGGTCGCCGTAGGCTTTCTCAACGGCACGCCAGAAATAGGTTTGGCTGTCAACAACGTCGCCAGTGGTTGGGACGGCACAGAATACTTTAGTCTTAACCATATATAATCGCCGCAATCTCTTGTGGTGTACTTGCTTCGTGCTCTTCATTGTCTTTGATGACAACGTAGGCGCCATCTACTACATTCACTTTAATGTGTGAGTAGTGCTTGCACTTGGTCAGAGAGAACCTAAAATCTGGCTCTTCTCGAAGTTCATTCCAGTTAGCATATGGGAATTTGCAACGAAGGCTCATTTAGTGGGCTTTGCCTGTCCGGGTACTAGAGCGTCGCTAAATACGGCTTCTTTTTGTTTAGCCGTAATTCCGTTGCCGCTTGGTTGTAAATTGGTGTCGGGCTGGCCTGGCTGCGTCTGCTGACCGGGCTGTGGAGCCATGCCCATAGCTGCTTGCTGCATGGCCTGATACTGCATCTTGGCTTGCATGGCGCTGTGGTGCTCTTCGGTGTGCTGCATGTACGCCTGCTGGATTTGCAGCGGCAGAGACATAAAGCTTGGCTCTTTCATGCGCTTCTCGTGTACGTCAATATGCACTTCGTCTTTATCGCAAAGAAGAACAACGGGGGCGTTGTCTGGGCTGTGCATAATATCGTCAAGCAGGTCGTTTTCCCACTCAGCTCGTTTAACGTCGGCACTAATCTCGGTATCGAAGCCAGTGATGCCAAGGCGCTCAAGGAATACAGCGCGGTTGGTTGGTACTTCAATGGTCAAAGCGCCGGTTTGGGCCACTTCTAACAGAAGGGCTTGCTCAGCGGCCTTAAGCTTAGGAACGTTGCTTCCGGCCTCAATAACAACGTTACAGTTGTCATAAAGGTCATCGCCAATAAAGTTATCAATCTCTTGCTCGCTAATGTCGGAATTCTTAGCCTTAAGCATGGCGATAAACTCTGGGCGGGGCTCTTGGTAGTGCTTAGAAATGCAGCGAAGCTGCTTCTTTTGATCCGACTCAATGAACGCCTTAAAGCGGCCAAGAGTTGGGAAGAGCTTACCAGTACCAACTTCATAAAGCATGCTGAGGGCGCTGGCGGCGGTTACGCCGGGAGGCCTGTCACCTTTAAGAATGTCGATAGCGCCAGTAACCTGTTTAAAGTCGTTAACGGCTGTCTCACGCTCGGTAAACACCGACTCGTGGGCGCCAGCAGACATAACCTTCTCGGGCTTGGCTCCGGTGCCGTCGTTGCGGTAGAAGTGGTTCTGGCCGGGCTGTCCGGTAATGGAGCCGGGCTCTACGCCGATACCAATGGGGATGATCCACTGGGGGATGGCCATGGTCTTACGAGTAAGAATAATGGTGGCGTCAATGCTGTTAATCTTTTTCTGAATCTCGGCGCCGTCATCAAGCGGGCTCTTACCCCAGAAGCGGCCTGGAACGATTTCCCAGCGGTATTCGGAGTAGGGGTGCCAGTCACCAAGGTCGGGACCGTCACAAGGGCTTTCGCCAATATAAAGAGGAATGCCGTTAGCTACAACAATGAGGCGGCCTTTGGGGTACTGTTCCGAGGGGCGCTCGTAGTATTCCTTAACAATGGCGGTATTCTCAATGTAGCTCTCAGAGCCCATTCCGCTGCTGCTCTGCAACACGCCGGTACGGGTGCCGCTAGAGGTCTTGAGCTGGAAGAACCTGCGCATGCTATTGTTTAGCTGCGTCTCGGGCTTCACTTCGTCAATGCGGCCAGTATAGCCTTCGGCGTCTTTGCCGTAGGTGGTGCGTATCCAATCAAGCGGCTGAATGCTGTATTCCATAAGCCAGCGTAGCTTGTGCATATCGCTAGCAAGGGGGTCTAGAGCCATGCGGTAGGGCTCTACAACGTCGGTGTTAACATCGCCCAAAGGAAGGGTGTCAAAGATAAGCTCACCGGTAGCAGGGTCTTGCTCCTGCACTTCAATCATGCCCGTAACCTGGCCCGTCATAGGGTCGGTCTGGGGCTGCTGGACCATGCGGGGTACTTTTACCTGGCTAACGTAGCTGTTATCCCAGTAGCTCTTCTTAAACACGGTGCCGTAGGTAATGCCAACAGAGGCGGCGTACTCGTAGTTTTGGTCCTCGTGTAGGCGCTCGTAGTTAGTCTCAGACACAAGCGTAGAGAGCTTGGCCGCTGACTTATCTTTATTGGAGGAGGAGTTTGGTCTAACCGAGATGCGGGGCTTAGTCTTTAGGAGGTAGCCCTTAAGCGTTTGATAGGCGTCAAACATAAGGTTAGTAACTGGGCGGGGGATGTATACATCCCCCGCCCAGTTACTAACCTT